>ERZ827186.8-NODE-8-length-317767-cov-52.313476_pt1 | contig 317767 bp, 243 predicted proteins | sample MGYA00519918_ERZ827186 | MGnify/ENA primary metagenome ERZ827186 (study PRJEB31778, sample SAMEA3449275) | human gut metagenome | biome: human gut; feature: human-associated habitat; material: faeces | place: United Kingdom | collected 2010/2012 ...
GATTACGGATAATCGGGTACGACTGATACCCTTTATCTCATATTCTCTACTATCCATTTTCCGAACTTCGGTAATATGAATATCAATTCGGCTACAATCTTCTCCTAATATGCCAATCATGCTTAAATTGTCAAACAAGCCCGAAAGGTCTTGCTGCAAAATATCTGCTTTGGGATTTTGTGAATAGGCTACTCCACAAAACCAAAAGAGTAAAAAGATAATGATATGGTATATTTTCTGTTTCATATTTTGCATTACTGTTTATAATGGCTAAGCGGGGAACGCTGTAAGCGTTAGCCCGGTTTGTTAGTAGCTATTTATTATTCAATCGGTTTCTTTCCAGTATTAGGTTCACTTCCTTTTCTGTATGGGAATATTTCTTTTTTGAAACCATACCTACAAACTCTAAAGAAGAGTCCAATAATGGGGATATATCTCCATCAATTACATCATCAAAATGCAAGAATTTGAGTTTCTTCATTCCTGCCAAAAATTTCAAGTCTTTTAGACTTGAAATACTAATCTGCTTAATCGTATTGTTGGGTACTAATTGGGTTAAATCTTGAAGTCGTTTACAGTTACGTAATCTAAGTATTTTAACTCTTGATAAACGGTTCAAAACACTAATGTCCGTTATGTTATTGCAATAATATAATGATAATTCTTTAAGTCTATTTGAATTACATAAACCTCTAATATCTATCATTTTTCGAGAACGAACAATCTCCAACGTTCTTATGTTAGTTAATTGACATAAACCATTCAAATTTATATTTTTGGCATCCCATAGTGTCAGTTCTTCTAACAAATTCATGCTTTTCAGTTCTTTCAAATCTTCTGATTTGAGATTATAAATATGCAGTCGTTTCAAGTTTATTAAAGTATCTACATTTTCTGTTTGTTTTGTATGATAATACTTCAATTCTTCAAGTTTGGGAAACAAACTGAAATCAATAGTAAAGACCTTGTCAATCCAAAGTCCCAATTTTTTTAAGTGCGGTAAAACACTTAGTTGATTTAAATTGCATGGTTCTATTGTAAAGTCGTACCCTGAAATAATCAAGGTTTCAATAAAATCATATTCACATATTAGACTTACATTTAATGTGTGTTTACAGGAAACACCACTGATGCCGATGTCGTCCGTTGATATTAAAATATCATTATAGCCTTGATTTTTTGCAAACTCTAATCCTTCTCTTAAATAGAGAGGAGATATTATTAACCGATTTACATCTGGTACTTCTTTGAAATGTTCCATACTACTATTTGTTTCTGATTGCTACTAATGGCTGGACGGGGAACGGCGTTAGTCCGTTATCCCGGCTTGTTATGAACTTACTTTACCTCTTGTGCCTTTTTATAATTTGCATAGCGAGCATTTAGAGTGTCCCGCCATTCTTGACTTGGGCAAGAGTTTATTAATTGAATATACCTATCATCATCAACACAAACGGACTCTACAAGTCTTAGTAAGCTCCACTGCAAATCATAAAAAGCATTTTCAGGGAAGATTTGTACCAACACCATAGCTTCATCAAATGATATGGGGAATTGTATTTGTTCTAATAAAGTATCATAAGCATTTATCAACTCATCAATGCTATCAGAATCATTGATACTTTCATTAGGCATACGACCTAAATCTTTCAACTGTAAAATTTCATTTCTCATATCGTGTACTCTAATTGTTCATAATTTTTCGATAAACGCACCTTATGGTGTAGTTCCTATTCACTATTAAATCATTGTCTAATCATCATCCAAACAATCCAGCGGATTGGGGATTTTTGCTTTATAGGCGTTCGATACGTGCAGATAAATTGCCGTTGTTTTTATATCGGTATGTCCCATAAGTTCCTGTATGGTTCTTAGGTCTGTCCCTTGTTCCAGCAGGTGGGTGGCGAACGTGTGCCGGAGCATGTGCAGGTGTACCCGATGCTTTATTCCGGCTTTCCTTGCCGCTTCTTTCAATATCTTAACCAATGCGCTGGGCGAGTATTGTTCGCCTGCCTGTTCGCCCTCAAAAAGCCATTTTTGCGGTCTGTATTCCCGGTAGTAAGCCCTTAGTTCGTTGAGCAGCTTTTCCGACAGTAGGGAATACCTGCACTTCTTGCCTTTTCCGGCAATCCTGATTAGCATCCGTTCGCTGATGATGTCTTGGGGTGTCAGGTTCAGAAGTTCGCTTCGGCGTAGTCCGGCAGAGTAAATAAGAGAAATCATGCACCTGTGTTTCCGATTGGATAACTGTGCAAAGATGCTTTTCATTTCTTCCCGGCTTAATACTTCGGGCAATGCCTTGTACTCTTTTGCACGGGCTATCCCGCCATAATATTGCCGCTTGCCTTTCCGGACTTTCTCGTAATAGAACTTGATAGCGTTGATGCGCATGTTCTGCTGGGTGGCGGATATGTGCTTTTCCTTTACCATGTGGAGCATATAGCTGTTTATGTCCTCGACCGTCAGCAGGTCAAGGTCTTGCCCCTTGTGGTATTCCATGAAGTCGCTGAAATAGATTTTATAGGCTTTTATGGTGGAAAGGCTGTACCGCTTCTGTTCCAGCAGTTCGAGGTAGCCTCTCGGCAGTATGTATTCCCTTTTAGGTTTGGGATGCCGCACGTAAACCCGGCTGTAATCAATATAGGCGTGGGGCGAATAGCGGTCATAGAAATCCGGCAGTTTAAAAGCGGTGGCAGGTATGTAGGCAGAACTATTGCCTGTCTTTTCCACGTCCGTATCTTGGGCGAGCAGCAGGGCGACAGCCTGACTGTTTACATACTCTATCCGTATGTAGTCCGCACCGTTTCTTTCTTCCTTGTACAGAACGATGCTTCCTCTCTGTTTCTGAACCTTATCCATGTCGCTGAATTTTGCTTCGCTCCAAAGATAAGATAAAAATATCACTTTTTGAACATCTGTTCAAAAATAATAGAGGTTAAAAAAACAAAAGAGTATCAGGCTTTAAGCAGCGAATAGATATGGCGAAAATTTTCTGCCAGTTCGTCCACGTTCAGACCGTTCAGAAATGCTTGTTCGTATGACAGTCCTAAAAACATTTGCCGGAACAAGATAGCCGTTTTCTTCACGTCCGTGTTGCTCCTGATTTCCCCGCTTTCTTTTGCCTTCTGTATGACTTTCTCCCATAGGTCATAGTCTTGTCGGTAGATTTTCTCAATTTTCTGCCTGATACCCGGATAGTACATGCGCACTTGTGACAGGAAATGAAAGTAGTAGAAGTTAGGACTACAATCATGCGGGCTGCTATTATCGCCAATCAGTTCAACAATCCTTTTCATGGAAGCGGCTACTCCCGCCACGTATTGCCCGATGAACTCCGTCAACGTATCGGCAGGAGCGGCAAACTTGTTTTCCGGTTCGTGCATTTTTAGCACGTATTTGTCCGCCACAGCCATGAATAAATCCAACTTGTGCGGAAAATAATAAACGATACCCGTTTTTGTCACCCCGCAGGCTTTGGCAAGCGTGATGATGCTTGCTTTCTCGTAGTTCATCCTGACAAATACGCCGAACGCTTTATCTATTACTTCTTCACGGTTAGTTATTATCATACACGTTTGTTTTTAATCGGTTACGAAGATACGGATTTTGTTTTAACCATTTGTACCCCAGTGCTTTTTTTTAGTGCAAGGTGCAAGTATATATTTATATATATAGCTTGCACCTTGCACTAACCCAAAAATATTTATTATCAGATATTTGCGAGTTTCAAAAGAATGCAGTATCTTTGAACCCGAAAGTTAGGCAGACAAACACGGTCAAAGTTGGACAGGCTTAACGATTAAAAATCGTTACTGTTTCGTTACCTATTTGAAATTTTGAAAGCAAAGTAGCTGACATATAAGCGGTTAGAGTTATAGGTTCAAAACCCTGTCTCTCCGCTGGAAAGAATTGCAAAATAAAGAAAATCCCTGTAAATTAATACTTTACGGGGATTTTTTATTTTTGGCACATAGTAAAAATAAGTATATCAAAGCATTCTTGGACCAACGTAAAAACCTGAGGGATTTTATTTCTATGCATATAATTTAGCTAGTCTGTATAAGAAAAATGCTTTATCTTTTACCCCTCTGAACTGTGCCCTGAACGCTTTGATTTTAGCATTGAATGACTCTGCTGCAGCATTGGTTGCTCTCCTTTCAAAGAAGTTGATAATATTCAGATAGTGCGTTTGTATAGAGCGCGCTACCCTTCCAAAGGTGAGGAACCCCGATTTGTCTACTTCATCATACCACCTTGCAAGCCTTGTCAAAGCCATATCTTTAAACTTACACTGATGATAGATTGATCCTAACCGCATGGCCATATAATATCCTTTCTTTATATCGGGATATTCTTTAAATAGAATCTCGGCCCGTATCCTTTGAGACTGAGTCCATAGAGATTCTTTTTTGTAAAGCAGATAAATACTCCTTGCCAGCAACTGTTTTCTTGTATCTCCATTAGCGAAAACGGGCGCATGATACATCTTTCCGCAGGCCTTTGCGTAAGCTATCTGTATGGACTCTTCGTCTAAAGCCTCCCAGCGAGCTTGCACGCGCATCTCCTGAACAGCTTCATAAGCTAATTTCTGTACATGGAAACGATCTGTAACGCGTTTGGCGGCAGGGAAGCAAGTCCGGGCAATTTGTTCCATATTGGGAGCCATATCCAATGTTATCTCACGCACCTAGTAGCGGCGACGACGCGAAAGTTTAAGCAGGACAGAGGTAACCGTACAAACATCCGTACCTTTAATGATACCAATAATACTGCCTTTACCACCGTGAGCCGCTTTATTAATCAACACAGTATAGAGTTCTCCACAGGACAGAGCCACTTTGTCAATGCAGACGTAGGCACCAATGTTCTTCTCAAACAGGAGCCAGTTCTCTGCGTGAGAAAGCTGATCCCAGTGTAGGTAATCACTTAAATGGTTTCGGTATTGACGTTCCAGTAAGTCTCCGTCAACTCCATATAAAACACCCAATGGCTTGCAACTAATCGGATAATTATCAATATAGTTCTTTTAAAAAAGACGCAAAGTCGTGCGTCAAACGAGTACCCTGAGCCACCATACGCCAGTTGCGGGAAATATACTCATTGCTGCTCTTCAAAATCCAACGACGAAGAAGAAGGTTCAAAAAGACTTTCTTGCCACGAAGAGGAAAGTCTTGAACAATGACAGGCTCATAAAAAACCTTGCCCTCTGTTTCTTGACCGGCATACTTCTCGGGAGTCTGATTCTTCTCCTCAAGGTAAATGACAACCTCATTCAAGCTTTCTTTCACATCAACAAGATCAAAGTAATCCAAAGTGCCTTCAGGAAGAAGAAGGCGATAACCATTTAGCTCCATAAGCAATTAATTTGGACACAAAGATAACAATTTATTAATTTACCTCTCAGGTTTATTCATTGATCCGCATTCTTTCGGTGTACTATTCGGTGTGCCTGATTGCCTTTAATATTAGGTATACCTATTTGATGTGTAATTAATTGTTTATCAGTATTTTTGTGCCTAGACTTGTTGCTCTTGGAAATTTAGTTTTGTGATTAAAAAACAAGTAAGATGGAAAGAACAACATTTTGTCTATTATTCTACATTCGTAGGACGAAATTGAATTGGAACGGTGAGGCTTCAATAATGATGAGAATTACAGTAAACGGAGTCCGTGGTGATGCTTCAATGAAAAAAATCTTCCGGAGTTCTGGAGTGCGGCAAAAGGAAAGGCTCTGGAAAAGAAGTGTGAGTACAAGGAACTGAATCTGTATCTTGACTCTATCCGTTTTACCAGCAGTGTCCTGAACTGTTTCCAGAGTAAGAATGCTCCCGTACACAGTGCTCTGTTTGAGTTTTTCCGTGAGCATAATGAATATTTGAAGAATTTTAAAAAGATTATTCGTATTGTGAAATACAAATAAATAAAAATGAGAAAACATGAACATTAAAAAAATGAAAGTGTGAAAAATTGAAAATTCAAATATGGCGATACAGCGGGAGATTTATTGTAGTAACAGGAATAATCCATAGCGCATACTCTGAATAGGACTGTTGTTGGGGAAATATTTCAGATATAAGATAATTTCATAATGATGATTTAATGATGGAGATATTGAAATTGGCATAAGATGATAAAGTACGGTGTCAAAAACTTACTAGAAATCATCTTCAATGACGAAATTTTCTGTAACTTTGTCTTTGCTTGACTTATGTTAAGATGGGATAATACTGCTTTTGTTAATTCAAGTTTGAAACTGTTGATCTAATATTATGAATTCAATTAAAATGAAGTTCCTGTCATTAATTCTTCTATGTGTATGGGGAATGGAGATAGATGCATACGATGTTACTGTTACAGAATTTCCATTGTTGAATCAGTTACCTACCAAACGTATTATGAATATTTTTCAAGATAGTGAAGGGTATATATGGTATGGTACTGAAGATGGACTATGTTGTGATGATGGTTATGCAATACATACTTATCGTTCAGATTTTCGTTCTCCTAATTTAATGAGTAGTAACCAAGTAACTTGTATTACAGAAGATAAGCATGGGCGTATTTGGTTCGGTACGGAAAGGGGAGCATATATTTTAGATAAGTGGACTCAACAGATTATCCCTATTGAAAGTGATTGTGTTAACAACGTACAGATAAAGACGCTGGATGCAACGAGTGATGGTTCAATATGGCTGAGTATATCCGGTACACTATTCCGTTATAATACGGATATTAAGATAGAGAAAAGCTATCCCATACAATGGAATAATGAACCATCACACATGAATAGTTTGTATGAAGATCGCGAACATCGTATTTGGATTACAATATGGGGAGGAGGAATTTGTAGGCTTAATGAAGATGCGGATCAGTTTATTTATTATCCTTGGCCTTACAAGGAGGGGGTAATGAGAATGATTCAGGATAAGGAACATGCTTATTTCTGGGTCGGTACTTGGAGAGGCGGCATTATCAAGTTTAATCCGTCGTGTAAAGAAGAGGAAATGTTTACTGTTCCTCAACAATGGAACTCTGGTGATGAGCGTGATTGTGCCATACTTTACATGGTTCAGGACGATGTAAAAGGTTATTTGTGGGCGACTACAGTGAATGGGTTACTAGTTTATAAATACGAAAATGATGCTCTGATCTCTGTTGAACAAGATTTAATGGGAGTCAAAAAAAATCAAATGTTGGATCAGTTGATTAAAGATCGTAGTGGAAATATTTGGGTAGCTGGATGTAATGTACCCAGTTTTATAGTATCATTCAGTAAGGGAATTGTTACACATACAGTTCAGCCTGTGCAGCAAAGTAGTAGACATATTGCTACATTTTTGGCTGTGTGTCATGACGATGAGCCTAATGTTTTTTGGTTGTTCCAGGAGCGACATCGTTTATATTTGTATAATCTACAAACGGAGCAGTTAGAATATAATATTCACTCTTCTTTGCAACTTACTAATAATAATTTAGGGGCTGTGTTTTTGATGAAGAAGTCTCGTCAACGAGGGTGTTGGGTGGCTTGTCATGATTCCGAACGGATTTATTTGATGCAGCAGGAGCATATGAAGATGTTTGTGGCGGATTATGTGGATTTGCCGGAATCCTCTACCCCGAAGTCCTTTTATGAGGATGAGGATCATGTCTTATGGATTGGGAGCGAAAAAGATTTATATTTGTATGATATGAAAAGCCGGACACTTAAAATCATGGTGAAAGGGATAGGGTTAGTTACTAACATTGAAAAAGGGGAGGGGAACTCAGTAATTTTGAGTGTGAGAAAAACGACTAATGAATCTGTTATTTACAAGTTTAAGAATGGTCGGGAAGTATGGAAATACGATTTTAAATATGATTGCACAGCAATAGCTACTATAGAAAATTCCTCAATTTGGCTGGGGACACGGCAAGGACAACTCTTTCATTTGGATAATGAAGGGCGGATAGAAGAAATGACGAATACTTGTGGATTGAATGGTGATGCCATAAACGGACTGCTTGTGGACAAATATAATCATCTTTGGATACAGACTAAGCAAAAATTAATAGAACTGGATGTAAATAGCCTTTCATTTGGTTCTTATTACGCTAATGAAAGTGCAGTTCGTCTATTTTATTTTTTTCCTCATTCATACTCCCAATTGCCTTCAGGTGATTTAATATTTGGTGGAACTGGTGGTTTTTGTCAGATTTCTCCTTCTCAGGAATTTGGAAAGAAAACTGGTACAGATATTCCTTGTATAACAAATGTTAAGGTTGATGGAAAAAATTATCCGTTACAGGATGGTAAAGTACTGGAGATTGATGCCGATAAACGTAATATAGAAATAAATTTTTCATCATTAAATCATCTGTATGCTCATAAAGTATCTTACGCTTATAGATTAAATGGAGAGGGGGATACTTGGACAAAACTTTCGCCAGGTAGGAATGTGGCTTATCTCAATCAGTTGAACAAAGGCAAATATTTGTTTGAAGTGAGATGTACTGATGCTGAAGGAGCTTGGAGCAAGTCTGTTGTTACTTTGCAGATTGTGCGATTGCCTGCTTTTTATGAAACTTGGTGGGCTAATATGCTCTATTTGCTGATACTTGGATTGAGCGCTTTTTTCTTTATTCATCGTTATCGCAACCGGTTGATGCAGAAGCAACACAAGAAAATGGAGGAGAAATTGGTGGATTTGAAATTTCGTTTCTTTACTAATATTAGTCATGAGTTACGTACTCCTTTGACATTAATTATTACACCGTTGGATGCTTTGCTGCGTAAAGTGACTGATGAAAAAATACATAAGCAATTGGTGTCTGTAAACCGTAATGCACAAGATTTATTAGGCTTGATTAATCAACTATTGGATTTCAGGAAATTGGAAATGGGAGGTGAAAAACTGATATTGGCGAAAGGGGATATTGTAGAATATCTTTCGTTTATTTATAACAATTTCCAATTAATGGCATCAGACAAGCATTTGGATTTCAGCTTTCATAGTGATTACACTAGTTGTTATATGTATTTTGATATAGAGAAACTACATAAGATAATAAATAACTTATTGTCTAATGCATTTAAGTTTACTCCTGAAGGAGGACACATCTCTTTGAGTATTCAAAAGCAAGAGGCAGACGGGAATAAATACGTTGTTATAAAAGTGGCAGATACAGGAATAGGAGTTTCTTCTCTCCAGTTACCTCATATTTTTGAAAGATTCTATCAAGTGGAAAATTCTGCGAAAGAAGGAAATGCAGGAAATGGTATAGGGTTGCATTTAGTGAAAGAATATACAGAATTGCACAATGGAAAGATTGAGGTGACAAGTGTGGAACAGCAAGGTACTAATTTCTCAGTTTTTATTCCTACGAATCTTGTGCCTAATGAAAATCTTCAGAAATTGCAAGAAAACGAGTCAGAGGATGAGATAATGGTTTTGAAGGGTGAAGCGCCTTTAGCTGAGAAGGCTCGTAAGAAAATATTGTTGGTTGAAGATAACAAAGAATTCCGTGAATTCCTTAGGGATGAGATGAATGAGAGGTTTGATATTATAGAGGCTGCGGATGGTGAAGAAGGAGAGCTGTTGGCAATGAAGGAAAATCCGGATATTATTATCAGTGATATTATGATGCCTAAACGGAATGGTTTTGAATTGTGCAAAGCTATTAAAAGTAATATTAATATGTCTAATATTCCTGTCATATTACTTACTGCTCGTATTAGCAAATCAGCAGAGATGACCGGATATGAAATGGGAGCCGATGCTTATATAGCTAAACCTTTTAGTTTGGCATTGTTGTTTAATAGGGTGGAGCATCTTTTGGCTTTACAATTGCAACGTCAGAAAGAATTTCAGCAGAACATAGAGGTAAATCCTCAAAAACTGACAATTACTCCTTTGGATGAAGACTTATTGAATCGTATATTGGCATGTATAGAAAAAAATCTAAGTAATTCCGAATATAGTATTGCCGATTTGAGTAAGGATGTAATGATGAGCCGTATGAATTTATATAGAAAGCTGCAGGCCATAACCGGACAATCACCCACGGACTTTGTAAAAACTATACGTTTGAAAAAAGCAGCTCAGTTGTTGCTTGAGAATCGCTATACGATTGTTGAGGTGGCTTATACTGTAGGGTTCAATACCCCCAGTTATTTCACCCGTGTCTTTAAGGAACAATTTGGCATTACTCCTACACAATATCTAGAGAAAAGTGGTCAGAATGTTACTTGAGTATTATTTGATGTTACTAGTGTGACATCTTTCTATACGAGCATCATCTACCTTTGTGCCTGAAATAAAAAAAATAACAGGCATGAAGTTAAAGAATCTGTTTGGACTATTGCTAATTTGGGCGGTAGTTTTTTTAAGGGCTGTTCCAGGTGAGGCCCAAGAGTGGTCTATGATAGAAAAGGGATTTAAACTAGTTCCCGATTCTGTACAGTTGGCGGTTTATTGGTATTGGATATCAGACAATCTTTCAGAGGAAGGAGTTGTGCATGATTTGCAGGCGATGCATGAAGTGGGTATTAACCGTGCTTATATCGGATTTATTGGAGTCGATGGAGTACCGGTAGGAAATGTAAAATTTCTTTCGGAGGAATGGTGGAAGGTACTTCATGTAGCATTAAAGAAAGCCGGTGAATTAGGAATACAGATAGGTATTTTTAATAGTCCAGGTTGGAGCCAATCAGGGGGACCTTGGGTAAAACCGGAAGAGGCGATGCGTAATCTGGTTTCTATGGAAATGGAGATATCGGGCCCTGGTAGAAAAGTTCTTGATTTGCCCAAACTCGGAAAAGATATGCAGGATGTGCGTGTAATAGCATATCCGGCATTTCGGAAAGAAGAATATCAGAAGAGTTGGGTATTGGATAAAAAGGAGAATGCCAGTCTTGCTGCTGACTTGAAGCTTGAGCAGAGGAGTATGATTAGGAGCATAAGTTTTGAAATAAATACTCCGGTTAAGACACATGGAACTCTTTACGTTAAAGAACAAAATTCCTATAAACTACTGAAAACTTTTGAGATAGACAGGAGTAATCCTGCCTTACATGTAGGATTTGAACCCTATGCACCTATTGTATTGAGTCTTCCTGAAACAGAAGCTTCAGAATACCACATAAGCTTGGATAAAGAAGGAGAAGGGCAGATTACGATAATATTGTCCGAAAGGCCCATGGTAGAACGATTTGCCGAGAAATCTTTAAGTAAAATGTTTCAGGAACCATTACCAATGTGGGGTGAGTATATGTGGAGTACGCAGCCGGAATCAACATCGGATATTTGGACCTTGAATTCTCAGAATGTACTGGATATTACAGCTTGTCTGAATGGAGAAGGGAAACTTGTTTGGGATGTTCCTGAAGGAAAATGGATTATTTCGCGGATAGCAATGAAACCTACCGGAGTAACCAACAGCCCGGCCACATTGGAAGCTACGGGACTGGAAGTAGATAAAATGAGCCGAAAGCATATTTACAAACACTTGGATGCATTTATCGGTGAAATTTTGAAACGTATTCCACCAGATGACAGAAATACATTTAATATTATTGTGGAAGACAGTTATGAAACCGGTTCGCAGAATTGGACGGATGAATTTATTGAGTTGTTCACAAAACGTTATGGTTATTCACCGCTTCCTTATCTACCTGTAATGAAAGGAGTTGTTGTAGATAATAAAGATTGTTCAGACCGTTTCTTGTGGGATCTGCGCAGATTTGTAGCAGATTGTGTAGCTTATGATTATGTAGGTGGATTGCGGGACTGGGCTCACAGACATGGATTAACGACATGGCTTGAAAATTATGGTCATTGGGGATTCCCGGCAGAATTTCTGCAATATGGCGGACAGTCGGATGAGATATCAGGAGAATTCTGGAGTGAAGGTTCCTTGGGGGATATTGAAAACAGAGCGGCATCTTCGTGTGGCCATATTTATGGTAAACGGAAGATTTGGGCGGAATCGTGTACTAGTGGAGGACCGGTATTCAGTCGCTATCCTCAAATTATGAAACAACGAGTTGACCGTTTTTTTACTGAAGGGATTAATGCAACTTTGCTTCATCTTTATATACATCAGGCTTATGAAGACAAAGAACCGGGTTTAGCGGCATGGTTTGGGAATGAATTTAATCGAAAAAACACTTGGTTTTATCAAATGGATGTTTTTGCGGATTATTTGAAGAGGTGTAACTTTATGCTTCAACAAGGACGTTATGTCGCAGATGTGGCTTATTTCATAGGAGAAGATGTTCCGAAGATGACAGGAGTTTGCGATCCGCCCCTTCCTAAAGGTTACTCTTTTGATTATATAAATGCAGAGGTTTTAATGAAATATGCTACTGTCCGGGAGGGTAAATTAGTACTAGACAGTGGTATGGAATATCGTGTGTTAGTATTACCTAAACAAGAAACGATGCGACCAGAATTATTAGTTAAGCTGAAAGAAATGGTTATGGAAGGGTTAACTATTTTAGGACCTGCTCCAAGACGGTCACCAAGTATGGAAGGATACCCTGAAGCAGACAAAAAATTGGAAGAAATAGCTTTGCAGATGTGGAGACCTACAGAAAAAACGCAAGCCTATATGTTGGGGAAAGGAATTGTATATGAAGATGGGTGCAGCTTAGCAGAAATCTTTGAAAATATGCAACTTACTCCGGACTTTAAGGTCTCTGAAGCTGATTCATCATTGTTGTTCATCCATCGTACTTTGGAGGATGCGGATATTTATTTTCTGTCCAATTCTTCGGAAGAGAAAATTACAGTAGCTCCTATATTCAGGATCTATGATAAGCAGCCGGAGGCCTGGAATCCGCAAACTTCGGAAATTCGAGTTTTACCAGAATTCAGTCAAGTTGCGGAAGGGATAAAGGTTCCTCTTGTCTTGGAACCGCTAGAAAGCATATTTGTGATTTTTAAGGAAAAGCCTTGTTGCGAAGTAGGGAATAATTATCCGAAGAAAGTTTGTCTTCGGACATTAGAAGGTCCTTGGAATTTAGCATTCAATTCTGAAAAGCGTGGGCCTTCTGAGATTATAGTTTTAGATAAACTGGAAGATTGGAGTAAAAATGAGGATGAAAGAATCAAATATTATTCGGGAAGTGTGATGTATACTCATACTTTTGATTTGGAACGAATGCCGGCAGATGAAGTCTATATTGATTTAGGTAAAGTAATGGTAATGGCCCGTGTTTGGTTGAATGGAGAGTATGTTGGCGGTGTTTGGACATACCCTCACCGTTTGAATATAAAGAAATATTTGAGAAAAGGTGAGAATGAGCTTCAGATAGAGGTGGTAAATAATTGGAAGAACCGTCTTATAGGTGACTTTTCTCTACCAAAAGAAGATCGCAGAACTTGGACAAACCAGTCAATATGGACAGAAAATTCTCCTTTGCAGCCATCTGGATTATTGGGACCAGTAGAGATTCAGAGTTATAAATATAGATTAAAGTAGCCATTGTGTAAATAAGAGGTGCTAACAAATAAAAAATCAATAAAAATATGAAAAAAAATAAATTAATAATTGTTTGTCTATTAGTCTTTTGTCTACTTTCTTGCAGATGGACTCCAGGTAATAATACGAAAGAAAAAGAAGGGGCAGAACATGAAGAATTTGGATTGAGTAATGATGAAATATGTATTAAGCAGGATTTAATGAGAGGAGGAGCTATATATTATATTTCTCGGGCGACAGAAACGCGAAATTTGGTGAATATTCATGATGAAGGGCGTTATATTCAGCAGGCTTATTATGCAGGACGGGATTTAAATCGACAAAAGGATGGACAATCTCCGATGTGGTCACCTTGGCCTTGGAATCCTATTCAAGTTGGAGATTATGCGTGTAACAGAGCGCAAATATTAGACTATAAAAAGACTGGTAATAGTTTATACATCAAATGCGTTCCTATGCTGTGGGATATGGCCGATTGTCCTGCAGAAGCAGTAATGGAACAATGGACTACTTTGAAAGGGAATGTTATAAAGGTGAGAAACAAACTCGTATGTCAACGCACTGATTCTATTTATGGAGAGGGAGTGAAGAGGGATCAGGAGATTCCAGCCGTATATCTTATTTCTGCTTTAAAGAATTTGTATTCTTATTTTGGTAGTGCTCCGTTTACAAATGCATCTGTCAGACAAACCGAGGTGAAGCAATTGATATTAAATGATCCAGAACACTTCTGGGGAGCTTATGATGATGCCTCTGAATGCTGGATGGCTTTTGTGGATGATTCTTTGTGGGGGGTAGGTGTTTATACTCCTTCTGCTACCCGTTTTTTGGCTGGTAGGTATGGAAATGATTTAGAAGGAGATGCATTGAGCAGTGCAACTTCTTATATTGCTCCTTTACGCGTGGAAAGACTGAAGAAAAATTCGGTGATGGATTATGAATATTATCTTATTATCGGTTCTTTGGATATTATAAGAAAAAAAGTCTATGAAATAAGGGAAAATAAGTGGTAATATGAACAGAAATATGCTTGTAGTTACCTTATTGCTATATAATGTTACAAGAGTGAAACGATATTTTATATGCTAAGTCTACTTTTGTCGTGTCTTAAGACTTAGTATAAACTTAAATAAAATGTATTATGGAACACATGATTTTTTCTAAAGAAACTATGAATTTATTTGTGGATGTCGGAAGCATAATCAGATCATGACATCTTGAATTTCTCTCTCTAAAAAAAACTATAAAGAACGCACAAGTATTACTCTTATGGATAAAAAGAAAAATGTAAAATTTGTTAGGTATGGAAGCAGCTTTATTTTATTGATTGCTGCCCTCTCTCTGTTTTCCAACTATGGCTATGCAAACAATTCTACTTTAATAGAAAGGATTGATATGCTTCAGCAACAAAATTCGCCTTTGAAAGGACGTGTTGTTGATAAGGATGGAATTCCCTTGATCGGGGTTAATATTGTTGTTGATTCAGCCACTGGAACAATAACTGATGTAGACGGAAATTTTTCTGTGAACGTTTTGGCTCCTGTAGAATTGAAAGTCTCTTATATAGGATATATCACCCAAAATGTGATAGTGAAAAATACGGATAAAGAATTGCACATAGTGCTGATAGAAGATGCACAAACGTTAGAAGAAGTGGTGGTTGTCGGTTATGGTTCACAAAAGAAAGTGACTGTTACGGGGGCTGTAGCTTCAGTACAAACAGCTGAACTTACCCAAAATTCCGCTGCCAATCTTTCTACTGCTTTAGCAGGAAGGCTACCTGGTCTGACTGCTTTGCAGACATCCGGGCAACCTGGTGTAGATGATGTAGCTATTTATTTGCGTGGGGTGAGTACCACCAATGGTCAATCACCCTTAATTTTGATAGACGGGGTACCTCGCGAAGATATTGGTATGCTGGATCCTAATGAAATTCAGTCTGTATCTATCTTGAAAGATGCTTCTGCGACGGCTGTATTCGGAGTGCGTGGTGCTAATGGCGTGATAATGGTAACTACACGCCGTGGAGAAGCCGGAAAGTCACAGCTCAGTGTATCGGTCAATTATAGTTTGCAGAGGTTTATTACTACTCCTACACGTGTGCATTCTTGGGAATTTGCAGAGTTGCGTAATCAGGCTTTCTTGAACGATGGAACCAGTGCGGATAATCTTCCTTTTACAGATTATATGATAGACATGTATCGCAATGGAAAGGATCGCGTGTTTTATCCTGATCGTGATGTACAGAGCGAGTTCTTTCGTAAGTGGGCACCACAAACAAAAGTAAACATAAATCTAAGTGGTGGTAATGACAAACTAACCTATTTTCTGAATGCAGCTTATATGGGACAAGGAGGACAATTAAAAACTGAGTCTACGGAACGGTTGAGTTATGATCCTGCATTCAGCAATGACCGATATAATTTCCGTGCTAATGTAGATTATAAGATTGCCAAGAACTTGAAACTCTCTTTAAACTTGGCTTCTTATTTAGAAAAAGTGAATAGTCCGCAGACCAAAGACCTTTTTGGCAGTAATACCAGTACAACAAGTATGGTGGCACAGTCTATGTCATACATTTGGTCCATACCATCTACACAGCCTGGTTCATTAACAGCAGAAGGCTATACGTTAGAAGATGGCACACCGGTACCAGGTGGTGAGGTCATTGCGCAGCCGGGTACAGGTGGGCGTAATATTTATGGTGACTTGAATCGTCGTGGATACCGTCAGCAGACTAATTCTAATCTGAATTCATCTGTTACTTTGGATTGGGGGTTGGATTTCATTACGAAAGGTCTGAGTACCAAAATTATGGCTGCTTTTGATACTAAAAGTCGTACTATTCGTCAAGGAGTACGTTTGTATGATCAATACGATGTACACGTGGCCACCACTCCAGATGATAGATGTTACTATACCGAAATTCAGTCCAATCAGAACGATGCCCTTAATTTGTCCAAGACTGCAAGTACCAACTATTATCTGAATCTTCAATATTCAATTAATTATGAACGTGATTTTGGATTACATCGTGTGACTGGTATGGCATTGGTGCAGCGTGACAGTTGGCAACAATATGCTGCTGATCTGCCTTACAATATGTTGGGAATTTCTGCACGTGCTACTTACGCCTATAATATGAAATATCTAATGGAAGTAAATCTGGGGTATAACGGTTCTGAACAGTTTGCCAAAAAGAAACGTTTCGGTTTCTTCCCTGCGTTCTCTGCCGGATGGGTCGTTAGTAATGAACGTTTTTTGGAAAAAAACAAGACTATTACTAATCTGAAATTACGTGCTTCTTATGGGAAAGTAGGTAATGACCAATTGGGAAGTAATCGTTTTCTTTATTTGGATGATATACAAATGGCGAGTGGCGTTATACCTTCTTTAGGACGTGGACAGTCTATTAGTATCAATAAAAAGGGAAATCCGGATGTAGGCTGGGAAATAGCTTATAAACAGAATTATGGGGTAGATATTCAATTGTTTAATGAGCTCTCTTTTTCTTTTGATTATTTTCGTGAAAGAAGAGAAGATATCTTGATTCAACGCAGTACGGTTCCGGAATTACAAGGATTACCGTTAAGTGCATTACCTAAAGTGAATATGGGAATGGTTCACAACAGTGGATTTGAATTGGAGGTAGGTTATAATAGGAAACTTAATAAAGATTTCTCATTTGGAGTAAAAGGAAATTTTTCTTATAATAAAAATAAAATTGACTACATTGATGAAACCTGTTTGCCAGAGGAATATGCTTATCCTTATCGTAAAACAGGATATAGTATAGGGCAGATTTTCGGTTATGAGATAGATTACTCTAACGGTAATGGATACATCAATACTGTAGAAGAATTGGAGTGGGCAAAGAAAACATATAAGATTGGTACTCCCCGTATGGGTGATCTTCTTTATAAAGATGTGAATGGTGACGGAGACATTGATCCGGAAGATATATCACCAATTAAATATAGTAATATTCCACGTATAACTTATGGCTTTTCAGGAAACTTGTCTTGGCGAAATTTAGACTTCTCCTTTCTTTTTTCAGGTGTGGCTAAAGTTTCTAAGTATTATTCAAATTTCGGTGTGACAGAGATCGGTTTGGTTGGATTTTATACAGGTTATCATCTGAATGCATGGACGGCAGAACGCTATAATAGTGGGAGAAAAATTGAGTATCCTGCACTGAGTGCTAATACAACTACCAGTATGACAGCAAATGATTTTTTTGTCATGGATCGTTCATTCTTGCGATTGAAAAATATAGAGTTGGGGTATACATTACCTAAGCTGCTCTTGGAAAAGATAAAAATTCAGAAATTGCGAATATATGTTAGTGGAAATAATTTACTGACCTTTAAAAAGATGAAACTTAATTCCATTGATCCGGAACAAAGCAGTGAGACTGCATATCCTGTGACTAAGATGGTGAGTTTTGGTGCCAATGTAACATTTTAAGTATAATGAAAAATAGAACAGTATGAAATTAAATGTAATTATATTGTCTTTGTTTACCACGATTGGATTGTTTTCTTCTTGTGTAGATGTGCTAGATATAGCTCCTGATGGTTCATTGACGATGGAAGAGATTGTGGCAGATCCGAATAAAGTGGGAGCTTTGCTGAACTCTTGTTATAATAATGTTCCACTAAAAGGATATACCAGTCATCACTTTGAAACGTTGCTCGTTGCTGCTAGTGATGATGGATGGAGTTCTGATGATGGGCAGAATACTCGAATAGCCAAAATATATAACGGAGTAGGAAATGCAAGTTCTCATCCGGTACGTGATATGAGTGGCGAATCGTCAAGTAATAATGGGGCTTATTGGGCTAAATCATGGAATCAAATATACTTATGCAATCAATTCTTGGAAATTATTGATAATGCAGCTGTTAATAGTGAACAAGAACGCGAACGTTATAGAGCAGAAGCACGTGTGTTGCGCGCTTTCTTCTATTCAGAACTAGTTCGTTGGTTTGGAAAGATTCCGGTATTGGAAACTACTGCTGCTTTTGATGCAGACTTTTCTGGCTTAAAACGTTTACCCGTTCATGAGGTAGTTGAATTTATCATAAAGGATTGTGATGCAGGCATTGCTTGCGCTGAGTTGCCGTGGAGAGTAACTACCAAATCTGAAGCAATGCGCACTACTAAAGCTTTGGCTTGGGCTATTAAATCGCGTATGAGTCTGGTAGCGGCAAGTCCTCTTTTCAATGAAGGAAATGATTATTGGGAAGAAGCATACCAAATAAATGCAGCAGCTTTAAAGGCGTTGACAGAGAATGGTTATGAACTTTTTACGACATGTACTGATATCAATACATATGGTGATGGAAAAGGAGCGGCATTCAGACAAATCGTAGCTTCTGCTGCCGATTATGCTGTTACACCACGTGATAAAGAAACCATTTGGCAGCATGCTAAAACTGGAACTATGGGATCTATACAGCATCATATCTGGCACATTGGTTATATTGGCTGTGGCATGGATAATACGTTTAAATGTGCAACGTGCCCCACACAGGAACTAGTCGATGCATTTGAAACACTAGATGGACAACCAGTATTGAATTTGAATAAACCTTATTTGGATGAACGACATTTACAACCTAATTATAATATCAACAATACATTATATGATCCTAATAATCCATATGTGAATCGTGATCCGCGTTTACACGAAACAGCTTTGTGTAATGGTGATCAGATTGTTTGGGATAATGGAAAAATATGGAACGTGGATATTTATGAAGGTGGTAGGCATCATATAAGCTTAGACCCAAGTGATCGTACTCGTTCACGTACAGGATATTATCATTGTAAAACGGTGGTTCCTAAAATGAGTGCCACTAATCAGGGAAGTTTGATACCATGGAAGTTTTTCCGTTTAGCTGAAATTTACCTGAATTTAGCCGAAGCTGCGGCTGAGAGTGGACATATGGCTGAAGCAAAAGCTGCGGCTGATGTTGTGCGTGATAGAGTAGGAATGCCAGCTTTACCGGTAGGTTTGAATAAAGATGAACTATTGCTTCGTATAAAGAACGAGCGTCGTGTAGAATTAGCTTGGGAAGAAATACGTTATTTTGATTTGCGTCGGTGGCAGAAAACAGATGGAGATTTACGTGAGACTTGTACATGGCTCACCGGTATGAAGATCACCCCAAAAGAGGATGGAACATTTGCTTATGAGCGTTACAATATTTGGACCAAAGAGCGCGGAGGTGCTCAGAATAGAGATTTGCTACTGCCACTTCCCCAAGATGAGGTAAATCGTATGGAAGCAGTGACCGGAGATAAATGGCAAAATCCCGGATGGTAATATAATAAGGAAAAGTATAATAACCTTGAAAAGTATTAAATAATGATTTGCATGAAAAATAAAATTGCAATATGGCTGGCTTGCGGATATTTAGGTCTTTGTATTCCTCAACTTGCAGCACACGAGATAATTGTACCGGTACAATTAAAAGGAGTTGTATTGGATGAGACAGGTAATCCTTTACCTGGAGTACAGATAAAATCAGAAAAAGACGGGGATGAATTCTTAACAGATCAAAATGGTGCTTATAATATTGAACTTAAAGATGGAAGTAAATATCTCACAGTTTCGTATGTAGGGTTTGTAAATAGAAAGATTTCCGTAGAAAGAGCTGCTCGTGAAAAAAATATAGTTTTACAAGGGAGTTCTGAAATTTTGGATGAAAAAATAGATTTAGGATATCTTACTGTTTCCCGGCGTGCATTGACTGGTGCAGTGTCCACCGTTAGTGGAGAAGTATTGGACAAATCTCCCGAATCGAACTTGGGAAAAACTTTTGCTGGACGATTCTCCGGGATGATTACTATGGAAAAAGATGCTGAGTTGGGACAGGGTACCAAGAGTTCTACCTCTAATGCTATTACTTTGTTGGTACGGGGGCTTTCTACCATTAACGGAGTTAAGCCGTTGATTCTTATAGATGGTGTAATTAGTCCTAATGTGAACTATGTTTATATTACACCGGATGAAATAGAATCTGTTACTGTTTTGAAAGATGCTTCCACTACTGCGATTTATGGAATACAAGGTGCTAATGGAGTGATTTCTATTAAGACTAAGCGAGGCCTGGTAGGAAAAGCAAAAGTTAATGTGAGTTTTGACCAATCATTACAGCAGACTACACGTAAACCTCTTTTTGTGAATGCAGCCAACTATACCCGGATGAGAAATGAGGCTGGAGTAAACGATGGACTTGGTTCGTATTCACAGTTTACGAAAGAACAGATGGAGCATTATGAACGAGGGGACAATGTTGCATATCCTGATAATAATTGGTATGATCAATTCATACGACCTGTAACGTGGATGACTAGAGCTGGAGTAAGTGTGCGAGGAGGAAACGAACGGGTATGCTACTACTCTAACATAAACTATATGCATCAATCATTGCCTTTCAAGACTGCTGATGAAGCGACTACTAAGTATGACCCGACTCCCAAGAATGACCGCTTTAATTTCCGATCTAATATAGATGTGAAGATTAATGATTATTTGAGTGGTTTTATGCGTTTGAGTGGTAATATTAACTTAAATAAAACTACTGGTTATGCGAATGCAGATATTTATAATCATATTTTTAATCTCCCGCCAACGATGTATGGTCCTTTAACGCCTAGTATTGATGCTGATGGTAATCTTCTGGAGAATGGTGGTCAGGTTGTTACTCATGATAGTGAAAAGACACCGGTTTACGGAATGTTGAACAGATCGGGATATATAAAGAATCTTGTAACAAATATTAATGCTCAGGCAGGACTGACAGCCGATTTAGGAATGTTAGTGAAAGGTCTTAGTGTGACAGGACTGATGGCATATCAGACTAATTCAGCCAATCAGACAAAAACTACACAGGATTTTGAACGTTATGTGATGAATGGTGATCCGACTGACTTGAATTTTATATTGAAAGGTACCAATACAAATTCGGCTTTGCAATATGCTAAAAATTCTACATCCTACTATAATTTGAATCTTTATGCTAATGCCAATTATAATCATATGTTTGGTGCACATAGTATTTCTGCTTTGGCTTATATTTTTTATCAGCAACTGGAGACCGAAAGTTTACAAGGTGCACAGATGCTGCCTTATAAACGCAGAAGTATAGGTGGAAGTGCTACTTACGGGTATAAAGAACGTTATTTTGTGAAAGCGGATTTGGGCTATTCCGGTTCCGAGCAGTTTCATCCGAATCATCGCTACATGGTTACTCCGTCCATTTCTGTTTCATGGATTGTATCGGATGAAAAATTTTTGAAACATTTGCGATGGCTAGACCTTTTGAAACTGCGTATTTCTTATGGAGTGACAGCTAATGACCAATTGGGAAATGCACGAATGCTCTATGAAGATTATATGGACGTAAAAGGTAATGAAGGTTTGAAAGGAAATCCTTTGCTTTCAGCCGAGAAGATGAAAAAACAAAACTATGGTTTTGATTTAGGGTTTTTCAAGGGGCTTACTGTATCTTTTGACTGGTATAAATCCATTTGTGACAATATGCTTGTCAGCAGTGGGGAATTAGTACCCGAATATCAAGGTATTGCTTTGGAGAATTACCCAAAACTGAACAAAGGGCGTATGGAAAATCAAGGATTTGAACTTTCTGCCATGTATAGTAAGTTGTTAAACAAGCACTGGTCATTCTATCTGGGAGGAGCTTTCAGTTATAACAAAAATAAAGTGATTGACGTAATGGAAGCCGAAAACGTAGGCTATACTTATCCTTATAAGACACAAGGTTATAGTCGTGGACAATATTGGGGATATATTATAGATTATAGTAACGGTAATGGTATGTTTAACTTTAGGGACGAGTTGGAAAAAAGTGGCTTGAGCTATGCTTTTGGAACCCCTCGTGTGGGCGATTTTATTTATAAAGACTTGAACGGAGATAAAGTAATTGATGAAAAGGATAAAGCTCCTGTTGGATATAGTAAATATCCTCGTCAATATTACAACCTTTCCGGTGGATTGAGGTTTAAAAACTGGGAATTAAACTTTATGTTCCAGGGAGCAGGTAAAGTTACTACTGTCATTGAAGGAGTAGGAGCTTACGAATCGGCCTATCAGGGTGTTTTTAATGATATACATTTGAATGCCTGGACTGAAGAATGCTGGAACAATGGAGAAACAATAACTTATCCTGCACTTTCATTAAAGGAATCCACGAATCATCAGCCTAATAGCTTCTTTATTATGGATGCCTCTTATTTACGGCTAAAGAATGCTGAAATTGCTTATACTTTACCTGTGCATATCTCACAGAAAGTAATGGCACAGAGAATCCGTATTTCTCTTTCCGGACAGAACCTTTTTACAATTGACAATATGCGTTCCAAGTATATTGATCCGGAAATTGCAAATTTGGGAACCTTTCAGCAATACAGAGTTTTTAATTTTGGAGTAAATCTTACTTTTTAATCAGCTATAGAATATGAAAAAAATAGCGAAATTATTTACGGCGATTGCTGTAGTATTTACAGCTTTTTCGTGTGCCGACCTTGATATTGACAATGACGGACGTGTGGCTATGCAAGACATTTTCGGACGTTATGAGCGAACAGTCAGCTACTATAGTAACTGTATTAACTATATGCCCAAAGTTTCTTTGGATTATGGGACAAGTGTGATGCCTTTTTTAGCATCTTTTTGTGATGAAGCTCATGATGCTTCCGACGCACAAAGTGGCATTGTTTCCGATTGGTATAAAGGATATACCACTCCGGAGTATAACCCTATGACTTCTTATTGTATGGATCCATGGAGTCATTATTTTGAGGGAATACGCCGGTGCAATACATTCTTGATCAATATTAATGATCCTAAAGTAGCTACCTATCACTTTGATGTTGTAGAGAAAAATGGATGGATTGCTCAGGTGCGTGTAGCACGTGCTTTTTATTATTTACAACTTGTTAAGCTCTACGGTGGAGTACCTTTGATGGATACACCTTATGAAGTAACCCATGATTTTTCATCTGATAGGCGTGCCACATTTGAGGAATGTGCTGATTTTATCATCTCAGAATGTGAGGAGGCTCTGAAAACTGCAGAGTCTGAGGGATCTACTGTCGGTTTTCGTTGGCAGATAGATGATGGACAACGTGGGCAATTGACACGTGCCGTAGCTTATGCTATAGAGTCAGAGACTGCTCTTTATGCCGCAAGTCCTTTATTTAATGGTGGAGGAAATAGTTCATATACATGGGAGAAGGCAGCACAGATAACTAAAAATGCACTTGATCAATGTTTATCCCATGGCTTGGAACTTTATTCCATTGTGCCTGATCCGACATTGGCACAAAATGTTTATGAAAATTATTTCATTACCCGTTCTGATCCTAGTCGTTCTATGGATAAAGAGACTATTTTGGAATCTACCAAGCGGCTTGCTATTTGGAAATATGCCGGTACTCCTATGCAAGAAGGTATGGAATTGGCAGGCTCTTGTCCCTCACAAGAATTGGTGGACTGTTACGAGATGATAGATGGTACACAGCCTATCTTGGGTTATCAGGATGCTGAACATTTGCGTCCTATTCTTAATACGGCATCTTCTTATGATCCAGAGTATCCGTATGAAAATAGGGACCCACGTTTTTATGCTTCCATTTACTATAATGGTGCTACTCGCTATTTGGATAATACAGCCAAGAAAGTGGAAACTTACGTAGGTGGTAATTGTGGCATTTCTGAAAAAGTAACTGATGTACGTTACACTCGTACAGGATATTATCTGCGGAAATACAATAATTATAAATCAAATACTTCTACTAGTGCCGATGGTTTTGTACGTATTTTCCGTTTGGCCGAACTTTATTTAAATTTTGCTGAAGCGGCTTACCAGAGTGCTGGTCCTGACGTTGAGGTTTCAGGTATGACAGCTCGGGAAGCGGTGAATAAAGTGAGAGAACGTGTAGGTATGCCTGCTTTGCCAGAGGGATTGACTAAAGATCAGTTTGAAATACGCTACCGTAACGAGCGCCGTGTAGAGCTGGCTTTTGAGGGACATCGTTATTTTGATGTACGTCGTTGGAAGATACTTTCTGAGACAGATGGTTTTGTTACTGGTATGAAAATTACACGTTCTGGCAATGGCTTTTCTTATGAACGCATTAAGTTACCTTCTCGAAGTACGAGTGCTGAGAAATATCTGCTTTATCCTATTAAACAGTCTGAAGTTTCTAAAATGCAGAAATTTACCGGTGAAAACTGGCAGAATCCAAATTGGTAAAAACTTATTGTATAATTTAAAAATGAAATATTTTGTATGAAAAAACATATATTGTTTCTGATATTCATATCTTTTGGGGTATGGGGATGTGATGATGCTCATGAGAATCTTATTTCTTTAGAACCTATCCGCAATGCCCAGTGCGAGCCTTTTGTTGCTTCTGTCATTTTTAGTTGGGACAAACCGGAAAATGATAATTATTACTATACGTTAGTATCTTACCAAACCAAAGAAGGCAAGGTGCTGAAAAAGAAAATAAGTAAGTTTAGTACTGCTCCTGAGGACCCCAAGAGAGTGAGAGCTATTGTTGGAGGTTTTACTGACATTGATGAATATGAGTTTACACTGGTTGCTTGTGGGTATGATGGTACTGTTTCAGAACCGATAACTGTGAAGGGAATACCCAAAGATAAGAGTGAAGCGAAGGATTATGTAATTAGTACTGTGAATGTGGAGCCCATTAGTGAAGGTGCTACTGTTAGTTGGACTAATGAGACGAATGTAGGGGTGGAATTGGTGTTGAATTATATTGATAAAACTCATAAAGAACAGGAAGTCAGATTTGATGCAACGGAAACAAAATCGGAAAACATTACCAATTTGGCTATTGAGAAACCCGTTGACATTACGATTTATGCTGTAAATAAGGAGGATGGTAACCAATCTGCTTCTCAAACAGTGACAATTACTCCATTACTAACGCAGGAAGATCAAGTTATACCGGGTGCTGAATATATACTTTCTTCTTATTATGGAACTCTCAATATGATGACATTGACTTATAATACTCCGATGAAGAACGAGTATACAATAATGACGTCAGGCAATGATCCTTATGTCTATACAAAACTGGCACAGCAACCGAGAGGTACTACGCTCGTATTTCGTTATAAATCTACTAAGAAGATGAGTTTTCAGATTTTCTTTATGCCCCGTGGACAAGCACCCGGACCTTATCAGCAAGTAGTAACGGTACCTGCCGCTAAAGAATGGACTACATTTTCTTATGATTATTCGGCTATAATTAAAAAGGCCGGTTGGGGCAATGCGGGAGATCATTTGAGACTAGATTTCGGAAGTGTTGCCAATGTGCAAATGGAAGTGAGAAATATGATTTTTAAATAATGATATGTTTTTTATATGAAGAAACTGATAATATTGTTTTTTTTATTCACTTCGTCACTTTATGCTCAGACAAAGTTGAAGATGGAGAGTGTGCAGATTGGAGGATATGTAGGGGGGCGCATAGAGGATTGTATAAGGACTCGTGTACAGTTGCAGGATGTTGATCATTTGACTGCTCCTTTTCGGACGAAAAATGATACGGCATCGTGGCAGACGGAATTTTGGGGTAAGTGGGTGCAAGGAGCGATTGCTTCCTATCGTTATAATCATAGTGTGGCGCTATATGCCAAGATTAAAAAGAGTGTGGATGACATAATAAGTACTCAACAACCAGATGGATATATAGGAAATTATCGCCTGGATGCCCAACTTAAAAGTTGGGACATTTGGGGACGGAAATATACTACATTGGGATTGCTTTCTTGGTATGAAATTTCAGGAGAAAAACAAGCGCTGAATGCAGCATGCAGAGTTATAGACCATTTGATGACCCAAGTTGGAGAAGGTGGAACGAATATTGTAACCACAGGCAATTACTATGGAATGGCAAGCAGTTCCATTCTCGAGCCGGTAATGTATTTATATAAGTATACCGGCGACTATAAATATTTGCAGTTTGCTAAATATATCGTTGCTCAATGGGAAACACCTGAAGGACCACAGCTTATAACGAAAGCAATTAACGGAGTACCTGTTGCAGCTCGTTTTCCACATCCTTTCGACTGGTTCTCGCCTGAAAATGGACAAAAGGCTTATGAAATGATGTCCTGTTATATTGGTTTGCTTGAACTTTACAAGGTGACGCACAATGCCGCATATTTGGATGCTGTGCAGAAAACGGTGAATGATATAGCAAATACTGAAATTAACGTAGCCGGTTCGGGGAGTGCTTTTGAATCTTGGTATAGCGGACGAAAATATCAAACTTCCCCTACGTATCATACGATGGAAACCTGTGTTACGTTTACTTGGATGCAATTGTGTGACAAATTGCTGGCGCTGACCGGAAATCCTTTTTATGCGGACCAGATTGAGAAAAGCCTTTATAATGCATTAATGGCTGCCCTGAAGGATGATGCTTCTCAAATTGCAAAGTACAGTCCCATGGAAGGGCATCGTTGCGAAGGAGAAGAACAGTGTGGTATGCATATTAATTGTTGTAATGCCAATGGTCCGAGAGCTTTTGCACTGATACCCGATTTTGCAGTAAAAAAAATGGGAAATGAAGTTTATGTAAACTATTATGGAGACATGTCCGCTTCTTTGGAAAATGGACATAATAAGGTTCTTGTCAAACAACATACTACATATCCTGTGTCAAATGTGATAGATATTACGATAGATGTTACAAAGGAGAATGTTTTTGGTTTACACTTGCGTGTACCGGTTTGGAGTGCACAGACCGTAATTACTTTGAACGGAGAAGAATTGAAAGATATTTGTCCCGGAACTTATCATGCTATTACTCGCAAATGGAAGAAAGGAGATCATATTCAAATTATTCTGGATATGCCTGCCAGGTTATTGGAACAAAATCAGATGCAAGCTATAGTCAGGGGGCCGATTGTGTTGGCACGTGACAGTCGATTCAATGACGGTTTTGTGGATGAGACTTTAGTTGTTGACAGTGAAGACGGCATTGTGAAGGCGGAGGTGGATTCGGTTCCTGGCTTTGCATGGATGCGTTTGAAGGTGCCGGTAACCGTCGGTACAGATTTGGAAGGAGTTGGCATGTACCGCAACATTTCTTTTTGCGATTTTGCATCAGCAGGCAACACTTGGGATAAGCAAGTGAGGTATCGTGTGTGGATTCCTCGAACTTTGGATGTGAAAAAAGGACACTTAAAATAGAATATATATTATGAAACAAATAAGATTACCGAAGTTTTTATTATTATTTTTATTTTGGGGTATTTCCCTTTCGGTAAGTGGGCAAGAGACCAAAATTACGTCTTATAATATTTGGGACGGTTTTGATAAAGACTCCTTACGATATGAAAGATTTGTGGAGTGGGCTAAGGAAAATGAGGCTGATATCTTGGTGCTTACAGAATTAGTGGGATTTAAAGCTCATGATTTGGAGATTTTAGGAAATCTATGTGGTTATATGCATACAGCTTTACAGAAAGAGGATGGGTATCCGTTGGGGGTTATGTCTAAAACACCTATTGAAGTAGTATGCAGGCGTATGGAAGGATTCTGGCATGGAATGTTGCATGTACGTACAGCAGGGATTGATGTGATAGCCACTCATCTGAGTCCTTTCGACTGGAAATTTCGTCAAAAGGAGGCTAAAATGATTATTAGCTATGTGGATAGCTTGAAACTGGAAGATTATTTTGTGGCAGGAGATTTCAATGCAATATCTCCATTGGATGCTGACGAGATAATAACTCATAAAACATGGATTAGAAATATTAAACGGGGGGATGCTTCTCGACCAGCTTATAATAATTTGAATGATGGAAAATTCGACTTGTCTGTTATTTCATCATTTTTGGCTGCTGGAATGGATGATCCGATTGGACGTTTGGTACGTCCGGCTGAAAAACGGATGACACATCCTTCTGCTTTCCGTTATCGTTGGAAAGTGGAAGATGAGCGACTACCAGATTTGCGTTCGCGTTTGGACTATATTTTGGTTTCTCCCTCATTGATGCATCGGTGTATATTGGGGGTAGTCGAACGTTTGGAAGGAATTTCCGACCATTATCCAGTTAGTATTGTATTGACAAATAAATAGTTATTTTATGAGAATATTCCTCTTTATTTTTACTTTGTTGTTTGCTGAACATTTGTTTTCGAAGAATACTATAGAGATATTTCAGAAAGAGCAGAAAGAAGCATTTCAGATTATTCCCAAACCCCAAGACGTAAAATTGAAAGGTGGGAAAGGGTTGGATTATAGAGAACTAACTTATATAAAGACTGAAAATGGAGCATCTGTTCCGGTTGTGGGGACTTTATTGAATGGTTTGCCATATGCAGCTAAAGAGGGGACTCCTCTTATCCTAAGGATTTCGCTGGAAAATGTCCCAGATTCTGAGGAAGGATATTTGTTGGAAGTCTTTGCAAATAAGGTTGTTATATCTGCTAAAACAATGAAGGGGCTTTTTTATGGTTGCCAGACACTTGAACAACTAATGGAAGATAGTAGGGATTTTCGTATACCTATTCCAGAGATGACGATAACGGATTATCCGGCTATATCCTATCGTGCTGTTCATTTTGATGTCAAACATCATTTAGACCGAACGGAATATTATTATCGTGCCATTGATCGCTTGGCACGATATAAAATAAATGCTGTTATTTGGGAACTTGAGGATAAACTGAGGTATACTCGTCGACCTGAGGTGGCTGCTGGGAATGCTATCAGTAAACAAGAAATGCAGGCTATCTGCCGTTATGCTCAAGAAAGGAATGTAGAAATATCCCCTTTGGTACAAGGATTAGGACATGCAGGCTTCATCTTGAAACATCATTGGGAATTACGTGAGAATCCGTCCAGTGATTGGGAGTTTTGTCCTACTAATCCCAAAACTTATGAATTCCAATTTGATCTTTATCGTGATGCGCTAGAGGCTATGCCTTATGGACGTTTTCTACATGTCGGTGGTGACGAAACAATGGCTATCGGAATTGATGAGCGTTGTAAAGCAACTGATAAAAGTGCTTTTGAACTTCAAATGGGATGGTTGCGTAAGGTCTGTGATTTTGCTAAGAGTAATGGGCGTATTCCTATCTTTTGGGATGATATGCCTTTGAAATATGGTGGTCTGTGGGATATGGCTCATGGGGATAATGATACGGATGATCTCCACTGGGATACTCAGAAATTGGATAGTGTGATAGACCTGTTTCCTAAAGATTGCGTTTATATGCGTTGGAATTATCGTGATGCTACCAGGCCAGGACATCAACGTATATTAAAGTGGTATCATGATAAGGGGCTTCGTGTGATGGCTGCAACGGCTGCTTCTTCGGGTAACTCACCTGTATTGCCTCGTGAAGATACCAAAGCTGGCTATATTAAGGGATTTAGTCGTTTGGTAGCACAGAATCAATTAGAAGGAATTTTGGCTACAAGTTGGGATGATGGCTCTCCACATTTGGAAACTGTATGGCGTGGTTATATTGCACAAGGAGAGTTTGGCTGGAATCCAGAAGGACGTACAGTAGAAGAGTTTAAAAAGGCACATGCACAACGTGAATTTGGTTTTCGCTCTACCGATCGGCGTATGCAGTTTCTAGATGAACTGGAAGAAGCTCTTTATTTTTATGATGGGGCACTAGCCGTGGCTGGATGTCGTAACCCTGCATCGGGTGTTCCTCATACACTGATTAGTCTAATTGAACTTCCTGACAGTGGTAAACCTGGGGAGTGGAGTCGTATGTATAAGGAAAAGATTGATAAAGCATTTCAGGAGGCTAAAAGGTTTATAAGGATAGATAGAGGGGTGAAGTCTGCAAAAATATATGCTTTGCGTGGTCGTTATACACTGGATGTCTATGAACAAATCAATTATCTGCAGAATTATTCTACACGTCTGTTGCTAGCATTGCATAGATATGATACCGCCGATAGTGAAACAGACAGAAAAGCTGCCTTACAAAGAGTTTGTGATGAGTGTACTTACTTTAGAGTGATGCGCAAATGCTTGGAGGAAGTGTATTCCAAAACACGTTTTATGCAGAATCCTGATGGATATGTTTTAGATATGAACGGACATAATCATTTAGCAGCCAAAACAAACAATAGCGACTGGATGTATTATTATGAGATCCCGATGGTGGCTAAAGTGGAGAAATGGTTAAAAAAACAATAAACATCTATCTTTAATAAGAATATTTATATGCAAAGAAAACAATTGATTTTTAATATCATTGTTATGGTTTTCCTACTTGGCAGAGTAAGTTTGGTACCTCTGCAGGCGCAACCTTATAAAAATGCGAAACTTTCTCCTGAACTTAGGGCAGTCGATTTACTGCAAAGAATGAATTTGGAAGAAAAGGTAGCTCAGATACGTCATATTCATTCTGGACATATATTTGACGGACAAATGCTGAATGAGGAAAAGTTGAAAGATTTTGTTCAGGACAAGTGTTGGGGATTTGTTGAAGGTTTTCCTCTTACGGGTGAAAGCTGCCATCAGCATTTACACCGGATTCAGGAATATATGTTGAAGCATACTCGGCTCGGTATACCGATTTTCACGATAGGAGAGTCTTTACATGGCTCTGTCCATGAGGGTTCTGTGATTTATCCTCAGAATATAGCTCTGGCAGCCACCTTTAATCCTTCATTAGCTTATCAGAAGTCAGCTGGAATATCTGCTGAGTTACATTATCAAGGCATACGGCAAGTACTGGGGCCTTGCATTGATGTGGTTCGGGATATGCGTTGGGGCAGAGTGGAAGAGAGTTACGGAGAAGACCCGTTTTTGAATGCAATTTTAGCTTGTGAAGAGGTAAGGGGATATTTGGATAATGGAATTTCGCCCATGTTGAAACATTATGGTCCGCATGGCAATCCGACGGGAGGTTTGAATTTGGCTTCTGTTCATTGTGGTATAGGCGAGTTACATGATGTTTATTTGTATCCGTTCAAGCGAGTTATAACGACTTTACCGATACAAGCTGTTATGTCTACTTATAATTCTTGGAATAGAATTCCTAATTCAGCTTCTTATTATTTGCTGACGGAAGTTTTGCGTCGCCGTTGGGGATTTGGGGGGTATGTATATTCCGATTGGGGAGCTATTGATATGTTACATACTTTTCATCATACTGCATCAACTTTATCAGAAGCTGCCGTGCAAGCACTTACTGCAGGACTAGATGTGGAGGCATCCAGTGAATGCTATCCTTATCTGGTTCCTTTGATAGAACAAGGAAAAGTAGATGAGGCATTAGTCGATACGGCTGTATATAGAGTATTACTTGCAAAATTTCGGATTGGCCTTTTTGAGAATCCTTATGGAAAAGTGGTACAGGCGGACCAGTTACATGTTTCTGAAAACAGGCAATTGGCACGTCGTATTGCAGATGAATCGGTTGTGCTGTTGAAAAATGACGGGGATTTACTGCCACTTGTTCCTTCTAAGTTGAAGTCGATAGCAGTTATAGGGCCTAATGCGGACCAGGTACAGTTTGGAGATTATACATGGAGCCGTGACAATAAAGACGGGGTTACCCCTCTTGCAGGGATACGTTCATTGCTTGCAGGTACTGGTGTACAAGTTCGTTATGCCAAAGGGTGTAGCATTATGTCATTAGATACCACTAATATTGCTGCTGCAGTAGCTGCTGCACGAGCTAGCGATGTGGCAGTGTTGTTTTGTGGCAGTGCTAGTGCCTCGTTGGCTAGGAACTACAGGGAAGTGAATTGTGGTGAAGGTTTTGACTTGACCGATTTATCTCTTTCAGGAGCTCAGGAGAAATTGATTCGGGATGTTCATGCTACTGGTAAGCCTTTGATCTTGGTAATGGTTACCGGTAAGCCTTTTTCCATTCCTTGGGAAAAGAAACATGTACCAACTATTCTTGTCCAGTGGTATGCCGGAGAACAAGGAGGGAATGCTGTGGCAGATATTCTTTTTGGAAAAACAGTCCCATCAGGTCGTCTTCCCGTTTCTTTTCCTCAAAGTGCGGGTCATCTTCCAGCTCATTACAATTATCTTCCTACTGATCATGGTTACTACCGTCAACCGGGAAGTTATGAAGTGCCGGGAAGAGATTACGTTTTTTCTTCTCCAGAACCATTATGGGCTTTTGGACATGGATTGAGCTATACGGTTTTTGATTATGAGGATATGAAGATTGAGCAACGCGAAGATTCGATAATGTTGTCTGTATGTATAAGAAATATCGGCGAGAGAGCGGGACAGGTGGTTCCGCAACTTTATGTACGCGATCTTTATAGTTCTGTAGTAACTCCTGTAAAACAGTTGAAAGCTTTTGCCAAGGTTTTTCTAAAACCTAAGGAAACAATAGAGGTTTCTTTGAATGTTGCGATTCAAGATTTGGCTTTTACTAATAATCAAGGAAAAATGGTTCTAGAGTCTGGAGATTTTGAATTACAAGTGGGAGATTCTTCGGATAAAATATTCTTGAGAGATACAGTTCAGATTGGATTTCAGGATACAACTTACCAGGTCAAAGAAACGGTTTTGGATACAATGAACAGTTGCGGAGAAGCAGTTATTACTGTTAAAGGCATTGTTCGCGATACACAAGCAACTCCGATACAAGGAGTAAATATTTTCTCAACACTACAAAAGAAAATACTTGTTGTTACGGATAAAGATGGAAAATATGAAATAAAAGTTCAAAGTAATGATATACTCATTTTTCACAAAAAGAATTATTTGGAGGAGAAGATTTTTGTTAATGGTAAGCCGTCTATACAAATAACTATAAGAAACGGTATTTAATGGAAGGCTGATATGTAAAGTTTTGAAATAGATATTGCGAAAAACTCGTGGGATGTGCGACTAAAATGATCAGGTAACACAACTGTAATCTTGAAATAAAGTTGGTTTGGAATTTTGTTATTCCGAAAACTTCCTCTATCTTCGCGCTCCGAATAAGGAGAGGTGCTCGAGTGGTTGAAGAGGCACGCCTGGAAAGCGTGTATACCCCTAAAGGGTATCCGGGGTTCGAATCCCCGTCTCTCCGCAGGTTGAGAAGCCATTTTCTCATTTCTTTCTACTACTTTCCCTGATTTGCAAATTTGTCGGAATAATCACTTGTCTGACTGTTTTATCCCCTTTGATTTGATCTATAAGTAATTGACAAGCCGTTTCTCCCATTTTATAAGTCTGATGTGATACAGCTGATAATTTCGGTTCTACATAATTGGCATGTTGTTCATCTGTATATCCGATGATGGCTATATCTTCGGGGATACGAAGTCTATGTTCTTTAATAACCTCTATGGCGGCAAAAGCTAATGTATCATTCATGGCAAGGATGGCATCAGGTGGTTGCGGGAGAGATAATAAAGTTTCCGTAGCTATTTTGCCTTCCTCATAATCTATCTTCCGGCAGATTACCAGTTCTTTTTCGATAGGAATGTGATTGTCGCGCAGAGCTTCCAGATAGCCATGCTTTCGTTTGGTTACGATATCCAAATGATTGGCTCCTCCGATAAAAGCTACCCGCTTGCTGCCGGTATCCAATAAATGTTGGGTAGCCATTTGTGCGGATTGTACACCATCTGCTACTACCGACGAAAACTGGTCGGTCAGGCAAACACGGTCGAACAAGATAAGTGGCATATTAATGTCCTTTAAGGCGGCAAGATGTGAATAGTCTCTTGTTTCCTGAGATAGGCAGGCGATAATGCCTTCTACTCGCATATTTACCAGATTTTCGATATTCCTTTTCTCGTATTCGTATGCTTCATGTGAAGTGGTAATAATAACGAAATATCCGTTAGCTACTGCCATGTTTTCTATTCCGTTCAGGATGGATGCGAAGAAATGGGTAACGATATCCGGCACAACGACTCCGATGATACGCGGAGTGTTTTTTCGCAGACTCATGGCAAAAGGATTGGGACGGTAATTCATCTCTTTTGCCAGTTTTTTGACTTTAGTACGAAGTTCACTGCTGATTTCCGGACTGTCTTTTAGTGCCCTGGATACAGTGGGAATGGATACGCCCAATGCTTTGGCGAGATCTTTGAGTGAAGTATGTTTCTGGTATTCCATTTTAAAGTCTGCTATTAGATTCACTTACAAAGAAAGCATATTCCCTGATAAAAGATGGTATGAAAGGATATTTTTTTTACGTAAACCATTACGTGTTGTTTTTGTACCTTGCATGCTGTCCTGAAGTTATTCTTGCCCTATTTTTGCCCTATCTAAAAACTTTTAAATTTAATTGATATGCAATACCATGAAATCGGAAAGACAGGGATGAAAGTGTCATCTCTCAGTTTTGGAGCTTCTTCTTTGGGAGGAGTTTTCCATGATATTAAAGAGAAAGAAGGAATTGAGTCTGTATTTACTGCCATCGAAGCAGGCATGAATTTTATAGATGTTTCTCCCTATTATGGGCACTATAAAGCTGAAACTGTTTTAGGGAAAGCTTTGAAAGATGTTCCGCGTGACCGATACTATCTCTCTACTAAAGTGGGACGTTATGGAAAAGATGGGGTCAATACCTGGGATTATTCTGCAAAACGCGCAGTAGAGAGTGTGTATGAGAGTATAGAGCGTCTGAATATTGACTTTATCGATTTGATAAATGTACATGATATTGAGTTTGCCGATCTGAATCAGATTGTAAATGAAACATTACCGGCCTTAGTCGGCTTGCGCGAGAAAGGTATTGTTGGGCATGTGGGGATCACCGACTTACAACTCGAAAATCTGAAATGGGTGATTGATCATTCGCCGAGTGGTACGGTAGAATCGATCCTTAATTTCTGCCATTATTGTTTGTGCGATGATAAACTGATTGATTTTCTCGATTATTTTGAGTCGAAAGGAATAGGAGTGATCAACGCTTCTCCGCTTTCAATGGGATTATTGAGCGAGCGTGGCGTTCCTGAATGGCATCCGGCTCCTGAATCACTGGTGGAGGCTTGTCGTAAAGCAATGGAACACTGTAAGGCAAAGAACTATCCTATAGAAAAACTGGCTATGCAATTTTCTGTAAGTAATCCACGAATTGCGACCACTTTGTTCAGTACGGCTAATCCGCTGAATGTAAAGAAGAACGTATCCTTTATAGAAGAACCGATTGACTGGGAATTGGTACGTGAAGTACGGGAGATTATTGGAGAACAGCAACGTGTAAGTTGGGCTAACTCTTAAAAAAAATAGCTGTCTATATGGACTATACAATAATTGATGCGCATGCTCATTTATGGTTACGGCAAGATACAGTGGTAGATGACCTACCCATTTGTACGCTGGATAACGGACGTTCGTTGTTTATGGGAGAAATCCGTCAGATGGTTCCTCCCTTTATGGTGGACGGGGTGAACAGTGCAGAAGTTTTCCTGTCGAACATGGACTATGCGCAAGTATCTGCTGCCGTCATTACGCAAGAATTTATAGACGGTATTCAGAATGAATATCTGGCAGAGGTTGTTTCCCGTTATCCCGGTCGTTTCTTTGTTTGCGGAATGTGTGAGTTCCGTAAGCCCGGGTTTCTGGCACAGGCCAAAGAACTGATAGCAACAGGTTTTAAAGCTATTAAGATCCCGGCTCAACGTCTGTTGCTTAGAGAAGGGCGGGTGATGCTGAATAGTGAAGAAATGATGCAGATGTTCCATTATATGGAAGAACGGGATGTGATGCTTTCTATTGACTTGGCGGACGGAGCAACGCAAATTCCCGAGATGCAGGAGGTCATTCAGGAATGTCCCCGGCTGAGAATTGCTATCGGGCATTTCGGAATGGTGACGCGTCCGGATTGGAAAGAACAGATACGGTTAGCCCTTCATCCCAATGTGATGATTGAATCCGGAGGAATCACCTGGCTTTTCAATGATGAATTCTATCCCTTTAGGGGAGCAGTAAAAGCTATACGGGAAGCTGCCGGACTGGTCGGGATGGAGAAACTGATGTGGGGATCGGATTACCCGCGTACCATTACCGCAATCACTTACAAGATGTCATATGATTTTATAGTGAAATCACCCGATTTGCAGGAAGATGAGAAAAGGCTATTCCTCGGAGAGAATGCCCGGAAATTCTATGGATTTACTGATCTTCCCATATTGCCATATATCAAAAACATGTCTGAATAAGAAGATAATAATACCATGAAAAAAAATACTTATACGATACCTTTGACCCTGGTCTTCTGCCTTTTTTTCCTTTGGGCAATTAGCAGTAATCTGCTCCCTACAATGATACGGCAGTTGATGAAAACTTGTGAACTAAACACCTTTGAGGCGTCATTTACAGAAACTGCCTATTGGCTTGCTTATTTCATTTTTCCGATCCCGATAGCTATGTTCATGAAGCGTTATAGCTACAAAGCGGGCATTATTTTCGGTTTATTGTTGGCGGCATTGGGAGGTTTGCTCTTTTTTCCGGCTGCCATGCTGAAAGCCTATTGGGCCTACCTCTGCATATTCTTTATCATTGCTACCGGTATGTGTTTTCTGGAGACTGCTGCCAATCCGTATGTTACCGTTTTGGGTGCGCCCGAAACAGCACCGCGACGGCTAAACCTGGCGCAATCTTTCAACGGACTCGGAGCCTTTATTTCTGCTATGTTTCTGAGTAAACTGATTCTGAGCGGCACGCATTATACACGTGATACATTGCCTGTAGATTATCCGGGTGGCTGGCAGGCTTATATACAGGTAGAGACGGATGCCATGAAGTTTCCTTATCTGATGCTGGCTTTATTGCTGATTATCATAGCTGTGGTATTCGTATTTTCTAAATTGCCACAGATAGGAGATGAAAGTAAAACTCCTTCTTCAGGTTCAAAGAAAGAAAAGCTGATTGATTTTGGTGTGCTGAAACATTCACACTTGCGTTGGGGGGTAATTGCGCAGTTCTTTTATAATGGCGGACAGACGGCGATTAATAGTTTGTTTCTTGTCTATTGCTGTTCTTATGCAGGACTTCTGGAAGAAACCGCAACAACTTTCTTCGGACTTTATATGCTTGCTTTCCTTGTAGGACGCTGGATTGGTACAGGATTGATGGTGAAGTTCCGTCCACAGGATATGTTATTGGTTTATTCCTTAATGAATATTCTTTTGTGCGGAGTGGTAATGGTTTGGGGGGTATGGTAGGATTATATGCTATGCTGGCTATCTCTTTCTTCATGTCTATTATGTATCCCACACAGTTCTCTCTGGCTTTGAAGGGATTGGGCGACCAGACAAAAAGTGGTTCGGCTTTTCTCGTGATGGCTATTGTCGGCAATGCATGTCTCCCTCAACTGACGGCTTATTTCATGCATGCCAATGAGCATATCTATTATGCAGCTTACTGTGTGCCGATGATTTGCTTTATTTTCTGTGCCTACTATGGCTGGAAAGGTTATAAAGTTATTGATTAAACAATTAATTTCAAATATATAAAATGAAAGCAGTTCAAATAGTCAATCCCTCTGAAATGAAGGTGGTTGAACTTGAAAAACCGGTGGTTGGTGCCGGTGAGGTGTTGGTGAGAATTAAATATGTAGGTTTTTGTGGTTCTGATTTGAACACCTTCCTGGGACGTAATCCGATGGTGAAATTACCTGTAGTGCCGGGACATGAAGTGGGCGCGATAATTGAAGAAATAGGTCCGGATGTTCCGGCTGGTTTCGAGAAAGGAATGAATGTGACTCTGAATCCATATACTAATTGTGGTAAGTGTGCTTCGTGCCGTAATGGTCGTGTCAATGCCTGCGAACATAATGAAACATTGGGAGTGCAGCGAAATGGTGTGATGTGTGAGTATGCTGTATTGCCTTGGACTAAAATAATTCCGGCAGGTGACATCTCTCCTCGTGATTGTGCTCTGATTGAGCCGATGAGTGTGGGATTTCATGCTGTCTCACGCGGTCAGGTGATTGATAATGAATATGTGATGGTCATCGGGTGTGGTATGATTGGTATAGGTGCTATTGTACGTGCTGCGTTTAGAGGTGCCGTTGTTATTGCTGTGGATCTGGATGATGAGAAGTTGGAGTTGGCTCGGAGAATGGGAGCCTCTTATACAGTAAATTCTAAGACAGAAAATATACATAGCCGGATACAAGAAATTACGGAAGGCTTTGGGGCTGATGTTGTGATTGAAGCAGTCGGTAGTCCTGTGACTTATGTAATGGCTGTCGATGAAGTAGCTTTCTCAGGCCGTGTAGTCTGCATTGGCTATGCAAAAAGTGAAGTCGCTTTTCAGACCAAGTATTTTGTTCAGAAAGAATTGGATATACGAGGCTCCAGAAATGCGTTGCCGGCCGATTTCCGCGCGGTAATTAACTATATGAAGGCAGGTACTTGTCCGGTAGAAGAATTAATAACGAAAGTTGCAGTACCCGAAAATGCATTGGAAGCAATGACGGAGTGGGTAGCTAATCCGGGAAAGGTATTCCGTATCTTGGTACAGCTATAAATGTAAAAGAGGGTACATCCACTTTAGGAATGTACCCTCTTCGTCTTCAATAGGTCATAGTTTAGGTTGATATCTTTTCGTTTAACTTGATCTGTTATTTTTTCAAGTCCACCGTATAAGTTTGTTTTCCATCGTAAATCGTATTCACGATAATTTTTAATCCTTTCTTTCCCACCAGTTGATTGGCTATCTCTTTCAATCTGAATGATACAACTCCCCAACCCAGTGTGCGTGGCTCATCATCATAAGCATTGTGGCGGAACTCCAATGTGAGATAATCATCTTCCGAGGCAGATGCTTGCTTTGTTTGATTGATGACCAGATTCAACATGTGTTTTTTACTGCTATTATTGTTGTGGAAGAATTGATGTTCTATGTTTAGATAATTTCCTGTAATCCACAACTCGACGACATTAATACGGTCATTACCAATACTGTCGGCAGTCTCCTCAGTCAGCGGAATGATATCCTTTGTCAGAATGTCTTCTATTTGGATCAGTTTTACGTTATACTTATATCCCGGAATACTTTCTTCCAATGGAAGAAAATGAATGAAGACGCGTTGGTCGTCATTCACAGTATAGTTATGTATATATGTTGTATCGCTGGGATACATCTTTTCACCGTCATCCAGATTAAAATAGTATTCCTTATCTTCAATAACCTTTATGGTACCAATTGTAAAAAGGGTACCATTAGAAGTGTCATCAGCATCACTCAGACAAGACTGTAACATCGATACTGCTAAAAACGTAAGCAGAAGTATTACCGAATAAAATCTCAGCTTTTTCATCAATTGCATGTTTTTGGAGTTAATCTTATTTTTCCCATGTATTTTAGAAATGCGTGATGAGGGGAAATACTGCACGTCTGACTGTTAAAGAAACAAAAGAATTAATTTCTTGTTCGCTACGTGCAGTATTTCTATCTTTGCTGCATTTATAAGGTAAACGCGTGTCAAAGGAAAGAATGGAAGAACAGGAACTGGCAGGACGATGCAGGCAAGGGGATAACCTTGCCAGGAAAGAACTGTACGAGCGCTATGCTGGGCGAATGCTCAGCGTGTGCCTCCGTTATGCGGGCGACCGTGAAACGGCAGAAGACCTGATGCACGACGGTTTCCTGAAACTTTTCGATTCTTTTGATAAATTCACTTGGCGGGGTGATGGTTCCTTGCGGGCGTGGATGGAGCGTGTTATGGTGAATACGGCGCTGCAATACTTGCGCAAGAATGATGTAATAAATCAGTCGGAAGGATTGGATAACGTACCCGAAACGTACGAAGAACCTGATGCTTCGACAGTGGATACTATTCCTCAGAAGGTGCTGATGCAGTTTATCAGTGAATTGCCTGTTGGTTATCGCACCGTATTCAACTTGTATATATTTGAAGATAAATCTCATAGGGAAATTGCCCAGATGCTGGGAATTAATGAGAAATCATCAGCTTCGCAGCTGACGCGTGCCAAAGCTACTTTGGCTACTAAAGTGCGGGAGTGGATGAAAAACAATGCTTAAAGGAAAGGACGTATGATGAAAGATGATGAATTGTGGTTGAAAAAGATAAAGGAACGGTTGGATGATTACTCCGAGCCGCTACCTGATGCCGGCTGGGAGCGATTGGAGAAGGCGTTGCCGACTTCTGCACCCATGTCTGTTGTCGGGACAAAGAAAAAGATTCTGTTCCGCCGTTGGGCGATGACGGCTGCGGCGGTTGCGCTGGTGGCTGTGTCGTCCGTCAGTCTTTGGTTGCTGCAAAGTCCGGTAGTGGACGATGTGCGTCGTGCGGCCGAACCGGCTTTAGCAGCTATACCTGATGCGCTGCCTGCACCTGCAGAGCCGGATGTGCAGGGAGAAGAACCGGAGTTTGTTATCAGAAGGGTGATTGAGCAGGAAAGCTCTCGTCAAGCTCTTGTGGCACAACATTTGGAAACAGAAAAGAATATATCGGAAATGGGTGCACAGATACAGGAAAAGGACATTGAAGTGCTCACAGAAAAGGCGGATGGAGACGATGTCGTTCCATCAAACTCTTCTTCAACTTCTAAAGGAAAGGAGCGCGAGGTATACCGTCCTTCCAGCAGAGACAAACTGCATTTGCCGACCGAAAAGAAATCTTCTACGAAAAATAAAGGTTGGGCGATTGGTATGTCTGTTGGAAATACAGGAGCACTTGCCATGAATACAATGGGAAATGATATGCAGGCCGATCCTAGCTCCGGTCCGATGTTTAGTGATAAGTTAGACTTGCCGGATGTATCTAACGGTATTCTGAATATTCCTGATGGCCAGGAACTTGTTTTTGAAGGTGGTGTGCCTTATTTGCGGAAAAATTTGCGTCAGGTTAAGGATATCAAGCATAAGCAACCGCTCAGTTTCGGTGTATCGGTGCGGAAAGCATTGCCGAAAAACTTCTCGGTGGAAACCGGTGTGACTTATACGATGCTGTCATCTGAGATAACTTATGAAAACAGTTCGGAAAAGACAGATCAGAAACTGCACTATATCGGTATTCCGGTGCGTGCGAACTGGAGTTTCGTTAATGATAAACGTTTCACGGTGTATGTATCTGCCGGTGGTGCAATAGAGAAGTGCGTTTATGGTAAGGTAGGAAGTGAAAAGGAGACAGTGAAGCCTGTGCAACTTTCGGTAATGGGTGCGGTAGGCGCTCAATATAATATTAGTAATAGAGTGGGAATATATGTAGAGCCAGGTGTTTCCTATTTCTTTGACGATGGTTCTCCGATAGAGACTATACGAAAGGAAAATCCGACGAACTTTACGTTGCAGGCAGGTATCCGTCTGACTTACTAATCAGTGTGAATAAAGAGTGATAGAGTGGTAGGGTGATAAAGTGATAGAGTGATAGTGAGATAACGCTCTGTGATATACAGCGCAGCTACTTTATCACCTTACCACTCTATCATCCTACCACTCTATCACCTTACCACTCTGTCACTTTATCGCCCTATCGCTCCTTTATTTTAGTTTACTATAACCGTTTCAAAGTATTCCTTGAATAGCTTTTCTGCACGTTCCAGTTGTTCGGGAGTGTTTTCTTTTACCTCTTTCAATTGGTAATCCCATCCCATAGCTTCGTACTTGTGCACGCCCAGACGATGATAAGGAAGAATTTCTACCCGCTGTATACTTTTATATTGGCCGAGATGTTCGCCTAAACTGCGAATGTCTTCCTCGAAATCACTATATCCCGGTACTAATACATAGCGTAGCCAGAAAGGTCGGTTCTGTTCCTCCAGCCAAGCAGCCGTATGCAAAGTTTTTGTATTGCTGCATCCGGTCAGCTTCTTATGGCGTTCGGGATTGAATTCTTTGAGGTCCAGCAGCACTAAATCCGTCAGGTTCAATAGTTCTTCTACTTTTTCATTCCGGATGCCGCCATTGGTATCCAGGCAGATGTGAATGCCGTTTGCTTTCAAATCTTTGAACAGGGGTATAAGCACTTCGGCCTGCAATGTGGGTTCACCGCCCGAGAATGTGATGCCACCCTTTTTCCCGAAAAAGGCTTTCTGGCTGATAGCCATTTGCAGAATTTCTTTCGGTGGGGTAGGTGTACCCCCTTTTGCCTCCATCGTATCCGGGTTGGCACAATACAAACAGCGGAACGGACAGCCTTGCAGGAAAACGACGAGCCGGAGACCCGGCCCGTCGAATGTTCCCATACTTTCGTAGGAGTGTACGTTTATCATATTACATTCTTTCGTGGAAACTACGGCTGATAACCTCTAACTGATGCTCGCGGCTCAGCTTCACAAAGTTCACAGCATAGCCGGAAACACGAATTGTGAGTTGCGGATACTTCTCCGGATGCTCCATGGCATCTTCCAGCATTTCACGGTTCAGCACGTTTACGTTCAGGTGGTGTGCACCTTTAGTAAAGTAACCGTCCATCATTGTTACTAGGTTTTCAACACGGTCTTCCGGTGTTGGGCCGAGAGATTTCGGAACGATAGAGAACGTATTGCTGATACCGTCCTGTGAGTCACGATAACGCAACTTGGCTACGGAACTCAACGAGGCGATGGCACCGTTCTTATCGCGTCCGTGCATCGGGTTAGCACCCGGGGCGAAAGCTACACCCTTGGCACGTCCGTCAGGAGTAGCACCTGTTTTCTTACCGTACATTACATTAGAAGTAATCGTCAGCAATGAAAGGGTAGGACGAGCATTCTTGTAAACGGGCAATTTTTTCAGTTCTTCGCTGAAATAATATACCAAGTCTACACCGAGGTGGTCTACACGGTCGTCATTGTTACCGAAACATGGGAATGTACCGTCGATATCAAAACCTTCCGTCAAGCCGATGTCGTTACGACGGGCTGTAACCTTTGCATTCTTGATGGCCGACAGTGAGTCGATGGCAATGGAAAGACCTGCTACACCATAAGCCAGATTAATGCGTGGATTCGTATCGATAAATGCCATCTGAGCCTTTTCGTAATAATATTTATCATGCATGAAGTGGATGATGTTCATTGCCTCATTGTAGACACGGGCAATTTCGGTCAGCACTTTCTTATAGTTCGACATAACTTCCTCAAACTTCAATGTTTCACCGGTCAATACAGGAATACCTTTTACCATGACGGTACCGGTGTTTTCGCAACGTCCACCGTTGATGGCAAGCAGCAGGGCCTTTGCCAGGTTGGCACGTGCGCCGAAGAACTGAATTTGCTTACCGATAGCCTGATAGGATACGCAGCAGGCGATACCGTAATCATCGCAGTTACGTACTTCGCGCATCAGATTATCGTTTTCGTATTGGATGGAGCTGGTATCTACGGATACTTGTGCACAGAATTCCTTGAAGCCTTCAGGGAGTTCTGGTCCCCAAAGTATGGTCAGGTTCGGTTCGGGAGAAGGACCGAGGTTATACAGTGTTTGCAGGAAGCGGAAGGAAGTCTTCGTTACCTTCACACGCCCGTCGTTGAAACGTCCGCCAATGGCTTCTGTTACCCAAGTCGGGTCTCCAGCAAAGATATCGTTATATGACTGCATACGCAGATGGCGCACCATGCGGAGTTTGATAACGAACTGGTCGATCAGCTCCTGGGCAAATGTTTCATTTATTTTACCGTGTGCCAGATCATATTCAATAAAGATGTCGAGGAACGAAGAAACGTTACCCAGAGACATGGCTGCACCGTCTTGTTCTTTTACAGCGGCCAGATAAGCCATGTACACCCATTGTACGGCTTCCTGTGCGGAAGTAGCCGGACGACTGAGGTCGAGTCCGTAATATTCGCCCATTATCTTAATATCTTTCAAAGCCTTGATCTGCTCTGCCACTTCTTCACGCAGGCGAATGCGGTCATCAGTCATCGGGCCGGTCAGATTATGTAAATCTTCCATTTTGGCTTCGATGAGGCGGTCGATGCCGTAAAGTGCCAAACGACGGTAATCACCGATGATACGTCCGCGGGCATAGTTATCGGGAAGTCCGGTGAGGAAACCCAATGAACGGAATGAGCGGATCTCTTCAGTATATACATCGAATACGCCGTCATTATGTGTCTTGCGATAATGGGTAAAGATATCTTTTACCTTATCATCTATTTCTACGCCGTTTTCGCGGCAAGCCTTCATCACTACGTTGATGCCACCGAACGGCTTGATAGCACGTTTCAACAGCTCATCCGTCTGCAAGCCAACGATAAGTTCATTCTCCTTATCTATATAACCGGCCTGATGTGAAGTAATGGTAGATACGGTATGAGGATCGAGAGAACGAACGCCGTTGTTGGCTCTTTCCTCTTCGAGTGCTTTCAGACAAAGTTCCCAGATTTTTTTCGTGCGCTCGGTAGGTCCTTGCAGGAAGGATGCGTCTCCAGTGTAAGGCGCGATGTTTTTACTAACGAAATCACTGACATTGATTTCTTTGCTCCAAAGCCCGTCAATAAAGGTTTTGTTCAATTCCATAATATTCATTTTGTTAGTGGGTAAATGTAATGTTATCCTTTTGGAGCTGCAAAATTACGGAAATATTTCCGTAATGGTATGGATATATATGCCTTTTTTATGTTGAACAGCATAAAATAACTATTGTTAGGTATGCCACTTTCATCACTTACTGGAAAGTTTGTTTTTATGGCGGTTGTCGTCACTTTTATATTATTTTGTTGATAGATAGACTGTTATTAGTGTAGACAAAATGTTTTACCGTCACTCGTGTGGCGTATCTGCTTGATTATTAGCTATGTTCTTAGTGCAGACAAAAGTGACGGTAAACTACTTACTGTCACTTCCAGCTTTTGTTCCTTTTCAATCTTTTCAATCTTTTCCTCTTTTTCCCGATTTATTCTGTTTACCTTTGCCGTCAATTATTAATAAACACGATATGGAAACATTCGATTACTCGCAGGTGCCTTATGGTTTTGGCTTATGTGCATCTGCCGATTGCCCTAAGGCTTCTACCTGTCTGCGCCACATAGCCTTGGAGCATGCTCCCGTAAAATATCCGTTCCTGCCCACCCTGACTCCTCAAAAACTGCAAGCCATGAAGGGAAAATGCGAATATTATCGTCCGAACAAGACGATGCGTTATGCTAAAGGTTTCACGCAGCTGTTGGGTTCTCTGACAGTCAGTGTCTCCGATACATTCAGATGGCGGCTCATTTCTCACTTCGGACGCAAGAACTACTACCTTGCCCGTAGAGGCGCCTGGCTAATAAAACCTGCCGACCAACAATTTATCATTCATTTGGCCAAGGAATGCGGACTCCAGTTGGATGATTATTTCGATGATTACGTGGATGGCTATAATTGGGGGGAGTGAAAAGTGCCTTTTCTGATGTAATATCCTATTATTATCTTATTGGTAAATAGTGTATTGTAGTGTCCTATGGGTAGGGAACTGACGTTTCTATGCTTAGAAACTGTTGTGTCCTTTAATTGGGAACGATAGTTTCTCCTAATGGGAACTGCAGTTTCTCCTAATGGACACTATCGTATCTCCTAATGGGAACGATTGTGTCTCTTCGTGGGAACGCGAATGCCCCTTCATGAGATGGCACTTGACTTATAACACTTATTTAATCGTAGTGATGATTTAGACAATAAAAGCAATTGAAATTTGCAAAGCAATGCTTTTTTCTTACTTTTGTAAACGTCTTATTCTTGTTTGCAGATAGATATTGGAGATTGGAAGGTGCGCAACAATGACATAGAATATATGAAGCGCTTCCACCGAATTGGGAGAATGTGCCATGCAAATTGTTGAATAACGAGACTTCGTTAAACTTAAAGGAGTAAGAAAAATGAACTCGGAAAAAAGAAAGGAGCAGAATAATCAGGACAGCAGGTGTTTTGCTCAGGAAACCCTTATCCGCATGGCGGACGGGCAGGAGAAACGAATTAATGCGATTCGTGCCGGAGATAAAGTATTGTCCGTATCGGGAGAGGACGTCCGGGTGATGAATATCATTTCTGGAATAGAAGAAAAAGTAGTTGTGCTGGTCACCCAAAGCGGCAAGCGGATACGTTTGACATCTGACCATCCGGTTCAAACGAGACAACGTGGCGTACAACCTGTCAAGGCACTGCTCGTTACCGACAAAGTGAAAACTGCAGACGGGAATTTTGAGGAAATAGACAGCCTCTACACGGAAATGTATAACGACAGGGTTTATAACCTGTGCTTGGAAAAAAAAGTTTCCTCTTTGGTAACGGCATTGCGGTGGGAGATTTCGATTCTCAGCAAAATATTCCGCGTTCTGTCCCCACTCCCCCAGTTTCAGAAGAGGCGCAACATGAGCTTGATATCTTGAAAGAGGAATTTAGAAAATTACAAGAGAGAGGAAATATATGAATTGTTTCTGATTCAGTTTGCAGTGATTTTGTTTACTTGTAATGGTGTAGGCTTCATTGCATCGGTCAATCTTCTTGTATATATACTAATTTAGGCATAGAGGATGTTTTTTTGTGCAGAAATGTTTGTGATATCAAAAAAGAATCGTAAATTTGCACCGCTTTAAGAGAAAAGCACTTCTTGAGAGAGGAGTTTTGGAGAGGTGGCAGAGTGGTCGATTGCGGCGGTCTTGAAAACCGTTGTACTGCGAGGTACCCGGGGTTCGAATCCCTGTCTCTCCGCTGGAAAGAATTGCAAAACAAAGAAAATCCCTGTAAATTAATACTTTACGGGGATTTTTTTGTGTATAGCATAAGTATATCAAAGCATTCTTAAAAAATGATCTTTGAGGAGTTTTTCATCAATGATACGAGCCCTATAATATATTGTATTAATTTTAATATTGAGTGTATGCTCTGAAATGTATTTTTTTAATATTTCAAGCAATGGATGAGTGATAAAGAACCTATTTTTTGTCAGTTGCTCAACGATTGAGTAACCAATTTTATTGACCATCAATTTTCTGACTTTTTATTAAATTTGCTTGGACTTACATTGTAATATTTCTTAAATACTTCTCGGAAGTATTTTGCATCCGAGAATCCAACCATGTCAGCAATCTCTGTTACCGTATGTTCGCCTTGTTTTAGCAATTGTGCGGCATGTTGCAAACGTATCATCCGGATATAATCAGCTGGAGCGTAACCGGTCAATGCCTTTAATTTGTTGAAGAAACTTGTACGGCTCATGTGATGCTGACTACTGAGTATGTCTACATTGAAGTCCGAATTTCCCATGTTATTCTCTATGCATTCCTTGACAGAGGCTATGAATTTCCAGTCCAAGGTATTGGTGCAATTGACTGGAAGAGTTTGTTCTCTATCTTCAATGCTGTTATAAACTTGACGGAGTAAAGTACGATTTGCAAGTATGTTTTTGACCGTTGCTTTGAGTATCCCTACACTGAAAGGTTTGGTGATGTAGGCATCCGCTCCGATTTCCAGTCCTTCGAGCATATTTTTTTCATCTCCCAGTGCAGTCAGCAAAATGACTGGAATATGAGATATTTCAAGATCACCTTTTATAGCTGAGCAGAGTTCGTCTCCGCCCATTTCGGGCATCATTATATCGGATATGACGAGATTTGGGTTAAACTCCCGTATTATGACAAGTGCCTCCTTTCCATTCGGGCAGGACTGGACATTATAACTCGTTTTGAACATATCAATAAGATAATTGCGCAAATCATCATTGTCTTCTACTATCAGGATACGTTGTAAAGAGCCGTTTACTTGGGATGTTTCCATGGATAACCCTGAAGTGCCATCAGGTACGATGGTCTCCGAACATTCATTCGGTGTCTTGGGGGAGATAAATTTTGCTTTATGTAGATGGCTGTTCCCTTTCGGGAAAGTAACCTGCACGCAAGTGCCTTCATGCTCAGTACTTTGAATCTGAATCCTGCCTTTATGTAACTTGACCAGTTTGTATACCAGCATCAGACCGATTCCGCTACCTGTCACTTTTAGGTTAATGACATTACTACCCCGGAAACAATTCCTGAACAGTTTCTTCTGTTCGCATGAGGGAATGCCGATTCCGGTATCTTTCACTTCGATGCTCCAGGAGTTTCCTTCCTCGCAGGCATAAATGTGTACGCTGCCACCTTCAGGTGTATACTTCAATGCATTTGACAGAATATTCTTCAGAATAGATCCCATCTTGTCACTGTCAAACCATACATTCAAATAGTCGAAATTGCTTTCGTAAACAAACCTGACATGTTTCATTTCGGCATATTTGCGGAAAGTAGCACAAACATTATCCATATAGGAATTCAATTCATATTCAGAAACATAAAGGGTGGAAGAGTAGACGTCTACCCGTTCGAAATTTATCAGGTTGGTCGCCAGCTGAAGCAATGCATTCACATTTTTAAGAGCCATATTTATATGCGGCAATGCCTGTTCCTTCACCATACGGTTTTCTATGACTTCCTCCAGCGGAGCTTTTATTAATGTAAGTGGAGTACGTATATCATGGGCTGTATTAATGAAGAATCGTGTTTTTTCATCCGAAACCTTCTTCTGTCTGTGCAGTATGATGATACGGAATATGATAACCATAACCAACACCAGTAGGATTGCATATCCAGCCATAGCCCATACACTGGCCCATGCCGGAGGCGTTATGACAATCTGAATGCTCCTTGTTTCATAGGTCTTGTACTTTTCTTCATTGGATATGGCACGAATCTGTAATGTATAACTGCCGGGAGGCAGATTTCTTACAACAATTCGATTGTCTAGACTCGGACGGCTCCACTCTTTATGAAAACCGTCAATCTTCCATGAATAAAGAATGTTGGAAGGATAATCATAATTAATGGAAGCTACATCAAGAGAAAAGGAGTTTTGTCCGTAGGCCAGTTCCAGTCGGTCGGTCTCGTCAATATCCTTTTCCAGCGGAGAACCGTCATCGCCCGGATAAACGGGATGATAGGCTATCATAAAATCGCGTAGTAATAGACGTGAGTAATGCGGTTCCGGTATTTGTATGTCTATCGGAAATCTGACAGCCCCGTCATTTCCACCAAAAACAAGTGTATTTTTGCTATAGGTTGTAGCAGAGCCGGTATTGAAATTGACACTCATCAATCCTTGTTCCCGCGTCCAATTGCGGAAGGAGTGCTCTCTAGGTGAATAAATAGTAATTCCGTTTTCCGTACCCATAAGGAGACTCTCGTCCTGACGCGGAAGAATAGTATAGATATTGTCGGAAATCAGTGCACAATTGTCTGTACGGTACTGATGGATGAACTTCTTTTTATTAATGTCATATACAAGCAAGCCAGCTCCACGGGTACCGATATATAGAATGCCGTCGTTTCTCTGGTATAGAGCGCATATATAGGGAGATTCAATGGGTAGGTCAACATACTGATAAACTCCCGATTCCTTGTCAAGCTGGTAGAGCCCCATTCTTGTACCAATCCACATCTGCCGGGTGTCTTTTTCCTGAATGGTAGTGATGGAGTTTACTCCCGGATATAGACGCACACTTTTTGTCTCAAGATTGATGCGCTTCAAATGATGATATCCACCGGACCAGATATCACCGCCCGAATCTTTCTTAATGTCAAATATATATTGGTCAGGGCGTACTCCTGCAATAGCAGCAGGAGAAAGATGGCTAATCTTAAATCCTTTCCTCTTTTCTATCTTGCAAATGCCTGACATAAAACCGCCGGCCCATATCACTCCGGGAGAGGCTTCACACAGTGCCAAAAAGATGTGATTCTCATCATCCGGTACCGGATCAAAGGAACTAAGGAACGAGCGCCATTCTTTTGTATCGGTCTGATAAAGACTGATACCGTTGCTGGTTGCAAACCAGAGGTCACCGTCACTGTCTTCCAGTACATCATGAACCTGATCGTTCACCAGTGAAAGACTGTTGCCAAGGGAATGCCTTATCAGGTCGTAACTTCCATAGCGGTTGTTACGGACGGTAATACCGGTAGGATAATTGGCAAGCCAGATGCGTTCCTCCTCATCCACATAAATATCATTGATATTGTTTCCGTTCATCCCGTTATAACTATTATAATCAGCAGTTATATAGGGTTCACTCATGCATGTATTCATATCTAGTTTATATACACCTTTTCCACCTGTGGCTACTAGAAGTTCATGGGCATTCAAAGCAACGATCCGGTTTATCTCTACATTGTTGGGTGATTGACAAGGGATGATTTTTCCTGTTTTTCCTACGTCATATATAAGTATTCCCTCTTTATAGTTTCCCACAAACAGTTGTTTTGAAACAGCATGGTAGTAGAGTTCATGTACTGATGTGCCGATACCTTCTACCATTTTATCAGGCATTATATTTAGTTTCCCCTTTTCTATCCCGGCATGAAACAGGCCATTTCCTGTACCGATAAAGAAATGGTTGCTATCCGTCTGTTCAATGGCAGTTATTTCACCGTTGACTGGTGTAGGCATATGCAAAGTCGTTCCGGTACGGATATCATACCAGGTAATACTATCTTTATAACATAGCCATATGCGGTCGTTCTTGTCCAGATAACCGTAATTTAGAAATGCCTGTGGCTTATTTCTGATCAGTTCCGGATGTATGTAGGCCAGTTTGAATTTATCATGCTGTGAATCATATCTGAAAATACGACCTTTCTGACCGATTACCCATAATATATTCCCGCTGTCCATATAGAGCCAGTTCAAAGCAATTCGTGAGTCTAGCTTTATACTATCGTCTGAAAAATTGTAATGCTTGATATATTTTCCGTCATAGCGGTCTACCCCTTCCTGGGTTAGAAACCACATATATCCCCTTCGGTCTTTTTGGATATAATATATTTTCTGGTTGCTCAAGCCGTTTTCCAGTCCTATGTACTTATAAACTTGGCACCTGCTTACGGAACTACTGATGAAAAGAACAGTAAAAAGAAAAATTTGTCTAATGTTTAAAGATATTTTCATATTTCTCGCAGAAGATTCAAAAATACATCTGCAAAATTATAAAATATTGGTTAAATATACACCAAAATGAATGAACTTTATTTCATGAGCAGGCTAATAACATTTGCGTTTCGGAAAGTTTAATAGCAAAAAATGATGAAGGAAAAAATCATATAAATAGCTGGATGTTGAAAGATGGTTAATAGAAGGTTATTTAATATGTTTTCATTAGAGGAACTTATACTGTAGATCTTGCTCTATATTTCGTTCTAAACTATAAGTGACATAAAGGAGTGGTGCAATAACATAACAATCATATTTTGAGATAATGAGAATACTCAAAGATGTTCCAAGGATATTCTTAAATTTATTTTTGTTGTAAAGCTATGGCAGCTAATGGTATTTGTAATTAGATAAATTGCAGATTAAAGTACCATTTTTAAGGCATGAAACAAGCGATTCGTCTATTTCTATTCTTTTATCTGAATAAAAATCTTATATTTGTCATTACAAACAGGCAATATCATTACCCAAACAGGGATATAAAAACTTATTTCAAATATTTTTTTATCGAAACTGATTATGAAAACAATTCATCTTGTGGTGGGAATCGTATTGACATTGATGTGTATCTTTTTTATGGGATTCCGGGAGATAGGCCGTTATCCGGATAAAATCTGGCTGGATATAAAGAATCTGACCCTTGAGAATAGAATAACGGCACTTTCAAGTTTGAATAAGTTAATGGAATATTTTCAGATAAAGAAAGAACGGTTGATTATAGAAGGACAAAATTGGAAAGCTTTGGAAGTCTTTACTCAAAATGGTTACTATACTTCATATTATATACCTTATGATGATCCGGATAATTTAAGCAGAAAAGAACAGAAGTGCTTTATTAAGGGCTTGCAGGAAATTGTAGATAGAAAGGTTGTGAGTGCTCTGTCCTTTCCCGGATGTTGGTATACTGAGATAAAAGAAAGTCTGAACCGTTCCATAGATCTATTGACTTGGGAACATCGTAGCAGTCAGTTACAACTTTTGTTGTCTTCCGTAGGACGCGAGATGCTCTTCGATCCGCAGTTAAAGGTGATACTGGTAAAAGATAAAGGAAAATATCACCGATAATTCATATTATGCTTATGGCTTTCCCGGAAGACTAATAAACAATCGACAAAGGGAAACTGTTTATTTAGTATGATTCTAAATTAAAAACGAATATATTATGAGTAAAACAGTTGATTTGTTGGGACAACAGGCAGAATATTACCTGAACCATACGTGTAAGACAATAGATAAGAAATTAATTCATGTTCCTGGACCTGATGCGATTGATAAAATCTGGGTGGACTCTGACAGAAATGTACGTACCCTCAATAGCTTGCAGGCTTTGTACGGGCATGGACGCTTGGCGAATACCGGGTATGTATCCATTCTGCCGGTCGACCAGGATATAGAACATACAGCCGGAGCATCATTTGCTCCTAATCCGATCTATTTTGATCCTGAAAATATAGTGAAACTGGCAATCGAAGGAGGTTGTAATGCAGTTGCATCCACATTTGGTATATTAGGGGCTGTTGCCCGTAAATATGCCCATAAGATACCTTTCGTTGTAAAACTGAACCATAATGAACTGCTTACTTATCCAAACTCTTATGATCAGGTGATGTTTGGAACCGTAAAAGAAGCATGGAATATGGGTGCGGTAGCTGTTGGTGCTACTATCTATTTCGGTTCGGAGCAAAGTCGTCGTCAGATTATTGAGATATCACAAGCTTTTGAATATGCTCATGAGTTAGGTATGGCAACCATTCTCTGGTGTTATCTCAGAAACAATGATTTTAAGAAAGATGGCACTGATTATCATGCGGCAGCCGACCTTACCGGACAGGCTAACCACATTGGAGTGACCATCAAGGCTGATATTGTAAAGCAAAAACTTCCTTCCAATAATGGTGGATTCACGGCTATCCATTTTGGTAAAACGGATGAAAGAATGTATTCTGAACTCGCAACTTCACATCCTATCGATCTTTGTCGCTACCAGGTTGCTAATGGTTATATGGGGCGTGTCGGTTTGATTAATTCCGGTGGTGAATCTCATGGAGAATCGGATTTGCGTGATGCTGTTGTTACAGCGGTTATCAATAAACGTGCCGGTGGAATGGGATTGATCAGTGGACGGAAAGCATTCCAAAAGCCAATGGAAGAGGGTGTTCAATTATTGAATACCATTCAGGATGTTTATTTGGATTCTTCAATAACGATTGCATAAAATTTTTAATCAGTATAGAAGATAAAGGTCTTCTATACTGATTATTTAAATGTAAAAGTGAATTTCTGAACTGTTGTCAGAGCAGGAGTTTATCTCCAGTTAACCTTAAGTATATTTTCCATCCATGGTAACCGTACAAGTTTGTATGACCAAGGAATGCTATCCAATAATATATCGAATGCACGTTCTTCTACAGTTAGAACCCATTCCCTTTCAGTCTTTTCTATAAATCCTGCTCTTCTCAAAAAAGCTTCTTGAAAACCTCTCATTGAGGTATTCCTCATTTTTTCCCAGTTTGTCTTTGCTGCTTCCAATAGAGAATCTATTGTGTTAAGTTCATCTTGATTTAGTTCCATTCTTTTAGGGAGTGGCTCGTTGAAGGGATAATTTATTAACAAACGGTTGAGGAACAGATCTTTTTCATCATACTCCCTATCTTCACTTGCCATGAGGTGTTGTAAAATGAATATAGCTCGTACTTTTGATTCGTTACTATTGAAATCCCTGCGATCTTGGCTTAACATATTAAGTCTCATAAAAAGCATTGGTAGAAATGGGAAGAGAATGACCAATCCTGCATTGGATATAGGTATGTGTTTCAAATCTCTGTATTGTTCTGTACCTAAATGAGAACCATATACACGCACTCCGGGAGCTATTGCATTCTTATCTACTTTTACACTGCCACAAGTTCCTTCATCGCCCGGACCAATATCCCAGTTTCCTTTGTCGCATTTAGCCATGATTTTTCCTCCTGTAATAGTTATGTTTCCACATTTGCTTTTTCGACCTGCATATTGACCGGCACCGCCTATTCCTGCAGATCCCGCGCGCCAGGAAGTCTCGTACTGATAACCCGCATAGGCTTCTATCGTTCCACTTTCGATAATAATGTCACCACATTCGGTAGCATATCCGCATCCTATACCAGCTGCACCTTCTCCACCGTACGCAATTAATTTCCCATCACCTTTAATAATCAGGATGGAATTCTTTCTTGATTGGATTGCAGCCATTTCACGGCCACTGTGTAGCATATTGTTTCCTTCAAGAATCACCGTGATATGACAGTCTTCCGCAATATGGAATGCAACACCCATGTTTTCCAGATCACATAAGTTAGCATCTTGTAGAACAATTGTTGCACGTACTCCGGCAGATACTGTTATTCCATGTCTTGAATTGGTACCTGTAATAATATACATTCCTTCTTGGGAGACACGGAAAGTATCCGTTTCCCTACTCATGTCTATTTTTTCATTTTTCATAAGAATAAAAATTAATATTGTATTTGTTGATTATTGTATATTGATTTTCAGTTTGTTTTTAGCTGTTTTATAAAATGGCTAATGCAACCATTCCTTCATAACAATTATCCGGAAATATCCGTTGGTTTATATTATTGTTCCCTCAGATGAACACAGGCAAAAATAGCTGGAAGTTGGGAAATCTAAATGCTAAAATCAGTAAACTAAAATAATAATTTTAAGTGGCTGAAATTCAGAATATTTATTCAGAATGAATCTTTCTGTTTTTACGATTTCAACCTTTTTTTGATGATATGAAGTGTGTGCTAAACAAGATTTATCCATATGTTTTGCGGTAAAAGCTTCAACAGTGATTAGAAAACAAACAAGGGATCATTTGTCTCTTGCCCTGTGTGTGTTGAGTTTTCCAATAAGTCTTGTTTGGGGATGACCTTGGCTAACAAGCCTATCAACCAAGGTTAATCGGTTCGTCAACCAAGGTTGATAGGCTTGTTAACCTAGGTCAACACTCGACTGTTCCTAAGGATAAAGAGATATATCTCTGGTCTTCAGTAGAATAATTCCTAATGTGAAATAAATAAATGCATCGTTCTGATACGGATTGACTGCGATTCAACTTTTAAGTGAGACATCTTCTTCTCCATTCCGAGGGAGAGCAACCATATCGGTTTTTAAAAGCTTTGTGAAATGCAGAAGGGCTGTTGAAACCTGTATTATAACAGATGTCTTCTATTTCTGCATTCGAATCTCTTAGCAGCATTTCTGCTTTTTCGATGCGAAGTGACGTAAGGTATTGAAGGAAACTACATCCATATTCTTGATTGAAATATCTATTTAAATAGGTGGAATTGACTGCCACTCTTTGAGCAAACTGCTCCAATTTTATTTTTTGATCATAAATGAATTCCGGTGTTTGTAATAGTTGGTTTATTTCATCAATCTTTTGAGGAGTCAAGTATACTTTGGAGTTCTTCTTGCCATTTATGAGCACCTCTTTTTCTACGACTTCTTTTTCTGATTTGCTTTCTAGTTGTTGATTTAGGTTATTCACAGGGAACTGGGACGATGTTTCCCGATAAATACGTAACTTGAGCTTTTGTTTTACGAATTGGTGTAAGAGAGAATTATAAAAGATATATCCACTTAATATGCCAATACAAAGGTTGTATAAAAGATTGCAGATATATGAAGAAGTGAACATATTCAGTAAGAACATGAAGAAGAACCCTGATATTAGGATGCTTTTTCTTTGAATATCGGAAGCTGATTTTAGGAATATACAGTCTGTTTCATTCATATTTCGCAAGAGTAATACGTAAATGAAAGTCTGTGTGATCCCTGTTATTATACACGTTAAACGGAAAAGTGTCCACCAAGCTGGGAACGATGATAGAATTTCAGCCCAACTGTAAGTTAAGCGATCTGCCACCGGACTTAAAACTGACATCAATATGTAACAACACGATAAGACCATCGAAGGTAACATATGTTTCCACCATTGTGACTTTTGGGGAAATATTCCGGTAATACGGAAGCGGATAAAGAAATAGAGTAAAGGAGGGAGAAAAGTCAGTCCCCAACAGTATAGGGTGGGTAAGAGGGATGTTCTTTGGAGCAGGAAGAAATTTTCGTATAATGTGCTATACGACGTTAACCCCCAGTATATTAGTAGGATTGGTGCTAATAATATGGCCAAATCCTTTTTATGCTTGTTTCTCCAAATCAGAGAGATAGAAGCAAGACCTAGTACAGCCCAAGTCAGCAGAAAAGTACAAATAAGTAATGTCTTTAATATGAAAAATGGCATGATATTGTTGTTCTGTTGCTTGCAAATGTACACACAAAAGTCCGAAAAGAGTGATTTTATTCTGCATTTTTTTAAAGTTTGGTAATGAAATGTTGGTAGAAAATTGTTTCCTTTGCCCCCTAATCTGAGGGTTACTATATAACGCTCGTTAGGTATGTAAATTACCATCTTGGGTTGTACAAATGAATAATTGTTACAGGGGCTATATATTAATTGCTTTTTGGGTTTGTTCGCTGGTGGTATATGGACAGACTGAAATGCAGGCTATAGATACTCTTCGCAACATCCGGTTACAGGAGGTGATTGTTACTGCTACTCAATCAGATGCTCCGGGAACCCGTTCTGTCATTGGGCAGGATGCTATTCGTCATATACAGGCTACTGATCTTTCTGTTTTATCTCAATTACTACCCGGTGTTCTTGTACGCAATCCGGATCTGAATGCTCCGGCTGCCTTTACCATCCGCAGTGCAACTTCTGAAAATACGACTAATGCTTTAGGGACAGCCATAGAGGTGGATGGACTCCGCATGAATAATAATGCCAATATGCAGCAAATGGGACTTGAAGGTAGGGGCAGCCTTTTTAATAGCACGGTGTTATCCGGTTTCGACGTGCGTTCCTTGTCTCCATCTTCTGTGGAGTCGGTCGAGGTGATACGTGGTGTTCCTTCGGCACGTTATGGAGATGTGACCAGTGGGGTTGTTCTGGTCAAGTCGAAAGCCGGGATACAACCTCTTACCATCGGTATTCGTCTGACAGCTACGGAGAAACTTGCTTCTGTGGGGAAGGGCATTGCGATCAGTAATAATGGGGGAACTCTCTATTTAGGAGCAGATTATGCACTTTCAAATCAATCGCCTCAAGTCTTTGAGGAATCTTTTCAAAGATTTGGAATCCAAGCGGCTTATGCGAAGGATTTCCGGTCTGCTACTTTGCGTCTTAATATGCGTGGTTATTGGATGAAGGACAATGATAAAAGAGGGCAGAATACGGTGGATGGTGAATTTCGGAAATATCAGGATCAAAACATATCCTTTTCTGCTAATGGACAGTGGAAATTGAATCGTTCCTGGATTTCCAATCTTGAATATCAGCTAGGGTTTACGTATGGGAGCCAGAAGAATGAATCCAGTACATATTATTCGGGAACACAGCAAGTCACTACCTATACCGCGCAGGCAGGTGAACATGCCGGAGTGTTCCTGCCTCCCCATTATTTCTCTCAGTTATCCGTTGAAGGCAAGCCGTTGAGCGGAGATGTATCGTTGACTGCCAATCACAGAAAAACGATGGGTGAGAATATCAGTAACCATTTTCAACTGGGGCTTCATGCTGAGGTGGAAGGGAATCGTGGAAAAGGAATCAGTTTCGATCCTCTTGGTCCTCCCTTGGAAATGCTCAGAGTGCGGACAAGGTCTTATCGGGATATACCTTTATTATATAAGTATTCTGCTTTTGCTGAAAATCACTTTATTCTCCGTTATGGGAAGATGCGGACCGAAGTGCAGGCGGGGGTGCGTTTTACTCAGTTGCCGACTAAGCGTCTACAACGGAACTCTTCTGTTGATCCGCGTATCAATCTTTCCCAGATATTTATTGATAGGACGGATGATGTTTTTCTAAGTCGTTTCAGTGTACGTCTGGGGTGGGGATTGATGCATAAGATGCCTGTACTTACTTATTTGTATCCCGATAAATCGTATACGGATATGAATTGTTTTACGTACAATGATGCTGAGAATAATCAGCGTCTGACCGTCATGCATACATTTATAACTGACCGTAATTTTAACTCCGACTTGCGTTTGCCTGTTAATCAGAAGTTTGAAATAGGGGTGAATTTCCGGATAGGAGGTGTTACTGCGGATGTGGTATGGTTTAAGGAACATCTCAAAAATGGCTATTGTACCTCTCAACTTGCCGAACCTTTTTCCTATCGCCGCTATTCCCCTTTGATCAGTAAAGGAGAACAACCGGAATTGACGGATGAGGGTGTCATGAATGATGGTGAACTTCTTCCATATACTTTGAATACTACGTTTGCTACCTATTTATCACCCCAGAATGGTATAAAACAGGAAAAACAAGGTATTGAATATACCATTGGTCCGATTCATTCAAAGGCACTGCGTTCTTCATTTTACATAAGTGGCGGATATCTGGATGTATGCGAAAAGAATACGGCACTTTCTACCTTGCATCCCCAGATAGAAGTGAATGGAAAAGCTTACCCTTATGTAGGTATTTACGAAACAGGGCCTTCTGTTGCGAATACTCAAATCTGGCAGCAATTGAATAGCCGGTTTCAGTGTGTTACTCAAATTCCCAGAATCGGTTTGATCACAAGCCTAACGCTTCAGGCGGTGTGGATGGATAAACAACAGCGGGGAATGGAGAGTCGGTTTAATAATCCTATGTACACGGATAGTAATAATCAGAAGTGCTTGAATCCGGTTTATTATATAGATGGAGAGGGAAACCAACATCCTTTCACGCCGGACATGGCGACGGATGAATGTTTTGCTGATTTAGTGATCAGGGCGAATACAACTACCGCTTTTCTGACGGACTCGTATAAACCTTATTTCTTATTGAATCTTCGGGTTACTAAAGAGATAGGACGTCATGTTTCGGTTGCTTTTTGTGCTAATAATCTGCTGCAATCCAATCCGAAACGATATCGGCAGAGTATACAGAAATATGCAGTTGTGAATCCGGATTTATATTATGGTGCAGAAATTAGTATCCGCTTTTAAATTAGTATTTGTATTAAATTTTAGATATTGAATGAGAATGAAATATTATGTATTGTTTTTCTTCGTGTTATTCCTATGTGCTTGTACCGGGGATGAGAATCGTTCTTCATGCTCTGTGAGTGTTCAACTACTTTCTTCTACGGATGAAGTGACCTTGCCTTTCGAAGAGATGGAGGTGGTATTGACAAATAAGGATCAAGGTACGGTTTATACCTCTTCATGTTCTTCTGATGGAGTAGCTTTGTTTAATGTGGAATATGGATATTATACAGTTGCCGTACATTATCAATCTGCTTCCGGAATTATTTTCAGTGGAAGATTGGAATCTTTGTCGTTATTGCCTGAACAGGGTGAAGAAGTGATGAAAGTTCAGTTGCAACTGGCGCGCTCTAAAATAAACGCATTGGTCATTAAAGAGATTTATTATGTGGGTTGTAAAGGAGAGTTGGGAGCAGATTATCAGGCAGATCAATATGTTACACTCTATAATAACTCTGATGAGACTGTATATCTGGATGGATTGTGTCTGGCTTTGGTGGATCCGATGCCAGGTATTGTATCTCCCTGGGTGAAATATACGGATATGAAACGGATTCCCGTTGCTGATATGACTTGGCAATTTCCGGGTAGCGGTAAGGAGTATCCTTTATTGCCCGGAGCAGAAACTACCATTGCAACGAATGCTGTAGATCATACCGGAGGCGAATATCAGCATGCCAATTCAGTTGATTTATCTAAAGTTGACTGGGGATTCTGGCATGTAAGTTTGAGCAAACAGAACATAGCACCCGGTGTGAAACCATTAAATCTGCTTTTAAATCTTAACTCGACTGCATGGATGTATTCATTTCCGGTAGTTGGCCCCACATTCATGATATTTGGATTTGAAGGTATTAGTGCGGAGGAATATGTAAATAATCCATTGAACAGGGAAAACAGGCCCCAAGCTTCTAATAAGACTAAATTCTATTTGATGATTCCGAAAGAGTGGGTGATTGATTGTGCGGAGTGCGTGGAAAATGAAGCCAAGCTTGCCAATAAGCGTGTGCCTGATGAACTGAACCATGAACCTGTGTATATTCCGGAAGGAGATTATTCCGGGAAATCGTTGATACGTAAAAGTGCAGCATCAACCAACGGGCGTTTCATTTATCAGGATACGAACAATGCGGCGGAGGACTTTATCGTATCCAAACCGTCTTTGAAAAAATAAGCAAGCAACTATGCGGAGTACATTATTTATTTTATGGCTTCTGTCGGCGATTCCCATATATGCGCAGTCTGATTCATTACATATCTATTCTATGCAAGAGATTTATCAGCAGAATAATTGGCTGACAGGAGCTAATCCGGTAGGAATGTCATTCAACCGTTTCCGCTCGTTCTCTGTGGCGGAAGTGGGGTATAGGTTTGAAGATGGAAACTTTGGTAATGTCAGTTTGCCCGCTTCATCCAATAAGTATGCGGTGTTTGGTGAATCCTACCAGACTATAGGTAATGTCTCTTTATATGGAAAAATAGGATATGTGAATAACCGGAAGCAAGAGGTGAACTGGAATGGGATGACCGGTGACTGCTGGCGTGGAATAAATCTTTGTGACTCAGTGAGTGGCGATCAACGTTCGGAACAATATCAACTGTCCGGTGCATTTTCATTACCCGTTTCTTTGCGTTGGCTGATTGGTTCGAGGTTCGATTATTTAGTTGACCTGAATGCCAAGGATACAGATCCCCGGAATGAAAACCAGTGGATGGAGTGGAAAATAACTCCCGGAGTTGGTTATGAGTGTGGAAGTCACCGTTTGGGTGCTTCCATATTTTATGGCAATCGTAAAGAAACGGTGGATTATCAGAATATAGGTACTCATACGACATATCCTTTCTTTGTTTCTTATCCGTTAGGGTGCTTTAAAACTTTGCCTAAAGGAGAAAATATAAAATGGTATTATTCTGCACAGGAGTTCGGAGGATTCTTACAAGAAGAGGGAGTTTATGGACGCTTCCGGCTATTTCAACAGATAGGAGGGAACCTTGTCAGACAAAATATAGTAAGTGACCGTATACAAAACAAGAAAGAAGGTGAGACAGATGGCTGGAAGCTGGATTATAAAGGTATAGGCTCATTAGTTTCTCCATTGAATTGCCATGAATGGAGTTGGAAAGTTTTGTTTGACAAGTCGGATAGTTATGATCTTTTGCAGCAGCAGGAAGAGAACATGGGTACATGGCATTCTTCGGGGAAGGTTCTCCGTTCTACTTTCCGTATTAATGAATATGGGCTGACTTATGGTTACTATCGACTTTATAATGAGTGGAATAGTCGTTATTCTATCGTGTCGGGAATTGACTTTAAGCAGACAAAAAGTCAATTGCTTTTTTATCCGGCTGAATATACGCAAACTGTACGCCGTTTTACTGCATATTCTACATTTACTCGGAATTTCTTATTATCTAATGCCCGAATTGATTTAGCTATTGGGGCAGAGTACGGTAAAGGAGGTGGAACTATGATAGCTGAAAAACAGCTGCAATCAGGACAGAATACGCCCGCAATCAAATTATGGCAGAATATGGATCGATTGGAACAGGAGTACAATTACTTAACAGAGCCCAGATGGGCATTGCATTTATCTCTAACTTATACTTATACAGCTTCTTTTACTTGGTTTGCCCGATTGACGGTGGGATATGAAAATGCTTCTAAAAATCTTTTTAATTCAAATAAGGAAAATATTTCTGTACAAATAGGATTGTTCTTCTAAATAGATTCCGTAGTTTTGAAGCGACTAACTCAAAAACAACAAAGTTATGGAAAAGAAAGAAAATTTGGATGGCCGGAATTTAGGTTCGGGACCTGTCGGTAGATGGATTATTTACATTGACAAATGTACGGGATGTGGTGAGTGTGTGGATGCTTGCAGTTTGGGACTTCTTTACATTGAAAATGAGAAGGTTAAGATGAAAGAAGAAAGATACTGTAGTGAGTGTGAAGATTGTGCTAGTGCTTGTGCATTCAGGGCTATAACCTTTAGATAGTTATACCAAGTGAAGAGTTTCTATCTATTTCTTTTTCTGTTCTTATGCAGTGCTTGTTCTAATTCAGGTAAAAGAGAAGTTTTGGATGAAGAATTATCAAAGATGCCGATATTATCAGTTTCTTTTGATTCTTTATTATCTGAGGTCAAAAAAATGTCAGATCAGGATAGAATAGCATCTATAATTAAAATATCGTATAGAAACGAAGAAGAGATAGATGGAATACAAAAACAGAAACGACTTTTAATAGAGGTTTTACCTTTAAGTTCTGGTGGAAATAGAAAGAAAATTTTACTTCAGTTAGTGACGATTTATAGTAATTTGGATAGATTTGGAGTTTCAGGTGCTTATTTAGAGGGGCTTAAATGGATAGAAATGTTAGAAGCCAATCATTCACTTTCACAGAAGGAAGAATGGCAAGTGAATGAAATGAAAGCGTTATTGCTTAACGAACGGGGGAATCAAGATGAATTTCTTCCTATTTGGTATAAATTATTAAAACAGTATCGTGAGGCTGATAGACCGGAAGATGTGGGCAAGTGCCTTCTAACTATAGCGAATCATTTTATAATGTTGGAAGATTATGAAAATGCATTACCACTATACAAGGAGGCATACCAGTTGGCATTAGAACATAAATCCATAGAATTACAACAAGTCTCTGGTATTATGTTGATAAAATATTTATGTGGAGCAGGGTATTATTCGGAATCATTGGAATATTATAACAAAATAAAACCGGAAATAGCGTTTAATCCTTCAATGCAGAATGAAGTTGTAAAAAGTTATATGGAGCTTAATAAGCCTGATAGTGCACGTATTTACTTAGCTGCAAGGTTGTTATCAGAAAGAGGTGATAAGATTGTTCTAAACTGTATGATGGCTGAAACCTATATTCCAGAAGGACAGGAAGATTCCGCTTTTGTGTTTTTGGATAGGGCTATGAAATCTTATAAAGAGAAAGCGAAGAACTATCAAAAACAAGGTAGAGAAGCCATCTTGCCTAATTGTTTTTTATCTCCTTGTTATTTGTTTGCTGATTTATTGTGGAAAAAAGGTAAGATTCAACAAGCAAGTCAATATTATATGATTGTTGAACCTTTAATGAAAGAGAGGGTTAAAACGCCCGTTCGGATGGAGCTCCAAATAAAAGCTCTTACCAATTTCAGTTCTTTCTGCCGTGAAACTAAGCAATATGAAAAAGCTCTTGATTTATTAGCTCGACGAGATTCTGTTTTGCAAACGTATTTGGAATTTAAGGCAAAGAACGATAAAAAGAATTATGCAGAGCGTTTAAAGATTCAGGAATTGAAACATGAATTAAATGAGAGTGAAGATGCCAATAGAGTAAATACACATGTGGCTGCAATCTGTATTTTTCTATTAGTAATTTCTGTAGCAGCTACATTCAAGTCCATATCTATGTACCGTAAGTTGAAGAAACAAGGTGCCGTAAATTATAGACTTCAAGGAATGATTAAGAAATGCGATGAAGGGGATGCGTCTGAATCACATTCTGTATCTATGGATCAATATGAACTTTTATTCTGGCAAGCCTTACATAAAGTTCGTGATGAACAATACTTCCTTAAAAGTGACCTTACGATAGAGACATTGGCTGATGTACTGAATACGAATCGTTCTTATTTATCGGTTAGCATCAATAGATTCTGTGATAAAGGCTTCAGTGTTTGGCTGAATAATTTCCGTATTCAGCATGCCGAACAACTGATGAGAGAAAATCCTTCAATTGCCCTTAAAGATTTGCCGGAGCAGTGTGGTTATGCAACCACTGGTACTTTTGTTCGGAACTTTAAGAGGTGTCATAACATGAGTCCAAGTGAATTTATGAATAAACTTCTTATTGAACAAACACTTCCTAAAGTAGAGAAGGCTTTTCAGTAAATTGATTATCTTTGAGCACACTAAATGATTCATAACTTAATTATCCTATATCAATGAAAACAACTATTTTATTACCAGTAATCAGTCTTTTCTTATTCCTTGCATCTTGCACGAATCCCAGTGATAAGAAGGTAAATGATCAAACTTCCGAATCCTCCGAAAGTGGTGTAACCTCTACTGATTGGCAATCTCGTTACGATAAACTTGAAGCCTCCGATTTGCCCGACAATGTGATTCAGCTGATTGGTAAAGAGTGGATGCTTGTAACGGCAGGCAATGAAAACTCTTTCAATACAATGACTGCCAGTTGGGGTGGTATGGGATACATTTGGGAACGTCCTTCTACCTTTATTTTTATACGCGATACCCGCTATACTTATCAATTCCTCCAACAGCATGAGAGTTTCACCCTCAGCTTCTTTAATGAAAAATATCGCAATGCCCTGCGTATATGCGGTACAATGTCAGGAAGGAATACGGATAAGGTGAAAGAGGCCGGACTTACTTCTCTGGAAACTCCTTTAGGATTAATGAGCTTTGAAGAAGCACGAATGATTATTGAGTGCAAAAAAATGTTTGTTCAAGAGTTGGACTATGCCAACCTGACCGAACCTTATAAATCAAAAATTATGGAAGAAGCTTATAAAAACGAACCTTCCAAACATCAAATGTTTATCTCAGAAATCGTTAATATTTGGATTAAGAAATAATATTCAACGAAATTTTGGTCAATTATTCCTTTTCATTGGTAAAAGACCAAAGTGTTTTTGGCCAATTCTTGGAATTCATAGTCTTTTCTGTATATTTGCGCCCGCATTTTCTTAAGTATCACTTATATATAATTGTCCCTATAATCAGAATTTACTAAACTAGGTAGAGTTTATGGAGAAAATAAACGCAGTAATTACAGGAGTCGGAGGATATGTACCCGATTATATCCTGACCAATGATGAGATTTCCAAAATGGTCGATACCACCGATGAATGGATTATGGGACGTATAGGCATAAAGGAAAGACGTATTTTGCATGAAGAGGGACTGGGAACTTCGTATATGGCCCGCAAGGCTGCCAAACAGTTAATGCAACGTACGAATTCTCAACCGGATGAAATTGATCTGGTGATTGTAGCTACTACCACTCCTGACTATCGTTTACCTTCTACAGCCTCCATTCTGTGTGAGCGACTGGGATTGAAACGTGCTTTTGCTTTCGATGTACAGGCGGTTTGCAGCGGTTTCCTGTATGCACTGGAGACGGGAGCAAACTTTATTCGCTCGGGAAACTACAAGAAGATTATCGTAGTAGGAGCTGAGAAAATGTCTTCAATCATAAATTATACGGATCGTGCCACTTGTCCCATTTTCGGTGATGGTGCGGCAGCCTTTATGCTGGAACCTACTACGGAAGATTTAGGTGTAATGGATTCAGTGCTGAGAACAGATGGTAAGGGACTGCCTTTCCTACATATTAAAGCAGGTGGTTCTGTATGTACTCCTTCGTATTATACGCTGGAAAATCATATGCATTACATTTATCAGGAAGGGCGTACGGTTTTTAAATATGCCGTAGCCAATATGGCTAATGCTTGTGAAGCTGTCATTGAAAGAAACCATTTAAGTAAAGACGATATTGACTGGGTAATTCCACACCAGGCCAACCAGCGCATTATCACTGCTGTAACGCAACGCTTGGAGATTCCAACCGAGAAAGTGATGGTTAATATCGAGCGTTATGGTAATACGAGTGCTGCCACACTTCCGCTTTGTATCTGGGATTTTGAAGATAAGCTAAAGAAAGGCGATAACCTCATCTTTACTGCATTTGGGGCAGGGTTTGCCTGGGGTGCTATTTATGTAAAGTGGGGATATGACGGAAAAAAGGAATAGTAGCCCGGGTTACTATTCCCTATAACTTTTCTTATTATAACAACCCGGATATACAAATAGTTTATCTCATCACCTTTTGCCAAACCTTCATTCTATTTCTTTTTTTGAGTATCATATATATTGAAGTTATTATAAAATATTATCTTTGTGGGGAATCATTGCATGACAACACATTGTTAACCATACAATAACTTAAAAAACAACCAACGTATGAATCATGAACTATCGATGAGTGCCAACCAACTGGTGGCTGCTCTTCAAAAACCGGCTTCCGAATTTACGAAAGCAGACATTATTTCTTATATCAAGGAGAACGATATTCGCATGGTGAACTTCATGTATCCCGCTGCAGACGGGCGACTGAAAACATTGAATTTTGTCATTAACGACGCTGCTTATCTTGATGCCATACTGACTTGTGGTGAGCGTGTAGACGGATCAAGCCTTTTCCCATTTATTGAAGCGGGCAGTAGCGACTTGTATGTAGTGCCGCGTTTTTGCACAGCCTTTATTGATCCTTTTGCTGAAACCACAACACTTTCCATGCTTTGCTCTTACTTCAATAAAGATGGCGAACTTCTGGAAAGCTCACCGGAATATACGTTGCGTAAAGCTTGCAAAGCCTTTACTGATGTAACCGGAATGGAATTCCAGGCTATGGGCGAATTGGAATATTATGTGATATCAGAAGATAGTGGACTGTTCCCTGCCACTGATCAACGTGGCTATCATGAATCTGCTCCTTATGCCAAGTTCAATGATTTCCGTACCGACTGTATGCTGCATATTGCAAAGGCGGGCGGACAGATCAAATACGGGCATTCCGAGGTAGGTAACTTCACGCTTGACGGTAAAATCTATGAGCAAAATGAAATTGAATTCTTACCGGTACGTGCCGACCTGGCTGCCGATCAGTTGATGATTGCGAAATGGGTTATCCGTAATCTGGCCTATCAATATGGGTATGACATTACGTTTGCTCCGAAAATTACTGCTGGAAAGGCCGGTTCAGGATTGCATATCCATATGCGTATTATGAAAGACGGTCAAAACCAGATGTTGAAAGATGGCGTACTTTCTGAAACTGCCCGTAAAGCTATTGCGGGAATGATGGAGCTTGCACCTTCCATTACAGCTTTTGGTAATACGAATCCTACTTCTTATTTCCGTTTGGTGCCGCATCAGGAAGCTCCGACAAATATTTGCTGGGGTGACCGTAACCGTTCCGTATTGGTACGTGTTCCGCTTGGATGGTCGGCAAAGACAGATATGTGTATGCTGGCTAATCCATTGGAAGCTCCCAGCCACTATGATACTACACAGAAACAAACTGTGGAAATGCGCTCTCCGGACGGTTCTGCCGATTTGTACCAACTGATAGCCGGATTGGCCGTAGCATGCCGTCATGGTTTTGAAATTGAAAATGCTTTGGAGATTGCGGAAAAGACCTATGTGAATGTGAATATTCATAAGAAGGAAAATGAGGATAAACTGAAACAATTGGCTCAACTCCCTGATAGCTGTGCCGCTTCTGCCGATTGCCTGGAAAAACAGCGTGCTATTTTCGAACAGTATCATGTATTTAGTTCTGCAATGGTCGATGGAATTATCAGTAAATTGCGTTCCTATGAAGATCGTACTTTACGTAGTGAAGTACGTGACAATCAGGAGGAAATGCTGAAACTGGTTAATAAGTATTTCCATTGCGGATAAAGTAAAACTTGTATTTGTAGATAGGAGTATAGAATAGGGAGGTTCGGATGTAGAAGTCCGGATCTCCCGTTGTTTACTCAATAAATTGATTATAAAACAGGGCTTTATGACATCAAATGTGAAATCTTTAGTCTATAAGATGAATATAGTGGTTGACTGTAAAGATGCAGGAGTTTTAGCAGAGTTTTACAGTAAACTGCTGGGGTGGGAGCTGACACATCAGCGTGCGAATGGTTGGGCGGCTATCACTTCTCCATCCGGTATGGTGATGGCGTTTCAGGAGATTGAAGAGTACCAGCCACCTGTATGGCCTTGGAAAGAAGGTAAGCAGGGACAAATGCTTCATCTTGATTTCTATGTGGAAAATCTGGAGGAGGCTGTGGTTTATGCCATTCAGTTGGGAGCCCGGCAGGCAGATGAACAGTACTTCAGGACTTCACGAACGATGTTTGATCCGGCAGGACATCCTTTCTGCCTTGATACGGAAGAGGCTGAATAAATACACAAAACAGTTACTGAACAATAAAGAATATACCATGTCCGAAATTGCGAACTATTTCCTTTATAGGAATGCCGAAGGCGAAACCGGTTTATCTGCTAACAGCATTGACGACCTGAATCTGGATGACCTGTTTGCCGAAATAGATTATTGTCATTCCAGCATAGGCAGGCAGTATTTGTATTATCTTCTGCTATCGGATAAAACCTCCGGCATGGAAAAGCAGGAAGCACTTCTGTCTTCATTGGCAACTCATACGGGGTTGCGTACTCTTTTAAGCAATACACTGAAAGAACTGGATAAACCGGATGCTTATTCCATCGTATCCATTCTGGAAAATGATAATACAGGAATTGGTGCCAAGGAGATGGCTCTTATTAATATCTGCCGGTTTCTGCCTTTGCTGTTTCTGGCTCTGATGCTGCTCACTCATTCGGGAGTGTTTCTTACTTTATTTGTCTTTTCATTCGTGGCAAATGCAGTGTTGCACTATCGTAATAAGGCAAAAATCCAGAGATACTTTTTCTCCATACCTCACCTTCTGAAGATGATAAGACAGGCGGGAAAGCTGGCGCAGAATAAGGAATTTATCTCTGTAAATCCTTCTATCACGACTGACTTGAAAGCTGTGGAAGGTCTGAAGAAGTATATCTCTTATTTCCGTTTCAACCTCAGTCTGGATAACGACATGGCTATTATGTTTTATATGGTAGCGGAATTAATCCGGGTATTCTTTCTCCACGAGGCGTATGCGGTAGGCAGAACTTTTCATCTGTTGAAGGAGAAGGCGACGGCTATCCACAATGTTTACCGCTTCATCGGTTTTCTGGATTCTATTTTGTCTGTTGCCATCTTGAGGGAGGAGCTACCTTATTACTGTCTGCCGGGAGATAACAGGGCAGGGGAGCGATTGCGTACACAGGCAGTGTATCATCCTCTGATAGAAAACTGTATTCCGAACGATATGGTGCTTCATGAGAAATCGGCATTGATAACCGGTTCGAATATGGCAGGTAAGACCTGTTTCATGCGTACGATAGGAGTGAATCTGTTGGCAGCGAAAACACTTCATACCTGTTTCGCGGAAGTCTTTGAGATAAATACCGGAATTTCTCTTCTGTCTTCCATTCACCAGGGAGATAACCTAATGGAAAATAAGAGTTACTTTATGCAGGAAGTGACGACTATCAAAGATTTCGTAGATGAAAGCGGTCATGGGAATCATCTCTTCCTGCTCGATGAATTGTTTAGAGGAACCAATACCAAGGAGCGGATAGCGATTTCGAAAGCTGTGCTTTCCTGGCTGGTGAAAAGTGATAATCTGGTATTTGTATCTACGCACGATCTGGAACTGGCCGATATGCTGGAAAATGAATACGAATTATACTATTTCAGCGAGTCGGTGAAAGATGGTATCCTGTCTTTCGATTACAAGCTGAAACGCGGAGTTGCGACCGAGCATAATGCAATTAAGATATTGGAAATCTGCGATTATCCGGCTTCGTTGGTGAGTGAGGCCCATTCAATCACAAGTATATAATGAAAAACAGAGAGAGTGTAGGTATGATATCCCGCCTCCCTCTGTTTTGCGATAATGAACAGATTGATTACTTCTTAGCTTCATCAGCCATAGAGTGCACTTTGCCTTTGATATCATTAGCCTTTTCGGCAATGACAGATGTTTCATTGGCCACTCTGTCAGCGACTTTTTCTCCGGCATACAATGCCTTTTCTTTAGCAGATTCAATCAGGCATTCGGTATGTCCTTCAATTCTGTGCAGAGCATCGAATACTTCTGCTTTCATTTTTTTTGCTCTTGCACTGCGGGCAAAGCCATAAGCCAGTGCTCCAAAGATTGAACCTATTCCAAGGCCAATCAAAAAGTGAGAATCTTTACATGTCATAATTAAACAGGTTTAATGGTTAAAAACTAAATTAATGTTCTATTTTGGTCAGAGAACAGAGTGTACAAGGCATTAGTTCAACGGGGAGGGAAAGAATTACTACTATTTCACAATTTATGAGAATCAGGGGTTGAATTAACTCTTTCTTTTCCGTGATAAATCAAATTCAATACCTGATTCGTATAATTTATAAATATTCTCTTGCCGGATTCCTTTAGCTTTATCTTTGGCGCTCATAAACATTACTACTGCACGTACGTTCTGTGGTACAAGCAGTTTTTTGAATCATGTAATTAAAATCAATGCTTTATGAATGTAGAAAGAAAAAATGCGAAAGATGACTTACGGCTCTACATGCCGGAAGTTATCGGGATGCTGAAGCGGGAAGGAAAGTTCCCGGCAATGCATGTTTATGCTTGCACGCTGCGTTCCTATGAGAAGTTTTGTGCAGAGGAAAGATATCCGAAAAATACCACTGCTTCCCTGTCCATGCAGGAGATTTTTACCCCTGAGAGGCTGAAAGAGTATGAGGACTGGCTGGCTGGACAACAGTCCAGTCCGAACACGATCTCCACTTACATGCGTACGTTGCAGGCGGTATACAATCGCTGGATGTCACCGGGCATAGAGGGGTACAATCCGGTGCTGTTCAAGGATGTTTATACGAAAGTGGAGTCGCGTACCAAGAGGGCGCTGACGGCAGAGCAGATGGAGCAGCTCAGGAATACAGACTTTAGTGTGCTGACACTGCGTCAACAGCAAGTGCTTACCTACTTCTTGCTGATGTTCATGTTGCGTGGTATGCCGTTCATTGATCTGGCACACTTGCGGAAGTCGGATTTAAGAAATAGGCGCATCACTTACCGTCGGCACAAGACGGGGAAACTGATGGTGGTGGATGTGCCGCCCGATGCGATGAGGCTGTTGCAGAAGTACAGGGATAAGACGGATTCGGAATATCTGTTCCCGTTGCTGCATGGTGGCTTGTTCATGGAGGAACATCACCACCGTTATCAAGAAACATTACGGCATTTCAACCGGGAGTTGGCGCGGTTGATGAAACAGTTATTGCCTGGTGTTTCCGTAAGTTCGTACACCGCACGCCATACATGGGCTACACTTGCTTATCATAGTGGTGTACCTGTGGGACTGATAAGCCAGTCGTTGGGGCACTCGTCCATTCGGGTGACGATGACTTATCTGAAACCGTTTGATGCGGAGGTGATAGATAGAATAAACAGGCAAGTGATTTCCTTGGTGAAGAAAAGTAAAAAGAAGAAAGATGGCAGATTTAATATGCTGTATGGCACTTCGTTGAGGTGAAATTACTTGCATAGTAACGGCAAATAGCAGCTACAAAGTTGCGTCTTTTTTGACAGAAAAGCAAACAAACCCTAACAAAATATGAATAAATCTTATATCGGACAGCAAAAACAATATTAAAATTAGTCCCTGATACATACAGCTTTCGATTTTTTCCCCCAGCAGGCAAAAGGAATCGTGTTTCCGCTTTATCCTTTGAAAGTGGAATGCTTCTTTACGTACCTTATTATCAGGAAATCTTCTTTTTACCATAAAATGATACCGTCTGAAAACGCCTTTCCGGTCTGCATCAAATGGTAGTTTGCCGTTACTATGCAAGTAATTCCAATAAACGCATTAATTATACTGTTTATGAAGAATATAGAACTTTCCATCAAAAGAGGAGACCGTGTGTGGGTGAAGGTTTATAATGAACGAAATGGCTCATTCACTTCGCGTATGGCGGAGGTCATATCTATATTGCAAATGTATGTTTCCGGGGCAGACGTACCGTATGTAGCATTGCGTTATCTGGACGACCGCAGCTATGGATGTATTCCTTATGAACAAGTCACCGAAGTATGCGACGAGTCTTTTTCTGAATAATGACACTGTAGTTTTGTTGATACTAATAGCCCGGCTTTCTTCATCCGCCAGTATCGTCTGACAAAGAAGAAAAGCAGGGCATTCTTTTATAACCAACCCGAAAACTTTCTGATATACCAGTTCTTTACCAGTTGAGTCAGTACACAATAGGAGAGCAGAATGCCTACCAGCCACGGAAAGTAACTCAATGGAAGCGTTTGTGAACCTTAGGGCAAGCGTGTCTTTCAGGATTTCCCGTTTGGCATATCCATAACCGTCATAAGCAGCAGCGGTAACCCGGAGTTTCTCTTTTCTTACTCTTTTAATAAAGGCAACTGGTTCAGCATATTTCTGATTTTAATAGCGATACGTGGCATTGGTTCGGCTATGGTCAATCCTACCAAGTCATATTCGGAAGCAATGTCGTTAATCACGCGGACTACTTCCTCGGTCTTCATACCGTCCGGTTCTACGCCGACACCTGCTATCATGTCGGCAGGATCTATCACGTCCAGGTCAAAGTGGATGACAACCTTGGAAGCTCCGGTATTTTTCAGCCATTCCATAATGGCGGAACTGTTGTCCGCTGTTTCTTTCGGTGCCAGACCTTTTATGCTCAGTTCCTTTTGTCGTTCCTGCATGCCTTTGTCCCATGAACGCAGTCCTACGATTAATGCTTTGGAAGCGTCAAACTTACCGGGCAGTAAGTTCATAATCTCTTCGTCACCCATTCCCAAGCAGATACCGGAACTTCCACGGTTTTCTGATTGCTGTCCGGAGCCAGCAGGTTCAGTAACTGGGCACCTAAATAATAACCTCTGGAAGAGTCTTCTGCCGGAATATCCGGCATCCAGTGATCTATAATTCCGCCTTGCCATTGCGGATAAATCAGGCGGAGAGGAGTGGTTTCTTTCTTCATATCTTTACTTTTTACGGGTTGTCGTTTTAGTCGAATAGCACCTTCCAGTTTTCATCCTGATAGGCGGCGAAACACATGGCTATCTGTTCTTTGCTGTTCTTTTCTTCGGCCAATGCAGGTATTTCGTCCAAAGAGAAATACCTGCTTTCGGTAGTCTCTATATTACTCTGAAAACTTCCGCCTGTTACTTCGCAAAGAACAAAGGCTTTGCAGACATTGTATGCATAAGGAGGCACGTTGTGCAGGTTTCTATCCTGCAAAGCAATCAGGCGTACGGCCTTTACATCCAGTCCGGCTTCTTCTTTAACTTCTTTCTCTGTATTGGTTTTGATGCTTTGGTTGACGTCTACCCAGCCACCGGGCATAGACCATACACCGGCTTTTTCCTTTACCAGGAGTATTTTCCCGTCTTTAAAGATGGCGGCACGGGTATCCAGTTTAGGTGTTTGGAAACCGGTTTCATTGCAGAATAATTCTTTTACCTTCTCTACCGGCAGATCGCTTTGATGGCTCATGATCTCTGCCGATATTTCCCGGATACGTTCAAAACGCTCGATGTCGAAGGGATCGCGGGAGTAGGTCAGTCCTGCCTGAGCTATGAATTGTAATTCCTTGGCCCATTCGAGCCAGTGGGGATCAGTGTTCTTGTTCATTGGATATCTGAGTTTAAAGTATCATATACAATTTGGGATATACTGGCGATGATAGCTGCATTATCTGCATCGGTTTCCTGCGACTCCATGACGAAGACAGCTATATAATATTTCTGTCCGTTGGGCAGGATAACAAAGCCTGCATCATTATCAGCGATCTTTATCCCTTCCGGAGTCCGGTCGGAAGAACCTGTCTTATGACCTACGATTACGTCAGCGGGTAACTGGCCTTTCAGCTTATCTTTGCCGGTAGAAGTTTCCTGCATGATTGCTTGAAGGAAGTCTTTGTATTGAGTTCCAAATAAGGGTTGCTTGTCGGCTATATTCAATAATCTGACTACTTCTTCCGGAGTACTCCAGTTCAGATAAGCATCTCCGGAGGTATGCATGAGGGTTTCTGTTGCCGCAAGATTACAATCTTTTATTCCTAATGATTTCACATACTCATTTACTTGCTCTATACCGCCGACATATTCTATAAGGATATCACATGTATTGTTATCGCTTTTCGAAATGGTGTATTTTAGCAACTCTCCGAGAGAAATTGTAATATTCTGATCGGGAAATTTATCTCTTAACGGACTGTATGTGTTGGGCGTCAGTTGAGAAGACTTCACTTCAATAAGACTATCTAAAGCAATATGCCCTTTATCCATCTTATCCAGAACAGCCAGTCCCACATGAAACTTGAAGATGCTTAACAGGGGGAAATGGATTTGGTTATTATAAACGGCTACAGTCTCATCATTGGCGAGTACGGCAACGCCTACCGTAGCTTTCTTATCTTTCAGAAGGGAATCTATTTGTTGTTCTATCTTCTGTTTCGGGGTGCGGTTGGTGGTATTGCATGCACTGAACAAGATTGCCAGCGCTATACAGCTTAAAAATAATTTTGCTTTCATAAATGTACTTTAGTGAGTTAATATTAATCCCGGTTTTACTTCTTTTATCATAACAAGTGCAATTCTTTAGCAATCCGGCAAGCTTCAATAGAATTGTTTACCTGAAGTTTCTCCAGGATATTTTGCCGGTGCCGGTTTACGGTGTTTATACTAATGGATAATGTCTGGGCAATGTCCTTACTCATTTTTCCCTTATTTATCAATTGCAGGATTTCTTTTTCCCGCTCTGACAACAGGTCGTTGCAATTCTGCTTTTCCAGTTCGAGGGTTTGCCCGTCTGCCGAGTTAAGAATGGTGCAACTTAACGATGTATCCATTGAAAAGTTGTAAAGGCATAAGGATAACCATACACTTCCGTTTGAGTGGCTCGCTATATAAAACATCCTGTGCAAGATGTGTACATACCTGCCTGAATGATCGCGCATGCGCATATTGTGTATAAGGTAGTAGTCCGGACGTTTCTTTTCCGGAACACTTTTCAGAAAGTGGAAGAAGCGGAGTTCTTGCAAATGCTTTTCTTGTAAGTCGTCCGGATGGATGTGACTGAATATTTCTTCTTCCCATATCGACTGAATGGTCTTGGCGGTATTTCGTTCTGCCAGTCCCAGTTTCTCGGCTACTCCGCCGTAATAAATATAACTAATATTGGCTTTCATATCGCTCAACACCGCTATGGCATTTTCGGTTTGTGCATATATGGAAGCTATATGTTTGCACTCATTCAGGCGTTCCGTCTGTTTCTGTTCTTCGGTGAACGCTTGTTTCAGTAGCTCTTTTTTCAGTTTATTTACGATGTCCATACGGTATGGAGATGGAAAAATGGTTATTAATCAGTATTGCCGACTTATCTGTAAGCCTTTACCTTTGCAAAGGTAATGAAAACTAATGGTTATTTATTTAGGTGCAATAAATTATGGAGAGTGAAAAAGCAAAAGCGAAAGCCGGGAAATTGTATGATGCCAATAATGATATAGAGCTTGTGTCGGAGAGGGAAGCTTGCAAAGAAGTATGTTATGAACTGAATAGCTTGCGCCCTTCACAGAAGAAGGAACGGGAGAGCATTATCCGCCGACTGTTTGGTAAGACCGGAAAATCTTTCCTGATAGAACAGCCGTTTTATTGTGATTACGGATATAATATCGAAATAGGGGAGAACTTCTATTCGAATGTGAATTGCGTCATTCTGGATGGAGCTAAAGTTACATTTGGCGATAATGTTTTTGTGGCTCCGAATTGTGGTTTCTATACTGCCGGACATGCCTTGGATGCGGAACAGAGAATCCAAGGGCTTGAATATGCTTATCCTATCACTATCGGAAATAATGTGTGGATTGGTGCCCAGGTCTGTGTGTTGCCGGGAGTGACGATTGGTGATAATACGATTATTGGTGCCGGAAGTGTGGTTACAAAGAGTATTCCTGCCAATGTGCTGGCTGTCGGTAATCCTTGCCGGGTGGTTCGTCAGATATAAGAATAACGATTAATTAAAATAACACGGAAAATGAAGAAATTACTTTTTGGCCTGTTGATGGCTGTTGTGGCGCAAACTTCTTTTGCGCAGACGTTAGAGAAAATGCAATGGTTTAATGAACCCGAACAGTGGGAGATAAAAGATAAAACCCTTTCGATGTTTGTCACTCCGCAAAGCGATTACTGGCGCATCTCCCATTATGGTTTTACGGTAGATGACGCTCCTTTCTATTATTCGGTTTATGGTGGCGAGTTCGAGGCGAAGGTGAAGATAACAGGTGATTATAAAGAGCGTTTCGACCAGGCGGGACTAATGCTCCGCATCGACCATGAGAACTATATCAAAGCAGGTATAGAGTTTGTGGACGGAAAGTTTAATCTGAGTACAGTAGTCACTCATAAGACAAGTGATTGGAGTGTGATTACTCTGGATAAGCCGGTTCCATATATCTGGATTAAGGCAGTCCGTCGTCTGGATGCGGTTGAAATCTTCTATTCCTTTGATGATAAGACGTATATAATGATGCGCAATGCATGGTTACAAGACAATATTCCCGTTAAGGTGGGGGTGATGGCAGCCTGCCCGGACGGAGATGGATTTAAGGTTAAGTTTGAGAATTTTAAGGTGAAGCATCTGCCTGATATGCGCAGGGTGGATTGGTTGAAGAAGAATGCGGAATAACACGTTGTGTTTATGTCACTTCAGGTAATAGAGCATAGAGTGGCTGTCCGGTCAGGAACAGCTATTCTTTGTGTTTTCTGATGGTATACTCCTTTCCGCAACCGGAACAGATGCCTGTGTGAACACAAATAGTTCCTCCGCACGTGCATCCCCACCGTTCTGCTTCCAATTGCAGGAACTTTTCCATACCTTCTTTTCGTATGAGGGCTAAATTTCCCATCAGCGACTCCACCATGGGATAAGTGTTGGCATACCAGATTTCTTTATCCGTCATTTCGCTACAAGGGAATTGTGGGCACTGGTCGCAAAAGCGGTCGGGTAGTGTTTGGCGAATATCGCAAACGGAGATTTTACAGTGATTGGCGCAATAGTCGGATTTTGTTTCGTTGGGACCCAGACAACCGGTGCAGGGATTCTCTTTTCGTAAGGTTTCGTGGCAGATGCCGCAATTAAGTCCGCAGGGGGCAATCATATTTTCCTTGAACATAGTACCAAGTGTTTGTTAGTGTTGCAAAGATACGGAAAAATAGAGTGTAACGAAGAATCTTTTTTTATTTAAGTAAAAAGATTCTTCGTTACACTCTATTTTTTTAATATCCTATGGTAAACCGTTCCTTATGATGTTTTTCCTGTTCCAGTTCATCCACCATGGCTACGGCAAAGTCTTCAACAGATATGTCGCTGTCTCCATTGGCATCCACTGTAATTAAGCCCTCTTCTTCTTTTCCCACTGACCTGGCCGGGGGGGGAGTTGCCGGGACAGATAAACGTATCGGTTTATAACTAACGATATATCCCGATTTAGGGCGTGAAGTGATAAATCCGTTCTTTTCTAATTCATAATACGCCTGAATGGCGGTATTTAAACTTACACCATGTTCATTGCTGATAGTACGCTAAGAAGGCAGTTTCTCCCCCGGTTTCCCTATGCCTGTTTTTATCTGCCGGGCAATTGTCTTTGCTATTTTCTGATAGAGGATTTCTTCTTTCATACTGGTTCTGTATCATGCAAAGATAAGAAAATATCTATATGTATCTGCTGGAACTTTATGGTTTCTTTTCGTATCTTTGAAGGTGCAAAACAAAATCATAAGAAATGGAACATCTACAATCTATGAATGGTTAAAACAACGAGTTTATTATCATTCTTCCACAGGGAAGAATTGATAGTCTCGCTTCAGGAAACGGAAAACTCAGTGAGATTGTCAGCCGGGCAAATATCTCTATCATTGGAAATATACAATCTTCTAAACCATCAATTTCAGAAATTCGTCCGGTGTTTGTGAAGGAATTGGAAATTCTTTAAAGCCCTCGGCATCACGAGTAATAATAACTTCTGCACCACATCTCAATGCCGATAAATATTGCACGGAATTTTCAAAATCCTTTGCTTTCATTCTAATACCCGTCAATATTACTTCTTCATCTATTGGAGATACAGTACATATTTTTGCTAAGTTGGCTAATTTCTGCATTACCAAATCCTGAGGATATGCTTTCCGAAGTATATATGCTACATTAATAAACGTCAAGGAAGAAACAACCAGTACCAGTTCTTTCCGATATCCCATATCAATGATAAGCGACGCATTCTCAAAAAAAGGAAGACGTCTTGCGCAGAAATCCATTATAATGTTTGTATCAAGAAACACCTTCATTTGGCCAAATCCTCCCACATTTTATCAGACTCTTTCTCTATATCCATATCTGCGGGAAGCTCTCCTATCACCATATCCTGCACTTCTTTGGAAATAGGGCGTGTATGTCTGGGTTTGCTTTTAACCGCAGGACCGTTTATGGTCAATAGATCGCCAAGCTTTTTCTTTACTTCCGCTAACAATGAGGCGTTATCAATACTCAGTATGGCGTATGCCAGGCGAGCTTTATCGGCTTCAAGTTCTAATGTTGTCATAATTCTACCTCCTTATTGTTTAGTATGATGCTACTTCTGCAAAGGTAACAATGTTTTTGGAAAAAGGTTACGCTGTGCGATTGAAATCGTACTTCATTAGCTATAATAAACATATTACACGAAGTTCATAGAACTTATGAAATTTGAGCTATATGAGTATGTATTTGATTGAATTCATCTATACCCGGATGAAGAGACCTATGAATTCCTGTATCACCTTTGCAACCCGGTTGCACTCCCCATCCCTTACCTTTGTACCGGACAAAATAATAAGATTAAGATTATGGAAACAAAATGTCAGTGTTGTTGTGCACATACACATACTTCTCCGCAGAGCAAAGAGAAAGAGCAATCTATAATCCGTAAGATAGGAGCTCCGGTGCTATCAGGTATATTCCTTATCACGGGTATCATCTTCCAGCATCAGGAATGGGTAGGATTCAGCCATCCGGTGGTTGAATTTTGTTGGTTCTTGTTGGGCTTCCTGCCCGTGGGACTTCCTGTGATGCGCGAAGCATGGGAGGGCATCTTGCGGAAAGACTGGTTCAATGAATTCTCCCTGATGGCCTTAGCTTCCCTCGGAGCATTCTATATCGGAGAATATCCGGAAGCGCTTGCCGTGATGCTACTCTATACCTTGGGAGAGATGTTGCAGGATAAAGCCGTGAACCAGGCTACCCGCAATATCCGTGGCCTGCTCGATGTGCGCCCCGAACGGGTGGATGTATATCGTGAAAACACGCTCCGCACAGTCTCTCCCCGTGACGTCAATGTGGGAGAAACCATTGAAGTAAAACCCGGCGAGCGTGTTCCTCTGGACGGAACTCTGCAAAACCCGCAGGCCGTTTTCGATACTTCGGCGCTGACCGGAGAGAGCATGCCCCGCAATGTATCCGCAGGTGGTGATGTCCTTGCCGGTATGATTGTCAGCGGACAGGCAGTGCGCATACTGGTGACGAAACCTTACGACCACAGCACGCTGGCACGCATCCTTAACCTTGTGCAGGACGCAGCAGAGCGCAAAGCGCCTGCCGAACTGTTTATCCGGCGGTTCGCCCGCATCTATACACCGATAGTCGTGCTTCTGGCTGTCCTGATAGTAGCCCTTCCCGCACTTGTTGCGGCGGTGCATCCGGGCTTCGACTATGTGTTCAACGATTGGCTCTATCGTGGCTTGGTATTTCTCGTAATATCCTGCCCGTGCGCACTGATTATAAGTATCCCGTTGGGCTATTTCGGAGGAATAGGGGCGGCATCCCGCATGGGTATCCTGTTTAAGGGAAGCAATTATCTGGATGCCATCACCCGCGTAAATGCCATCGTCTTCGACAAAACAGGCACGCTGACCACCGGCAGTTTCCGTGTGACGTCCATGCAGGCGGCAGGGCTTACGGAAGATGAATTGCTGCGCCTGGTGCTGTCTGTAGAAAAGAAGAGCACCCATCCTGTGGCACAAGCCGTTGCCCGCTTCGCAGCCGAACGGGGTGTAGAACCTCTGGAAGTAACTACATTGAATGAACTGGCAGGTTATGGTCTGGAAGCCGAAGTAGGCCCCCGCAAAGTCCTTGTCGGCAACATCCGCCTGTTGAAGGACCGCAAGATAACTGTACCCGAAGAACTTACGGACTGTGTGGCCACTGTCGTTGTCTGTGCCATCGACGGGCAGTATGCCGGTTGCCTGCTGCTTTCGGACACTTTGAAGGAGGATGCCATGGATGCTATAAAAAAAATAAAGGCTTTAAAAATAGATAATATTCAAATGTTATCTGGTGATAAACAGGAGATTGTTGATATCTTTGCCGCAGAATTGGGCATTGACAAGGCTTACGGTGACTTGCTTCCCGAAGATAAAGCCGTCCATCTGGAACAGCTCAATTCTGCCCCGGACGTGTCCGTAGCCTTTGTGGGCGATGGCATGAATGACGCTCCCGTACTGGCTCTCAGTGATGTGGGGATTGCGATGGGAGGGCTGGGTTCGGATGCCGCTATCGAAAGTGCAGATGTAGTTATCCAGACCGACCAACCGTCGCGGGTGGCAACAGCCATTTCCATCGGACGGGCCACAAGACGGATTGTGATGCAAAATATTATCGGTGCCATCACCGTGAAAATATTGGTTTTGCTTGCGGGTGCTTTCGGCTTTGCCACGCTTTGGGCGGCGGTGTTTGCCGATGTCGGGGTAGCTTTGCTGGTTGTTCTCAATTCGGTTCGCATATTAGGCAAGAAGTTCTGAGTAGTATGAAAGACGTATATCTACATAAATTGTCCCTTCGGGATATCAAACCTACAGCGATGAGGCTGTTGATTCTCCGCACCATGATGGAGATGAGGCGGGCTGTGTCCATGGCAGATTTGGAAGATAAACTCGATACGGTTGATAAATCCACTATTTTCCGGACACTGACCCTGTTTCTTTCCCATCACCTGATACATGGTGTGGACGACGGAAGCGGTTCATTGAAGTATGCCGTTTGCGAAGACTGCTGTATGTGTACGGTGGAAGACCAGCACATGCACTTCTATTGCGAGCGTTGCCATAAAACCTATTGCATCCGGAGTGTGCACGCCCCGTCAGTCTCGCTTCCGGAGGGATTCATGCAGACGGGAATTAATTATGTAATCAAGGGGATTTGCGCCGACTGCGCAGTCCATAAGAAAATAGACACAGACGATTGAGCGTATGAGACATTTCTATATATGTCTCCTCTTGTTAGGCTTTCTGTCAGCATCTGCCTTGGCAAGCGGAGATAAAGAAACAAAGGATATATATACGGAACAGTATATCACGGACATCTATATGGATGAACCGGAACGCGCGTTGCAACTGCTGGATGAAGCTGAAACAAAGCAAGCGTTGCCCATATACATGGTGGATGATTTGCGTAGCATGGTCTACTCATACCTGTATCAGGATAAATCGGCATTCCACTATGCCCGCCGGGCCTATGTGCACGATTCTATCTCCGGGAACAACCCTGACCATGTGTTGAAGATGACCATAATCCTGGCCGACCTCTCCCATACCCTGAGTGACTATAAAGAAAGCAACCGTTATGCGGTTGAAGGACTGGAACTGGCACGCAGGCTCGACGACCCGCAGTCAGAATGCAAGTTACTCTTCTGTATGGGCGAGAACAAATGGATGCTGTCATTGAAAGAGGAAGGGTATGAGCTTTTCGACAAGGCAATTGCCCTGTTGGATGGCAGGAAAGATAAACTGAGCAAGTCGATGCTCTCCTACTTCTATGGGGTAAAGATGGGATACCTGATTAATGATAACCGGCTGAAAGACGCCTTGCAGGTAGGTTTGCAGCGTGAGAAGTTGCTGGATGGGATGAAAGGCAATCCGGAAGTGCGTGAGGCTTTCCTCGACCAGCAATACGGATATGTCTATTCCAAATTGTCCCGCATCTGCCATTTGCTGGGAGATGTGGAACGTGGGAAAGAGTACCATAAAAAATACCAGTCTACCCATGTCTATAACACTCCTGCCGGTAAGCGCGATGCCACCCCTTATCTGTTTGTCACCAAACAATATCAGGCTGTAATAGACCATTGCCGCGACTTCAAGGAGCTGATGCGTCAGCAAGATACCTTGAATACCCAGTACGTCGGTGTTCTGCAACGGGAGATAGACGCCTATCTTGCCCTGAAAGACTATGAGAAAGTCGCCGCGTTGCGTGCTTCCATCCTGTCCATAACGGACAGCATCTATCGGCGTGATAAAACCAATGCCGCATTGGAACTGGACAACCTTTACGAAGTGAATGAGAAGGAAGCCCGCATTGCGGAACAGGCTTTCCAACTAACCATACGCACCATTACATTAGTCTTCATCTTCTGTGTTTCCTTGTTATCACTGTTCTTCCTGTGGCGCATGTGGCTGCAAAACCGCAAAATCAAGTGTAAGAACCAAGTGCTGGTGCAGCGCATCAACGAGCAGATGTCCATGCAGACGGAGATGAACCGCCTGCAGGCTGATGCCGAGAGAATGTCGGAAGGCCAGCCTTTCCCGGAAACCGGGCAGACAGAACCGGAAGCATCCGATGGTAACGAAGAGGAAGCCCAGATGAATAAGATGATTTTCGGCAAACTGGATTATATTATCAAACGGGATAACCTGTATCTGTCCGCCGACATATCGAGAGAAGAACTTGCCCGGATGGTCAAGATGAACAATACCCGTTTTGCCCGGATGATAAAAGAGAATACGGACACCAATCTGAACGGGTATCTCAATAATCTCCGCTTGAATTATGCCATGCATTTATTGAAGGAACATCCTGAATATACATTACGTGCCATTGCCGAAGCGTCAGGCATCAACAGTATGCCTACTTTCCACCAATTGTTCAAGGCAAGGACGGGAATGACTCCTTCCGAGTTTAAGAATGCAGAGAAAGAATTGAGAAGGTAATATTCTGTATTTCAGTGTGGTATTACTTTTTTTAATATAGTTGAGGACAATTCTTTATATGTATGACAAACTGTATATCGGTTGTTTTTGCGATATTTTATTCCTTTGTAAAATAATAACGGCAAAAATCTGTATATACAATGTCTATATTGTGTCTGGCAATCCAAGTTGTTTTTGTTGTTTCTGTAGCGATAGTCTATTATTTCCGATTGTATAAACTTCATGGCATATCAGTAAAAGAGTGGGAAGAAATGAAGGAAGACAATTTCCTGATGCGGGAGTTGCTGAATAATCTTCCTATTCCGACTACGGTGAAGGACATTAAGGATAACTGTAACTATCTCTTTTGGAACAAGAAATCTGAAGATTTATATAGTGTCTCTCAGGACGACCTGATCGGGAAGAACGCAAGTGTTCTGCCTCCCGAAATTTGTTCTGCCTTTCAACAGACAGACCGGGAAACGATACGTTCCGGCCAATCGAACACCTTTCAGCATCTGATATTGGCTGATGGGTGCGAACATGTATTGAATATGTATAAGCAGTTGTTGTACTACAAGGGCGAGTCCCGCTGGCTGATTAGTGCGGCGGTGGACGTCACGGAAGCGGCAGAGAAGCGGTGCCAGTTGGAACAACTGGATCTTCAGCATCGCTTGCTGTTGAAAGCTACCGGTATGAAGCTGTGGAGATGGGATTTGCGGCGTAAAGAGATTACCTGGAAAAGAGATGGTGAAGGTGGAACGGATAGAATAGTAGATGCCGACGAACATCTACAGCTTATCCTGCCGGAATACAGGGAGAACATCCACCGGGCATTGGACAGACTGAAGCGAAAGGAAACGGACTTCTTTGACGAGGAATTCCAACTTCGGGATGAAGACGGCACTCTTTCGTGGAGAGAAATCTACGGAGCTGTATATCAGTATGATGAAGATGGCGAACCGGCTCTTCTGGTGGGGGGAACTCTGATGATTGACAAGAGAAAGGCACTGGAGCAGGACTTGCGGGAAGCAAAAGAGAAAGCGGAAGAAGCCAACAGGCTGAAGTCTGCCTTTATTGCCAATATGAGCCACGAGATACGTACTCCGTTGAATTCTATCGTCGGTTTCTCAAGCGTACTGACTATGACGGACGACATGGAAGAGAAAAAGGAATATAACCAGTTGATACAGCATAACAACGCACTCTTATTGAAGGTGGTGGACGATGTCCTGGAACTTTCGAAGTTGGAGGCGGGAGACTTTAAACTGTATCCTGCATGGTTCTGTCTGTCGGACCTCATTGTGGAAAGTGCCGCCGAGTGCAGGATGAAGGCTGGCGGCAAGCTGGATGTCCGGGTGGATAAACCGGAACAGGATTATATGGTGGAACTTGACGCTCAGTATGTCAAACGGATATTGAGCAACTTCCTGTCGAACGCTCTGAAAAACACTCAAAGCGGCTATATCGATATAGCGTACAGCATGGCAGATGGGGGTGTCAAGATTAGTGTGAAAGATACAGGCTGCGGTATTCCGCAGGATAAACTTCCGTTGGTTTTCGACCGTTTCGAGAAAGTAGACTCTTTTGTGCAAGGGGGCGGGTTAGGGTTGCCCATTTGTAAGTCTATAGCAGAGAACATGGGCGGAACCATCGGGGTGGTTTCGGAAGTGGGTGCAGGAACTACGTTTTGGGTTACATTGCCTTGTGCTACAGCACCCACTCCTCAATTACACAATGAAATGTTAATCAACAACCTCTATTCCTAATCCCGTCAGCAGTCCTTCCAGTCCGTAGCGGGAGAACCGGGCTTTCTTCAGGCGGTTGGCGGCAGGGTTCAGGGCGTAGTTGCGGGCGGTGCTGAAATCGGCTTTTTCCAGGTTGGTGTGGTGGAAGGAGGCGTAGCAGAGGTCGCACTCGGTGAACTTGGCTTCGGGGAGTTGCGTCTCCATGAAGTCGGCATTTTGCAGGTCGCAGCGTGTGAAGCGGGTGCCTTTCAGCTTCATTTCGGTGAAAAGGGCATAGGAGAGGAGGCAGTTGCGGAACTCCACGGACAGGCCGAAGCGATTGCTGAGGGTGAAGTTGATACCTGTCATCTTGCAGTCGGTGAAGAGGACGTCCAGCCAGGAGGTGTTGCTGGCTTTCACCAGTGACAGGTTGCATTCTTTGAAGGTGCATCTCTCAAAGATAACTCTGCCGATGCTTTGGCCGGAGAAGTTGCATTTGTCGAAGGTACATTCGTAGTAGTTGGGTTCCAGTTCGTCGATGGTGAAATCGGCTTTTTCAATGATTTGGTTTTCCATATGGTGGGGTTGGGAGATTGTCTTGTTTGATTTCTGTAAAGGGATTATTTCTTGCCATTGCCCGCTATTTCGTCTAAGTCTATCCATTCCAGATGTGGGTCGATGAGGGTTCGTTGGATTACTTGGCCATTTTGCTGACGGCTATATTCGGGGATAAAGCATACCTTTACATCAGTGATTTGCTGCGAACTTACTTCTTCGGGCGTGTCTACGCCCTGGCTCGATGACTGACAGGAGAGGTAGAATGTTCCTACGCCTTTCAGCCGTACCGACCGGCCTGCACTCATCAGGTTTGCCAAAACTTCACCCAGATTCACGAGCACCGCATACGTGTCTCCCGGACTTACCGTTGACATAAGCGACAGTCGTTTTGCCACATCATCCGTTGTAGCAGGATGACCTTTGGTCACTGCTCTCGGATACCACTTTCCATTCAATTTCTGTTTCTTGTAAAAAGGCATATTAAGTTCTCCTTCCTTTATGATTCAACTACCCTGAGGCCCTGACTAAACAGGGCATATCTATATCTTGGGTATACAATCATTGCCAATGATTCCTATAATCAATGCCAATGATTGCCACAATCAATGCCAATGATTCCTACAATCAATGCCAATGATTGTATGCCAAGTCGCAAAGATAGCATAACTAATCCGTAACCTGTGCATGGCAAAGGTAGTATTTCAGCCTCATACGATAAATTAATTTCTTGCCTTGAACACAGGCTCTATTTTTTGTATCTCTGACTCAAAGCCGAACCAATATCCCCGGTTTTCTTCCTCGCCGATCGGCAGGAAACAAAGCCGGAGGTTCTCCCTGTATTCCCCATACAGCACTTCCCAATGTCCGGGAGGAACCTGCCGCTTGGTCTTTACCCGTTCTGCCGGGAGCTTCTTCAGCGACATGCCCGCTTCTATCCAGGCGATGCTTGCTTCCGACTGATATTCGGGATAATGCCGCTTGCAGAACTCATACAGGATGAGGCCCCGTTTTTCCAGACTCATCGGCTGGTCTATCAATCCTATCCGTATCAGATGTTCCAGAAAATCATGTAGGAACGTTTCGTTATCCAGAATCAGTCTTCGGGTGATACCCTGCCAGGCGGGAGCATTATAAAATCCATCCAGCAGGCGCGAAAGTTGCCGTGCGGTTTGCAGTTCATCCACATTGATTTCGCGGGTTTGCAGCACCTCGTAGGGTGGGAACGGGGAATATTGTATGCCCAGTTCTTCCGCCCTGCGGCGCATTTCCGTGCCGGGAAGCAGTTTCAGGGACTCCAGTTGTATTTCTCCGGCGCCATATTCCGCCAATACGCGGATGTCCTCGAATATCTCCGAAAGTTGATAGAGCGGGAGCCCGGCAATCAGGTCGGCATGCGTTTCCATGTTGGGGAGGGCACACAGGAATTTCAGTCCTTCCAGCGCATCCGACAGTCGGCCCATCCGTCGGCTTTGCACAAGCACCGGCTCGCGCAGGCTTTGTATGCCGGCTTCCAAGTGTAGCAACCCTTCGGGCAGACGCTTTAACTCCTCTTTCAGCTCTTCGGAAAGTAGGGCAGGGTGCATTTCCAGGTGGAAACGTATATCGGGGGCGAATTCAAGGAACAGTTCCAGCAGATCCTTTGCCCGGCGGGTATTATAATTGAAAGTACGGTCGAGCACACGCACGTTCTTTATTCCGTGTCGGTGGATGATTTGCAGCCGTTCGCGGATTGCCTCGATAGACAGGGTGCGCACGGGTTTTTCTCCACCGCTGACGCAGAAGGCGCAGGTGTTGAAGCAGCCCCGTGTGGTTTCCAATTGCACGAAAGGTTTGCTCCAGTTGAAGAAACGGCTTTTCTCGGGGGGAACGAGGTGATGGAAGTCCAGCACGCGGGCGATGCCGTTGTTGATGTAATTTCCGTGGGAGTCAAGGTAGCAGAGTCCGGGGATATTCTTCCATTCCGACGGATTGTTGCGGTGGGTTATCCATTGCGGGAACACTTCTTCGCCTTCTCCCCTGAACACGCAACTGACAAACGGATTACTGCGCAGGAAGAATTCGTTGTCTCCCAAGAATTCCGGTCCGCCCAATACGATGCAGCATTGGGGCAGCAGGGCTTTTACTCTTGAAATGATGTGCAACAGTTGCTCGTGATTGAATAACCAGACGGTGGCGGCAAGCAGGTCGGGACGGCGGCGGTAGACTTCGCCCGCTACCATGCCCACATTCTCGTTGATGGTGGCGGATACGATGTCCCATTCGATGGCTTCGTCGTCGGCTATCTGTGCATGCAGTGCGGGGAGTGCCAGTGAGGAGTGGGCGTATGAACTGTTCAGGTCGAGCCAGAGTAATTTCATTTTATATAGGGTTGGGTTTACAAAAACGATTGCAAAGATAGTGAATGTATTTCTATTTGCTCTCTTTCTGTGCCCCCAATCCTTCGTCCCACCTGTGTCCGGTGTACTTCTTTTTATTCTTCTTTACCTTCCGCAATCTTTATCCTGACACATTCGCTGGGAACCAGTGTCAGCAATTCATCCAGAAACTCACGGCTGCATTCCAGCAAAGTCTCCTGCGTCATTTCTTCTTTTGAAGCGGCAAAGAAGCGGAACAGGTTATCAGAGTCGGGAAGTTTCACCACTGTATAAACTATATCCGTTGACTTTTCATTGTATTGCTGTGCCAGGTCGTCGGCTCTTGCCCAGAATTGAACTGCTTTGTCACCACCAATTTCTACGACTGCGATTAGTTTTTTGTTTGTTTCCATAATCATTTATTTTAGTTATACATGCTGTCATGCTATCTTTAAAGTAACAATTGAAACGTTTTTATGGTTTCCTGCATTTACCTTTTTTCACATAAGTAGATGTTCTTGATTAGCTTGCATTATGAATGATAATTTAGTCCTCTGTTATTATGTGAACTAATATCTCCCTATAAAAAGGGAAAATGTGAACATAAACAGTCGATATATAGACAGCATCTTTTTGCACTAACCCGCTAACTTTGCTTCCAAATATCAAATAATTGTTATGAGAAGGTTACTGTTCATTTTTTCCTTTTTCTGCCTGCCCGTTGCGAGTGCAGGCGCACAAGATACCCTGGCATTGGAAGACTGTCTGAAGATAGGCATCGAGAACAACCTGTCCCTGCAAAGTAAACGGAAAGAGATACAAAAGGGAAGGTATGGCATCTCCGAGAACCGGGCACGATTGTTGCCCCAAATCAATGGTTTTGCCAATTATAATGATAACATCGACCCGCCTGTCTCCGTTACCGACGGCTCAGCTTACGGCAATCCCTACAATGTGACTCATACCCTGCAATACAGTGCCAACGCAGGATTGCAGCTCCAAATGCCACTCTATAACCAAACCCTCTACACCAGCATCTCCATTGCGCGGACGATGGACGAGATGAACCGCCTCACCTACGAAAAGGCGAGGGAAGACCTCATCCTGCAAGTCTGCAAAATGTATTACCTGGGGCAGGTCACCGCCGAGCAAATCGCACTGATAAAAGCCAATATCACCCGTCTTGAAGAATTGCAGAACATCACGCAGGCCTTCTATGACAACGGAATGGCAATGGAAGTCGATGTGAAACGGGTGAACATCAATCTCGAAAACCTGAAAGTACAGTATGACAATGCACAGGCCATGCTGGAACAACAACTGAACCTGCTGAAATACATCATCGATTATCCCGCAGAAAAGCAAATAGCCTTAGTGCCGGTGAATACCGAAACCATCACCCCCGTAGCATTGACCGGACTTTCGGAGAACTTATATGAACTCCAACTGCTGCAATCGCAACGGCAACTGGCCGAGCAGCAAAAGAAGATGATTGGTTACAGATACATCCCTTCCCTGAATCTGACGGGCAACTGGATGTTTTCCGCTTACACCGATAAGGCTTACCACTGGTTTCATTCCGGTCCTTCCGGTCATTGGTACCGTTCCTATGGCCTGGGCCTCTCGCTGCGTGTCCCCATTTTCGATGGTCTGGACAAACGCTATAAAACCCGCAAGGCCGTCATTGATATCGAAAACATCAAACTGGCACAGGAGAACACCCGCAAGAATTTGCAGACCCAATACCTGAATGCCACCAACGACCTGATGAACAACCAGCGGAATTTCAAAAAGCAGAAAGATAATTATTTGCTCGCCGAAGATGTGTATACCGTCACTATGGACCGATACCGCGAAGGCATCACCTCAATGACCGAAGTGCTGCAAGACGAAATGCGGATGAGCGAAGCCCAGAACAACTACATCAGCGCCCACTACAATTATCGGGTGACCAACCTTATGTTGCTGAAACTGACCGGGCAAATAGAATCATTAGTCAAATAACAAGTTAATCAATAACATCCGAATATGGAAACAGTAGAAAACAATAGCGCATCCAGTACGCATCAGGAGAAAGCAAAGAAGTTGAGAAAATTACGCCGTTGGCAAGTCGTAATCAGCCTGTTGGGAATAGGTGTCATGATTTGGGGAGTCATACAGGTGGTCTGTCTCTTCCTGGATTACAAGCAGACCGAAACCAGCAACGATGCCCAAATAGAACAGTATATATCTCCTGTCAACCTGCGTGCCTCGGGTTATATCAGGAAGATTTATTTTACCGAACACCAGGAAGTTCGCAAGGGAGACACCTTGCTTGTATTGGACGACCGTGAATATAAAATCCGCGTTATGGAAGCCGAAGCCGCCCTGAAGGATGCACAGGCAGGCGCCACCGTCATTGGAGCCACCTTGCAGACTACGCAAACCACCGCATCCGTTTACGATGCTTCCATTTCTGAAATAGAAATCCGCTTGGCCAAACTGGAGAAGGACCGCCAGCGTTATGAAAATCTGGTGAAACGGAACGCTGCAACTCCCATTCAGTTGGAGCAGATAGAAACAGAATATGAAGCCACACACAAGAAACTGGAAGCTGTGAAGCGTCAACGGAAGGCGGCTCTCTCGGGAGTGAACGAAGTGTCTCATCGCCGTGAGAGTACCGAGGCTGCCATCCAACGGGCAACGGCTGCCTTGGAAATGGCTAAGCTGAACCTGTCTTATACAGTGGTCGTAGCCCCTTGCGACGGAAAGTTGGGACGCCGTGCCTTGGAGGAAGGTCAATTCATCTCGGCAGGGCAGACCATCACTTACATCTTGCCCGATACGCAGAAGTGGATTGTTGCCAATTATAAAGAAACCCAGATTGAGAATCTGCATCTTGGGCAGGAGGTGGTTATCACGGTGGATGCCATCAGCGACAGAGAATTCACAGGAACTGTTACGGCTATTTCGGGGGCTACGGGTTCTAAATATTCGTTGGTTCCCACCGATAATTCTGCCGGAAACTTTGTGAAGATACAACAGCGCATACCGGTTCGTATCGATTTCACCAATCTCTCCAAAGAAGATAATGGGAAACTGGCGGCAGGTATGATGGTAGTTGTGAAAGCTAAACTCTGACGCCATGCCCTCGTACCCTAAAAACTATCCCTTCTACAACTGGGTGCCTAAACCGGTAGGCATCATCATCATGTTGTTGCTCTTTATCCCCATCCTTACGGTGGGTGGCGTTTACTCTGTCAACAGCACCGAGATGATGAGTGGACTGGGCATCATCTCCGAGCATATTCAGTTCACTAATTTCGTCACTTCTATCGGAATGGCGGCTTTCGCTCCTTTCCTGTATCGCTTGATGCGTATCCGCCGGGAGAAGATGATGTGTCTGGCGGGGTTCTCGCTCATGTATGTCTTTAGCTATATCTGTGCGGAGACGGACAGTATATTTATTCTGGCGCTTTGCAGTCTGCTCATGGGCTTCTTGCGGATGGTGTTGATGATGGTCAATCTGTTTACGCTTATCAAGTACGCTGCCGGAATGGAAGCTACCCGTAACATCACTCCGGGACTGGAACCTGATGATGATAAGGGTTGGAATAAACTGGATATTGACCGATGCGTCAGCCAACCGGGTATTTACCTGTTCTTTATGATTTTAGGGCAATTGGGCACATCGCTAACGGCATGGCTGGCTTTTGAGTATGAATGGCAGTATGTGTATTATTTTATGATGGGTACTGTGTTGCTTTCCATTTTGGTTATCTTTATCACAATGCCTTATCATAAGTTTGCTACGCGCCGTTTTCCTATCAACTTCAGGCAGTTCGGCAATGTGGCGGTGTTCTGCATTACATTGGTGTGCATCACTTATGTGCTGGTTTATGGCAAGGTCCTGGATTGGTATGATGATGCGTCCATCCGCACTGCCACATTGGTTGCGGCTGTATCTGCCTGTATCTTTTTCTATATGGAGAAGAACCGCCATTCACATTACTTCCTGTTGGATGTCTTTAAGTTACGTACCATTCGTATGGGTATTTTGCTTTATCTGTTACTGATGATATTCAATTCGAGTGCTATGTTTGTCAATGTGTTTACGGGCATCGGGATGAAACTGGATAATTACCAGAATGCGACATTGGGCAACTGGTGTATGGCAGGTTATGCGATTGGTGCTATCTCTTCTATGATATTGGGTTCCAAGGGAGTGCATTTCAAGTATCTGTTTGCAGCCGGTTTCCTGTTTCTCGGATTGTCGGCAGTATTCATGTATTTCGAAGTGCAGAGTGCCGGATTATACGAGCGGATGAAGTATCCGGTCATTATCCGTGCCACCGGCATGATGTTCCTTTATGCCTTGACTGCTGCCTATGCTACGCAACGCATGCCCTATAAGTACCTTTCTACTTGGATTTGCGTCATGCTTACCGTGCGTATGGTGTTGGGACCCGGCATCGGAGGTGCTCTTTACTCGAATATATTGCAGGAGCGTCAGCAGCATTATGTCACCCGCTATGCACAAAATGTGGATATGCTTCATCCCGAGGCTTCCGCTTCGTTTATCCAGACTGTTCAAGGCATGCAATATCAGGGAAAGAGTAAGCAGGATGCAATCAATATGGCGGCAATGTCTACCAAAGGGCGGATTCAGGTGCAGGCTACCCTGTCTGCCGTAAAGGAAATGGCGGGCTGGACTGTATACGGCTGCCTTATTTGTATGATATTTGTACTGATTATTCCTTATCCTAAGCGGAAATTATTAACTTAGCACTGTTTTTCAATATAGCTTGTGATATTATGGATACTCATCAGGAACGTTTGTCTCGTCTTAACCATGCATTGTTAAGTGGAAAGGATGTTTGTAGTTCGGAAGGTATGCTTCGTGATTTCCCTGAGTCACTGAAGAAACCGTTTCAAGTGAATGGAGTGGGGTTGGTGGTTTGCCGTCAGGGAAGTTTTATGTTTACTCTGAATCAGAAGGATTTTTCGGCCAAAGCGAATGAAACTCTTTTTATCCCCGGTGGTTCTGTCTTTCAGGTATGCCGTCAGTCGGAAGATGCGGAAGTATTTATTCTTGTCTACCAGACAGAGCCGATACGTGATATTATAGGCAATTGTGTGACTTCCATGCATCTTTATTCGCAACTTGCTACGGAGCCGTGTTACGTATGGAGCACAGGTGAAGAGAATGAAGTCCTGAAATATATGTCTCTTCTGGACAACACTTTACGGATAGAGGAAAATACATTCAATCACTATGAACAGAAGTTGTTATTGTTGGGATTGACGTATCGGCTTTGCTCCATTTATAATCGTAAACTTATCACTCAAAGAGCCTCGGTAGGACATAAGCACGATATTTTCATACGGTTGATTCAGTTGATTGAAATGCATTACATGGAGCAGCGTGGCGTGGAGTTTTATGCAGATAAACTTTGTTTGTCGCCTAAGTATCTCTCTGTACTGTCCAAGTCGATTTGTGGATATACGGTGCAGGAGCTGGTGTTCAAAGCCATTATCCGCAAAAGCATTTCATTGCTTAAGAACACGCAGAAGAGCATACAGGAAATATCTGATTACTTCAACTTTCCTAATGCTTCCTACTTCGGTACGTTTTTCAGGAAACAGACAGGGACATCTCCGCAGCAGTATCGGAGAAAATAATCCTCTAAAAAAAACTGATATATAGCAAAAAAAAGGAAAATCATTACTGAAATTCCTCTTTCTTTTGGGGTGACTGATGGGACTCGAACCCACGACATTCAGAACCACAATCTGACGCTCTAACCAACTGAACTACAGTCACCATGTTTGCGTCATTTCTCAAACGCGGTGCAAAGATAGGTATTATCTTTGATACTGCAAATATTTGGCGGAATATTTTATTGAAATCTGCATTATTTTTTATTCTCCTTAATTCCTACATTGTGCTGTTGGAGGAGCTTTCGGGAGTTTTTGACGAAGATATTCAGATGGTTACGTGCAGCTTCCGGGAGCTTTGAAACTGATGTGGAATCAGTTGGATAGATGATATAATTCTTTTCTTTGGTGAGAGTAGGACGTGCCGTCCATACTAAATTATATCCGCAATGGCGGGTGCGAATATTGGGAATAGATGGAGTAACTGTGTCTTTTTCCAACTCTAATGTAAATACGAGACCACCGTCAGTATTTACATTACTCATATTAGATATGAAATTCCCTAAAGAATAGACTATGGCATGTTGCGTTCCGGTAAGAGTATCGGTACGTAACTCCATTGGCTGTATGACATGGGGGTGTGAGCCGATGATATGCGTTACTCCTTGTTCCAATAACCAATCTGCCAACTGCCGCTGTTCCCGGCTGGGGAGTGACTGGTATTCGTTTCCCCAATGCATGCAGGCAATGATAGCATCGGGCTGCCATGTCCGCGCGGTATCAATGTCCTGTTGCATGATTTTCTTATCTATATAGTTCACTATATTGGGAGAGGTGGGCTTGACCCCGTTTGTGTCATAAGTATAATTGAGAAAGACGATACGAAATCCGTTTTTATGAATAAGCAGGGGATAGTGTTGGCGACGTTCCTCTTTATTCCGATAAGTGCCTATATATGGAATATGTAAAGAATCCAACATCAGGATAGTACGTTCCAGCCCCTTCTTTCCGCGATCCAGACAATGATTGTTTGCAGTTAATAGTATGTCGAATCCAACATCTCGAATAGCATATAAAAACTCATCTGGTGCCGAAAAAGCAGGATAGCCTGCATATGGCTTTCCGCCGAGGGTGACTTCAAGATTTCCAATAGCGATGTCTGCTCTACTTATCTGCTCTTTCACAAGAGAGAAACAAAGAGAGTAATCATGAGTCCCCTGACTTGTACGCGCAGCTTCAAGTTGTGCATTGTGTTGCATCAAGTCACCGACAAATAATAATGTGACTTTAGCAGAAGGAATGGTGTCAGATGCTCCTGATACTACTTGTTCTTGTGCCGCACTGTTGCATGACACAAGAAAGAAAAGTAGTGTGAGGGGAGATATTCTTCTCATAAATGTTTAAGGAGTTAAAAGTTCCTTTTGAAGAATACTTTCTATTTCTTCAACTGTGGGATTTATAGCAAGAATGATTCCCTCAGCATTCACAAGAAAAGTACCTCCGGCAGCATTCGGTATCCGGTATTTCGTCCATATCTGATTGGTGTCATTGAGCTCAATAAGATTTAACCAAGGATAGCCATCTTTTTTGATAGCTTCTTTCATGCGGGCATCACTTCCTTGTTCACGTGCCACACCGATGACAGTGAATCCCTTATTCTTATATTTTTCATATATGGGAATAACTTGCTTGGAGTTTATACGACATGGACCGCACCAAGATGCCCATAAATCAATTAACGCTACCTTTCCCTGAATATATTTTGATATTTGTACTTTGTTTCCATCTAGGTCAGGAGCTGAGAAATCGACATATGGTTTTCCAATTTCCGGTTGTCCGTTTTTAATGAGCATTTGCATTTGCTGACTATAAGGGTGCTCCGGATAGAGAGAGGCAAAAGTTTCCTGATAGGCATTCAGAAATGGAGTAACGTCTTCGCCTTTGCGTGCCATTTCTGTCTTACTTGTCAGAACATATAGTCCGGGTAAGGAAGGATTCTGTTTAATATGCTTTATAGTCCATTGATTCATTTCTTCGTTTAATTGCTTAATTTTTACCAAAAGAGCTTTTCCTTCTTCCGTGTATGCTTCTCCGCTCTCCTCAAGACGGTCTCTTTCTCTGTAGATATTATTTCGTTCTTCATTGTTGTCCTTAACTTGCTCGATTCTTTTCCAAAGAGTTTGCAGTGCTTCACTTTCGAAACGGTTTTCTTCGTATAATTTATTCATTTGAGCGTATAAAGAGTCAAAATTGAATTTGGCTTTTCTTTCACTCTCCAATTGTTGTAACTCACAGGTTAATGGGTTACTTGTGCTCACTAGTCCCGGTTTTCTGGTACTGGCCGGGTATAGGGTGAAAGAAACAGGACCATTTTCTGCAAAGAAGAGAGAAGGGAGCCAGCTACCGGTAAGCATATCATTCCAGATAAAGACTTCGTATACTTCTTCATGATCAGCGTAGAAATCATATTGAAATTCTCCATTGCGTATAGGTATTGATAGCCATGGGCTGCTACTGGGATTTTTATGGGCTTTCATCAATACGAGTCGGCTGGATTGCGGACTATCGATTACTTTGCCTGAAATGTGACAATGAATCTTTCCTTTCTTTTCTTGCTCGTTGAGGCTTATGCTTTTAATTTGAAAATCTCCTTTATTGGCTCCCTCTATGAAATCAATCATCTTTTCTTGGGGGGCAAGAGGAGCAAATTGAAGGCTGAAAGTTACATTTCCCGAGGCAGGCATATAGACTTCTTTGTCCAACTCGAAACCTTGTGAACGGATGATAGGATAGTTCTTTCCGGTTTGATTTCCATGGAGTGATAGACCCGAAGCCAGACGTATCCAATAGTTAGGGCGCGAATAGGCATCCATATATAAAATAGTGGCTGTATCATTACGGACGATCCGGCTGATTTCAAGTGCATCGCTATTTCTGTTTTGATAGGATGGATAGTCGATTGAAAAGTTCTGCGCAGTTCCCCGTAGGGTACAGACAAGAAAAAGGAAAACAAAAATAGTTTTTAGCTGTGTGTTCATGAGTATTATAGATTAAACAAAATACCGGAAGAAGCCTAATGGAGATAATTGTCTTCTTCCGGTATTCGAGGTTATTGGTAAATTGCTTTCTTACCAGCCAGTAATGTATTCTTCATTAAAGAAACGATAGTCATCGGTCCTACGCCGCCCGGTACGGGAGTGATGAATGAACACTTAGAAGCAACTTCGTCAAACTTTACGTCACCGGTCAGTTTAAATCCTGATTTCTTTCTGGCATCCGGTACGCGAGTAGTACCTACATCAATAACTACGGCACCTTCTTTCACCATCTTGGCTTTTACAAAATTGGGTTGCCCCAATGCAGCAATGATAATATCAGCTTCCTGACACTCTTTCACCAAGTCTTTACTGCGGCTGTGGCATACGGTTACGGTTGCGTCTCCCGGATAAGCCTTTTGCATCATGAGCGCTGCCATCGGTTTGCCGACGATATTGCTACGTCCCAATACTACGCACTTCTTTCCGGAAGTCTCTATCTGATAGCGTTTCAATAATTCTAGGATTCCGTTGGGAGTTGCCGATACATAGCAAGGCAATCCTATGGACATGCGTCCTACATTGATGGGATGGAAACCATCTACATCTTTGCGATAATCAATGGTCTCGATCACTTTCTGTTCGGAGATGTGCTTGGGTAATGGAAGCTGTACTATGAACCCGTCTATGTCTGCATCTTCGTTTAGCTCACGTACTTTAGCAAGAAGTTCTTCTTCCGTCACATCTGCCTCGTAACGGATGAGGCTGGATTTGAACCCGCAAACTTCGCATGCTTTTACTTTTGCAGCAACATACGTTTCACTACCACCATCGTGGCCTACGAGAATTGCTGCAAGATGAGGACGTTTACCACCTTTCGCCACCATTTCTGCTACTTCTGCAGCAATCTCCTGTTTTACTTGTTCCGAAATTGCTTTTCCGTCAATTAGTGTCATATCAGTATTTTTTTTATTTCATCTTAGGCATCATTTTACCCATCTTGCTACCTGTTACCATCTTCATCATCTTACGAGTTTGATCGAATTGTTTTAACAAGCGGTTTACTTCCTGAATATTCGTACCACTACCTTTAGCAATACGTTGTCTGCGTGAACCGTTCAGAAGGGCCGGATTACTACGTTCTGCAGGGGTCATAGAATAAATAATAGCTTCAATACTCTTGAAAGCATTGTCGTCAATATCGATGTCCTTTATAGCCTTACCTACACCCGGAATCATAGAAGCCAGGTCTTTCAGGTTACCCATCTTTTTGATTTGCGCTATCTGACTCAAGAAGTCGTTGAAGTCGAACTGGTTCTTAGCAATCTTCTTTTGTAGGCGTTTGGCCTCTTCCTCGTCATATTGCTCTTGGGCACGTTCCACCAATGAAACAATATCACCCATACCGAGGATACGGTCTGACATACGCGAAGGGTGGAATTGGTCGATGGCATCCAGTTTCTCACCTGTACCTACAAATTTGATCGGCTTGTTTACTACTGAACGGATAGAAAGAGCGGCACCACCCCGGGTATCACCATCCAACTTAGTCAGTACAACACCATTAAAGTCAAGACGTTCGTTAAACTCTTTTGCTGTGTTTACAGCATCCTGACCGGTCATAGAGTCTACAACGAAAAGAATCTCATTCGGATTGATTGCTTTTTTAATAGCAGCAATCTCATTCATCATCTCTTCATCCACAGCCAGACGTCCGGCGGTATCGACGATTACAACATCATATCCTTTGGCTTTTGCTTCCTGAATTGCATTTTCTGCAATTTTCACCGGATTCTTACTATCCGGTTCAGAGTACATTGGAACTCCTATTTGCTCTGCTAATACGCGCAACTGTTCGACAGCGGCAGGGCGGTATACGTCACAAGCCACCAACAACGGTTTCTTGTTCTTTTTCGTTTTTAGCATTCGTGCCAACTTACCGGAGAAAGTAGTCTTACCGGAACCTTGCAGACCAGACATTAAGATGACAGCAGGTTTTCCTTCCAAATCAATTTCTGCAGTTTCGCCACCCATTAATTGAGTTAGCTCGTCGTGCACGATCTTCACCATTAATTGGCTGGGCTTTACGGCTGTCAATACGTTTTGTCCCAATGCCTTTTCCTTAACCGTATCTGTAAAAGTTTTGGCTACTTTGTAGTTAACGTCGGCGTCTAACAGTGCTTTGCGCACATCTTTCAGGGTTTCCGCAACATTGATCTCGGTGATTTTTCCTTCACCTTTCAGAATTTTAAACGACCTTTCCAGTCTTTCGCTTAAATTATCGAACATGATGATATAATTACTATTTATAAATTACAAATTACTCTTATTGAGGCGCAAAAGTACAAAAAATCCCTGTATCTACCTTCTTTTGAGGCAAGAATATTATTCAGTTGAGGTAGCAGGATAAGTGAAAAGAATAGTCGGTCCTTCCTTACCGTCATGAATTACCTGATAAGTACCGCCGAAGTGTTTCAGTAATAAAAGGTTGACATCGTTACGCAAAGCAGAGTCCTGATTAGCATAATTGAGGTCTGCCAATGGAGAGTTCGTAACTTTGAAGCATAATATTTCTCCATTTTTATCTAAAGTGAATTGGAGATCACGTTCTTCTTTGAAAGATGGAGAGGGGCAAGTAAGAATACTGACGATGAGTTGCATCATCCGGTTTGTATCAGTATAAACAATATACTCGTCAATGTCACTGTAGAAATGAATATGCAAGGTTGGATTCTGCATTTGTGCCATTCCTACGGCATCTTTGCAAAGTTGTACAATGTCATAGTCACTTAATTGGAACCTCATCATACCAGCCTCCAAACGGGATAGATCAAGGACATTGTTTACCAGGCGCATTAATTGTTCAGTGTTTTGTTGAATGATGTCTGCATACTCTTTGCGAGTAGGTTCGTCAATTTCCACTTCGTTTGCTATGATTTGTGAGAAACCTAATACTCCGTTCAGAGGAACCCGGATGGCATGACTCATGTTGGACAAGAAACGGTTTTTCATTTCATTGGCCCGCTCTGTTTGACGAGTAGCTTTCTGGGTCTCTTTTTTTGAAATTTTCAATGCTTTTCGTATCCGGTTGATGCGAAGCATATAAGTGATACATAGCACTAGTATGATTCCAAGGCTCAGGAGAATACTGGTTTGTACACGATTCCTGAGTTTCCCGCGTTCCCATACTAGCTGATTAAGATGGTATATTTCTTTGATTTCTTCCAATTGTTTGGCTGATATGGCAGCAGTCAATGAATCTTGAATGTGATTAGATTTTTCGTATAATGGTAATGCTTCTGCATATTGACCAATTTCCAGCAGGATGTCAGCTTTGCGGGATAATTGTTTGGCGTACTCCGTTAATGCTGACTTAGATTGTTGCATATATATCAGGGCAGAATCCATGTGTACTAATGCATTTTGATAATTTTTAGTGTGGTGATAGTATTTGGCATAGGCATCATGATACATGGTTATGTAAGGGAGATAGCTTTGAGGAGTTATGAAATCTTGTGCCTTCTTTATATAATATTGTGCAGAGTCAGTTTTTCCTATACCTGTATAGTAGTAGGACTGGAATACTGTTGAAAATAGGTAGAGGTTGAAATAAGACTCATACATGTCAGGGTCCCAGGCTAACATTTCCTCTATTAGCTGCTTATTTTCATCTAAATATACTTTCAGGTTTTTATAATCATTTTGGTCATTGCTGAACATGATCAGTTGTTCCAAAACATTGATTTGCGTACTGCTTGTCTTTTGCTCGGAAGCATATTCATGGGCCTTACGTAGCGCTTCTCCTTCTTCTTTCTTGCGATTGGTTTCATGATAGGCACTTGCCAGGCATGAATATGCAGCTATGCATCCATCTACATTATCCAACTCTTCTGCTATCTTGAGCATTTCCAATGCTTCATTGATGGCATATTCATATTTTTCGCTATAAATATAGGTATATATGAGCAGTTTTTGTACGTTGAAGTACAAACGGTAGTATTTCATGCGTTCAGCAATGGGTTTTACATAATCGACCAATTTACTGACGCTGTCTATTTTTTCTTTATTATAGTAATATAGAATTTTAAAATAGGTACTGCTGCAGATGTATTTAGCATTTTTTTGACGCTGAGCTTCGTTGAACATTTCTTCTGCATATTCTATGTAATGCGGAGAATTCTGCTCCGTAAGCACAAGCTTTTCGAGTAGTTTTAGTCTGGTGGTGTCATGTGGAAGTGTTTGCAACTCTGTTATAAGACTATCGGTAACAGGTGACCGTTTGATGGGTCTGTTTGCAAATATGAAAAAGATTTGAAGTAAAAGAACTACTATAAATAAGAGACGTTTCATTCTGATACCTCCTTTCTGCTAGTTGAGACAATAGGATGGGTAAACAGGAAACGGGAACCATTCTTGTATTCGGGGTCAATCCATATTTTTCCACCGAAACGTTCCACAATCAGTTGGCAAATGGAAAGTCCCAATCCACTACCTTGTGCATTTTCATTCAGCTTTTCGAAACGATTGAATATTGCACCCTGCTTTTCTGGGGCTATGCCACAACCTGTATCTGATACAGCAAACAGAGCAACTCCTTCTGGCTGTTTTTCTAATGAAAGAGTAATACTTCCTTCTGTGGTAAATTTAGTGGCATTAATCAGTAAGTTAATTAGTAATTGTTGAAGACGTGCTTCATCTGTATAGATTTCCAAGTTCTCTAAAGAAGTTTGGAACAGTACAGAAGCGGATGTTTGTTTTATCTTTTCTACCGTATCCACTACATTCCGGCATATAGCCACAGCATTATTGTTAGCGAAAAGAAATTGCATTTTGCCGATTTCCAGACTAGAAAGATCTACGACATCATCTATGAGTTTCAACAGTAAATCTGAATTCTGCTGAATGATTTCATTGCATTGTTGCCGGGTGCTGATATCAATATTTGCATCCGTCAGAATAGTAGAGAAACCGGACAAGGCATTTAGAGGCGTGCGTATTTCATGACTCATATTCGATAGAAAAATGCTCTTGGTACGGATGGAATTTTCTGCAATTTGCCGTGCTTTTTCCAGTTTTAGCCTGGATGCTATCAGTCGTTTATTGATCTTACGGATATAGAGTACCGATGCAATGGATATGCTTAAAATAAGGATGCACCCCATGATAGAATAAAACAATAATCGGTTACGTTCATTTTGATTATCCATTTCAAGGCGGTCTACCTGATATATGGTTCGCAGCAGATTAATTTGCGAGGAGTAGTTGCGTGCATTGATAGAATCTCGTGCAGCATTGATATCTTGAAATATTTCGCATGCCTCTTTGGCTCTTCCACGTTTGGTATACAGCCGTGCCAATGAATTCTTCATTTTCAGATATCTATTGTAGACATTGGCGCTACTGGTGCTAACGGTCAGTTCATTATATAATTTTATGGCTTGCTCGTCATCTTCGACTTGCTTGGCATATTCGGCTTGGATATATTTCAAAATAGAACTGTGAAAAAAGAAAGGATAATACTCATACCATTCTTCTGCTTCCTGAATATATTCCCGGGCTTGTTCCAGGTTATTAGTATGAAGATAATAGTAGGCTTGAAAGATATTTTCTATGAAGCGGCTATGTCGATAGTCTTTTACTTGTTCTATCTGTTCCAAATAGTCTTTAGCTTCATTTAATCGTCCCAGTCTGATAAGTGTGGGGATTAATTGGATAAGTACTTTTTCCTGTAATTTTTCGGAGTCTGCAATTTTATATAGCTTCTGCATGGCTATTTCATATTCCTCGATAGCTTCATTAGTCATGTTGGCATTGAGGTAAGTATCGCCAATGGCATAGTGTGATATGGCTATTCCTATATCATATCTCATTAAGGTAGCTTGCTGTAGCATGGCATTTGCTTTTTCCAATGCTTCATTGATGTGTCCATCAGATACAAGTGCATAAGCAGCCATTTGCTGCATGAGGAACATGTGTTTATAATCCTTCTTGTTACGAAATGCGTCAACAAGCTCATCTTCCCACTGGGCGATATCATGTAATCTGACTTCTTGAGAATAGGCCAGATTGTTATCCATCAGGTACTCCATCAGGTGTATACGCTCATTTACCAAATCCAGATTTGTCGATTGGATGTAGGAAGTACTGTAAAATAGCATCAACAAAAATAGTATGATCGTTTTACTGAGCCTCACCTGATTAATTAAATGTTTATATAATGAAATCTGATTACTTGCGACAAAAATAAATAAAAAGGGCGAGATATCCGAAAATGTCCCGCCCTTTTTGTATATATAATCCTATTTATTGTTGATTTTGTCTTTTTAGCTATGGTTTTAGCTATTCATGCTCATTAGGAACTCATCGTTATCTTTGGTTTTTTCCATGCGGTCTTTCACAAAATCCATAGCTTCAATCGGATTCATGTCAGCCAGATATTTGCGGAGTATCCACATACGATCCAAAGTTTGCTTGTCTTGCAGCAAGTCGTCACGACGGGTGCTGGAAGCAACAATATTGACAGCTGGGAAGATACGTTTGTTAGACAGGTTGCGGTCGAGCTGCAATTCCATGTTACCTGTACCCTTGAATTCTTCGAAGATAACTTCATCCATCTTGGAACCTGTATCAATCAAGGCAGTAGCAAGAATAGTGAGCGAACCACCGTTTTCAATATTACGGGCAGCTCCGAAGAAACGTTTGGGCTTATGAAGTGCATTGGCGTCCACACCACCGGAAAGTACTTTACCGGAAGCCGGAGATACTGTATTGTAAGCACGTGCCAAACGTGTAATTGAATCCAGGAAGATCACTACGTCATGACCGCATTCTACCAGTCTTTTGGCTTTTTCCAGCACAATACCGGCGATTTTCACGTGGCGTTCGGCAGGTTCGTCAAAAGTGGAAGCAATGACTTCGGCATTTACGGTGCGTGCCATGTCGGTTACTTCTTCCGGGCGTTCGTCGATAAGTAACATAATCATGTAGACTTCCGGATGATTTGCTGCGATAGCATTGGCTATATCTTTCATCAAGATGGTCTTACCGGTTTTAGGTTGTGCCACGATCAATGCACGCTGGCCTTTACCGATAGGAGCAAAGAGATCTACTACACGAGCAGACATAGAGTCTGAATAGCCACCTTTGCACAATCTGAATTTTTCGTCGGGGAATAATGGTGTGAGATGTTCAAATGGTACGCGGTCACGTACGAAAGCCGGGTCACGTCCATTGATTTTTCCCACTTTTACTAATGGGAAATATTTCTCACCTTCTTTAGGAGGACGGATTACACCCTCTACAACATCACCGGTTTTCAGACCAAACAGTTTAATTTGAAATTGAGATACATAAATATCATCCGGTGAAGAAAGGTAATTATAGTCGGAAGAACGAAGGAATCCGTAACCATCCTGCATGATTTCCAGTACGCCTGTACCGGTTAGGATATCGTCGAATTCGTATACTTTTTCACGTTCAACTACAGGTCTGCGTTCGGGGACAGGAGAATAATTTTCGTTGTTGGCATTCGGTTGTGCCGGACGCTGCTGTTGTATGGGACGTGGATTGTTGTTCCGGTTGTTATTATTGTTATTATTGTAAGGGGTATTATTATTGTTGTCTCGGGGACGAAGGCGTGGACGTTGATTGGTAGGAACAGATTCAACTACAGGAACTGCGGGTGTTTCAGCTTTAGTTGCTTCAAACTTACCGAGAAGTTCAGAAGGCAGTTCTACTTTTTCGGTCGGAAGGTCTTCGATAGGAATGAAGTCATCTTCGGGTTCTGACAGGATAGGGCTGTCTTCCACTACGACTTTCTTGATAACTTTAGGCGCTTCTGTTTCAAAATTCAATTCGGGCTCAGCTTTCTTAGGCTCTTCCTTCTTTGCAACAGGTACAGGTGCGGGTATGGGAGCTTTTTCTTCTACCTTAGCTTTACGCGGACGTCCCGGTTTACGCTTCGTTGAGTTAGGCGTTTCAGCTTTTTCAGGAGCTTCTGTAGCTGTTACAGCTACTTCTTTTTCCGTTACCGGCGCTTTAGGTGCCTCTGTTACCGGTGCTTTTACTGCTTCTGCTACCGGTTGTACTTTAGCGGCTGCTACTGAAGCTTCAGCTTTTGCCTTAGTGAGATCGCCATTTTTGTTGGCGGTAAAGACTTTGTCAGTACTCTCTTTTTTTACGGTTACGCGGGTACGTTTCTGTTGTCTGTCCACTTTACGCTCTTCTTTCAGCTTTTCAGCAGCAACCTTTTTGGTAGCACCTGCGATGGCTTGTTCATCAAGTATCTTGTAAACAAGTTCTTCTTTTTTTAGTGAGTCTGTCTTTTTAATACCCAGTTCTTGGGCAATAGATTGAAGTTCCGACAAATTTTTGTCGTTCAATTGAATGATATTATACATACAGTATATATGTGAATGGTTTAAAATTTCTTTTGTTATTGGACAGATATGTTCACACGGCTGCGGTTGTCGTCACAAGCAACGTGGCAAATATACCTTTATTTAATATAATGATTATGGGATATTTATTATTGAACCGGAAAACTGTTAGCTACCCGCACTTAGGAGTTTACAGAATGTTTCAACGGCGCAAAGGTAATAAATATTTTTGGTTTCATAAACAATTCGTCTTTTTTTTAATTTTAAAACTTTATCTTTGCTTGATAAACCAAGAAAAAGCGCATATATTTATGGATATAAACGAAGTTCATTTCATCTATTTTTCGCCTACTCGTACTTCTAAACAAGTTGGTGAGGCAATTGTTCGCGGAACAGGACTAACAAATGTTGTTGCTACGAATTTAACACTGCATGCTGCTGAGGTAGATATTCCGGAGAATACACTGACTCTTATTGCTGTGCCGGTGTATGGCGGCAAGGTAGCTCCTTTGGCTATGGAGCGGTTGCAGGGTATTTGTGCATCGGGATCTCCGGTTGTGCTGGTAGTAGTTTATGGTAACCGTGCATATGAAAAGGCTTTGATAGAATTGGATGCATTTGCTTCTGCCCAAGGTTTCAAAGTTATTGCCGGGGCTACTTTTGTGGGAGAACATTCGTATAGTACGGAACAAAATCCAATAGCCCTAGGGCGTCCGGATGCAAATGATTTGCAATATGCGGAGGAATTTGGTGCGAAGATACGGACGAAAATAAATGCCGCCGTTGATATGGAACACTTGTATCCGGTGGATGTGAACCGTATTCAGCGCCCGCGCCAGCCTTTTCTGCCTTTGTTCAAGTTTCTGCGCCGGGTGATAAAGTTGCGTAAAAGTGGTGCTCTTTTGCCACGTGTACCGGAAGTGAATGCGGAACTTTGCACGCATTGTGGCGTTTGCGCTGTACATTGTCCTTCGGGAGCTATCCTGAAAGGTGACGAATGTAATACGATTGCCGAAAAGTGCATAAAGTGTTGTGCATGCGTCAAAGGATGTTCGTTCAAGGCGCGGACGTATGATACTCCGTTTGCTTCATTGCTTTCAGACTGCTTTGTGCGGCAGAAAGAGGACCGGATTATTTTATAGCTTTAATCCTACATGCAATAAACTCCTTTCATTCAGAATTTCTACAGAATTCTCCGATACATTTGTGTCTGTATATATTATCAAGGCAGTACCTCAAAATTCGTCAGTAATGCTTAAAAGACAATACATATGGTATAAATGGGCGTTTTATTTTCCCAACTGGAAAAATATTTTTTCCTAACTGGAGAAAAATAGCTTAGTAATAGCTGATTGTAGCGCAACCCTTAATTCGCGTAATTTTTGTTCTATTCATAACGGAAAAAAAAGAATAAATCTATGTTTTTTATATGTAATTTTTATCTCTTTTCTTTCTTGTCTTGTCACTTTCCCCACCCTCTCTCAGATACCTTCTGGATGGGGGGGACAATGAGTCAGGGACTGAAAGGCATTCACTCAACGAGTCGGAGGAGTAGCTGAAGGAAAGGAAGAAATTTACGAGTTTTTTGTAAGTATAATTACCAACTGATGAAATATACAATGAATCATCATCTAACTCATATCGGAAAAGAAAGGAATACAAGAGTGATAAGGTGGTAAGGTGATAGGGCGATAAGGCGATAAGGTAGCTGCGCTATATACCACAGAGCGTTATCCCGCTATCACTTTATCACCCTACCACTTTATCACATTTTGTTCATAACCGTATAATTAGGAATAAACTTCAGAATAATAACTTTCTGTGTTTGGTCGTCTATTCTGAAACGGTTATCAGTACGTTCGCCTATCAACCAAATGATATGGGAATCACTGCAAAGCACCCATTGTTGTTCTTTGCGGGAAAGGGAGAATTTCCGATCAGTAAGGTAGTCACTGACCTTTTTTTGTCCGGTCATACCAAAGGGAACGAATGTGTCGCCTTGTCGGCAGCGTCTGACTGTGAGAGGTTGTTTTAGTTTGTCTGCATCGAAGCAAGCAGTGTTTCGGTCGCGGGGAATGATGAAATCATCCGTGACTTCTAATTCTTCCATTGTTAGACGGAAGGGCAGGGCAGGGTCATCCGGAGAAAAGACTGTTGAAGCATCTTCTGAATAGACCGGTTCTATCAGCAGAAGCTCCCGGTCTTTAATCACACGCCATTCTCTGCTAAGGAATATCTTTCCCGGTTGTCCGTTCAGGGAGGTGAAAATATCTTTGATCTGTGCGCTGTTAAATCCTAATGGAGATAAGATCTCAAATAATAAAGTTTCCGGTGCAGGTTCTTGGAGCAAAGCACTGATTAGGATACCTTGTTCGGTTTGCACTTTCTGCTTACCTTCTTCTATACCTTTCTTATATAAGAGAGCTGCATCATTCAGATGTTCTGAGGTGCGGAGAAGGCTTTCTTTTACGGAGGGATTGATTTCCTGCATAAGAGGCAATAGGTTGAGGCGTATCTTGTTGCGTGTATATTCGTCTTGCAGGTTGGTGCTGTCCGTTACGTAAGATTGCCCGATTTCTTGTAGGTATTCGGTTATTTCTTTCCGGTCGAGGCATAACAAAGGACGGACAATGTTTCCGTTTTTGGGGCGGATACCCAATAGCCCGTTGATGCCTGTTCCGCGGATAAGGTTGAGCAGGAGAGTTTCTACACTATCATCTTTATGATGGGCCACGGCGATAACGTCGGCCCCTTGTTGTAGACGGAGCTGTTCAAACCAGGCATAACGTAATTCCCGCGCTGCCATTTCAATGGATATGTGGCGCTTTTCCGCTTCTTCCATAGTTTGGAAATGTTGGACATGTAACGGAACTACCAGTTGCAAGCATAGTTCGCGGACAAACATTTCATCTCGAACCGACTCATCTCCCCGCAGATGGAAATTGCAATGTGCCGCCTCGCAGGTGTACCCCATATCAAGAAGTAGACGCAACAAAGCTACTGAGTCCGCTCCGCCACTCAGCGTTACCAGTATTTTGTCTTCTCGTGTGAAAAGCTTTTCCTGATCAATGTATTGCTCTATTTTCTTTTTATTCATAGTGGTGCAAAGATAATATTAACGAATTGAATTCTTTCTAATTCTTCGGAACAAAGTGGAGAATGGAGAATATTCCTCCTTATTTAAAAACAATCTAAATAATTTGTGGGCTAAATACAAATCATTTATCTTTGCATCCAAATTAAAGAAAGAGAGAAGACTATGCGTTTATCCGAATTAAAAACTGGAGAAAAAGGTGTAATCGTTAAAGTACTGGGACATGGCGGTTTCCGCAAACGAATTGTAGAAATGGGATTTATTAAAGGCAAGACTGTAGAAGTTTTGCTGAATGCCCCGCTGAAAGATCCAATAAAATACAAAGTAATGGGGTATGAAATTTCCTTGCGCCGCCAGGAGGCAGGGATGATTGAAATACTCAGCGAACATGAGGCGAAAGAGCAGGTGACAAAACCGAATTATCATCCGGGAATGAGTGAAGATATTTATCCGGGGGAAGAAGAACTGAAACGTATCGCTCTTGGTAAACGTCGTACCATTAATGTTGCATTAGTGGGTAATCCAAACTGTGGGAAAACTTCTCTGTTTAATATTGCTTCCGGTTCACACGAACACGTTGGTAACTACAGCGGGGTTACAGTGGATGCCAAGGAAGGCTACTTTAATTTTCAAGGTTATCATTTCCGCATAGTCGATTTGCCCGGTACATATTCGCTATCAGCATATAGTCCTGAAGAAATGTATGTCCGTCATCATATTATTGATGAAACACCGGACATTGTTATCAATGTGGTAGATTCGTCCAATCTGGAACGTAATCTGTACCTCACTACCCAGTTGATTGACATGAATGTGCGTATGGTGATGGCTCTCAATATGTACGATGAACTGGAAGCCAGTGGTAACACGCTGGATTACATGAAACTGAGTGAACTCTTTGGTGTTCCTATGGTTCCTACTGTTTCACGTACGGGTAAAGGCATCGAAGATCTTTTTCACGTTGTTATCAGTATTTATGAAGGTGCCGACTTCCTCGATCAGAAAGGCAAAGTACGTACCGAAGTGTTGAATGACCTGCGCGAATGGCATCGCGAATATGTGCCCGGCTATACCGGTGGGGCTCATAAAGAGGAAGAAGTGCGTCATCATGGATTCTATCGTCATATTCACATTAATCACGGTCCCGAACTGGAACGTAGCATTGAAGAGGTGAAACGGGTGATTAGTGAGAATGAGGATATCCGTCATAAGTATTCTACCCGCTTTCTTGCCATCAAACTTCTGGAGAATGATCCGGATTTGGAAATGCTGATTAAAACTTTACCCAACGGCAAAGAAATCATAGATGTCCGTGATCAGGAAAGCCGCCGTATCCGAGACGTGCTGAATGAGGATTGCGATCAGGCAATTACCGATGCAAAATACGGTTTTATATCCGGTGCACTGAAAGAAACCTTTGTGGATAATCACTTGGATAAAGAACATACTACCCGTGTGATAGACTCCATTGTAACGCACCGTGTGTGGGGATTCCCCATTTTCTTCCTGTTCATGTATCTCATGTTCGAAGGTACATTCGTGCTCGGTGAATACCCGATGATGGGTATCGAATGGCTGGTAGAAACCCTCGGCAACTTTATACATGCCAATATGGCTGACGGACCGTTGAAAGATCTATTGGTAGATGGTATTGTAGGTGGTGTTGGTGGTGTGATTGTTTTCCTGCCGAACATCCTTATTCTTTATTTCTGCATATCGCTGATGGAAGACTCCGGTTACATGGCACGCGCTGCATTTATCATGGATAAGATTATGCATAAGATGGGGCTGCATGGTAAATCCTTCATTCCTTTGATTATGGGCTTCGGATGTAACGTACCTGCTATTATGGCTTCGCGCACTATTGAGAATCGTAAAAGCCGACTTATTACCATGCTCGTCAATCCGTTGATGTCATGTAGTGCCCGCCTGCCCATTTATTTGTTGCTGGTAGGTGCATTTTTTCCGAACAATGGTAGCTTGATACTGTTATTAATATATTCAATAGGTATCCTATTGGCGGTGTTGATGGCGCGTTTGTTCAGCCGTTTTTTGGTGAAGGGAGATGATACTCCGTTCGTTATGGAACTTCCACCTTACCGTTTACCGACGGCAAAAGTCATTTTCCGACATACGTGGGAGAAAGGTGCACAATATCTGCGTAAAATGGGAGGTATTATCATGATAGCTTCCATCGTGATATGGGCATTGGGATATTATCCTGACCATGATGCATATGAAACGGTTGCCGAACAGCAGGAGAATTCCTACATCGGGCAGATAGGAAAGGCTATGGAGCCGGTGATTGAACCTTTGGGGTTTGACTGGAAACTTGGTATCGGTATACTTTCAGGTGTGGGTGCTAAGGAATTAGTGGTAAGTACACTAGGCGTGCTTTATACAAATGATGCTGAAGCAGATGCCGTAAGTCTTGCCGAACGTATTCCGATTACACCGTTGGTAGCTTTCTGTTATATGGTGTTTGTATTGATTTATTTCCCATGTATAGCTACGATTGTAGCAATCAAGCAAGAATCTGGTAGCTGGAAATGGGCGTTATTTACGGCAGTGTATACCACGCTGCTCGCTTGGATAATGGCATTTGCTATTTATAGAATAGGAGGATTATTTGTATGATGAATTGGCAACAATGGGCGGTTGCAATCCTGTTACTGTTGTGTATTGTCCGGATCGGATGGGGAATTTATGCTTTTTTTCGCCGGACAAAAGAAAATGGTAATCCATGTGCAAATTGCGTAACCGGTTGTGACTTAAAGCGATTGATGGATGAGAAGCATGTAGAGTGTAGCGCCACGAAAAAAGAAAAGAAGAAAAAATGCTGCGGATAGTTGGTGTTTTCAAAAAATGTGCTACCTTTGCAACCGCAAATGAGAAAAGACTGGTTCCTTGGATGAGTGGCTTAGTCAGCGGTCTGCAAAACCGTGTACGGCGGTTCGAATCCGCCAGGAACCTCTAAATAAACAAAATGCCCTGAGTAGAAATACTCGGGGCATTTGTTGTTTATTGACCTTCAGTAATTTAGCTCCCCTGCCATTTGGATGGAAAATCGTGCAAGTGTAGACCGCATGTAGCCCGAGCTTTCTAAAACGATACGATTGTAGCACATGAAAAATATTAATTTTAGTTTTTTTCCTATCAATAATTATAGAATTCACCAGTTGTTATTATTTTCCCATATTACTTTTGTTACAAACCCAAAAAATACGCCATGAAAAAGGTTCTATTTATCCTATTTGCAGTTCAGTTTGTTTTAGCTCCCCATATAACGAAGAGCTATAGTGTTAATTTTATCGAGGATAGTTACGAATATTCGATAGTCAATCAAGAAAAGAAGACAGTCAAAAAAGACATTTTAGGCAATACGATTATTGAAGATGATAATGGTAATAAGATTACAATCAAAAAAGATATATTCGGAAATTCTACTATCGAAGACTATTAGGTAGATATTATTTTTCATTCTGTTTTTCCTTTCGGAAGAAAGTATCCATGAACCCTAATTATTCATGGATACCATTCCGTTCGCATGGCTGAATATTCCTTTATTAATCAGCAATTGTATGGTCTGTTCCGTTACCATATCTAGATTGTTTCCTTTCCTGCTAAAACCAAGAAGTTGGGAAGTCAACCGTTTCAGGTCTTCTATTGGCATGGATATCTGTTGCTCTATGGCATAACGGGCGGCACTCATAACTTCTAGGATTGGAATATCCAGAATGTCGCGTTTAGAATTGATGCGGTAAAAGTCGCACTCTTTAGCCTTCTCTTTATTCTCCCAGTAAATTATGGTATCTCCCGATAGGGGGTCTTTATATGCATCTTCAAGAAGGCTGTCTATAAATACCTGTAAACGGGTGGTAACCCTTGTTAGATTCCAAATTCGTAATATTCTTTTATATAGCAGAGTATTTGTTATGGGTTGTTCAATCTTGACTATTTGTTGAAGTTGTTTTTTAACCTGATAGGAGGAAGCCATTACGGTATCGATATCTGTACTGTAGCCTATATCGGGCAAGTCAGCAAATATATATTCTCTTTCTCGATTGTTCACTAACTCTACAACAGGTTCATTCTCTATACTGAATGTTTTCAGAACATTATTCTCTGTCGGAAGAAGAGGCTGTTTTTCTACTTTTGTGTTTTTTAAATCTTCCAGCTTTTTGATGATGCGCTCCACGACGTTCTCCTTATGTTCAAACCAGTCGACGGACCATACACGCATTACATTCCAGTGGAGCATCTGCAAAACATTCGGTTGTACTATTTCACGGTCCCTTGTAGTCTTGGTTTCATAATAGTTTCTGCCGTCACACAATATCCCTAGAATATATGTATCCGGTTGCAATGGATTGACAATCGCTAAATCCACCTTAAAGTTTGACCGCCCTACCAGAGTATCCACTTTATAACCACGCTGAGTAAGTTCCTGTGCAATTAAAGTAATAAGATTACTTTGTTGCAGGTTCTGTAGTTGGATGGCCGGAATAGGTGAGGTACCGCGTTCTGCAAATTCAAGAAACCTCTTTAAGCCTTCCACACCTTTGGACTTTGTACGTTTCAAATCTATTTGTTCGGAGCGTAAGGTTGAGAAGATAATCATTTCATAACGTGCACGCGATACGGCTACATTCAGACGACGCTCGCCACCTTGATTATTCAATGGTCCGAAATTCATAGATACATAACCATTCCTGTCCGGGCCGTATCCTATAGAGAAAAGAATAATATCCCGTTCATCACCTTGCACATTTTCCAGATTCTTGATGAAAATAGGTTCATTACTTTGGAAAGCTTTTTCTTCCAATTCAGGATATTTGTTCAGCTCCTCAATGAGCATATCTTCTATCAGGTTTTGCTGTACCTGGCTGAAAGACACGACACCTATGCTTTTTTCAGGAACTTCAGATGTACGTAGCCGGTTCAGTATTTCTTTCACAATGGCTTCCGCTTCGGCATGATTGCTGCGTGTACGTCCTTTATCATACGTACCATCTACCTGAACTAAGCGTACTTTTGAAACTCTGTCATCCACAGAAGGAAAAGTATATAGCTTTCCATTGTAATACTGGGAATTACTGAAAGCAATCAGACTTTCGTGTTTGCTCCGATAGTGCCAGGTCAGGTAGCGGGATGGAATGGATAACGAGATGCAATCATCCAGAATGCTTTCCATATCGTCAAATTCAGCTTCTTCCTCATCTACTTGTGAAGAGGCGAAGAAACTTGTCGGAGGCATTTGCTTGGGATCGCCTACTACGACTAATGCGTTGCCGCGGGCTATTGCACCGACTGCCTCGCTGGTAGGCATCTGTGATGCTTCGTCGAAGATAACAAGATCGAACTTCTCTGCATCCAGATCGATATACTGAGCCACTGATATCGGACTCATTAGCATGCATGGGCATAGCTTGGGCAGCAGAGTTGGTATCTGGTCTATAATTCTCCGGATAGATGTGCCGCGTCCTCCGTTTGAAATGTTCCTTTTTAGAATTCCGATTTCGGAACTAGAGGCAGCTTCCATTGTCAGTGATGGTATTTTGGCTGCTAATCTACAGTATAGTTCCTTTTTACTCAACTCTTGAAAATCTACAGTCAACTGTTTGTATTTGCTGATCATTTCCTCAAATAGCAATCCGTTGAAAAGACGTAAAGTTTCGTCTGCATCAACGGTTTTTAGAGCTAATTGGTGATAAACGCCCTTCATATACGCATCAGAAGCTTCCGATCCGCTTTTATGCTTATCTGTTATATAGTTGATAATTACGGTTAAATGTAGGGATTCCAATTCTCTCTTACGGATGCACCATTGTCCCCAGTCTTTAATTTTATTGAAGTGAGTCAACCAAGTGTTCAGTAGAACCGGTAGTTTCATTTCAAGATTATTATCCGGCAGTTGTATGTAGCATAAACCTTTTATTTCATTGAGGACCGTATTCAATTCGTTGGATGTATCGATTAGTTGCCTGAATGTATTTTCATTAGACTGCTGGAATGCGTTCCAGTCAATACTGATTTTATTTGCAAATTGATTCAGAACTTCTGCAAATGGTTGTTGAACGATTACTGCATATTCCGATAAAGTGTTGTAAATCGTCGGAAGACTCTTAAGTATAGAATCAATATCATCCCATTTCTCTTTATTTTTCCTTCCTAAGAAGCCGAAAGAAGATGATAATTCGGAAGCTTGCTCTTGAATGATCTTATTATTCTTTTGATAAGCATTTAACTTTTCTAACAGGCTTGGTATTTGTGCTGCCTGCAAACTCGTATTGTAAAGTCTGAGCTTTTTCAGATAAGAACGTTTGGCAAAGAATTTAGGTAAGAACCATTTCAATTCGATAGCTTTCCATTCTTGCTGGAGGGCAAATGCATTTTCTTCCAGAATTTGGGGTGCATAGTCTTTACCCAGTTCAGCTTGTAACTGATCTCGCTTACGACCGGACAGGATAGTATCTTTCCATTCTTCTATCAAGTCGGTATTACCACCCATTTCCAATAACGTTTTATTCAGATATGGGATGGATAGAAGCTGGGTACACATCTTTCCCATCCAACTGATCCCATCCCAATTATCAGGTATCGAGATTCCCAGACTATTTGAAAGCAACTTTCTGTTAGCGGTAATCGAAGTGAATAAATTTATAAAGCGCCTGATTCCGGCCTGTAGTTTCTGAGAGCTTTCTATGGAAGTATCGTATGGTTCCAGTCCCTTTAACGGGTGGTCTTGCGGATGCCCTGTTATCTGAAAAACTGTATCCAGTTCCTGGATCTTTTCGCAAAAATCTGTCAGTTGATTCTTAGTGATGGAGGGTAATAGAGAAAAGTCGATGGACAATTCATCTCCCTGTATCGACAAATAATTTGTTATACAATCGTACAGAGAGAAGCCGGAAGCATGGGGATGATGCAACGCTTCCATATAATCGATTAATTTCTTTCTACGCTCGAATAATTGCTTTGAAGTACTTTCAAACTCAGCTGGAGACTGAATGTGAATGACTTCTATAGCTTTCTGAAGCTGAGCCAGAAAATGAGATTTAGTGACCTTGTTAGAATGTAGTTCCAGACAGAACGGATCTAATCCTATCTTAGTCAGACGGTTTTGTACTACAGAAAGTGCTGCCATCTTTTCTGCTACAAACAGCACACGTTTTCCTTTGTACAGGGCATTGGCTATCATATTGGTAATGGTCTGTGATTTACCGGTTCCCGGAGGACCATGCAATATGAAGCTCTTTCCTTCTCCTGATTCAATGACAGCTTCCAGCTGCGAAGAATCAACATCAACAGGAATGGCAAAATGGATAGGTTCAAGATTTCTATCTATTTCTCTGGCGTCAATCTCCGGAGTCGTATCCTGCCATTGAATACGATTTTCCATCAGACTGGCTATAATGGCGTTCTTTTTCAATTTGTCTGCATTGGTATGAATATCGTTCCACATGACAAACTTGTTGAATGAGAATAGCCCCAACATGGATTCTTCCACTACATCCCAACCTTTCATATTGCGGATGCAGGTACGAATCGTAGCGAATATCTTTTTCACGTCTACACCGCTGTCGTCTTTTGGCAACGGATTCAACCCGGAAAGATTAACACTGAACTGTTGTTTCAATAGTTCGACGAGCGTTATGTTCAATATAATTTCTTCGTCTCTGGTGCGAATGATATATCCACTTGAGCCTCCACGACGCACAATATCTACCGGTAATAGCAAGATAGGAGCAAAGCGTGGTTTTACACTCTTAGGAGACTCGTACCACTTCAAGATTCCTAAAACGAGGAACAGTGAATTGGCTCCATTTTCTTCAATGGCGGTTCGCGATGTACGGTATACAAATTTGAGTGAGTTCTGAAGTTCGCTTTCTGTCAGATAAGAACGGAGTTTTTTGTTTCTCAGCTCGCTGATTACTAATTCTTCCAAATTCTCTTTCCATAAAGAAGAATCATAGAGCCCTGTCTCACCCGGTTCTATTTTACTTTTAGCAGGACTGGATAATATCTGGTAGTTTTCTCCGGCTTGCAGATGATCTTCCAGATGATCAATTTCGAAAGATATGAATGGTATAACTCTTCTGCCAAGCCGGATGTTGATCAGATTATTGCGTAAAGAAAAGTCCAGTAGTTTTCTTTCCCAAATAATCTGCTTGGTTATTTCATCCTTGCTGTCCTCCAGCTTTATTTCATACCGGTCCAGTTGGTGTATTCTTTGGGTTACATTCTCATGTTCTATTCCACTGTTTTCTATTTGCCATTCACCGTTATGGTTTATGCGTTGCGGCAATGGGCGGATTTTATCCAGTCTGCACCTATATACATCGATAAACAGCTTGAATCTGTTTTCTTCTTTGAGCTCTTTCTGAGCCATTGCAGCAGCTTCTTCAAATGAAATATTTTGTGAAGATGCCAGTGCGGTTGTCTCTACTAATACAATGTCGCTGATACCATTTGCACTTCCTTTGAGTAGAAAGGAGGCATCATCGCCTACGGTTTGATGATAAATATCTTCTGTAAGCCATGCACCTACCAATATATGTCCTTTCAACAAGACTAAAAGAGGATGAATGCCATTGGCCTCCAGACAGGAAGCATAGAGTAAAGTCAGGTCTATACATGTACCCAGCTTACTGGTGAGTACATTATCTACCAAGCGGACACGCTGCCCCGAAGTTTCAAAGCTGGCCGGAACCGTAGAATATATTAAAGACTCAGACCGGAGAGCTTCATAAATAGCAGCTACCTGCGCACGCACTCGGTTGGGATCCTGTGTCTGATACTCGTCTAAGGCAGAGTTTCCGGTCCACTTTTCAAGGAATTGTGAGGCTTTTACACTAATTCTTGAAAGTATAGGGTGATTGGGAGTCACAAATGTCGCTAAGAGTTCGGGCATGATCCTGGAACCAGTCCACTGATCGTATGTCATCAGTTTGATGGGAAATGTTTGCTGATGGGCTATCTCACCGGAAATCGTAATAGTCAGATGAAAATTAGTTTCGATACCTTCTGTGAGTTCGATTAGCTTTTCACTTTCAGGTGATATTTCCAGATTGTTGATTTGTATGTTCTGTCCGGGTGGAATTATTTCAAGAATGCTTTCTGAGTATTTAATAAGTTCTCCGTCTATGGATACTTTGATGTTATTCCAGTCGACTTCATCACTATTCATGAGTTCGCAGAAATTGCATGAAGGCACATGATTGTGTATCATTGCATAATTAATACATGGTAGGTATTCCAGATGGACTGTTCCATTGAAGGTGCCTGTAATTGTGTTGTCGTTTCCCATTGCTGTTATAGAATTTAACTGATAAAAGGGGGGATCCCATACTATCATTTCCGGATTCAAAGTTATAAATATAATGCTAATAATCTATACTTTATTTATAATTTAGTGAGATATTTGTCGCTTATTTAGTTCAAAAAGGATTTACCCTATTGTCCATCGTGCTGATTTTTGTGATATTTGCAACGCCTTAGAACAAAAATCACTGTTGAATTGTTTAATAACTGATAAATTTTATATCTTTATGTATATTACTCTCATTATTTTATTCCTATCTGCGATATTCTTTATGAGTGGCAAAGTGCGTTCGGATTTAGTTGCGCTTTGTGCTCTGGTGTTACTAATTATATTCGGTATCCTGACCCCGGAAGAAGCATTGACAGGCTTCTCTAACTCCGTTGTTATAATGATGATAGGATTGTTCGTTGTGGGCGGTGCTATCTTTCAGACGGGATTGGCAAAGATGATAAGTAGTCGTATCCTGAAGTTGGCTGGTGACAGTGAGTTGAAACTTTTCGTTCTTATTGTATTGGTGACTGCCTTTATCGGTGCTTTTGTCAGCAATACCGGAACAGTAGCTTTGATGCTTCCCATTGTAGTCAGTATGGCTATGGGGACGCAGATCAATGTCAGCCGACTGTTGATGCCGCTTGCGTTTGCCAGTAGCATGGGAGGTATGATGACGCTTATCGGTACACCGCCGAACCTTGTAATTCAAGAAGCATTGACCTCTGCAGGATATACACCTCTTACATTTTTTTCGTTTACTCCTGTAGGATTGGTTTGTGTGGCTGTCGGATTGATAATCTTAATTCCATTGAGTAAAATTTTCCTGACTAAGAAAGGTGACAAGGATCGTAAGGGTAAAAAGAACAAATCGCTGAAAGAACTGGCGGGAGAGTACCAACTATTTCAGAATTTGTGTCGGGTGCAGGTCGAAAGTAAATCGCCTTTAACTGGAAAGACCATACAGGAATTAAGTATTCCACAACGCTATAATGTAGGTATAATGGAAGTTCGGCGTCAGTCATCCTCTTCTCGTCGTCACTTTTTTAAGACGATGAGCCAGGAAATGGCTGCTGCTGATACAGTTATTCAAGAGAATGATATTCTGTATGTATTGGGTGATTTTACGAATGTAGAACATTTTGCCGAAGAAAATACATTAAAGTTGTTGGATACCCATGCAGCGGAAGGTACGGTAGAAGCAAAAAGTGAAGAACTGGAATTTACAGAAATCGGTATTGCTGAAATAGTATTGATGCCTGCCTCCAATCTGGTAAATAAGCCGGTAAAAGATTCAGGTTTCAGGGAAAAATATGGTGTGAATATCTTGGGTATCCAACGCAAGCGCCAGTATATTCTGAAGAATCTAAAAGATGAAAAGATGCATTCGGGAGATGTGCTGTTGGTGCAGGGAACATGGGAGAATATAGCGCGTTTGAGTGAAGATCCCTCCGATTGGGTAGTACTTGGACAACCGCTTGCTGAGGCTGCTAAAGTAACATTGAATCATAAAGCACCTGTTGCTGCCATAATCATGTTGGGAATGGTGGTAATGATGATGTTCGACTTCATCCCTATTGCTCCGGTAACGGCAGTAATGATTGCAGGTCTGCTGATGGTGCTCACCGGCTGCTTCCGGAATGTAGAAGCAGCATATAAAACCATTAATTGGGAAAGTATCGTATTGATTGCCGCAATGATGCCCATGTCACTGGCATTGGAAAAGACCGGAGCATCCAATTTGGTATCTCAATCATTAGTCAACGGATTAGGTAGTTACGGACCTTATATATTGTTGGCGGGTATCTATTTCACCACTTCGCTGATGACTATGTTTATTAGTAATACGGCTACGGCGGTACTTTTGGCTCCGATTGCCCTCCAGGCCGCCATACAGTTGGATTTGAGTCCATATCCATTCCTGTTTGCCGTAACCGTGGCAGCCAGCATGTGTTTTGCTTCTCCGTTTTCTACTCCGCCCAACGCGTTGGTGATGCCTGCGGGACGTTATACATTCATGGATTATGTTAAAGTTGGTTTGCCTTTACAGATAATTATGGGAATTGTGATGATCTTTATGCTTCCGTTATTGTTCCCGTTTTAAGAATAACTTAAAAGTATAAGATTGATGAAAGTAGTAAAGAGTTTGATGTTTATCCTGTTTGTCCTTTGTGGTTTATCGGGCAAAGCGCAGGAAGTAGCTGCCGATAGCACCGGTTACATTGTAAGAGTAGGGGAGATGGCTCCCAACTTTACCATTACCCTGACAGATGGTAAGAAAGTTACCCTTTCCGAACTCCGTGGAAAAGTGGTGATGTTACAATTCACTGCCAGTTGGTGTGGCGTATGCCGCAAAGAAATGCCTTTTATAGAAAAGGATATCTGGTTGAAACACAAAGATAATTCTGCATTTGCCCTTATCGGTATAGACCGTGATGAACCGTTGGACAAAGTGATTGCATTCGGTAAGTCGACTGGCATTACTTATCCCTTGGGCTTAGATCCAGGTGCAGATATTTTTGCCAAATATGCGCTTCGCAATGCCGGAATTACCCGCAATGTACTGATTGATAAAGACGGACGCATCGTAATGCTGACCCGCCTGTACAATGAGAAGGAATTTGCTGCATTAACGAAGAAGATTGACGAAATGCTGTTAAAGAAATAATAACCAGAAAGTCCGGGTTGACCTTATTTTAAGGTCAACTTGGCTAAATAATTGTAGTGCTTTCCTTCTTTTATCAACTCCGCTTGGAAACCATTTTCGGCTGCATAAAGACTGAGTGTCTGGAAATCAATGTAAAGCCAGTCGAATGACTCTCCCAAGATATCCTTATATTGCATCTGGAAGTCTACTTCTCCATAATAGTCACCTGCCAGGTCGATCACAAAACTTCCGTCTTCTTCCTCAAACAGATAGCGCAGATCACTGGAATCCATAAAGATACAGCCACCGGGTTGTAGCAATTGCTTCATCCTTTTGAAGAAGGCAGGCAGATTTTCCAGTTTGCCGATGATTCCCGAACCGTTCATCAACATTAATATCGTGTCGTATGTCTCACGGAAATGCTCATCGAACAGATTGAGCAATGTGGCATGCCGTACGCCGCGTTGTTGCATAACTTCTACTGAAAGCGGCGAAATATCAATGGCATGTACCTCTTTGCCTGCTTCCTGCAAGGTAAGGCTGTGGCAACCGCTTCCGGCTCCCACATCCAGAATCTTTCCCGTAGCCAGTTGCAGGGCGGTACGTTCCAGAAGAGGCATCTGCTTTTCCGTACGAAAAAGTTCCTTTACCGGAATTTCATCCTCATCGAACTGTGAGGAGAAAACCCGTAGCCGTTCGGCCTTGTGTCGTTTATAATAATCGGCAATAGCAGCACCCATCGGGTCTTTATCAGCAGTAAGCAGCGTAGTGTTCATTCTATTCAATCTCTAAAAGTTGTCCGCAAAGATACGAAAAATGCAGTCTATTGGTAGAAAAAAACTATCTTTGTGTCGGCTTATAAATATATATAGTAATAGAAACCGAATATGAGTATAGAAGATGCAATAATGGGCGGTATCGTCTTTAAAGGAAAAAAAGACAAGCCCAAGGAAGATGGAAAGGTAAAGACTAAAGCCAAGAAGAAATCGTATATTACCGGGAAACATGGTTCCGGTGCTGCCAAGATGAAGGCGGATATACGGAAGAAAAGGGCGAATCGTCATAAATAGAAAGTGATAAGGTGATAAGATGATAGGGGAATGTATGCTCATCACTTTATCACCCTATCACCTTATCACTCTATCATTTTATACTCTATTTTGCTGGAAGTACTTCTATCCAGTAATCGTCCGGATCATGGATGAAGTATAATCCCATAGCTGTATTTTCAAAGCATACCCAACCCATTTCTTTATGGTATTGGTGAATAGCCTCATAATCACCGGCAACACGGAAGCATAAATGGCTTTCGTTCTCTCCAAGTTCATAGGCTTGAGGATGATCTTTCAGACAAGTCAGTTCCAGAAGGAAACCTGTGCTGTTGTCTGTCAGGTAAACCAGCGTGAAAGAGCCGTTCAAGGCTTCTTTACGGTGATGTTCTTTCAATCCCAATGCTTTTTCATAGAAAGCAATACTACGTTCCAGATCGGTGACGTTGATATTAAAATGATCGAATTTAGCTTTTATTTCCACGTAATTAAGTAATTAGTTGTTATTTTACGAATGCCTTTAGAATTTCGCCTACATACATGCGTGGCTGACCTTCCATAGGAGCCTGTGAAGGCATCTTCTTACATTCCAGAACAACTGAAGGTTCTGTCTGGTTTGCCGGATAGAAGCGAACGGTGTAAGTTTCAGCAGCTTCCATCTGTTCGTAAGGTTGATCAGGTGAAAGGAAACTGAAGATAACAGGCTTACCTGAGGATTTTCCCAATGAACCACCTGCATTAGCTGTCATCATGGTCATATTGAAAGCATCTGTACCAATTACAAGTACTAATTTGCCTGCACCCATTTGGATAGCATTTGTCGGCAGTTGATCCGGAGCTACTTCTTTATAGCCGGGCATTGTACCAGAAGCAACAGGAGTGGCCGGAGTAAGCGGGGTAGCAGGTACAACGGTTACTTTGGTTGTTTCAGCCGGAGTTTTTACTTCTACTTCTGTCTTAGGAGTAATCACTATCGGACCTGAGCTAACAGCACTCTTTTCCTCTTTCTTAGCTTCCGGTTGTTCTGTTTCGGCTGCTTTCTTGGCAGTACTTGCACTAAGGGCTTTTGCTGCTCCAAGAGCGAGGTCATCTACAAAGTTGACTGTTTTTCTGCGCCATTTAGCAAGTCCGCGCACCAATTTGGTTTGAGCCTTATTCAGTGCATATTTGTCTACGATCCATTCCTCTGCTGTATACTTCTCTTTTCCTTCACGGTAATTGAAACGAATCTTTTCAACTTCCATTGTACACTTCTCGGGTGCACAAACCACGGACAGTTGGTAGAGTATCTTTGTACGGTCCAGTGAGAGTGCACTTGAGCTGAATACAATCCATTCTTCTCCCGTACCTACTATTTGCCCTTCTTCCGGGTTCGTATAGACTACGCGGCTGTTATTCTCATTCTTTTTCAGCCGTGCTTCCATCCATTTCTGCATGCGGTTGAAGATCTCTTCCTGAGACATGCCAGGAATACTGAATTCTTTGGTAAATACAACTTTTCCATCTACTTCGGGTACTGCTCCTGCCAGGTACTTGCTGTCGTCATCGTCTTTGTCCTTGTCTTTTTGAGCATGTACTGCAACAGGCAGGCAAATACATAAGAGTACAAAAAGGAGGTGTGTCAAATTTTTCATAATGCGTATGTTTTATTGATTAATATCAAAACTTTCACCCCGGTGGGTTATGGACAAGAAACGGCAACCTTTGCTTTCGGCAAACTCCCGGAAAGCATTTCCGCCTTTGTATTCCTCGCTGAAGTGCATAGGTACAAAGATAGTAGTTTTTATCCGTTCCACGAATTGTTCCGCACCTCTCATATAATCTTTTCCGATGCGGTTGTCCACTGGAAACATGGCTACATCTACCGATGGGGCGGTTTGCTGAAGGCATTTCACTTCGGCAAGGAAGTCACCTTCCGCTTTCCGGATTTCCTGCGGAGTGGATTCTTCGCTCCAATGCCAGTTATTCAAGTCTCCGGCATGGAAGAGCCGGACACCTTGCAGGTCAATGAGAAAAGAGATACCTACATCCGTGGAACCGAATGCTTCGATACGGATATTCGGGTCTTCGTACACATCCCCTTTATTTATATAGGTGGCATCCTCGCGCGTGGCACGACGATGTTTCAGGATGTCCTTGGAGAAGATATAGTGAATATCCGGGCGCTCGGCTTTCCATAAAAGAACTTCGCGATTAAAGTGGTCAGGGTGAAAATGAGAAGAGATCACATATAGTTCTCCGGGTCTTCCCAACAGATAGTCATGAACGATACCTTTATTATATTCCGTTTCAGAGGAATCTTTGTAGTAATCGATAATGACCGTCACTCCGTCCGCTTCAATTGCGAAGCCGCTATGGTAAATGTAATCAAGTTTCATGCACGGGTTAATTTATAGTGCAATATTACGAAAAACGCTACACAAACCTTTGGTTTTTGCTGTTATTTTTATCTAAAAGACTTACATCGGTACTTCCATCAGCAGAATGTGCGAGTCTTTTAGGGTTTCCAGCTCAAAGCTGTGGGTATCGTATACGCCCATGCCGTCACGGCGTGAAAGTACAGTGTCATCCACCTTCACTTCACCTTCAATCACGAAGATATACACGCCTGCGTGGGATTGGTGCATGTGATAGCCGATCTTCTTTCCCGCCTCTATTTCTCCGATGGAGAACCATGTTTGTTGCAACATCTTGGCAGGGGCATCGCCATCCGGCGAAACGATCAGTGCCAGTTCATTCTTCCGCAAGAACGGACGGATGTCGTAATCCCGATAGGCGGGCGGTGTATTCAACTTCTCCGGCATTACCCAGATTTGCAGGAATTCTACCGGTTCGGTATCGCTGCCGTTCATTTCACTGTGATAAATACCGGTACCGGCACTCATGGTTTGTATGTCTCCTATGGTGATGGTGCGGCTGTTTTTATTACTGTCACCATGTTTCAGCTTTCCTTTCAGGGGGATGGAGATAATTTCCATGTTTTTATGTGGGTGGATACCGAAGCCTTTACCTGCTTCTACACGGTCGTCGTTCAATACGCGCAATGCACCGAAATTCATGCGGCGGGGATTGTAATATGTATCGAAACTGAATGTATGGTGGCTGTCGAGCCAATCATATAGAGCACGTCCACGGCTTTCCGCTTTGTCTATTACTTTTTTCATAATTTATTCCTTTCTTTAAATGTTTGATATACATAAATAACAAACTGACTATGAAAATGTTTATAGTCGAATGTTAGCATTTATTTATTGAATATCTTTATTGCTAATTCTGAATTTTTACTTCATTCTCCGATACCTTTCCACTTTTGAAGTCTTTGATGTTCTGCAGGGTGGTGGTGGCAATGTTCTCCAGTGCTTCGCGGGTGAAGAAGGCTTGGTGCGAAGTTACAATCACGTTGTTGAAAGTGAGCAGGCGTGCCAGTACATCATCATCAATGATGCGGTCGGACTGATCTTCATAGAAATATTCGCTTTCTTCTTCGTATACATCCAGTCCGGCGGAACCGATTTTCTTGTTCTTCAGTCCTTCTATCAAAGCATTGGTATGTATCAGTTGTCCGCGTCCGGTATTGATAATCATTACGCCGTCTTTCATCTTGCTGATGGAGTAGTCGTTAATGAGGTATTTGGTTTGTTCCGTAAGCGGACAGTGCAGAGAAATGATATCCGAACTATGATAGAGTTCATCGAGTGTGGTATATACCACCTGGTGTTCGCGGGCAAAGTTATAGTCAGGATATAGGTCATATGCCAGTATGTTCATGCCGAAACCTCGCAAAATCATAATCAGTTTCTTGGCAATCTTTCCGGTACCGATAATGCCGGCTGTCTTTCCATACATGTCAAAGCCGAGCAATCCGTGGAGAGAGAAATTACCGTCACGGGTACGCCAGGTAGCACGGGGTATTTTCCGGTTCAGCGATAGCATAAGGGCAACGGTGTATTCTGCTACGGCATACGGAGAGTAGGCAGGTACGCGTACTACTGTTATGCCACATTCTGCGGCAGCTTTCAGGTCTACATTATTATATCCGGCACAACGCAGTGCCAATAGTTTAACACCATTATCAGCCATCATGCGGAGCACTTCCGCGTCTGCGGTGTCGTTTACAAATATGCAGACAGCGTCTACACCTTGTGTCAGTATCACGTTGTGTTTGTTCAGATGACCTTTATAATAACGAAGTTCAAAACCATACTCTTTGTTCTTGTCATTGAATGAAGCTTCGTCATAGGGCTTACTGCCGAAAAAAGCAATTGTATATGCCATAGTTTATGGAGTTTTTAGAATGTTCTTGATTACTTAAAAATAACATGTGTACGGCTGATAAAGTTCAAAAAGAAAGATGCTTTACGGATCTTATCCGTTGAATAGCCTTTTCTAACGTCGGAATATGACTTATACCTGTTGGCGGAATTAATTCATTCCGCTAACGGGTAACTTATATTCCCTTTGAGTATAACTCATCTATAGTGTCTTTGGGAGACAGTATATCATCAATGCCAATGATGATAGGAATCAATGGCATTGATGATAGGAATCATTGGCATTGATGATATACCCGGTTACTGACTCATCTCTATTATCTTCCGGACTGAAGGTAGATGCATCCTAAAGAAAGGAGAATTATCCCTGAATATACCCGTGAGTAGAGCAGACAAGTGGTTAAGCGTACGCTCAGTCCATCCGATTTGTCAATGGGTGAATACAGATGAAACGGCAGAATGATTATTATTTTTTTTTAGGTTCGTTTCATTAGAAACAGTTTTTGTTTTCAATTAATTGTAGAAGCAATCTGACATTTTTGCACAAAATACTTTCTGATGTGCAATATTATTGTAACTTTGCGCCCGATAACAATTAAAAAAGATTTAGATGAGAAAATTTTCGTTGATTAGCTTTATGATGCTAATCGTTTCAACTTCAACTTTTGCAGGAGGTCTTCTTACGAATACAAATCAGCATGCAGCTTTTCTTCGTATGCTATCTCGCGGTGCTACCACTGAAATAGACGGTGCGTTGTCCAACCCCGCAGGTTTAGCCTTTTTGCCGAATGACGGTTTTCATATGTCTTTGAGTATTCAGAGTGCTTTCCAAACAAGGAATATCGATGCTTCGTGCGAAGGTCTGGGGCTGAATAAGTATTATGAGGGTAAGGCATCTGCGCCTGTCATCCCCAGTTTGTTTGCTGCTTATAAGATGGGTGACTGGACGATCTCCGGCTTTTTCGGTATTACCGGTGGCGGAGGAAAGGCTTCGTTTGACGACGGTCTTCCTATGTTCGATGCTATGGTGATAGGCGGATTGGGAGCCCAAAAAATTCCAAGCAATGCCTATTCGCTGAAAAGCTACATGGATGGCAAGCAGTACATCTATTCTGTACAGTTGGGTTTGACTTATAAGATAACGGAATGGCTTTCTGCTTTTGCGGGTGGTCGGATGAACTACTTTACGGGTGGTTACCAAGGTGCATTGAAAGCCAGTGCTGCCGTAGATTTGCCTTCTCCTGCCGGAGGAACGATACCTGTTGGTACGGAGCTTATCGGCATAGACTTGGATTGTGACCAGACCGGATGGGGATTTACTCCGGTTATCGGCTTGGATGCCAAGTGGGGCAAGCTGAACATTGGTGCAAAGTATGAGTTCATGACTAACCTGAACATTGAAAATTCCACTAAAGCGAACTCGCTTCGCATGATTGGTGCCGCTGAAACTGAATTGGCGGATTACAAGCATGGTGTGAATACTCCGAATGATATCCCTTCCATGCTTTCTATAGCTGCTTCATATGAGTTTCTTCCGGTATTGCGTGCATCTGTAGAATACCACTTCTTTGATGATAAAAGTGCAGGAATGGCTGGTGGCAAGCAGGAGTTTCTGACAAAAGGAACAAACGAATATCTGGCCGGTATTGAGTGGGATGTAACCAAACATCTGACTTTGAGTTGTGGAGGTCAGATCACAGACTATGGATTGTCTGACAATTACCAGAGCGACACCAGTTTCTCTTGTGATTCTTATACTCTGGGTTTTGGTGCCAAGTTGAATTTAACTGAAAGAGCTGCCCTGAACGTTGGGTACATGTGGACTACTTATGATGATTATACTAAAAAATCTCAGAACTATAATAATACCGGATTGAGTGGTACAAATATCTACAGCCGTACAAACAAGGTGTTTGGCGCTAGTATCAACTACAGATTCTGATTTCATAATTACTTTATATATAGCAGAAGCCGTCTCGAAACATTGTTTTGAGGCGGCTTCCTTGATTTATGTATCTGATTTAGAAAGAATATTGTACCAACAAATTCATCCGGTTGGCATGGTGCGTTGAATTATTGAAATCTGTACGCCAGCCGCGAAGGTATTCAGCACCTACTTGCATATTCGGAGTAACATTCCAGAATACATTGGTTACGAGATATTGTCCGTAACGGTAACTACTGGGTTGATCGTTGGGATAACCGTTCTCCGAATACAATCTGGACATACTGTAAGTAGTGGACACAAACACTTTCGGGCAGATGTTATACTGTGCCCCGGCAAACCAGCCCAGCATAGGCAATGCCTGCATCTTTCCTTCTTTTTCGGGATTGGGAACGATGTCTACATTCAGATTGCTTATGTCATTCAGATACTGTCCGATACCTTTTCCATAAGTAGCCTGCCCGAAGATTTCCCATTTCTTACTGAGATTGAATGAGGTAGATGCCTGTATACCCCATCCGGTAACGTCGGATGCATGATCGCTGAGCGTACTGGTGTATGTCATGCTGCGAACGAGGCCACCTACACGAAGATGACTGTTGGCTCCCCAACCATATTGGGCGTAAGCGGTGAAGTCCGGCATACGTTGTTGGGCTACGCTGAGTTGATCGTTTGTAGTACCATCTACACTGGGCACCTCTATGGATGCATGGAAACGCCAGTTCTTCAGGCCTTTGTAAGTGTAAGCCAGTTGAGTGGCGCGATAGAAAGTAGCACCGTTAGGACCTTGGAAGTCGATAGTAGAAGGTAATGCTGCTAAATCCATGAAACCTCCGTAGGTATAACCTACTGTCACATTGCGGAATGACATATACGCATTTCGCAACTGGAATACTTTGTCTCCGCCACGGAAGTTACCGGCAGTGTACACTACGAAATCACCCAGTAGTTTTGTGTGTCCTACCAGTTTCAGGAAGATGGTGGAAGTACTTGCATCCATCTGGAACTGGTTCTTTACTTTACTGGCATTCGGAATGTAGGCCGGGATGAAATCCATGTTATCTACAATGCCACCGAAGTCATACTCGGCAGTGGCACGTACATATCCTCCGATACCAAGGGCGAATTTTCCTTTTTTATCCATCAACAGGAAGCGGGGGGCCTGTGGATCGTGGATGTACCTGAACTGTGATTCGTTCATGATACGGACGATCTCGTCGCCTGCTTTGTCGATGGTAACCATGACGATGCCATTAGATGCTTCGTCGTCAATAATCACTTTTTCTTGTGCTTTAGCCACAGACGGAACAAGGCCGATGGTACACAACAGAAACATTACTTTAAAGATTGTCTTCATTATTAAGTTAGGTTTTGGTGAATGCCCATTGAACAACCTAAATGAAAAAAGGTTGAGTAGAAGAATGACGGATATGTTATTTTTTGATTGATTTGTAGCGGAGGTTCTCCGTTTCTTTACCGAAATAGGCTTTTTGCAATTCATGGGCATCATACGTCTCGGCTGTATTGTAAAGTTCTGGTATATTATAAGACTTGAACGTATTCAGATAAACTTCCGGATTTTCTTGTGGAAGAAGAAACGCTTTACTTACGCTTCCATCTTGGGATACATGGGCAAAGTAAGGACGCCCATATACCCGGTCGTCTCGTTTGGAGGCGAAAGCTATCCATTGGGAATTACTGCTCCAGGAATGATAGGAATCAGAGTACCGTCCGTTTGTTTCTTCCATTTTATCAATCTTTCCGGTAGAAAGCTCCAGCATCCAAAGGTCTGTTTCCGGATGCCAGATGGGGAAAGTACCATAATCGGATACGGAGAACAGCAGGTATTTGCCGTCCGGTGAGCATTTGGGAAAACTTACGGATTTCCCTTCGGATGAAGCTCGGAAGACTTCGTGAATACTATCACCCAATTGTCCGGTTTGAGGATTAAAGGAGATGGAGTAGAGGTCATAGCGCATATGACGGGTACTGTCCGGCTGAGGGATATAGGGTGCCCGGCAGAAATAGATAGTATGGTTATTAGCAGAGAAACAAGGGAAGGTTTCCTGATATTCCGTTCCGCTAATACCGGGGTTATCGGTAACCGTTCCCTGTTCAAAATCTATCAGGATAAGATCACTACATTTATCGAAAACTTCCAGACGTTCGGTGCGATAGCTGTGCAGAATAGGGATAATTTCGGCTGTGGTGAATATGCCGAAACGCCCGTCCTGGGAAATCTCTCCATAGACAGCACCGGCTGTATGATCTGTTTTAGTATTGATTTTCCGTAATTGCCCGTCACGACTATAAATTGTACCTCCCTTACTGCCACGCATATGCATAAATGTAGTGGGATTGGCTGCACGGTTGGATGTATGGCAATTGATACAGCTATGATCTGTAATATTGTTATCGGCCAGAAGGCGGGTATCGAAATTCTCAAGGTTACGTTCGCAAACTTGCAGCATGTTCCATATCTCATAAGCCGGCTCTATCAGGCGGTAGCTGAGATATCGGTCTATGCTGTCGGGTGAGATGTACCAGTAGAAATCTTTGTAATGTATCTTTTGTTGCGAGATATGGGCATAGACAGACACAGACAGTGTATCCCCTTTTTCATCCGCAAGCATCTTTTTCCATTTCTTTATGGGGAACTGGAGCCTGTAGGACTGGCTGTCGAATTGATACTCTTTCTTTCCCTGGATAATAACGGAGAGGTTTGCCGCACCTTCCAGTTGGAAGTTCAGCGGAGCGATGTTGCAGGGTACGGTGATATCTGTATAGTCAGGAAACAGGAGCGGCTGTTCGGGACAGTCGGTGTAATCCTGAAGTAAACGTTTTCCACAGGAGAAAAGCGTCAGGGTTGCAATGAACAGGATGATAGCTCTTTTCATGGTTTCAGTTGTGCATAATAGTAATAGAACCAATATGTTTTTCCGAATAACTTTTCCAAAGCCCGCCCGTCTCCTTTGGCATCTTCGTATATGGAGAGGTATTGCAGACAGTCTTTGTAAACTTTAGCAGAGATGCGATAATGCTTCAGTTGTTCCTGCGGGTTTTCTTTCTCATTCATACATGCTATCAATGCTTCTTGATAGAGACGGGATGGAAACGAACCGAATGCCGGATAATAGTAACGGTCATAATCCTTCTTGAAAAGCTGCAGATCTTTATTCAATAGGTGGAAGCATAAGAGGTAGTCGGCAGCCATTTTGTTTTGAGGATTGCTTTCGATTAAATTAGCCAGTGAAGTACGCCATTGATTGGCGGAGAACAACGTATCTTGTTGTGGAAGCATCCGACGTTTATGAATCCAGTAAGGGATGGAATCACATTGGCCGGATTTAATAAGTTCCAATCGCTCCTTTGCCCAGCTCCGGTGCAAGGAAGTATGGGACAACATGCGTAGATACTTTTGGGCAACTGAATAATCTTCGTTGATAATGGCAATTTCCGCCAGTTTCCGTACCATGCGTGAAGAACGCTGATGCGGGGTAAATGTCATAGCAAGCATGGCAGAGTGCTGGGCTTGTGCCATGTCACCGCATTCCATGAGGGCATCGGGACTTGCCATGGCGTATATATAGCCTGTTGATTCGTTGATTTGTAGTAGAAGCCCATGGAAAGCTGGCTGATAATGTAGCATTAATTCATCGCAGAGCTTGTCTTGGCGGGCATAAGCGAGATTTGTATAGTAGGCACTGAGATAGGTCGGGTAGGAGTTATCCTTGTTGAGCCGGATTACCTTATCCCAGTGTCCGAAGTAGGCTTCGGATGAAAAGGCGAGTGTTTTTTCTTCGGAGGCGTTGTGTGCCTTGGTTATGGTAATTGTACCCAGGGTAAGGATTGTAAATAGTGCAATCCATTGCTTACACTGCCGGGAAATAAAAACCGGCAGGAGGGAGAGTAGCAGAAAAACTTCTGTCAGGAGGAATACAAAAGGCTGACGCAGCATGTATCCGCTTATCAATGGATAGAAGTATGATTGGCGGGGAGTTAAAAAATAGAAATAACTACCTCCGATAGGTATGAGGAGGGAGATGAGTAGCAGAAAGAAGGATAACTTGTAATTGTTGAAGTGCTTGCACTCATAAATTGTGGCTAAAATGACATATGCAAAGAAGTGTGCCCCTACGGCGCAATAGAGGATGATAAGCATAACTACGTGGAGTATTCCCCTCGTATGTGTTGATGTGCTCAATGTTGACAGTGAGAATGCCCAGACGCTGCACATTAGTCCAAGTGACATGGAAAGGGGATATTCTAAATGGCAGGATAACGCCCATTCGGCAACTATGGGCAGTAATGCCCAGAGGGATACATGGCTGGTGATGCCGGTTTTACGTAATGCTATCCGGAGTCCCAGCCAGGTGAACACAAAAGTGAGGGTTAATATACTGCTTCCACCACCTGTCCACAGGAAAAACTGAGTAAGATAATCGCCACAGATTTCGGTCAGGAATGCCGGTTTCTGTAAGTACGTTTGTAGAAAGTCCGGTTGGAGTACGCATAGTGTTATCTGTTCTTTATAATGCAGATGATATGGATAGAAGTAAAAGAAGAATATCCAGCAGGCTATAAAGAATAGGTAGACAAAGATACTGTTTATTTGTTTTCTCATGGTTCGGGTTTCCATTTTTCTATTCCAAGTCTTTTTAAATCATTGGCTTGCTGTTCATTGAACATGTGCTCAAGCGTCATGAATAAGTATCCTCCTAACGGATTCAGATTCTGTTTAATGAAACAGAACGTAGAGTCACCAAAACTTTCGTAGATGCTATCCCTTTGTTTCTTCAGGATTGCTGTAATGGTACTGTCTTTCTTATTTTTATTGATTTTCTGCGATAGTAAGGCTGCTTTTTCACCGGCAGATTCCATTTGTTCTTTCCAGTGTTGCAGTTGGTTATTGAGTGGAGTGCCGATACCGGAACTATTCATACCCATGTTGGCATGCAGCGTTCCTTCTTCTGCCACAACGAGCAGACGTTGTATAGGTGCATTTGCCCGCCTGCTGATAACAATATCGTAAATAGCGGAATCTGCCGGAATGGAAAAGGAGAAAGTTCCGTTTACAATATAGGCAGAATCTACTGTTTCCGGAGTGGGATGGGGGCGTGGAACCAAATATATGATTTGCCCGTTGTATTCCGAAGATACCACTCCTTCGATATTCATCAGTTTCTTTGCTATCGGCTGACAACTGCTGATGCAAAATAGTAAGATAAGATAAAAGAAATGTTTATTCATATCGGCTTGTCTTTTCTGTTATCTTTAGAAAAAGGAGGCTGCTCCATTTATATATTTTTTCACTCATGAATGAAGATCGCAAAATCATCCAGTGGGTGGAACAACCTCCTGTATCCGTGTTAAGTTAGAGTATTATAAGTTTGCTTTGGCCCATGCTGTAATCAGTTTGTTTTCATTGGAGTTCCAAGCTTCCTTATAAAGGTCGCGTACCACATCGAGCCACTTAATGCTGCGGGTCTCTTTAGAATCACTTGTTCCTACATCAACGGCGCCGCCGTATGCTTTATAATCTTCACGCAGGGTACCACAAATACGAGCATAGGTCCCGGTATATGTGTTCAGGTCATTGTTGGTTACCTTAACATCGTAGTTGAGTTGATCGTCCGTGCAACTGTAATTTCCCGGATGGGCAGGATTTTCGGTAGCCCACTTGGAACGGTCTGCTGCATACACGGTGACTCCGTCCTTGAAGAGATAAGGATAATATCCTGAGTTGTCCATGTCTTCATATACAATGCCGCATACTGGGAACTGAGCTCCCGATTGCAATTGTATATGCTTCAATACAGCTGCCATCGCATCCGTATCGGTGTCACCTTTTGCTTTCCATACGGCAGTTGCAATCCAGGTTGCAAGTTTTTCGGCTGTAGGATTGAGCATGTATACCTTGCCTTTTTTCTGAACGCCGGTTTGCACGTCCTTGCCGGTTGAATATTCGTAAAGCCTAACCGGGTATCCTTCATAATTAGGATAGGTGGTCGTTTCCTCTATCAGTGTTCCCGCCATGTATTGACCGGTGCTGATTATCTTGTCGCAACTGGTGACGAGTGTTTTGTAACCATCCGAATTGTTTATGAAGTCATGTAATTGGGCGTCTTTGTCTTCCTGCATTACGGCATTCCAGAGTGCATTGCGTAGTGTTCCCTGGTTATCATCACCATCGTAATCCCAGAACATCATACCTTTCATGCCTAATCCTAAAAGCCATGTACCTTTTGCGGCAATGCTTCGGGGATTGTCATAACCACAATAGAATACTCCGTTCTTGGTAACGTACGGAACGCTGCCCTCTTCATCCCAATTATCAATGACATAGCCTTCGCCTGCGCTTAAGTCGACAATGTCTCTGTAATTGATAGAACCACCGGAGTTGAAATGTGCTCTTCCATAGAATGGAATACCCAGGACTAATTTATTGGCAGGTACACCGGCACTCAGATATTCGTTGACTGAACGCTGGCAATCCCAAGTAGCACTTGGTTTGTTCAATGGTGATTGATGGCCGGGGGCACCTACTAAGTCGTACGTCATAATGTTGACGAAGTCCACATAGGGGTCTACAGCTTTCACATCGATATACTTCCATCCTGCTCCTTGCGGTTGCTTGTTCTTGCAATACCCGGCGTAGGTCAGTAAAGTGGAACTTGATAGTGTTTCGCGCAGATCTTTCATTAACAGAGTGAAATTCTCTACGTCAACCAACGGATCGTAGGCGTTACTGCCGAAAGTCATGCCGGGAAATTCCCAGTCGATATCAATGCCGTCTATGCCTTCCTGCTGAACGAACTTTTTGCAATCTTGTGCGAATTGTTTACGCATCTCGGGACTTTTTGCCAGGGCGGAGAAACCACCGTCTTGGGAATTACCGGTATTAGAGACACTATTTGTAAAAGAGAGTAATATCTTTAAATTGCTATTTCTTTCTTTTAACTTCTTCACTTGATTGAAACGTTCCTTGTCACCTTGCAAGTCAAACTTCTGATAGACATTGTTCTTAACATAAAGTTCGGCGAAAGCATAATTGATATGCGTCATGTAAGTGGGGTCGGGAAGCATTTTGCCATAGTAGGTCACATAACCTAATGCGACGCGTCCGTTAACTCTCTCTGCCATGTTGTTCACTTCCGGAGGCCCGAAACTGGGTACACCGGTGATGTAGTCGTCATCGTGACAGGAACTCAGTCCTAATATAATAGCTATTACAATAAATATAATCTTTTTCATAAGGCATTATTCTTTGGATTCATAATATACATACCAACCATAGTCGTCCCAGTCGCCCCCACCTGTGTATTTTTGTGGGTGATACAGAGTGATATATTCATCAGTCAATGTAAGTATCCAGAAAACATTGTCTTTTCCTTTGCTCTGGCCGAGGTCATCATAATTGCTGCCGATAACAGGAATATTGGTAGTCAGTCTGCCCTGAACCAAGTCTTCCGGTTGGTCACGGTCGAATCCGAAAGTTCCTTCATTCATCAGATTGCCGCTCTTGTCATAAGTCTTCACTTTGGTTCCCTGAATTTCGAATACTATCTTCTGATCTCCTGCCTGTGCAAGGTTTACTGATCCCCACCATGCAAAATTAGATTCCGGAGTATATCCTGAACTGGTATATTTCCATCCACCATGTGCTCCCATGTTGCAGACCGATCCCCATTTTACTTCGCGGAATCCCCATGCTTTGGTTGCATCGGCATCAGCTTTGTCTTTGGCTCCGGTAAATAGCCCCATCCATTCATCAAACACATTGGTGACTGTCACGGTAAAGATATCACTGGTTACAATTTTACCATTAGAAATAGCTTCATAATATATCTCATAAGTTCCGTTGGCACCATATATGATCGTATCATTATCGCTGCCGGTAATCTTTGTGCCGACTCCATAGTGCCAGATACCTCCCAATTCAGGACGGTTGTTTTTGAGTACTACATATTGATCTCCTTCTACAGCGTCATCTTGGTTGGGAATAGGCTGGGTGACGGATAATATGTTGTTCAGTTCTTCCTTGCTGATAGGGTCTCCGGCATTAGTAATGTATTTATCGCGTAAGGATTCATCTTCCATAGGGTCGCAGGCTGTGACTATAGCCATTGCTGCGAATAATAATAGTATTGCTTTTAATGTTTTCATATCATTGAGATTTTAAATGGCATTACATTTTTGTCCAATCACTGAATTGCGCATCAGGTCCCCAACCCGGATTTTGCTCGAGCACACCATTGGAACGGTCTATTTCTATTTGAGGTATAGGCCAGTAACCCTGGGTTTGCTGTAGACGTTTCTTATAATCATACTTGACCATAGGCGTAAGAGCGGCGGCATTGATAACCTCAAAGCCTGTCTGGCGGTTTAGTGCATTTCCTGCTTCTTCCAGACTTGGACCGGACCAGCGGAGCAGATCCCACCAACGGATGGATTCGAAAGCAAACTCCCAACGGCGTTCCTGTTTAAGTGCATCCAATGTGTATGAGATAGGGGCTAAGTGGGAACGTTGGCGTACTCTGTTCAAACCGGTTGCATCTCCTTTTAGTTCGGAATGCATCAGCAGTACATCGGCAAAGCGGATGTGGATAAGATCGGTAATATTCAGTAACTGCGGGGAAGTCTGGCTGGATATGCCCGGATGTAATGTTTTACCGAAAGCTTCAAGTACTCCGTTGCTATTATATGCATTGATATTGATGTATTTCTTGTTGAAATATCCGGTCTGCTCGTAATAGCGGTAAGAAACGGTATATGCGGGTTCTGAATCATCTAAACGGAAGTCTGCCAAAACATTTCCTTCATTGTTGGGGTCCATAGCCTTGTACGACCAAATAGAACCGGAAATACGCGGGTCTTCAGTGTATCCATCCAAGAATGTTTGTTGTTTAGACCACTCTTTCCAGTCCTGAACCATACTGGGAGATACCGGGCCTGCACCCCAACCAAAGTTGAATGGATAACTTTCTTCTTTCCAGTCGGCATCGTCACCGGAAGGGGAGTAGAACATTGCACATGTATTGGCAAACCATGTGTAGGTCCATGTGGAGGTCAGGTTGTGCTTGTTGGCAAAGAGTGTTTCGATAGAAGAATTGCCATCCCAAGCGAGTTTATGCTTCACTGCGTATGCGTATTGCTTCTTGGAACTGGTACTGTTAGTGGCAGAGTTTGTATAACCCCATAGATTGCGTTGATCGGAAATTAGGTTGTGTCCGGAATGATCTATGCAGTCTTCCAACCAACTGATAACTTGTTCTTTTGTGATTTCGCCTTCGGGAGTCAGAGGTAAAGTCTTCTTGTCATAACGTCCGGTATAGAATAGAAATACTCGCGCTGCAAGTGCTTCGGCTGCATACTTGGTAGCATGACCTGCCATGGCATTCCCGGCCGGATATATCTGGTTAGGCATCATCTCAATTGCATTCTTTATATCAGAAGCAATCAAGGCATATACTTCATCAACGGACGCCCGCGGGAGGTTTACAGCTTCAATCGTGGTACGAAGGGGAACGCCGCCGAATATCTTTACTAATTCATAGTAGGTCCATGCCCGGAGGAAATAAGCTTCGCCGAAGTGACGTAAACGTTCAGATTCACTTGACCAGCTTTTTACGTTATCGAGCGTGTTAATCGTATTGTTGGCACGATTTATGAGTTGATAACAACGGTCCCAGATACCAAGTCTACTGTTCAGGCTTCCTTGATAAAGCAAGAAGTTTGTGGCGCAATTGCCGGAATAAGAGAGGTTGCCGCCTAAGCAATCATCACTGGCCAATTGGGCTGTATAGTATTCTGAAGATGTTTCAGGATCTTCAAACAATAACTTGGCATAGATAGACGTCAACATTTGGTTGGCATCTTTCTCCGTTTCCGGAAAGTTCTCTGTTGTTTTATCTGTAAGTAACTCAGTGTCAAGGAAACTTTCACATGACGTGAGTATGAAAAGTGCAGATAGTATATATATTAGTTTTTTCATATTTTCATATTATTAGAATTTGACATTTAAACCAAGCATACATGTGCGGGCTTCCGGATAGTATCCTAAATCTATGCCCTGTACCCAACCAAAATCACTACCATAACCGATTTCGGGGTCCATACCTGAATATCCGGTAAAGGTGTATAAGTTCTGGACTGTAGCATAAAGTCTGAGCTGTTGCAGAGGGATTTTCTTGAAAATCTTCTTGATATCAACTCCGATCGTAATATTCTTGATTTTGAGATAATCTCCATTCTCTACATAAATATCGGAAACTTTAGACCAATTGCTTCCACCAGTGCTTGCTAGGCGTGGTAACTTGTTGGAAGTTCCTTCTCCGTGCCAACGTTCTAGGATGTCTGTGGTAAAGTTCTGCAATGGAGAACTGGCATAATCCCGGTAGCATTTAAGTATTTGCTGGCCGAAGGCTCCATAAGTAGTAACCGATAGGTCAATCATTTTCCAGCTGACATTGAAAGAGAATCCAAGTGTCATATCCGGGTGAGGATTACCAATTTCTGTACGGTCATTCGAGTCAATGATTCCATTCTTATCAATATCTGCCCAGATCACATCTCCCGGTTGTGTTTGAGCACCATTTTCTTTAGCACCTTTATATTCGTCTATTTGTTTTTGGTTCTGGAAAATACCGAGACTCTTGTAGCCATAAAAATATCCTAAAGGTTTTCCAATTTCTCCGCGTGCACACTCGTCGGATGCATTCCATAAATTGCCCGACGGTCCATGGAGGATACCATCTTCATTGGGAAGTTCGGTAATTCTGTTTTTATTGAATGCAGGAGCTAGATTGATACCATAATTCCAGTCCTTACCTATGTTATCGTTCCAGTGGAGACCGATTTCAAATCCGGTATTCCGAATAACTCCACCATTGATGGCAGCCGGACTTGAACCGAATGAATAGAGTACGGGTGGGGTAATAAGCCAGTCTTTGGTTAACCTTCTATACCAATCGAATTCGAGTGCCAGGCGACCATTGAAGAATCGTGCATCGAGACCTATGTTGAGCTGTTCCTGGGTTTCCCATGAAAGATCCGGATTAGTCAGCTTATATGCGTAGGAACCAATAGAAACCTGATCCATGGAGTCGCCGAATGAATAACCTCCATTACCGTTGTTGGCAGTGATACGTGAAATGTATTCAAAGGTGTTTACGGCGTTATTACCATTCTGTCCCCAAGATGCACGCAGTTTTAAGAAATCCAGCCAATTGAGTTCCGGCATGAAACTTTCGTTTGTAACGACCCAACCTGCCGAGAAAGACGGGAAATATCCCCATCGATGACCACGGGCAAAAATAGAAGAACCATCCGCACGCATAATGGCGGTTGCCATGTACTTTTCTTTATAGTTGTAGTTTATACGACCAAAGAAGGAAGCCATTTGCCCTGCTGCGCCGGGAGCTCCTGTTAAAGTTTTAATTTTATTTTTATCATCGTACTTTATGTTGCTCAGATATGCATGTTTAAAGTCTGAGAATTCAGAACCTTCTGCATTGGCACTCATGGAATCACCCATTCCGTATTTTTCAAGACTCTGCCCGATTACCGCGTCAAAATGATGGTCTTTAAGAGTGAAATTATAACTGGCTGTATTTTCCCAGGACCAGCGGTGGTTGAGTGACATGGACTGAGTTACCCTGTCTTCTTGTGTCGTCAGGCTTTGACTTAGCTGGCGATAACTGGGGATATATGAACGATAACTTGAAGCTGACAAGATGTATCCGAATTGTGACTTGATTCGTAAATTCTTGATTGGTTGCAGCTCTGCATAAAAACTGGATTGTAAGTAATGGCTTTTGCTTAAGGCATGACTTGTGTAGTAATCCATATAAGCTATTGGATTTGTGGTGTTTTCCCCATATCCTTCTTCTTGTGCATCATCATATAAGTAGTACTCTCCTTTGCTATTATAGGCATGCATCAATGGGGGAGTAGTTAACATATCACGTGTACCATTCCAGTAAATGCCAGTGGTGGCGAAAGAACCTGCAGTCTGCTGGTACTTGTAATTAAGAGTCTGCCCAATTTTGAGTACATCAAGGTTCCCTATCTTTTTGACAATATGATTAGAGTTGATACGTGCATTGTATCTGTCCATACTGGCAATGCGACCTGGGGCTCCCATAGTAGCTTCCTGATTGAAGTAAGTAAAACCAATAGAGAAGTTGGAACGTTCCGTACCTCCGGTGAAGTTCAATGAATGGCTTTGGATGGGAGCATCATTATTTAAGATCTCTTTTATCCAGTTGGTACCATTCCAGGTTCCTTCTTGGATAGCTTTATAATCAGCTGCCGGTAACCATTTCTCCCAGTTCAGAAGCGAAGTACCATCCATCATGTGCATTTCATCTTCTATCATCATATATTCCTTAGCATTCAGCAGGGTGGCGATTTTAGGAAGGTTCTGAATACCATAGTAACCATCGTAAGTAACCTCAAAGTTACCTGTTTTGCCTTGCTTGGTAGTGATGAGAATAACGCCATTGGCGGCACGTGAACCATAGATCGCAGCAGATGCGGCATCTTTTAATACATCGATAGATTCAACGTCGGCAGGGCTTAGACCATCTATACTGCCGTTGACCACTCCATCTACTACATATAAAGGAGAAAAATTACCATTGGTTCCGAGACCACGGATATTGACTTTAAATCCCTGTCCGAGGAAACCGCCGTTTGATGTGATATTTATACCAGGTGCCTGGCTTTGCAGACCGCCCAGAACATCTGTTGTATTTAGCTTTGCGATATCAGTACCTTTCACTTGTACGGTAGCTCCGGTAACCAATTTTTTTTTCTGAACTCCATAGCCAACTACTACTACCTCTTCCAGTAATTCGGAATCTTCTGTCAGCGTGATTTCCATCTTGGGGGTTGCTTTTACTTCCAGTGTCTTATATCCGACGAAAGAGATTACCAAAGTAGCACCTCTTTTCACGGTAAGAGAGAATTTACCATCTATATTGGTAATAATACCATTGTTTGTTCCTTTTTCCAGAACACTTGCTCCGATAACAGGTTCGCCTGTCTGATCTATTATCGTGCCATTGACGACTTGCGATTGTAGCTGTTCTGCAATTTCAGATAAACCTTCTGAATTAGTACCGATTGCTAGGGCGGTATTGCTTCCTATTAGTAAAGCTACAATGGCAATAGTGGTGAGGAATTTGTAATGTAGTGTTCCTCGTTCGCGATTTTCATTCATGATTTGATGATTTTTGTTTAAAGCTAAATTGGAATATAAAATAAACTAGATAGAAAATGAGATGGACAATAGAATGTCTGGGTGCATTGTTTCCTTTTTCATAAGCATTTGTTTTTCTTAGGTTGATATTATAAATTAAGGAGTTGCAGCATTCTGAATCAGAAGTTATTTTATGTCTTGTCTGATCTTCTACTTCAAATATAATTCGTATTTTCGTTACTTAAAATAAATGGTGAACTATATTAATAACTGTTATATGTCGTTTTATTTACTTAAGAAATTTGCGTGAATAAAATATTGATTTAGATGCAACTTGCTTGCATATTTGAAAAATGTGTTATTTTGATATTATATGATTTATAATCATGTTGTTATGTTGGATGTTGCGCTGTTTTATGTTCGTATATTTCTTTGTTTTAGTTTTATTTTTAAAGTTCGTTAACTATTTTTGCCCTTCAAATTGAAATGAATGATGGGATGAATGGGCTATGCTTTTCTCTACTTTTAGTTAAAAAGTATAATGTCTACTCATTGGAGGAGTTAGCGGATCAGTGATTCTTTTCGCTTAATTATTAGAGGTGTTACTGTTTCATCTTAATAGTACCCGGTCTATACCAAGTCCGTACCAAGCCGTACCAACTCCGTGTCTGGTCCGTCTGTATAGATACGAAGCAAACACGGACTTGGCACGGTTCGAATATTAAAGTGAATGTATTTATTCCGGAAATAAGGAATGTTTGTCTGTTTTAGAAACTTATCGTATCTTTGCACCCGGATTAAAATGTAAGATGCCGTGAATAGCGGTCGTGTATTCTAGGACACCACGTAAAAAACAGGATTTATGAAGCAAAAAGTATCTGTACCTTTTATGCTGCTGGGTATTTTATTTAATGTTTGCCTGATTGCAGCTAATCTTCTTGAAACCAAGGTTATTCAGGTTTTTGGTATAACCGTTACAGCCGGATTATTGGTTTTCCCTATTTCTTATATTATAAACGATTGCATTGCTGAGGTGTGGGGCTTCCGTAAAGCACGTCTTATTATCTGGAGTGGTTTTGCCATGAACTTCTTTGTGGTAATGCTTGGCTTGATAGCCGTTGCACTACCGGCTGCACCGTTTTGGGAAGGAGAAGCCCATTTCAATTTTGTTTTTGGGATGGCACCGCGTATTGTTGTAGCAAGTCTGACCGCATTTTTGGTAGGTTCATTTCTCAACGCTTATGTCATGAGCCGTATGAAAGTGACAAGTGGTGGACGAAATTTTTCTGCCCGTGCTATTTGGTCGACAATAGTAGGGGAGACGGCAGATTCTATTATATTCTTCCCTGTAGCTTTTGGTGGTATTATTGCTTGGCGTGAATTGCTTGTAATGATGTGTATTCAGATCGTATTGAAATCCTTGTATGAAGTATTGATTCTTCCGGTCACTATCCGTGTGGTAGTAGCTATTAAACGGATAGACGGTAGCGATGTGTATGATGAGGATATTTCCTATAATATATTGAAAATCAAAGATATTTAAAATAGCGTGAATAGAGAAGTTGCATTAGTAGTATTTAGTGGTGGACAAGATTCTACTACTTGTCTGTTTTGGGCGAAACGTAAATTCAGAGAAGTGGTTGCCCTGAGCTTTTTGTACGGACAGAAACATGAGAAGGAAGTGGAACTGGCACGGGAAATAGCTCGTGATGCCGATGTGAAGTTTGAAGTAATGGATGTATCGTTCATCGGTAAGTTGGGACATAATTCTTTGACGGACAATACCATGGTAATGGATCAGGAAAAGCCGACGGATAGTTTTCCTAATACGTTTGTACCGGGGCGCAATTTATTCTTCTTAAGTATTGCTGCCGTGTATGCTCGTGAACATGGCATCAATCATATTGTGACGGGAGTGTCACAAACAGACTTTAGTGGATATCCCGATTGCCGGGATGCCTTTATCAAATCGCTCAATGTGACCTTGAATCTGGCTATGGATGAACAGTTTGTAATTCATACTCCGCTGATGTGGATCGATAAAGCTGAAACCTGGGCTTTGGCAGACGAATTGGGAGTACTTGACTTGATACGCAATAAGACCCTGACTTGTTATAATGGTATTCCGGGGGATGGCTGCGGGCATTGTCCGGCATGTAAGTTACGCCGTGAAGGATTAGAGAAGTATTTAAGTCGTAAATGCTAAAACTTTATATTATGAGTGAATTGAAAGACCAATTATCCCTTTTGGGAAGAAAGACTGAATATAAACAGGATTATGCACCTGAAGTATTGGAAGCTTTTGAAAATAAGCATCCGGGAAATGATTACTGGGTACGTTTCAATTGCCCGGAGTTTACCAGCTTGTGTCCCATAACAGGGCAGCCGGATTTTGCGGAGATCCGTATTAGCTATATTCCTGATATTAAGATGGTGGAAAGCAAGAGTCTGAAGCTTTACCTTTTCAGCTTTCGCAATCATGGTGCTTTCCACGAAGATTGTGTGAATATTATAATGAAAGACTTGATTCGACTAATGGCTCCTAAATATATTGAGGTTACAGGTGTTTTTACCCCACGCGGTGGTATTTCTATTTATCCTTATGCTAATTATGGGCGTCCGGATACGAAGTATGAACACATGGCGGAACATCGGTTGATGAATAGAGAATAAAACAGCAATGGGGGTGATAAGAAACACTCCCATTGCCGTTTATTGAATTATTTTTTGATGATTGTCAGTTCAGCAGCTTTTAAGATTTCTTTTCCTTCCATCTTTTCTTTGATACAAACCACTTCTACACTGTCTTCCAATAGTACCCCGCATACTTTATCTCTATTGGCATCCATTGTACTGATATTGACAGTGTCTCCTTTGCCGGTTATCAGAGTAATATTATTCATAGTAGCATCGTATACTATTCCATTGATAATTTGGAATTTAGATTCTTGTTTACAGGCGACAATGCTTCCTATTGCAAGTGAGCAAACAAATAAATAGGTTAACCTTTTCATAATATATAATTTTGTGATTATTATTGAATACAAATATAAATGTTTTTCTTACATGAATTTGATTTCCTAAGGAAAAAATTGCCATTTTTGAACAAAAGCGATTCTTGACTTGTTAATCTAAAAGACTAATTGCGAAATCATGAGAATACTTCTGCATATAAAGTGTCTTTTGTGTATTTTCTTATTATATTTCTCTTCTTCGGTATCGGCTGAAGCCAAGAAGGTAAGTTCCGGTACGGATTTGCTGATTATCAGCAGTTATGTATCAGGTGCTCCGTGGAGTCAGACTATCATTTCGCATATCATGCAAAAGGAATATGACCGGAAAGATGTGAGCATGAATGTAGAGTATATGAATATTCTGACGATAGAGACTCCTGAAATACTGAATCAATATAAAAATAATCTTTTTTCAACTTATGGAAACAATCCTCCTAAAGCTGTGTTGATGCTGGGTAATGCTCCTCTGATATTGCGGGATGAAATGCGTGAACATTGGGGGGATATACCTTTGATAGTATGTGCTGAGAGTAGCTATATAGGACCTGATTCCACCTATATGTACAATCAGGTTGTTCCACAAAAGGATCGTATCTATCTGAATGATCTGCGTGACGAGTACAATATGACTTTTCTGAATGCACGTGCTTTTATCCCCGAGAGTGTTCAACTGATGCGCCGTATGATTCCGAAGATGAAAAGTCTGTTGCTGATTGGTGACCAGACTGACCGCGATATCGATTATGATCAGCAATTTTCTGAATTGATCAAGATGGAGCATTCAGATCTTACTTATAAATACCTGTCAGCTAGTACTTGGAGTCCGGACCAGTTGTTAGATACATTGCGGCAGGTAGTTCCGGAGGAAACCGGTATTTTGTTTGCTTCATGGTTTCATAAACGAATGTTTGCCGGTAATATGCTTATGATGGCCAATTCTTATAAAGTGATTGCTAACTCCACATTGCCTTGCCCGTTCTTTGCGTTATCTTCTTCCATTTCAAGTATTGAAGAAGATGGGACTATTATTGGTGGGTGCGTATATGACATGAATCTGTATTGTGAGGAAATCGTGAAAACTATTAATGCAATAGCTGATGGTAAACAGGCACGGAGTATCCTACCTTATAATCCGGACCCCATTGTTCTTTTTAACTATCCTTATATGGTGGATTTTGGTTTATCTCCTAAAAATTGTCCTCCGGGAACAGTTTATTTAAATGCTCCTCCTACTTTCCTTGAAAAATATCAGTCTGCCTTGGTAGTAGGCAGCATTGTCTTACTGTTGGTAATCCTCTTTTTTCAGCTTCGCAGGAATAAGATACTGGAACGTCTTCAGTTGGTGGAACAGAATCAGCGCTTCACCCATTCTAAAATGGCAATGGCATTAGAAGTCGTTGATTTGCTTCCCTGGCAATGGGATATACGTACGGATGAAATCACGTATAGTTCTTACAAGCCAATAGAACAAGGCAAAAAGGAAGTCTCAGAAATGACTTATGCTACCCATGTAAACAACTACCTCACCTTTGTCAGTGAGGAGGATAGGGAGCGTATCCGGCAAGTCTTTAAGGATGTGCGTGCCAATAAAGTCGATAAAATTAAAGAAGAATATCGGGTTCATCGTCCGGGTAAACCAGACGATTCGGAAGACTGGATGGAGGCTCGTGCTTTCGTGGAACAATATGATGAAAAAGGAAATCCTTTAATCGTGGTGGGCTCATCGCTGTTTATTACAGAACGTAAAGTGGCGGAACGTGAACTCATTGCCGCCAAAGAACGTGCGGAAGAGTCCAACCGTTTGAAATCTGCCTTCCTTGCTAATATCAGCCATGAAATCCGTACTCCGTTGAATGCTATTATTGGCTTTTCCAGCATATTGACCATGACTGAAGATGAAGAAGAAAAGAAAGAGTATGTCAGCATTATAGAGAAAAATAACGGAATTTTGTTGCAGCTTATCAATGATGTTCTTGATTTGTCTAAGATAGAAGCCGGAGTTCTTGATTTGTATTACTCGGAATTTGCACTAAATGGAGTACTAATGACTTTGAAAGGAGTTGTTGAGTCACGTTTACAGAGTAGTGTTGAGCTGATTTTTGAGCCTGGAATGCCAGATTATTATGTTGTTTGTTCAGAGAAAAACAGACTTCAGCAACTGGTTTTGAATTTCCTGACCAATGCCTGTAAATTCACTTCAACCGGGAGTATTCGTTATGGATATGAAGTTCGTGAGAAAGAGATTTATTATTATGTGACCGATACAGGGACAGGTATTCCGGAAGATAAGCTCCATCTTATATTCGAACGTTTCATCAAGTTGGATAGTTTCAAGCAAGGCACTGGTTTAGGGCTGCCTATTTGCCAACTTATTATTCAGAATATGGGAGGAGAGATTGGAGTAAATTCAAAATTGGGAGAAGGATCTACATTTTGGTTTACGCTTCCCCTCAAACCGAAGCAGTAAGCGGGGAAAGCGTTGTTCCTATATGACAGCTTTATCTTCAATCAAGTTCTTCAATCGAATCAGGGCTTCGATATAATAATAGTCTGCATAAATGATGGCAGCATCTATTTCTGAATTGTTCGGTAAGTGTCCGGTGGAGTGGAGGAGGAATGCCGGTTTGCTTTTGCCGCATTGATATTTGTCTGAACTCAAACTTGTTAACATTCTTATGGCGGCATTCTTATATTCATCTCCTTTCTTATCCGGTAGGTATGTAGATAGTTCCAGTAAAGCGGATGCGGTTACACTTGCAGCAGAGGCGTCACGTGGCGCATTCGGAATACTGGGGTCATCAAAGTCCCAGTAAGGTATATAGTCTTCCGGCAGTCTTTCCAGATATACATCGGCTACTTTCTGTACGAAATCCAGATAGCGGGGATCTAACGTTTCCCGATAAACTACCGTATAACCATAGATAGCCCATGCCTGTCCACGTGCCCACATAGTGTTGTCGGCATATCCCTGATGTGTAACTCCTTTTATGAAGTCGCCCGTCAAAGTATCATAAACCGCTACGTGATAGGAAGTGTAGTCGGGACGGAACTGATATTTCATAGTCTTATCGGCGTGCGACACGGCTATATCTGCCAGGTATGGGTTTCCTCCGTTCTTGGCAGCCCAGAAAAGCATTTCCAGGTTTATCATATTATCCATGATCGTATTGTGTCCACCGAACATTTCTACATTGCGTGGCCATGAAAGTATGGTGCCTACACGAGGTCTGAACAAAGTTGCCAGTGAATCTGCTGTATCCAGAATCACTTGTTTGTATTCCGGGTTATGTGTTAACCGATATCCGTTGCCATAGCTACAGAAGATCAGAAAACCCAAGTCATGGTCGTATGCCGGAATTTGTGACAGGAACTTCAACGGTTCGGTGAATTTCTCTGCTTCTTCCTTTATGGTTGCTTTACCGGTATATTCGTAATCATACCATAAAACTCCTGGCCAGAAACCACTGCACCATTCATCCTTTGTTGCTTTTCGGCAATGCCAGGTGTTGAGGCTGTCCATGATATTACGCGGCATCATCGAGTAATCGATAGTACCTTCTGCCGCTTTTAGTTCTGTTAAAGTGCGTTGTACCTGGGCGTCACAGTAATCCAGTGCCTCATATACATCTACATCCATTCCTTTCTCGGGCATGTTGCAAGCTGTAAACATGCACAAGCATGCACCGAACAGTAGTTCTTTTGTTTTCATATAATCAGTCTTTTTATTTATCTATGCGAAACCAGTCGGCATCTACCCATCCCCGTTCCTTACCATAAGGAGTGGTACTGAATAGCCCTACTTTGGCACCTATCCATTTTCCCTGACGAGCTGTGAAAGGCATACCTATTGCTTTATATTTCTTACCATCCAGACTGTAATAGAAGTGGCAGATACCGCCTTTCTCTATTTTTACCTGTAGATAGATATCTTTTTCGTAGTTGGGAAACAAACCTGCTTCGTACTTTCTACTGGCAGGTAATTCTGCCAGGCGATTGACTGTTTCGGGTGTCTTTTGCTCTGCATCCTTGCAGGTCACTTGTTTCAATATAAATTTATCACCTTCTTTCTCTACTCCGAGGTAACAATAGTCCCAGCCCATTACAATCAATCCGGATTGCTGTCCGTCCATTTTGGCGGAAACTTTTAGTTTGGTAGTTGCTGTGAACTCTTCTGCCATGAATTTCTGCAATAAAAGGTTCGGTACTTCCCAGAAATTCACAAAGTTCTCGGAGAGAATATGTCCGTAAATACGGATGAATCCCAAGTCAGAAGTATATCCGAATGTATCCTGATAATTGGCATGCCATTCCCACTGCATTCCCAATTGACGGGTATTGAACTCGTCACTGTCCGCAGGTGTTTCTACCGGGTAATTCTTGCCTATATTGGGCTTTTTATAACGGGTTACTGGTTCGCCACAACCATCGCCGTCCTTATCTTTTCCAATTACAGGCCAGTCGTTTACCCACTTCATCGGGTTCAGGTGAACGACACGCCCATACATGGCTTTATCCTGAAAGTGAACGAACCAGGATTCCCCTGTCTGCGTGTCAACCCATGCGCCTTGGTGGGGACCATTGATGTCGGTAGAACCTTGCGCCATGACAATCTTCTTTTCATAAGGACCGTATATATTCCGCGAACGCAATACTAACTGCCATCCGGTTGCTACTCCGCCTGCCGGGGCAAAAATATAGTAGTAGCCATTCCGCTTATAGAGTTTGGGGCCTTCAATTGTATGGTTGATTCCATCATTACCATCAAAGACCAGTACCGGATCACTGATCACTTTTGTTCCTTCTGCATTCATCTCACAAATTGTGATAACACTGTTCAGTGCGGCACGACTTCCTGCCCATGCGTGTACCAGATATACTTTTCCATCTTCATCCCATAATGGAGCAGGGTCTATCATGCCACGACCGGCTTTTACCAATATCGGTTTCTCCCATTCTCCGGTAGGATCTTTGGTCTTTACCATGAAGATGCCATGATCCGGATCTCCCCAATAGATATAAAACTCTCCATTATGATGGCGGATGGATGGTGCCCAAACACCTTTTCCATGCTGGGGGGCATTGAAGAACTCGATGGGTTCTATCTGTTTCAGCGCATAGCCTGCGTATTTCCAGTTAACCAGATCTTTGGAATGGAGAATGGGCAAACCGGGAGCACATCCGAAGCTGGAAGCCGTCATATAAAAATCTTCGCCTGCCGCGCAGACATCCGGATCGGAATAATCGGCATGCAGCACCGGATTGATGTATGTGCCATCCTTCTGGTCAGATACCCAGGCTTTGGATACATATTGGGCTTCCGCCTGCCAACAGGCAGCGCATAGCAATGTCGTAAGCAGAAATATCTTTTTCATCTTTTTATTTACCTTTTTAAATATCCTGAAAACAAAGATTTTACCTATACAAACTCTTACCTTTATCTACTGAAAATAATCTTAATGTGTTATTTGCCTATTAATACGAGCGAATCTGTTTATTCACTCAATGGCATATCATATTTTATAATCTTTCTCCTTTGTACTTTTTATATTTCTTCATTTCCTGCCTGTCTATAGGTACCAGTCTTATGGCAGCTCCACCACTGGGTTTCAGCTGGAACTTCATAGTTTGTGAAGCGTTGACAAGCAGATAAGTACATTTCACCTGTGTACTTGTTTTTATCTTTTCTCCCCCATCCGTATAGATGCAGGCGAGGTAATTCTTTTCTTTATCGAGGAACGTGAGAGGTATTTCTTCTTCAGAACCTTCATTGTTGGTCATTGCTGCAACAAACCATTCCTGACCTTGTCGGCGTGCCATTGTTATGTTTTTGCCGGGAGCGCCATCCAATACTTTCGTATCGTCGAACACGGTTTGCAAGTTCTCAAACCATTCTATTTCCGGTTCTCCGTGATAGAACGATGGTTTGTCATACCAGAAGATAGTTTGCAGAGGGCTGTAGAACACGAGTGATGCTGCCAATTGGTGAGCATGAGTCGTTTTCAGGCGTTTGTCGAAATAACAGATCGTATAGTCGGCTGCACCGTTTATCATACGAGTGAAGGGGAGCGTGACGTTATGAGTTGCATCGGGAAATTCTTCGTTTCCACAGATACCTTCCTGAGTCAATAAATTCGGATAAGTACGGCTGAAGCCTGAAGGACGATATTCATCATGGATATTCATCAGCAGATGATTTTCTGCCGCTAAACGAACCATATCATGGATCCAGGTTGCCCAGCGATGGCTGGCGTATTGTACGAAACCGGATTTCACCCCGACAATTCCCCATTTGCGGAGCAATGGGAAAAGTTCACGCATTTGTTTCATAAGTGCATGCTGGTTTACGTACACCCAGACGCCAACCCCTTTGTCCTTGCCATAAGTTATTACACGAGGCATATCTAGTTGGGCAACCACCTTTGTGGCATCTCCGTCATGTGAAGCACAAGGCATGTACCATTGCCAGTCGAAAAGCATATAAGGGATATTATGTGCTGCACAGAAGTCGATGATTGCAATAGCGCCTTCGGTTGTGATAGTTGCTTCGCGCATAATCTTGCCTGGTTTCACCCATACAGCGGCATCGGCAATTTCACACGGCGGATTCAGATTCTGGATGATATCATTGTGTTCCAGCAATTCACCTGGTTTGTCGGCTGCCATGACTATTTTCCAGGGAGTGGCATAATAAGTCACCACATCCACGGGGCTATACATTACAGAAGTCAGTGTGTTCTTCTTATCTGTGGAGGCAAGGTATTTGGTCAGGCACCAGTCGTCTACATCAGCATCTGCCAGTGCGGCCCATTTACCATTCGGGAGTTCCAGCGTAAGGGCACGTTCTACCGGATGTTTGATATCATCAATGTTCAGGTACTCAAAGAAAGCCTGTGCCCATTGTTCGGTCCATGCTTTTGTACCTGCCGGTAAGGCGTATTCTGTGAGATCACCTACTACTTTATGAAAGATAGCCTTTGGGTGTTCCGGGAAGAAATAGCGGAAAGCTACTCCTTCATTATAGGCACGCACCTCAATGTTGAGCCGGTAGCCGGAGTTATCTTTCTTGGAGAGATAAAGGGTGCCGGTCCGGTAATGATCGCGTACACTGCTACGTTCACCGTAAAGTGGCTGCCAGGTGATGTCTGTTTCGGGTTGGTAGGTCACAGAGTCCACTTCCAGATTGTCCATCCAGCAGGCAGGCTGTTTCAGGTTTCGTGCTCCCAGAGCCATTTCCCATATCCGGTTGTCCAGTTCCAGTCCGGCATGCGATTCATTGACTACAGGTTGTGATTTGTAATCTACCCGATAACAAAGTTCGTTTACCGCAGGTGAAACCTGCTTCTGGTAAAATGCTATTTCATGTGTTCCGTCAGGAGATGCCAGCTTCAGTTCCTTGCTATTGTCTGCAAAGAGGGAAGGAACGAGAGCTAACATAATAATTGTTGAGCCGATAGTCTTCATATCTTCGTATTTATTGTTTTTATATAAATACGATTTGAGATATGAGGATACTCAATGTGTTCTATCTTTTTGGGGAAATAATGTTCGAGACAGTTTGTGAAATGACAGGACTTCCAAAAAATGACGAGAAGCCATCTTCCTTTTGTGAACTTCCCTGTACATGGACTATGAAGAATCCATATACCCGGTCCTGTTTATTGATCCATGGATAGGCGCCGGCTCAACCCGGTGAACTGATCTGATAGGCTTCTCCTGTTGCTTTTCTTCAAATACGCCATTGTGGTAGATCATATCAAGAAAACGCATGTAGTCGTGCAAAGTGGTACAGAGACCTCCACCCAACATGGGAGCGTGTCCGCCATCTGTATTCACGGGCGTGAAGTGGGAGTTTTTCATTCTTAAAGGTCGGGCTATTAATTCCTGAAATAATTCCTCGAATTCTTTATTCATAGCTTTTTCTGCCATCCGGCCGGCTATCTGCATGGCAAGTCCACCATATTCAAAGCGGGTACCGGGAGTGAAAACCGTGTCAAGCGGAAGAATCTCCATGACTGCCGAATCCAGATGATTGTAATTGTCTACGCGTGGTTCCGGCAGATAAGGGCGGACGCCCGATGTGTGCGAAAGCAACTGACGTAAAGTAATCATTCCTTTTATGTCGTTTTTAAATTCAGGAATCCATTTCTTTACACTGTCATTCCAGTCCAGTTCGGTGCAGTCTACCACTGCTCCGATTACTGCGGCGGCTACCCATTTTCCGGCAGAGGCTACATAGACTTTGGTGTCAGGGGTAAAGTTTTTGTAGTTTTTCTGAAAGATAACGCTATCGTCTCTGACTACACAGATTGAGGCTCCCGGATAGTATCCTTTATTCATCCATGAGGTGACAATGGAGTCAAGTGGCGTAAAATCATAAGCCGCCTGCCGGTTATCAGCAGGACGGCATGATGTGAATGACAGATCCCAGTATACAACGTAACGTTGGTGATGTAAGTCATACAGTGGCCTTAAAACATTGCCCTGTGATGTCTTAAATATCAGTTCCTCGCCTGTACGCTGTAAACTGTGTCCGGGGTGTTTCCGGTCTATTTGTAAGGTGGTATTCAGCTCAGCCGGAATATGATAATTGTAAGTATAGTAATCATTATATAATGCCGGATCAGAGAATGGTGCCGGAGATTGCATACCTTCTGTTCCCGATTCACCGGCCAATACCAGCGGTCCGTATAGCAGGGCTCCCTTTTGTGGATTGTCCGGCGTTGTTTCCAGTTGCAGGCTCATCGGATAATTGGCTTCAATGCGATCACCGTCTTTCCATTGGCGGGTTACGGGAATGTATGATCCCGGTTTCTGTTTTACCGATACTTTTTTCCCGTTGACGTTTACTTTCACATTTTTACTCCATGATGGATAGCGCAGATAAATCGTAGTGGTGACAGGTTTGTCCGTTTGGATGGTCAATGCAGTGTTCTCTTCTGCGGGGAAAGCTGTTTCCTGGCGCAGAGTTATTCCTTTCGCTTTCCAGTTTACCTCTGACGGGATAAAGAGGTTTACGTAGATTCCCTGGTCATTGTGATAATAGATAGCTTCTCCATATTTAGCATGGTTTTCGAAGCCGCTGCCTACGCAGCACCAGAAGGAATTCTCCCGGGTACTATAAACTTTGTGCGAGCCGGAGAGCAAAGGCAAGAAATAGGATACCATTCCCGTTTCAGGGTCTTGTTGCCCGAGGATATGATTATAGAGTGCACGTTCGTAGTAGTCGGCAACTTTGGCATCTCCTGTCCAGCAAAACAGGTGGCGACTGAGTTTCAGCATATTGTATGTACAACAAGTCTCACCGGTATATCCGGTCAGATGTTTGGATAATTGTTGTGGATCGAAATAATGCTCTTTATCACTGCTGCATCCCGGTGCAAAGGTATGATGGTCTATCATGGTATGCCAGAAAAAATCAGTCAGTTTCCGACTGTCATTATCCTGCGTCAGCTCGTAGTTGCGTGCTTCGGCAAGAACTTTTGGGATAAAGGTATTCGTGTGCTTGGTTCCTAAATCATCGCGTTGTTCTTTCAGCGGATCGATAACGTCATTGTGATAGAAGAACTCTGCGAGCCATTGATAACGTTCGTCACCGGTGATGGCGTAGAGATTATAGAAAGATTCGTTCACACCACCGAATTCATTCCGTATCATTCTTTTCCGGGTGGATTCATCCAGTGGTTTAAGTTTATTATAAGTCCAGTTGCCCATGCGGGTAACGACTTCCAATGCCTGTTTGTTATCTGCATAGAGGTATTGGTAGATCAATCCGGAGAAGAGTTTGTGCAATGTATACCAGGGTGCCCATACACTTGTCCCACGTATGTTCCGGTTGATCAATTCTTCCGGATATGCACTGAGATACCCGTTTCCCAAAGCTGCCTGTACTTCTGCCAGACCTGTAACAAGGCTGTCACCTTTCAGCTTGAATATTTCGCTTCCGGTAGATGCGTACATGAGCGCATAGGCTGATAGTAAATGCCCTGTTGTATGTCCGCGCAGTTCGCAGTCTAGTGATTCCCAGCCGCCCAGTTTCTTTACGGTCATATCCCCACCTTCACGTCCGGCAAATACTCCGGCGTTGTCGCGGAAACTGTGTAGCAAACGATTGGTTGCTATGGAAGTCATCCAAACAGAATCACGCATCATATTGTCGCGAAAGCGGCTTGGTAATAAACGCACGTCTTTTAAGTCGAAACTCTCTACCTGTATCGGCGCTGTTGTCACTTTTTTCATTTTTCCGGCATGCTGTCCGGGATAAATGGATTGAGCGGAAAGATCGGTTGATAGAACTGCACAGATTGTCATTAGGATCAAACTCTTATTTCTCATAATTCTTTTGTTAGTTCTTTCTTTATATATACGAAGTAGAGGGATATATTACTCAAATATCTTCCAGCTTTTCAAATGAGCGGATCCATTCCACAATTACCGGTTCATTGCCGATATTCCCAAAATTGAGAATAAGAGTAATGTTTGTTGGCCTTTCTGTGAAGTGCGTTCCATTATTTGACAGATAGTCTGTAATCTTGAATACAGCTGTCTATTACAATCCCCTGCAATATATGTATTGGTATGACAAACTTTCGGATTCGCAGGACGAACCGGAATTAAAGTTCTTTGATGATGTGTACACCACCTGGGATGATACGAAGGTTTTATAAGGTGAAGTCGGTGAGTTTATTACTGTGGCTCGCCGGAAAGGAGAGGAATGGTTCATAGGTTCAATTACAAATAATGATGCACGGACATTACCGGTTGATTTGAGTTTTCTGCCTGCTGGAAAAGATTATGTAGCTGAAATTTATACGGATGGCGACAAATCTATTCCTACACGAACGAAAGTCAGAGTCTCAAAATTCCGTGTCAATGCTAAGACTGTATTGCATTTTAATCTGAGGGCTTCGGGAGGTTCGCCATTCGTTTAGTGCCCGAACTGACTAAGGATAAATCTTTGAAAACCTATAAACAACAGAAGTTGTGATGAAATATGTAAAAGTGACAGATAGAATAAAAGTTACTTGGTAGTTGCTGTTATTTCAGGATATAAAAACTACGTTCCACCGGTTCGGCCGTCTGTACTTTACCAGCAATACCATATTGCCAGGCAACTACCGTTACTTTTACCGGAAATTTACTGCGGGGTGGGATAGGAGTGAATACAATTTGGTCTCCTTCTATTTCAGCCGGACCTTCTTTGATATAGTAAGAGACGGGCAGTTCGCAATCACTTGTGGCTTTTAAAGATAAAGAACCGCTTTCCGCTTTCACATCGGGCAATCCTGGAAATAATATATACTGCCTTTGCCCTTCCGTATTCCGGTAAGGGATGCGGATACTGACTTCCTGAACAGCACCTTTATACTTCTGGTCTCCTGTTTGGCTTGCCAACAGACATATATCACCGGTACGGCGCAGATTATTCATACCCATCCGATAGAAAGATACCATAAATGTGGTGTCATTTACCTTTTTTACTGGTCCACAGATGCGACTGATTATCGGTGTCGCATCTGTATGTTCATCAGATAGTTTGGTTCTCAGGGAATCCGTACATACGGCTTTCAGGTGGAAAGTGATTCCATCGGCTTCCGGATTGAAGCGGGGCTGTACACGTACATGATGTTTCTTGTCGTATGTCAGTAAACTGTCGTTTTGCTCAAAACCCAGATACTGTTCTTTCTTTCCGCGGCTTTGCGTATACCGTACTTCAGTCGCTTCCGCTATTTCACGGTCAAAATACCAGAAAGCATCATGAGGATCACCTTTATATTGTGAATAGGGGGCGGCTTTGACTCGCTTCTTCTGATCGGGATGCCAGCGTTCTGCCAGCCAGCCTTTGGTTGGGTTTACCGGATTCAGTTTTACTTTACCGTCTTTCGTTACTTCATCCGTCAGCCGTTGATTGATAGCTTTTTCCAGAAATAGAGCAATGTATGCGGCTGTTTCGTCTGCCACATCGAAATGTCCCCGTCCTGCGTCACACAGAAATGAGATACAACTTTCAGGATACATCATGCGGAAGGCCAGTGCCGGATTTACCCGGGCTTCCCACCATTCATATTCTCCTTCAATCATCAGTCCGGGTATTCCATCGATATTACGGGTACGTCCCCATTCCAGATTCTCACGCCCGTAGCCGGTAAGATTCGTACGCGGAGCATCGCCATGTAGGGAAATGATAGCCAAAGTACGTTCCGGATTCCATGCGGCAAAATTCCAGGGATAAGTAGCCATAGCCGAATGGCCTATGGGAACGATGGGGACATTTTTCAGTTCACTATATCCGCTGACGTCTGCCAGGGAGAACATCATTTTCTCAAATATCTGTTGTGTGCCTTTCGATACATCCCATTGCTGATCGATACCGGGAGTTATCCATACAAAGCCGATTCCCAGCTTCTGCATCTTTTCGCGGAAAAGGGGATTATCAAAAAGAGTTTCTTCGCTCATATTGTGTTGTCCTACAATAATTGCTTTTACCTGCATACAGTCAGCGGGTATCCACAAGAAAGCTGTAGGATTCCGGTTCGTTTCATTAGAGACAAACCCATCAAGAGTCACAGACCATTGCCATTCCCCTGCCCGCAAACAGGGAGAGAGGAATAGCAAGAGGATAATTGAAAAAAGCAGTCTATATCTATTCATGGTTCTTTGTTTTTATATAATTAATACGAACGAAGAATAGAGTTTACTCAAAGATAAGGGAACCTGTTTTTGCTGTATTTCGATGAGTCTTAGCATTCGTTAATAATCGTTCATTTAGAGGCTTCTTTCAGTTGTTCCATCAGCTTATCCATATTTTCCGGGCTGGCTGCCGATGGGAATTGCAGCGTTCCTTCTTTATTGACAATGGCATAATGCGGGATTGACAGTATGCCGTTCCGCCCGAACTTCTCATAAATTTCCATTTTGAAAGCCTCGTTGATGATGACATGCTCTCCTTTTAAGTTATAGTGCCCTGTCATCTTTTTCCAGAGTTCAGCTTTCTGGGGAGTATCGATGGAAACATACAATAACACGATATCATTTTCAGCAGCATATTTCTGCAAAGGTTTGATGTGTGCAAACGAAGCACGGCAAGGACCGCACCAGGTAGCCCATACGTCGATGAAGATCACTTTACCCGGGTATAAGTCAGTAATTTCCTTAAAGGTGCGTACACTGTCCGTATTCAATATATGAATGTCTTTCGGAAGTTCGGTTTCATTGAACGCTTTGTTCTTCTGTATCGCTGTTTCTAATTTCGGCATTAGCACGCTTTGGGGATATAATGTCTTGAATTCCTCATACAATGAAGGAATACCGGTTGCAAAATACTCACGGCTTTCGTCTTCCAGAATGAGAAGTCCCATTGCAGCCTCCTGTACCCGGCCTTGCAGATTTGTTTTATACCAATAGAATAACAGCTGATTGCGTTCATTGTCATCATTCGTGCGCCTTTCATGTTGCATGAAAATATCTATGCCTGCCATATTCGATATGACATCTGCAAATGCAGGAGAGAACACGCTTTCAGCCTGACCGACGTTTGCAAAATCCAACATCTGGGCGTAAGCGTCGTCCCATTCCTTCTTGACCGTTTCGGAACCTCTCCGGTAGTTACCGAAATATTGATTCATATATGCCATCAAAGCCTGTAAGCGTATATCCTGTATGGCTCTCTGCCTGAACTGATCGTCCACCCCTGCCACTTCTTTTTCTAATGTAGTGGCGTAGTCTGTCAGCTTCTGATATACGGATGAGGCAACCGTATCCTTACTGACGTTAAAGACATCTCCCTGGCGTGCACGCAGATTAAATACGTTTTCATTCAGATCAGCCAACTTCTTGAGTATTTTATTTTCTTTCGTCAAGCCGTCAACCGGGTTTAGTTCATTAGATTTGGAAGCATCGATATCAAGCGTCTGTTTTCCCGGAGTAAGATAGATACTACCTAAGTTTCGCTCACCATATAGAAAAAGAGTCAGCTTTTCGTTACCATTTACAGGTAAGGTAATCTGATACGTGCTGTCGGCATTTAAGCGTAAAGTATCAATCTTGTTCGGTAAGTAAATGCCATCTGTAGTGATGTTATATACAATGGGAGCGCCGGATGTATTCGTTACTTTGCCTTCTAAAGTAATACTCTTCTGGGTACATCCGCTTAGGAGCATAGTGGTTGCTATGCCGCCAAGGCATAAAGATTTGATGAATTCCATTATTTGTTTTTCATTTAGTTCATAATCTGAGACGCTAAAATAGTAATAAGGTTACACCGGGACAATTATTTTCTGTTATTTCTCCGTGATTGTTCATTTAATCTTAATCCCTTTTATAAAGTCATTGGTTACTACCCCTTTCAAGTCTTTCATCCGTTCTCCATTGATTACTACATTTTCAAACGTCACGTTTTGCACGGTTCGTTCTTTGTCCAGTCCTTGAATTAACGATGGATTTTCTCCCACACCTGTATATGTAATATTCCTGAAAGTAATGCCTTCAATACCGCTTCCCGGCTGTTTATCATATTTCTCGTTGAAACGTACTTTTACATAAAACAGCCGTCCTTCCTGAATATTCTCTACCCGGATATCTTCGAAAAGAACATTACGAACCTGATTCTTATCACCACAATCCACTGTCATGCAACCTTGATAAATCGGATCATCCTCGTCATGTTCCAGAATGTCGATGTTACGGAAAGTCAGATTCTCTATTACTTCTCCTGTCGGTGAGTCCGGATCGCCATGACCACCTATATTAATGGGATGTGCCACATCTGCCCAAAGAATAGAGTTCTGCACTGTGATATCCGATGAACCTCCCCACCAGTTCCAACGGTGATTGTACAAAGCGATACAATCGTCCGAATTGCGCATAAAGACATTGTTAATAAGTACCTGGCGGCAACACATCATATCTATACCGTCGCTCCATCCTTTGCAGCTGAATGATTTCAGGTTTTTGATGGTGATTCCTGTAGACCCGCCACCGAATACCGTATAATGGTCAGGGTTCACTACAGTAATTCCGTCTATCAGTATATTCTTTGAGTCGGTCACTTCGATGCCCCGTACCGGATGGTCTAAAATGCCTCGTCCGATAATCCGAACATTTTCCGCTTTATCTACCAAAAGTTTCGCTTTTACTACTGCTCCCGGTGCCAGATATACGGTGGTATTACTAGGGATACGGATTTGATTATTAGGTAAGTCTTTAGGGCGGTGGACTCCTGGACCGAAGTACATAATGTCTTTTTCTACCTTATCATATTTCTCTGTTTCTAAGGGATTGGCAAAAAGATGCAGATTGTGCAGTCGGTCGCCATTAAACTCGATGGAGAGATATTGAGGTTGTCGTAAAGTGAAGAGAATGGTATTTTGTATTTGCTTATATTCAATGCCTTTATTCGAAGGGCGTATAGTCACTTCACGCACGGTGCCATTGTTTTTCTTCACCATTAGTTCTACAGGACTTCCCATATCGAATTGCACCATAGAAGCAGCCTGCACTTTGTCCATATCTACCTGTACGTTGTATTCGAACAAGTCTTTCCATTCACCGCCGGGAATGCGTACACGTACAGTATAGTCATCATTATGCGGCATTCCTGTACTCAGTGTACTGGGATAAGTCACTAACTGTGCCTGCATGGATAAGCAGAAAAGAGTTGATAAAATTGTTGTAATAAACTTCATTGTATAATTGTTTTTTATCGATGCTTCTATACCTGCTAATATACGAATTAAAACAGAAGATCACTCAATACGATTATACAATTCTATAAAAAGAATACGGAACTCATCACGGGCTCCGTATTCACGAGATGAAAAGGATTGGAAAAAACGGGTATATATATTGGTTAGATGAGGGATTTTTTCTTTTTCGTGACAAACAAATGGCAGAGAAAAGGCCAGACTCCTCCTTTCTCAAGCATCATGTTCTCATAATCTTTCATTATTTTCTTATGTAACGCGAGAATTTCATTGGTATAATTCATTATCTTTTCAAAATTCTCTTCCAATTCAACTTCCCGTTGGGTATGATGATAATTGATTTCTAATAAGTCGTCGTTGATTTTTTCTAAGCGTGCTTTCTCCTGATAAAGCCAATTCAAATGCTCTTTTCGCACTCGTTCCATCATGGTATCATCAGGATAAGATTTTAGTGAATTAAATTCGAGAGCTTTGTCAAGTTCGTCAGTATCTATCAGTGGGTCATTGTCTTCATAAGGTTCTGTGCCTATAGAAGAGCATGTCAGATAACGTAACCTAATCCATTCCCGGATTTGCTCTTTCGGTATGCCGTATTTCTCAGCTACTGACTTTGTAGATAACCAATTAGCCATATAGTGTTTGATTATAAGTTTAAAATCAACCCTATACGGCTATAATGGCTTTATATTATAAAGGTACGGGGCATTACTCAATCCCTGTTAGTAGGTATGTGGATACCCTGAACCACGGAAGAGTAAGCCCGTACCAATAACTGATACAGGCTACGCTCGTCCGATGGTTCATTAAATTTCCACATTTTACTAACATCGGAAGAGGACATGTATATATACAAGATACATCATGTCGCACGTTCAGTTGCAAAGATACGTCTTTTTTCACATTTAACAACGAAATCATGGATTTGTTTCTCCATTTTGCGTAACTTTTCTGTTTAGTAACGCTTAAAAAATAACTTGTTTGTTTTGTTTTCTTGGAAAAGTGGCATAAAAAGTGTCTCTTTGCCTTGGATAAGTGGCGTAATTATGGTAGTTTTGTCTTGGAAAAACGGAAATAGGTATTTTCGTCGTTTAAGGTAAACTGTAGAAGCCATGCTGAAAAGAAAGATTGACCATTACATTAAGCGTTATTATGAGACCACTCGTAATGCTTTGCTTGTTATCGGTGCGCGCCAAATCGGTAAAACTTATTCTATCCGGGAATTTGGAAAGTCGTTCAAGAGTTTTGTCGAGATAAACTTCATAGATAATCCTGAAGCTGTAGAAGTCTTTAGAGGTGCAAAGGGGAGTGCGGATATACTGTTTCGTTTGTCGGCTATGACTACAATTCCACTGATTAAAGGTGAAACACTCATATTTTTCGATGAGGTACAGAAGTGTCCTGAGATGGTTACAGCCATCAAATTCTTAGTAGATGAGGGTTCGTATCGTTATATTTTGAGTGGGTCACTGCTTGGCGTAGAGCTGAAGGATTTGCGTTCGGAACCTGTGGGATATATGGGAATCAAAGATATGTATCCCCTCGATTTCGAGGAGTTTATTTCGTGTGTGGGCATTAATGATAAGATAATCGACTCTCTGCGTAATGCTTGGGAAAGTCGCGTGGCGGTGGATGAATTTGTTCACTCTAAAATCATGGAATTGTTCCGCTTGTATCTGGTTGTGGGCGGTATGCCTGCTGCCGTGAGCAAATATGTCGAGAGTAATAATTTGCAAGCAGTAATGGCTGTGCAGCAGGATATCATTCGTTTGTATAAGCGTGACATTGCTCAATATGATCCTGATAACAAACTTTATATAGAAGAGATTTTTAATCTCATTCCGCCTGAACTCGATGCCAAGAATAAACGGTTTATCTTGAAAAAACTCAATGAGAATGCCAAGTTTGAACGTTATCAGAACAGTTTTCTTTGGTTGAAAAATGCGGGTGTTGCATTATCTGTTTATAATGTGGAAGAACCTAAGATACCCTTATTGCTTGCTCGCTCACGCAATCTGTTCAAACTTTTTCAGAACGATATAGGCTTGCTCGCCGCTCAATATGCCGAAGGCATTCAGTTACGGATTATCAGGGGTGAGAAGAATATTAATTTTGGTTCCGTATACGAGAATGCGGTTGCTCAAGAATTGGTGGCGCATGGCATAGAACCCTATTATTATAACAATAAGAAGCGAGGCGAATTAGACTTTGTCATCGAACTTGACGGTAAAGTATTACCCATCGAGGTGAAGTCGGGAAAGGATTATGAGGTGCATCGTGCTTTGTCTAATATCATGGATTGTAAAGAGTATGATCTTTCCGAGGCTGTAGTGTTCTGTAATGATAATCTACGAGTGGAGGGCAAATTAGTGTATGCTCCCATTTACATGGTGATGTTCCTTGAAAAGAGTAATGTGGCGCCAACTTATTACAAGGTCGATTTGTCGATGTTACAGTAATCCTCCAGCAACGGCGCGTCAGTTTTGGATTTGAATATAATGTCGCATCAATGAGGGTATTAGAGAAAATTGGATTTGAGAAAGAGGCAATTATTAAATTGTCCGTCATAAAAGAAGGACGAATATTTAATGAATACATATATAGCATTATGAATATATGAAAGATGAAGCAATAAAACATATAATTAGCAGGTGTAATCTAAATGAAATAGTTGATATACTGTCCGATAAATTGAGTGGTTCAGAGTTAAACTCTTTGCTATTAGAGGTGTTTGACAGGCGTATCACAAAAGAAACACCATCTTCCTTATTGAGTAAATACAGTAAAAACAAATTGGCTAAACCTGCACAATTAGATTTTCTGGAATTTAAAGAGGAAGAATTGGAATGCTGTAAAATAATTGCGAATAATAACTATGAATTAATTGAGTTATCCCCTGTTGCTCAATTAGGTACAAGCAGTGTAATGGCAACAGTAAATCAAAAAAAGTTCTTACAGCACTAAGAAACACGGAAGTTCAGTCCGACCCGACAAATGCAATAGCTTTGCATTATGCTTCATTAAAGAAAAGTAATGAACTGTCTGAGAAAACATATAATTTTGGTAATGTATCAAGAGTTATAAGAACTCAGGTTTTCTCAAACCCAAATTTTACACCTCATTTTCCTCTTTTGTGCCTAATCTCGTGCGGTATGGATACGGGTAGTTTTGAATTTGAAAGAACTGAATTGTATAAACATTTAGCCATAACGCAGAAGGTCTGCAAAGAAGTCTTTGGGTTTGAAAATATATTCTTTGAAATTATACCCAGCAAAGGATATGATGAAAAAAGTCAATTGGTATCAGATACATTATTTTATACTAAAAATAGCGGTTTGGATATTCGTATTGCCAAATCAGATTCACATAATAATTATTACTACGGCATTAGAATTAAAGCTAAGATTATTATTGATGGGGTAGAACATGAAATAGGTGATGGAGGATTACTTAACTGGACTCAAAACTTATTGGCAAATAAAAAAGAACGTATGCTCACAATGGGGATAGGGATACAATTGTTGCACTTATTTAAGAAACAAAAATGCTGAAATCTAAAATCATATACGAAAGCGAAATACGAACATGTTAAAGTTATATACACCTATAAAGATACTTATCAATAATTATTAGGGGTGTAGTGGACAACTGGAAGTTTTTTTTTCAATAATAGGTTTGCATAGTTTGTCAGCACTTCAGCACAACTCCATTTAATCTATTGAAAATAAATTATTATAACTTTTCTACCCGGTATACAATGCCTTTGCAAGTTCGTTTATATTCCAGATTATTCTTCCGCAATATCCTTCCGAAGTGATTTACATTGCTTGCTGTCAGCTTTATATCCCTGTTCTTGCTCCGTAGATGTTCCAGTATTTGCATGGGAGATAAGTATTCGCCTTCTTCTCCCTCTTCCGGTGAACGAAAGTAACAATGGAATAACTGCTCAACCGGGCTCATTTGCTCGAATTCCCGGTTCGTTTCGCGCAAAATAGCCTCATCGGCATCATCAAACCAATAACGTTCGCCCTTTACGATGGCTTCCATCGCCTGTGCATAGAGTTGGCGGTAGTTGATGGTTACGTTGGTATCGATCGGTGCAGTCACTTCTATGCAGATGAAACGGCGGCTACCGCTCGGATCGGTCAGCAAGTCTTTCTGATTGCTTGTCCCGATGAACGAGGCATAGCGCCGCATTTCCTGTATACTGCTGCCATACGGTTTGCGCAGGTTGGCAACAGGCTTTTGCAATAAATGCTTCAGAAAACCCTGTTGATTGATACTGACCTGGTCGAATTCATCGATGTTGATCAGCATAAAGCGTCCCAGGTATAGTTCTGCATCCCGTTTGCTCTTGAAGTCCAGGCTGTCGGTGTAACCGAAACGGAGTTCGGGTGGAAGGATGATGCGGCAATAGGTCGATTTCCGAAAACCCTGCGCACCCACCAATAGGGGAGATGTACTGTTGGAATGCAACTTATCGAGCCCCCTCCAATGCGCCACCATATTCAGGAACCAGCGGTAGAAAAGTTCCCTCCAATGAGGATTGTTGCAGGGCACAAGGTCGGCCAGCGCGCGGACACGGTCTTTTCCGTCCCAACGGCCCAGGTTGCAGAGATAGTCTTCCACCGGATTATAAAGCGGTACGCGATTGGAGGATAAATACCTGTTTACATCCCTGTCCCACACACGGATGCCTTCTTGCAGGGCATCCATGGCTATGCTGTTTTTTACGCGTTGGTCTACGGGTTTGAAATAAAAATGAATGGAGTCCCGTTGCCGGTATTCCAGGTCGTTCGTCAAAGCGTTGAAGCGGAATTCGTACCTGCGTTCCATAAATTCATTTAGTCGGAAAGCAGTATCTTGTTCCGGTGTCAGCGATTTTCTTTTGCCAAATCCTTTGCATTCCTGATAGAGGTTGTGGACAGTTGTCCGCACGGTTGGTTCGTCCGCCTGCTTGAAATAATGTATCATGACTTGGCGTACAGTCTCTTCCTCCGGTATGCCTGCCTTGAAACAGTGTTCTGCCAGGCACACCAGCAGTTGCTGCAAGTCGTCGCCCCGTTTCCATTCTTCCATTTCATTCAGTGCTTTGCTGAGGGTTGTTTCAAACAATAATGTGAAGGTCTGCGAGGTTTCGTAACCCGGTTTCAGTCTTGACAATGGGTTCTTTTCCGTCAGTTGGCGTTGCCGGAAAGTTTCTTCGCCGGGCATACCGAAGGGCTGCTCAAGGCAGAAAGGAATGGCTTGCCGGTTGAAGTAGGGATATGCATCAAGCGTCATGCGGCAGCTTTGCGTCATAGAAGGCTCTCGCAGCGTGATGGGAAACGGCAATATGGGTTGGTAGCATTGCACGGCCATGCGGTAGGCATGTGCGTGAAAAGACTCTATGTTTTCTTCTTTCACCGGCAAATTTCCGTCCGGCAGGGCGAATTTCACCCAGATTTTCACACTCCGTCCACTGCTTCCGGCAAAAGCCGCCCAAGTTTGCGGTAACAAAGCCGCCTGCCGTTTCACCAGTTCCACTTCGGACAATCCGGCCAAATGGTTTACTTCCAGCATCACTACGCCGTTGTAGTGTTTCAGTTTTCGTCCGTTGTCCCTGCTTCTTCCGAATTCCATGGAGGGATAAATGCGCGGCAACTTGTCGATGTGTTCATAGTATCCTCCGCTGTCAGGATTCGTGTAAAGGAGCATGGAGCGCAATCTTGTGACGTGTTCCTCTTTGGTTTCTGTTTTTATCCGGTCTATCCATGCGTCAGCTTCGCAGGTGCTGAGGGTTTCTTTTCCACTTTCTCGGTCTTCTCTGATAAGAGTTATTTTCATCCGTATATGTGTTTTGAAATAATTGAGCAATAAGGGTTATTCCTTAGCGACCGCAAGGTACGCATAATATGCGCTGAAAGCAAATTATAAATGCCTTTTATGATTCTATTTATCCTTAAAGACTGTCGTCCTAAATGCATGAGAAAAATTAACGAATACTTAAGGGAAAACTTGCTTTTGCCCTATTGATTTCGTATCTTTGCTTACTCTAAAACTTCGTCCTGCAATTGCGGGCCCGACGGTTTCGATATGGGAACCGGACAGCCTGCAACTGCCCACCGGACAGCCCGCAATTGCAGGATGAAGTTTTGGAATAAGTATAAGAACATTTATCCTAAGCCAAAAGCACAAAAACGACAGACTATCTGCACATTTCTCTGCCTTGTTTTGGCTTTCAATCACTTAAGAAGAACAGTATTAACCCTTTAAACAGAAACAAAAAACAATGGCAGCACAGTATGACTTCCAAAGAAGACCTAACCCGAAGGGTGACGGCGAATTACAACCCTTGTATCCCCGCATCGTGAACAAGGGTACGATTGACACAGAGCGTTTGGTTAGTGACATTTCCCGAATGTCCAGTTTCAGCCCCGGTGATATTCATGGTTTGTTGGCGGCGATAGAGGATCGGGTTTCATATTATTTATCCGAAGGACACCACGTTCAGCTGGGCGACATGGGATATTTTTCGGCAGGCCTGCAAGGCCGTCCGGTGATGGACCCGAAAGAAATCCATGCGCAGACTATCTTCTTCAGTAAAGTACACTTTCGTGTATCGCCCGATTTCCGCAAACGGTGTGCCGGTTTTGTGGAGCGCGCCAAGTATGGTTTTCGTAAAAGTGCGGAACTTAGCGGTGCCGAACGTTACCGTCGTTTACTGGTGTTTTTGGAGACGCATCCATTCATCACTCGCAAAGATTACAGCAGTGTTACGGGACTTTTGAAAAATAAAGCACTGAATGACCTCAATTTGCTTGTGGAAAAGGGATATTTGAGCACAATTGGGCAAGGTTCGCATAAAGTATATGTACGTGCTGAACCACAGGAGGTTAAATCGGGAAATCCGTAAATATATCGAAAAAAACAGTGCTGATAAACAGTTTGTCAGCACTGGTCGCAACGGTTGCCAGCATAAGGCAACCGTTTGTTTTATTGTATATTAGCTGTCTTAGTGCTGGAGTGCTGACAACTATCGAAAAACTTTCATTGTGTAGAAATCCGGCATTAAGATTGAATCGTGCTCTATCGGGCACGTTTCCAATATAAAAGTGTCTTTTCCGATAATGATGAGATCGGATATCTGTCCGGTTGCTTGGGCTGAAAGGAGGCAACAGAAGCACAGGAGGTGGAGGAGGAAAAGCTTTCGTGTCATAGTAGAAAAAGTTATATCTGCAAAAATAATTGTTTTTGTGTATAAGAAGGGATTTTTATATAAGAAATTTGTTTTCATCCCCTTGACTTGGGGAGAGAATAGTTTCTGTTTCATCTATAAAAACTTCCTCTTAGTCGATTTTCTTGCTGGCGGGATTAAACTGTTTCATGTGAGAAGAGTCATAGATACATATTGGTGAATTCAATGAAAATATAACTCACTTTTAAATGCATTAGAATTATGAAGAAGCAAATTTTAGGTTTGGCCGTTGTTCTGTTTATGGGCTCGGCAGTATGTATGGCTCAGGATAACAGAGGTGGACGTCCTGACATGTCAAAGCGTATTGAACAGATGGTGACGGATCTGGGACTGAATGAAATTCAGGCTAAAGAATTTAAGGCGGTAATGGAGGAAATGAGACCAAACAGAAATGCTTCGGGCGAAAGACCTTCACGCGAAGAAATGGAGAAAAAACGTAATGAGGCAGATGCGAAACTCAAAAAGATTCTGACGGACGAACAGTATAAAAAGTATCAGAGCATGAGACCTCAGAGAGGACAGAGAAGAGGGAAATAAGAAACTGCTTTGCAATGATAAATTAGTTGATGAGGGGAGAGGGGTAAGGCAGGGTATCTGTCATGCTTAGCGTAGTCGAAGCATCTCTTCCCTTTTTGCATGAAGAAAAGATGCTTCGACTACGCTCAGCATGATAGAATGATAGCATTATTTCCGGAATGTAACCTCTTCTGTATGTTCGCCTACAAAGATGCGTGCCATATCTCCGGTCTTATACCATTTGGGTTTATCGGGCATGTCATCATAAATCACTTCACCGTTTATTTGCAAGTTTTCAAAACGAATGTTTTTCACTTTCCGTTCTTTGTCATAACCGATAATCATGGAAACTTCTGCATTCTCTCCCGTGTAGGAGATGTCCTTGAACAATACATTCTCAATGCCTCTGCCCGGTGCTTTGCAATATTTCTCATTGTAGAAGATGCGCAAATTGACTAACTGTCCTTGTTTGAAATCTTCTATCCGGATATTCTCGAAACGCACATTGCGGATCAGATTATTATCGCCTGCATTGATGGCGAGGCAGCCTTGATAATCCAATTGCTTCTCTTTATGGTCCAGAATGTCGATATTGATATAATTCAGGTTTTCCAGAATTTCAGGGTTTTCAACGTCTCCGTGAATACCGATAAAGATGGGGTGCGCTACATCCGCCCAAAGGGTAGAGTTTTGCATGGTGATATTTTTGCAACCGCCGGTAAATCCCAGACGAGTTCCGTAGACGGTGGTGCAATCGTCGGAGTTACGGCAAAATACGCCGTCGAACAATACATTGTTACTGGCAAATACATTCATGCCGTCGCCCCAACCGTAAGAACTGATGGATTTTACATTGCGTATCGTTATGCTGTCCGATCCTCCTGTGGGGCATTGGGTAGTGATAACTCCTTCTACTAATACATTTTTGGAATTGACGATACGTAGCCCTGCCCAGCGTTCGGGAATAACGATACCTCTTCCCAGAATCTTCACATTCTGAGCATTTACCACCTGGATGCATCCTTTTACGAGAGCTCCTCCCGCTATATAAACCGTCTTTCCGGACGGAACATTCAGTGTGTCTCCGGGAAAAGTGTGTATGCCCGGACCGAAGTAAATCAGATTCTTATCCTTCAGTTTTTTGGGTTTCTTCTCATCTATCGGATTGGCAAAAAGATGAAGATTATGGAAAATATCTCCGTTTACTTCTACCGACAAGTTACGCGGACGGTCCAGCTTGAAAGTCATGGTGTTGCCGTCTATGTAAGGAGTTATTCCGTAAGATAGCGGGCGGACGCGACCTGTCCGGACAGTTCCATGATTGAAGGTTACCGATACCTCCACTTCGCCCGAGAAGTCGAAATAACTCATGGAGGCTTTTTTCACATTATGCTTGGTATTCTGCACTTCATCTACTTTGACCATGTAAGTATCTACAGGTCTCCAATCTTTTCCGGCTTCCCTCACCTGGACGGTGAAGTCGCTCATCAATTCTGCCCCTTCCGGTGCAGGGTAGGTAACTAACTGGTTCTGTGAATTGGCACTGTGAGTAACGCCTAATATTGTACCTACAATTAATAGTATACTTTTTAATTTCATTTTATGATATTATATATATGTGACTTATATAATACGAGTAATGGAAGATATTTACTCAAAAAAAGAAGTCCGCAATTCATTGCTTTGGTAACAAACTGCGGACTCTTGAAACTTTGCAATTCTACCACGCTTTATATTTCTGCAAAGAACAATTATTCATCTTTCTTTGCAGAAATATTATTCAGCAGTATCAGGTAGCATTTCTTATTGGTTGTTGCACCTGCAGGACGGTAATCCGTTTTCATGCCTGTACCGCCAAAAACGACATCTGTTACATTCCCTAAGGCTTTTACTTTGTCCTGATCTACCTTGCGGTCTACCATGAAGATGCAGGTTTCATAATTAAGCGTATCGGCTTTTACATATTCATCCAATACATACATGCCGGATGCATCGTCTAAAGAAACGCGTGCTGTACGGTTGCTGACTGTTACAAAATCCTGAGGACTAACATTGGGATTACCCACTTCATCATCGTCGCAAGATGCCAGAAACGGCAACATAAGCATTAATGCCAGAATATATTTTAAAATTTTCATAAAGCTATTCTTTTTAATAAATATACTATTCAAGTTTAATTCACACTATCACCACCCCGGGTTCTGCTTCAGATTTGTATTCAGACGCATCTGATCCAGAGGAAGAGGGGTTAGATAATCACGCTGTATAAAGTTCAAAGTAGTCGGGTCATTGGCTATTGAACGACCATAATCAGGGTCATTTTTACCGGTTCCTTCGTAAATACCATATCTCAAAGGATATTTCTCGGGATAGTAGCAAGGCTCACCGAAATATTGAGCGCTATTAGCTTTTTCTGTTTCGTAAGCGGTGCCTAATACATAATGTCCCAGTTTCTGACCAACCAGATTGATATGCGCAATACCCCAACGCTTCAAGTCGTCCATACGATGACCTTCACCGAAGAGTTCGCAAGCACGTTCGCGGCGGATCTCGTCCAACATATTCATCTTTTTGCAGACTGTCTTATTCTGTTCGTAATCCCAATAGCCTGCATCCCATACATTGGCAATCAAGGCATTGGTCAACGGTGCTACACGGGCACGGGCGCGATTCTTGTTGATAGAGAAATCCAAATCTTCATCGGAAATATTTCCTCCGTTCAGTTCGCAAGTAGCTTCGGCATAGATGCAATGTACTTCGGCCAGACGGAGATTGGGGTAGTCGGCAGACTCTGTATTACTTGGACGGTTGGCACCTTCGATTAAATATTTACGGCTGCCATAGCCGCTGGCGGTACTGTTATTGCGAAGAGTCGGCTTAAAAACACCGCAAGAACTACTGTAAGCAGGATCCCCCGGATTATAAACTTCATCATTTTGGGGAAAGACCGGATCCGGATAAGGTTTTCCGGTAGCGGTTAATTGACGCCCGTCTTCTACACGACTACTCCAGAAAGTGCGGTCGGGTATATAGGTGCAGCTTATAAAACGGTAATCACGATTGCGGTATTCTCCAACAAAGGTTTTGTAACCTTCAAACTGCGGATTGTTTTGCGCGTTTGCCATGTTACCGGTATAGCTGATGCGGATAGGCAAACCGTTACGGCATAAGAAGGATTCGCCAAACTGCTGGCTGATGGACGTTGCCAAACCAACAATGACAGTATGCGATATGTTCTTATTGGGCTTAGCAATGTTGAAATCGTACTTTCTATAAATGATGAATTCCTTGTTGGTGGCTTTTCCTTTGCCCTTAAAGTTAGGAATATTACCTTCTGCATCATCAATATTGAAGAGGTAGTAGTAACTCAACGAATCGCATTCATTCCAGAGCTTAAAAGTTCCGGTTTCAGCTTCGGTAATGACGTCTTTGGACATTGTTTTCGCCAATGTCAACAGTTCTGTTACCGAAGGGTAACCTTCCGGTTTTGCAGTACCGGCTCCCGAATTTGTGCCATCGCCATCCAAGTCATACCCTATGCTTGGAACATATTTCTCCCATGTTCCTTCATAAAGAGCTACTCGTGCCAGGAAAGATTGGGCGGCTTCTTTACTTATCTTGCCTTTATCGGCATCCGGAATATCTTTTTCTTTCGTAAGCAGCTTTACTGCTTCCTTTAAGTCGTTGATAATAAAATTGGCAACTTCATAGCGACTGTTGCGTGGAGCCTGCAATGTGGGATCGGTCAAATCCAATGAATGGTCTGCAATAGGTACTCCGCCGTAAGTTTTTAAAAGTTTGAAGTACTGCCAGGCGCGGAAGAAGTGGGCGGTTCCTACAGCGTGGGATATTGCATTCTTATCTCCCGCATATTCTTCAGCCTTTTCCAGCAGGATGTTGCAATCGCGGATTTGCCCATAAGGGCCACCCCAGCTGCCGCTACTTTCGGGAGCAGTACCACCACCGTTGCTTCCCAGACCGGAAATATCAAGATTGCGGTCCATTGCATTGTAGTCCCATCCATACAGATCGTACAAGTAGTAGGCAGCCTGTTCAAAATGCTCGGGAGTTTTGAAGACAATCGCCTCCGTGCCTTGTGACAAAGGTTCTTTATTAAGAAAGTCACTGCAAGCCGACAAAGAAAAAGTCAATGCCGATGCTATAAATATTCTGTTTATTATACTTTTCATTTCTTTCGTATTTAAAGGTTAATTTAGAATGTTACGTCTACGCCAAATGAAAGCAAGCGGCTGAATGGGAAAGAGTTATTGGTTTCTTCGCCAAACTCAGGATCGTATCCGTCTTTCACCTTGGTCCATTCCCACAAATCGTCTCCTGAGAAATAGAGCCTCACTTTGTTCAGTCCGGCCTTTGCCGTCCATTGTTTTGGAAGTGTATAACCTACTACCAACGATTTCAGACGGATGTATCTGTTCTTCTGCAAGCTGACGTCTTTATATTGATAATTCCAAGCGTTGAAATTTTGATCACGTGAGGCAATGGTATATTCAGCACCCGTATTCTCCGGTGTCCACGTTTTACCCATATAGGTCTTGTTTTGCATCACATAGTTTGTTCTCCAAAGGTACGGTATCTGGCCCTGACGTAAAACTACCTGATTTCCCACTCCTTGGAAGAAGGCACTGACATCAATTCCTTTCCATTCCAATCCGGCTTTGATGGTGAACGTAAGATGCGGGTCTCTGTCGCCGGCATAATAGATATCATCCTTTGTAATGACACCGTCACCATCCAAATCGACTACCTTACGAGCGCCCGGACGAAGGCGGCCGGTACCTGAGTCAGCCGGAGCAGGAATGATGTTACCTGCCTTTGGTGCGGTGTGGTCTGCATTCCAATAATACATTTCATAATATGCATCTACTTCTTCCTGGGTTTGGAAAATACCGTCTGTCTGGAAGACGTAGACCGGCGAAAGCGATTTGCCTACCAGATAGTAATTCTTAGCGTTGCCATTCCAATTTTCAATACGGTCACCGCGACCCAAATTTCCCGGGAATGGGACGTTGGTCATATCCGTAAATTGCAATACCTTTGATTTGTAATCTGCCAGAGAGAAACCTAAATTGTACTTTACACCACCAATTTGATCTCTCCAGTTCACTGTTGCTTCCCAACCTTTCGTCCGGAATTTACCATCGTTACTTTTCGGTGCACCGGCTCCCAAGATAGAAGGATAGGTAACTCCAATAAACATACCTGTATTGGTCTTCACAAAGTAATCGAATGAGCCGTTCAGTCTATGGTCCAGAAAAGCGATATCTATACCGGCATTGTGGCTCTCAATCGTTTCCCAGCTACGCTCGCCCGAACGCATACCATCCAGCTTGAATGAAGTATGGGAAGAAGGACTGACTCCCAGTACAGTACCTCCGGTTTTAATCAGTGCATAGGATTCATAGTTACCGATACCGTTTACACTACCCATCTTACCATAGTTGTAGCGCAACTTCAAATTACTTAACCAAGTAAAACTTTTCATGAAATCCTCATTAGAGATAATCCAACCACCGGAAACCGAATAGAAATTTTTCCAACGTTGTTCTTTTACCAATTTGGACGAACCGTCACGACGCCCCAAAAATTCTACCAGATATTTGCCGGCATAGTCATAATTCAAACGGGTAAGATAAGATACAAAGCCCCATGAATTTTGTCCGCCATAAGCCTCATTGTTAGTACCGCTAATCCAGACATCCAGGTCAACCAAGTCGGAACCGGGATAAAGAGGCCCCATGCTGCGTTTCGCTCCGATCTGCTTATAGGTTTCTTGCTCAGCAGTCATACCCAACATAGCTTTTACATGGTGAACATTCATAAACATACGGTCATAATTAGCAAATGCTCCTAAAGTAACATTCTCCCATTTCTTGTTTTGTTCTTTTAGCGAACCGGGGCCTTGCTTGTTTCCGGTTTCTGTTCCTGCCCAGTCATAATATTGTACTTTGTTTATCTGCTCCGTATAGTCTTCACGAACCATTTTATAGGCGCCGGTAGCCGAAAGGTCGAATCCTTTTACCCACTTATTTAAATCGAGCGTCACTTTCCCTGTGGCACGGAAAGTAGTAAGTGAAGTTGTGTTTTGACCGCCTTGCAGCAAGCCTCCGTATGGATTACGGTTTCCACTGAAAGTATCATAGGCATCACCATTTTCATTCAAAAGGGCCCAGAACCAAGGATCAAAATATCCTCCACCCACATCTGTGCTGGGTGTTCTTTTGTCTTTTTTCTCATAAGACATGCCGGTTTCAAATTTCAAGATATCAATAGGCTGATAGTCTGCATTCAAGCGGGCTCCATATTTCCTTTCACCGTCTTCGGCTACTTTCAGTTGTGAATTGGCATCACTGTAGCTCAAAGAAGCTCTATATGCAAATTTTTCATCAGCTCCTGAGATACTGACTGAGTGTTTCTGTGATGTTGCCTGTCCATAAAATGCATCTAACATGTAGTTTGAAGGCATCCAACTTTCAATCTTATTCCCATTCTGTGCAAAGATGGATCTTCCTGCCCGCAAAGCATTGAACAGTTTGTCACCTTTATACATCATAGGAGCACCGGTATCCGGATCAATATCCTTGTAGTTCGGTGCCCATTTACCTTTACTATTTTTTGCTACTGATTGTCCACCAAAACTATTGAATATCCACCAATTTAAATTCTGATAAATTTCCCGTGGGTCCGTCAGCTTCGGATTACTGGCAGCCGTATCATAGTATTGTGCCTCAAAGAACATGTCCAGCCACTCCTGATTGTTTGTAAGAGGTGCCTGAATACCATCAATGGTACGGCTGATTGTGCCGCTGTAAGATACTTGAGCCTTACCTTTCCTACCGCGTTTGGTAGTCACCAAGATGACACCCGATGCTGAACGCGCGCCATAAATTGCAGCCGAAGCATCTTTCAGAACAGAAATATTTTCAATATCGTTACCATCCATAGAGTTCAACTCACTCAGTGAACCGGCAACCCCATCAATTATAATTAGCGGATCATTGCCATTCATGGAAACATCACCACGAATCTTAATCGCTGCTCCTTCGCTACCCGGGCGGGTAGAACTGCGTGTTACTACCAATCCCGGAACCTCGCCTTGTAAAGCCAGAGTAGTATTGGCAATACCTCTGTTCTTGAACACGTCATCACCCTTAACTTGGGAAATGGCACTGGTCAAGGAAGCCTTTTTGGCCACACCATAACCGGTTACCACAACTTCGCTCAGCAGTTCGGAGTCTTCCACTAGCTTTACGTTGAAGTTCGTCTTGTCACCGATGGGGAGTTCAACTGTTTTATAACCGATGTAAGAGATAACCAATGTGCCTTTTGCATTATTCAGGACGAAATTACCGTCTATATCCGTAATCACACCGTTAGTTGTACCTTTCACCATGACATTAGCGCCTATAACCGGTTCTCCGTTGTTGTCAACAACCTTACCTCGAATGGTTCCGGCTTGTTGCACTTCCTGAGTCACTTCCGTTGCAGCATTTGCGTTATATGCAGGATAGATTACCGTCAGGCATAAAGCCGCTGCGAATATTATTCTTTTTCTCATGATATAAACTATTTGCTTAAATTATAGTATTAGATTTTTTATTCAGCGCCATAAACATTCAGGTCTGCAAGCATTGCCTGGCCTCCTGTACCTTTATGTTCTGTTCCGAAGTAGACTTTGATATATCTGGCTCTCGGGGTCGTTGATAAACCGAAGGATTGCGGAGCATTATTGTTGGGATCGAAAGCAAATGAACCATGATCTATCCAACTCCAACTATTCGGATTGCCGGGATCTGCTGCACCGGCTTCGGTACAAGTGTAAATCTTCTGTCCTTTTTGGCCTCTGGCATCACCTTGGCGACGGGTCAGTTCAACGCTTGCTACAGTGATTTCCTTACCCATATCAAGGATGAACCAATGTGGATAACTTGTAGAAGGAGTTTTCCAAGAAGCATGCCAGTAAGTTTTCAGGCTGCTATCTATCATAGAAGTTACACGGCCATTTTTCAAACCGTCCTGGTTTCCTTCGCCTATAGCTTCTTGCGAGCTGTAACCTATAGTGCCGTCACTGGAATTTTCATTATATCCCGGGAAAGTCCAGTTGCTGCGGTCTATCTTCATAGCTGGGATGGGAGTAGCTTTTAGTGCTTTAGGCTCCGAAGCGTTTTCATATTCGTCTTCAGCACTGACATTAACGATGCATTCGCCTGCGAGAAATTCGTTGTTGGCATCGGTAAGCATCACAAGTTGAGGTCCTTTGGATTTAGCGGGAGCTTGAAATTTAGCTGAACCTGCTTTGTTTGGGTCACTTGCTGCATGAAAATCTAATGCTATTACAACCGTCGTGTTGTAGTTATTTTCATAATCTACAAGCACTCCACCCAGTACCGGTGCAAGAGTGACGGTCTTGACAACTTCCAGAAACGCGGGGGAGTCCGGTGCTTGTGAGACATCAACGGCTCCGGAGTTATTCCCTCTTACAGAGCAGGCAAACAATGAAAAAGACTGGACATCAGTGTTTGCAAAACCTTTGATTGTGGCCGTTGAACCTCTTTCTTTGGAAATCAATTCATATTTCTTTTCACCTTTTGCATTCGTGTACTCAATCTTTGTGTACATGAAACTGGAACTGGCAGGGTTGGTCCAACTTAACGTAACTTCACCCGGCCCCGCTTTAGTCGTTACATTGGTAACCTTTTCCGGTGCCGCATCATTAACTGAAATTCTGCCTTCTTCTTCTCCGCAGGAGCTGATTATGGCAGATAGAGAACACAAAATCACCGTAGAGAGAAGAACTCTCTTTAACGGGAACTTTAGCAAATCTTTCTTCATAAACTATAAATTTAAAATTAACACTATTATTTAATCTAATTAGATGCATTGTTTGATGAACTCCCGTATCTCTTTACGGCTGGCGAACAAATGGTTCTCAACCGTACGATGGGAGATATTCAGACTCATGGAAATTTCTGAGACGGATTTATCTTGAAAGCGATTCAGTACATAGACTTTTCTGCGTTGGTCGGAAAGCATTTGTAGTTTACGCTTTTCTAAGGATAGTAAATCCTTTGCAATAATCTGACTTTCGGTTTCATTCGTGTAGGTTACTGCATGCTCATACATATAAGAGGTTATTTCCTGTTTCTTATAGTGGCGGCGTAAGTAGTCGTTCACCAGGTTGCGGGCTATGGTGTGAATGAAATATTTCACGGTGTCCGGACGAAGCATTTTCTTGTAGTCCATCAGACGCAGAAATACGTCTTGAGATAAATCTTCGGCTTCCTCTTTACTATTTATTCTATAATAGATATAGAGATAAACAGAGCGATGATAACTCGCGTAAGAGTCAGCTACTAATTGAGTGGATGTCATCGTTGGGTTTTCCATGTTTCAGACTTTGATTACGTTTTACATTAGCGTTACGATTGCAAATATAAAAGGTAAAAAATGGAAAACATTTCCTTAGAGTGCTTAACAAATCTCACTTCATTAAGTTGGACTAAAAATAAATTAAGTCACTAATAAATAGCAACTTAATAATTTGAGACTCATAGTATCAACTAATAATTTGAGACTCTTTGAAGAGTATTAACTGAAAACTTTCACATTATTATTCTATTATCAAACTTTTAATGATTCTTTTTCTATATTCCTTCCATTTACTGTAATAAAAACCGCAATAATCTTTCAATATACAGTAAGATTATTGCGGAAAATAATAGAATATGCTTTAATACTATATAGATTACTCGTTATTCTTTCCGATGTTCCGGATATATTCATTGGGAGTGATACCGGTAGCTTTCTTGAAGTAGCGGAAGAAAGAGGCGCGTGAACTGAAACCGCAAAGTTCGGCAAGCGCTCCCAGCGTATATTTGGAATACTCATCTTCATTGATAAGACGTTTGAATTCTTCAATGCGGTAATCATTGATATAATCGTAATAATTACGATTCAAATGTTGATTGAATAGATAAGATAGGGTATGGGCCGATCTGCCGAGCATAGTTGCCAGGTCAGCTATTTTCAAATCGGGGTTGGTGTAGGGCTTATCACGGTGCATCAGGGCCTCTAGTTTCTCTGTCAGGTGCTGACATTCCTCTACACTTATCTTGTTGGTTTTGTATTTTACTTCAGCTGTCTTTTCTTGCTTCTCAGCTTCCTGTATTCCTTCCGATAACTGAGGTTGAATGACTTTGATTTGCTTCGTTTTTCTCTTTCGCTGATAATATATGTAGCCGATAAAAGCTAAAGCTATGGAAACGGCAATAATGCTCCATGTTTCTACAGGATAGGCAATGTGGACGGCTGTACATACTTCAGAATCAGTGTTCCCGATATAACGTAACTTGAAGAGATAGTTTCCGGATGACAAATCATAATAAGTAATATCGGACTTTCCGGTCAATATCTGCCAGTCCTCATCTTCACCTTCCAATTTATATTCATAAGTCATATAAGCCGGTTCGGTATAGGTAAAGCCGGAGAAATGAAAAGTCAGGTTGTTTTGGGAAGATTCAAGTTGTATTTCAGGAACTTTTCCACTTTCAATAACAGGATGAAGCGATTTCTTTCCGTTGACGTAAATATCTGTAATAGTCAGCGGATAAGTGTATCTTTTCATCTGATTATTTTCCTTGAAATTCATATAAATCAGACCTTTGGAATTTCCCATCCATATATTTCCCTGCTGGTCCTGTATGGGAGGGCACAATGTGAAAATAGAACTGGGAATACCATCTATGAAATTATAGGGAATAAAAGTTTCTTTCTTGTCGTAGCGGTAGAGTCCGTTATTGGTTCCTATCCAGAGCCATTTTTCGTCATCTTCCAATATAAACATACCATCTTTTCCTTCCAGTTGTGTATCAGGTTGCAACCTTCTGAAACGGCTCATGGAGAGATCGGATATACACATACTGCCTTTGTCCGGCAGGAAATAAAGATTATGGTCGGAGTCTTCATATACAACTCTGATCTTTTCTTTATGAATAAAGTTTTCCGGGAAGATGTCGGTTTTTAGACTTTCGGAAGAGGGGTCCCAGATACACATGCCATTTTCCGTACAAATCCATCCTTTATGGGTGGAGTCGAAATAGATTTCATAAACATTCCCTTCAGGTAGTTTGGAGTTGGCACTGGTGTAGTGCTTGATTCTTTTTCCATCCTTATAGCAATAGAGCCCCATTGAGGTACCTATCCACAATTGGTCTTTGGCATCCGCTTTTATACTGAAAATCTGTCCCCGCATGAAAGGTTGTGGTTCATTGGGTTCGAAGTCGTGGATAGTAAGATCAGCAGGATTGAATATGTACATGCCGCCGCCGTATGTTCCGATATAGTATTTATCCTGAAATTTGTAGATACAGAAGATCATACTGGAACGCAATTCGGGAGATTTAAAGTTTTTGAAACGCCGTTGCTCTTCGTTTATGTAGAATAAACCGTCGCGGGAGCCGACTAACTTTTCATGTTCAGTGATTGCGATACTACGGACGGGCATATCTTTGGAGTCAAAATACGGGAGATAACTGTAAGTAGAGAAAAGTCCGCTCTGGTATAAGCTGTAGTCTAGTCCCAGCTGATAGAAGCCTATCCAGATGAGGCCGTCACGATCTACCAAAAGTGAGTACACGGAGTTGGAACGGATACTTTCTTCTTTTCCCGGTTCATGGCGGAAAGAGCGTAGAAGTTTCATTTGTTGGGTCGAAATGAAATGAACCCCGTTTCCATCGGTACCCACATACAACATATCTTTACCATCACTGGATAAGGAAGATATCACATTACAGCCTACGTCGACAAAATGCTTAAACTTATGCGTCTGTATGTCGAAACAGATGATGCCTTGCCCCATTGTACCCAGGTAAATTACGTTGCCAATGCGGGTGATGTTATTGTAAGAGCAAAAATGTTTGTCCTCTACTATATTATGATACGGAGTAATTTTCTTGTCAGCCAATGTTAGGGAATAAAGTCCGTCGTTGGTGGATATCCAGAGAAGACCTTCTTCACCCAGAGTGAGTCCGGTGATGACATTAGAGACCGAAAGGACATTGGGGTCTATAAGTATCTGGTCCAGATTCCCGTTTTTATAGATAAACAGACCAGCTTCGCTACCTATATATAAAGTACCTTTCCCATCAGGTAGAAGTGTGCGGACACCGTAGTGTAATGTTTCGGCGGCAATCGGTTCGAGAATATCTTTTTCGGTATTCACCCGCCAAAGTCCCATGCCGTTTCCCATCCATATCTGGTTGCCTTCCATTTCGGCAATGGCATTGACTCGCTTGATCTTTTCATTTGCTCCCGAAATCAAAAAATGTTTCAGGCGTGTGCCGTCAAAACGCTCCAGAGAATTGCCGGTACCTATCCAAACATAACCAATGGAATCTTTATAAAGTGCATTCACTACTAAGTCGGAAAGCCCTTCGGTGACGGACAATCCCCGGAATACAGAGGGGAGGGAATAGCCCGGCAAGAAGCTAAACAGTAGGAATAATAGGATGATATATTTTGATATGTTTTTCACAATATATTATATTTCGTTTCTATGTATTATGTTTCTGCAAGCAAATATAAGGAAAAAGAACGAAAACGTTTAGGTTTAGAATGATAATTCAGAGGACGGGAATCCTCTGCTGATCTGTTGGTTTATGACCAAGTCCATACCAAGTCCGTACCAACTCCCTGTTAAGTCCGTACCTTCTCCTTGGCTATAGACACGGAGATGATACGGACTTGACAAGGTTTCGATAGGAAGTTGATATAACCTTGATACTTTTGCTATTTCTTTTTCTAATTATATAATACAATCAATTAATCATTAAATAAAATTCTACTTCAATGTCTTTTCCTCCGTATTGGCTTTTAGCTTGTACGTTTTCTTTTGAATACTGACAGTGCAATCAGTCGATGCAGTGTAGTACCATGTCCCTTTTTTGAATTCCAGTAATACATCTGCGGGAGTTTCCGCCTTGATAACTACATTTGGGGTGCTTAGCAAAGTGCCATATCCTAAAAAGAAGGTACAATCATCGCCCTTTTTATTTCCCCATAAAGCATAGGTGGCTTGTGCACTCATTTTTCCACTGGTGCAGATATCCGTGGGGTTATCAGATGACAGAATATAATCTGTGCGTCCATTTTTCTGTACCACACAGATACCGGTGGCACTGTTTTCCGTTTTGCTTTTTACTTCGGGGAAGCTTACTTCGGTAATGCAGCCGGGTTCTTTTACGGATGAGGGTTCATAGATAGCGACGAACGGCCGGTTCCAGGCTTCTCCTTTCTGGCGGGCTACAAATGTCAGGGTAGGCTGTTCTTTTATATTATATGGCATCCCCGGGGTACGGCTTAAACCTTCCGTCATGGGAGACAGGGCGGTGAAAACTTCCCGGTCCGTTTCTCCTTTCATCCACAAGTTCATTGAAATGTCATCCTTGTCGGGCATGGCAATGGTAAATGTAGCTTTTATGTCTTTGTCGGTAGTAGCCGACTTCTTATCATAGATATAAGAATAAGCATAAAGGTGAGCACCGGCAAAGGCCAGTTCTTCGGTAGGTTGCAAATTCAGGTCTGCACCGTCTGTGCCTGTCAGTGTTAGGGTTTGCCCCAGGTTATGGTAGAAATAATCATGCATTTTATCACCACCGCGTTCTTTCCGGCTGCGGAAGATATCTACATAGTAACCGGTTTCCGGACCGGTAGTGACGATACTCATCATACGGGTCTGGTCGGCACGGCTTTCCGGTTCACGGAAAGAAACATCGCTATAGGTTACGGAAGTGAAAGCTTTTCCCGGTTCGGAAGAAACTGGAAAACTGGATTTAAGATCGAAGGAGTGATTACTTTTCATAACCGGATAACTGGAAATGCCATCTACGCAAACCGTGTTATGACTGGGAAATTGAGAGTAATATTCCAGATAGTCCAGTCCGCTGTATAAGTAAAGGCCGATTCCGGCATCGGGAGCCAAAACATATCCCTTACCATAAAGCTCCATGGATATGCCATTGGCATGCATGTGGTTTCCTTCACTGGCATTCAGGGATATCATGAGGCTGTTACGGGGATTCATGCCGTTTCGTTGTACCAGCCAGGAAACGTTCGGTGCATAGAAGAGGGGAGAGACATATTGCTCTATTTTTCCGGCTTCGATATTTGGATTCAGTTCCAATGGCTTTTCATCAAAGAAAGAATTGATAGAGACGAGGACGCTTTTTTTATTGTCTTTGGTTTTTCCCGCATCAGGATGGAAGCATTTCAGCATGGCAGTGAAATATTCTTCCTGCTCTTTCTTGCCGTTGTGTTGTGCATTTCGTATCATGCGGGATATAGGATGGGTGTTCAGATATCCTGGGTGGGTGTCGCCGAAACCACAGATCATCCGGTTGGGGAACAAATATTGCGGAGTAGCGGCTACCGCTTTAGAGAGAACCGGCATTGCTTCCACCAGGTCATAATTCAGATTCCGGTCGAAGAGGGTAGTAAAGCTGGTGTAGTCATTCAGTACTACATTGCTGTATCCGGGACATTCGGCCCAGATACCTGTCTTCGGATCGAAGCCATAATCGGCTAATTTATTCAGACTCCATTGGCGGATACTGGAACGGTTGAGTACATAATCAATGTAATATTCGCGCCCTTTACCGTCGGCATATTGCTTATTGTTTTCCAGTATCATACCAATATTCATGACATAGCGAGCCTGCATCAGGTTCCAGTTGTTGTGAGGAACACCGTTTGCAATGATATTGTCCGCCCATTTCTTGAAAGCTCCTGCGTATATATCCATTTTGTCGGTATGCCAGGCATTCAGATAGTCATACAGGAAATCGTAAAGGGGAACGATGTCATAAAGAATATCTTCGTGAATAACCTCAAAAGAACTCATGCCTACCAGAGTTTGCTGATGACCGTGGTTGAGGTCGATGGGAACATTCCGATAATAGATACCTGTCATATAGGTATCGAATACTCCGGCAGCGAGTTTTGCATATCTTTCTTCTCCGGTAAGCCAGTAAAGGAAGGCGGCATCACGGGCGATACCCATGATTTCACGGTTCAGGCTCTCGATGTTGCGTCCGGTTTTAGAAGGATGTACACTCTCCATAGGGCAGCCGGGCAAGGCGTTGTTACAGAAAGTCACATTTCCTTCCACATCGTCATCGTATGGCACTACGTCTTCCAGACGGGGGCGTCCGTGGGTGGCAAATGTGCCGCGCGTACCGGTATAGCGAACGGTGGGTACCGATGCTTTTTCGCCTCCGGCATGGTCGAAGGTTTCGCCTTTTATATATACATCCGTAGCATGAGACTTCCAATACATGGCAAGGCGTGAAAGTAACCAGTCCGGTTGGGCATCTGTCAGGTTAGCATAAAGATCGGTACGCCTTTTCAGTTTCTCAAATACGTCTTTTGCCCAATCTTCTTTTTCTATCAGATTCAGGGTTTCACTCTTACCGTTGCTGTTTGTCAGATAACGCGGATGGCTGTCCGGCAACTGCTGCCGGAAGGCGATTTCTACCTCTTGGGCTTGTAATATCCCTGAAAAGAGAAGGCATATCAATAAACTAAGTGCTTTCATATTCTATCAATAACATTAGGTGTTTAAAGAATATACGGATGAGGGCGGATAATTACTCAACGGAACACGACAAAGATAGCGCAAGACTATGCAAAATATGTAATCATTATTACACTTTTTTAAAAATAAAGCCCCTACTTTTGTGAAAAATACTATTTCCTATGAAGAAATTGTCATTTATAAACAGGTTTTTACCTTCGTACAAATGGAAAGTGGCTGCGATAGTTATCTGCGGTATCGTTGTGGGCGGGGGAGGCTTGTTCATGTACTTGCTGCGGGCGCATACCTACTTGGGGGATGAGCCGTCGGCATGCGTGAACTGTCATATTATGGCACCTTACTACGCTACATGGTTTCACAGTTCACATAGTCGGGATGCCACTTGTAATGATTGTCATGTTCCTCATGAGAATGCCGTAAAGAAATGGACATTCAAGGGGATGGACGGTATGAAACATGTGGCTGCTTTCCTGACAAAGAGCGAGCCGCAGGTTATCAGGGCGCATGAAGCCAGTTCAGAGGTGATTATGAACAACTGTATCCGTTGCCATACGCAGTTGAATACGGAGTTTGTGAAAACCGGGAAAATAGATTATATGATGTCTCAGGTAGGTGAGGGTAAGGCTTGTTGGGATTGTCACCGGGATGTGCCGCATGGCGGAAGCAACTCGTTGTCATCCACTCCCAATGCACTGGTACCTTATCCCGAATCGCCCGTTCCGGGCTGGCTGCAAAAGATGCTTAAGAAATAATGAAATAAAATCAATATACTTATGGAAAAGAAATTGAAATCATGGCAAGGCTGGCTGCTGTTCGGTGGTTCGATGGTAGTTGTGTTTGTATTAGGATTATGTGTTTCCGCGCTGATGGAGAGGCGGGCGGAATTAGAAAGCGTGTTCAATAACCGCAGGACTGTCATTACAGGCATTGAAGCCCGTAATGAAGTGTTCAAAAGTGATTTCCCCCGTGAATATCAGACCTGGACGGAAACAGCGAAGACGGATTTCCAGAGTGAGTTCAACGGAAATATTGCGGTCGATGTATTGGAACAACGTCCCGAAATGGTGGTTCTGTGGGCAGGATATGCTTTCTCAAAGGACTATTCGACTCCACGTGGGCACATGCATGCGATAGAGGATATTACGGCAAGCCTTCGTACGGGGGCGCCTGCTACTCCCGAAGATGGTCCGCAACCGTCTACCTGTTGGACTTGTAAGAGCCCGGATGTTCCCCGTATGATGGAGGCTATCGGTGTGGATGCGTTCTATAATAATAAGTGGGGAGCAATGGGTGATGAGATTGTAAATCCTATCGGATGCGCCGATTGCCACGAACCGGAAAATATGAATCTGCACATCAGCCGTCCGGCTTTGATCGAGGCTTTTGCACGCCAGGGCAGAGATATAACAAAAGCTACTCCGCAGGAAATGCGTTCGCTGGTTTGTGCGCAGTGCCACGTGGAATATTACTTCAAGGGTGATGGCAAGTACCTGACTTTCCCTTGGGATAAAGGCTTTACTGTGGAAGATATGGAGGCTTATTATGATAATGAAGGTTTCTATGATTATATTCATAAACTGAGCCGTGCTCCGATATTGAAAGCGCAGCATCCTGATTATGAAATCTGTCAGATGGGTATTCACGGTCAGAGAGGTGTGTCATGTGCAGATTGCCACATGCCTTATAAGAGCGAAGGTGGTGTGAAATTCAGCGATCATCATATTCAAAGCCCGCTGGCGATGATAGACCGCACTTGTCAGACTTGCCACCGCGAAAGTGAAGAAACATTGCGTAACAATGTGTACGAACGCCAACGTAAGGCTAACGAAATACGTAACCGTTTGGAACAGGAACTTGCCAAGGCTCATATCGAGGCTAAGTTTGCATGGGACAAGGGGGCTACGGAAGATCAGATGAAAAACGTACTTGCCCTGATCCGTCAGGCGCAGTGGCGTTGGGATTTCGGTGTGGCTTCTCACGGTGGTTCTTTCCATGCTCCGCAGGAAATCCAACGTATCCTTTCACATGGATTGGACAAGGCTATGCAGGCTCGTCTGGCTGTATCAAGAGTATTGGCTAAGCATGGCTTTACAGATGATGTGCCGATGCCGGATATTTCAACCAAAGAGAAAGCACAACAATACATTGGTCTCGACATGGATGCGGAAAGAGCTGCTAAAGAGAAATTCTTGAAAACAACTGTACCTGCGTGGCTGGAAAAAGCGAAAGCTAACGGTCGTCTGGCTCAGAAATAAAACAAAAATATGTGGATCAGACCGTGGGGATTTAAAGAAGGATGCCTGATAGGCGCAGGACTGTTGGTGACAGGATGGCTGCTACAGATTACAATCGGTGAAATAGATTGGAGTCTGTTTGCCTGTCCGGTGAACATCATAGTTCTGGTTTTATATATAGCCGGAATAGTTGCCATGCATTGCCTGCGCAAGCGTGTTTATATCTTTGGTTGGATGAGTCATTATACATCGGCTGTCTCTTCTCTTTTATGGGTGGCGGGCATTACGGTGGTGATGGGACTTATCCGTCAGGTCCCTTCCGGTCATCCGGCAGATATGCTTGGCTTTTCACGAATGCTTTCGGCATGGCCTTTTGTATTGCTTTATATCTGGATGATGACTGTACTGGGGTTGACTACGCTTCGTGCCGGATTTCCATTCAGATGGAAGAAGCTTGCTTTCCTTTTGAACCATGCCGGGCTGTTCATTGCCCTGATTACGGCAACTTTGGGAAATGCCGATATGCAGCGGCTGAAAATGACCACCCGGATAGATAATGCCGAATGGCGTGCAATGAATGAGCACGGTAAATTGATAGAACTTTCGCTGGCCATTGAACTGAAAGACTTCACGATTGACGAGTATCCTCCGAAACTGATGTTGATTGATAATGAAACTGGACGTACATTGCCAGAGAAAGCACCGGAACATTTGTTGCTGGAAGAAGGTGTTACGGATGGACGACTGGTCGATTGGTTGGTGACTATCCGGCAAACGATTCCCTGGGCGGCTTCTGTGGCTACGGAAGATACGGTGAAGTTTACCGAATTCCATTCGATGGGAGCCACGTACGCCGTTTATTTGCAGGCTATCAATCAAAAGACGAAAACTGCAAAGGAGGGGTGGGTAAGTTGCGGTAGTTTTATTTTCCCATATAAAGCATTGCGTCTGGATTCGTTGACAAGCCTTATTATGCCGGAACGCGAACCGCAGCGTTTTGCATCTACAGTGAAAGTTTACACGGAAGACGGCAAACAGGTGGAAGATACGATTGCAGTGAACCATCCCCTGAATGTGGCGGGATGGAATATTTATCAATTGAGTTATGATGATACGAAAGGGCGTTGGAGCGATATCAGTGTGTTCGAACTGGTACGTGATCCGTGGCTGCCTGCTGTCTATACAGGTATTATCATGATGGTTCTGGGAGCTATCTGTCTGTTTGTTAATGCACAAAAAAGAAAAGAGGAGGACGCTGAATGACGTGGGATTATTTTGTACCGTTTTCAATTGCCGCCCTGCACTTCTGGGGATTCGGTGCCTTTGCCGCTTGGCGCGGAAGAAAACCGTATGTTGTTGGTGGGCTTACCTTGATAGGGCTTGCTATCTTCTTCTGCTTTATTGTGGGAATATGGATTTCCCTGGAACGTCCGCCTATGCGGACGATGGGAGAGACGCGCCTGTGGTACTCTTTCTTTCTTCCACTGGCAGGACTCATCACATACAGTCGTTGGAGGTATAAGTGGATACTCAGTTTCAGTTTTATCCTGTCACTGGTATTTATCTGTATCAATATCTTCAAACCGGAAATACATAACAAAACTTTGATGCCGGCTTTGCAAAGTCCGTGGTTTACGCCGCATGTCATCGTATATATGTTTGCCTATGCTATGCTGGGTGCGGCTACCGTGATGGCTATTTACCTGCTCTGGTTCAAGAAGAAGCCGATTGACAGCCGGGAGATGGACCTATGCGATAATCTGACTTATGTAGGATTGGCATTCATGACATTAGGCATGCTTTCGGGGGCTGTATGGGCAAAAGAGGCGTGGGGACATTACTGGTCGTGGGACCCGAAAGAGACATGGGCGGCAGCTACGTGGTTTTCCTATCTGATTTATATACATTTCCGTCTTGGAAAACCTATGTTATACCGTAAGGCCTTAATTTTACTTCTGATATCATTTGTTTTGCTGCAAATGTGTTGGTATGGCATCAACTATCTGCCTTCTGCACAGGGAGTCAGCATTCATACGTATAATTTAAACTGATAATCATTATGAAAACTACTTATTGGGCAATGCTTCTCATGCTTTTGCCAAGCATGGCGTATACGCAAACTACAGAAAAAGAGAATGAATTTACAATGTCCATCCAGATCAGACCTCGTGCGGAATACCGTAACGGTGCTCTGATGCCCCGTAATGAAGGAGAGGAACCTGCGGGATTCATCAATAGCCGTGCACGCCTTTCTATGGAGTACAAGCGTTCTGATTTGCAAATGAAAATCTCGGCTCAGCATGTGGGGGTATGGGGACAAGATCCGCAGATTGACAAGAACGGCCGTTTCATCATGAATGAGGCATGGGCTAAACTGAATTTCGGTAAAAACTTCTTTGCACAATTAGGCCGTCAGACCCTTTCGTATGATGACGAACGCATTCTGGGCGGACTGGATTGGAATGTAGCCGGACGCTACCATGATGCATTGAAACTGGGTTATGCCGACCCCAACAACCAACTGCATCTGATTCTTGCTTTCAACCAGAATGACGAGACTAAGATAGGCGGTACCTATTACGTGCAGGCCGGAGCGCAGCCTTACAAGAATATGCAGACTCTCTGGTATCACTATAAATCCGATTATACTCCCTTTGATGCATCCTTACTGTTCATGAATCTGGGATTGGAAACCGGAGATGCGGCAACTAAAGAGTCTCACACCCGTTATCTGCAAACAATGGGAACTTATATCACCTACAGGGAAAATGGGTGGAATGTAGACGGTGCCTTCTATTATCAGACGGGCAAGAACCAAAATGTGCAGAAGGTATCTGCTTTCATGGCCAGCCTGCAAGTGGCTTATGCTTTCCCATACAACCTTAAACCTACTTGGACGATAGTGGCAAGCGCCGATTATCTAAGTGGAGACAGCGGTGACAGTGACAAGTACAAGGCATTCAATGTTCTATATGGTACACATCATAAGTTTTACGGAGCTATGGATTATTTTTATGCGTCCGACTTTAAACCCGGATATGCTCCCGGCTTGTTTGACAAACGTCTGGGTTTACGTTTCCGTGCTTCCGATAAGGTGGATATGGATTTGAACTATCATCATTTCTCAACTGCGGTGAAGTTGTCGGGATTGAAAAAGGCATTAGGTTCGGAAGTCGATTATCAAATAAACTGGTCGGTGATGAAGGATGTGAAACTCTCCGCCGGATACTCCATTATGCGCGGAACGGAGACGATGGACGTTGTGAAAGGCGGCAATCATAAAAGCTGGCAAGACTGGGGATGGGTGTCTGTCAATATCAATCCCAGAGTGCTGTTTGTGAAGTGGTAAAACTGTAAGTAAGAGAGAACATAAATGAAGGTACGTATCAGGAGAAAGCTCCTATACGTACCTTTCTAATATAGTTTCATTGAGTATCTGCACTGTCTTTCCGTCCATATCGATAATACCTTCCTTTATCATCTTATTAATCTCTTTCGATAGTGCAGGGCGGGTTACATTCAGATATTCGGCAAGGGTTGCCTGATTGTGGATGATGTTGACTATTGGAGAATTCTTTTTCTTGTGTTCCAGCAAGTAGACAACGAAACGTTCGCGCACTGTTTTCCGTGATAGGGTTTTCAGGCGGGATACTGTGCAGACATTGCAATTGCCCGTAATGCAAAGAAAGTTGTGTAATATTTTAGGTTCCTCGCTGATAAGCTTAAACATGGACTCTTTGCTGGCGGTGAGTAGGGTACTGTCTTCCATGGCGGTAAAGGTTGCCGGCAGTACTCCGTCTGAACTGAATAAATGAGGAGTGGCGAATGCACGTGCCGCAACGATATATTCTATCATGACTTCATTTCCCAATCCGTCGATAATATCTACCCGTAGTTTTCCTTCCAATAATACATATAATTTCTTGCAGAGTGTTCCCTGGGTGGCAATGATATCTTTTTTGTCGACCGAGTACAGGGAGATATCTAACCTGTTGAGCAACGAATGCTTGATGTTAAGGGGAAGGTCACGAAACAGCGGAATCTGGAAAAGTAATTCCTGATGTTTGTCGGTTAATGTTATTTTCCTCATTATATTAGGTAGTTGGTTGTACAAAGATACGATGAAAAAGTAGAATTAAAAGTATTTCTTCGAATTCTCCTCGTCAATAAACATTTCTTTTCCTTCTATTTGTATGCAGCCCTCATTGCTCAGTTCAGATATGGCACGTGCCAGTGACGGACGGGCCACTCCAAGTATATGTGCCACTTCCTGTTGGGAACCGATGCTTCCATGCATCTTTACATAATTGAGCAATCTGGATTTCAGGCTTTGTAAAGCAAACTCGTTCAGTTTCTTGGATAGAAACAAGCTCCGGTCGGAAATCAACTTCAGGAAATTCTGCATGACGACCGGGTACTGGTGCATGAATTCCAGAAAAGCATCCTTATTCAGAATCAATACTTCCGAGGTTTCCAGGGTTTCGATATTCACCGGGAAACGGTTTTCGGAAGCGAAGATGAAAGCCGGTGCAAGGAGTTTCGGAGCACGGAGGGTCTCTATGGTGAGTTGTTTTCCTTCTGCACTGACCATTTGCGTACGCACTGTTCCATTGCACAGAATATATAGAGAACGGTAAATGTCTCCCTGCATGGCGATAAACTCTCCCGGTTTATAAGATTTAAGGGTATGTTGGTGCAACAGAACGAACTTTAACAGCACTTCTTCTGTTATGCCTTGAAATAATGGCATCTGTAATAATATATGTGGTTCCATTCTTTTTTAAGTTTTTTGTGATTAGGTGTAACATACGTGACAATTTACTTGCCATAAACTCTCCATCTTTGCACAAAGATAATGCAAATCGAATGCAGAACTTTCATGCTTGCATGAAAAAGTTATGCTGAGATGCAGCTTGTCTTCTTTAAAGAGAAGGAATATATATTTTATAACTAAATAAAAAGAATAAGATGATGGAAGCTAAAATGTTTTGTTATCAGTGCCAGGAGACAATGAAAGGCACCGGTTGTATCTTGAAAGGTGTGTGTGGAAAAGAAAGTCATACGGCAAAGGCAATGGATTTGCTGATGTTCGTGGTACGTGGAATATCAGTCGTTACTGATGAATTCCGTAACGCCGGACATTCTGTAGCTGCCGAAGTGAACCGTTTTGTTGTGGATGCCTTATTCTGTACCATTACAAATGCCAATTTCGATGATGAAAGCATTCTGAACAGGGTGGATAAAGGTATGGCATTGCGTAACCGTTTGATAGAAGAAGCCAAAGAAAAAGGTATTTCCCTGCCTGAAATCGACGAATTGCAATGGCAGGGCGGACGTGATGAGTATGCTGCCAAGGCGGAAAGCGTGGGTGTCTTGCGTGAGTCCGACACAGACCTGCGTTCCCTGAAAGAATTGATGACCTATGGTCTGAAGGGTATGGCGGCATATCTGGAACATGCCATGCGTCTGGGATATGACGATGCTTCTATCCATACTTTTATGCAACATGCTTTGGCTGCCACTGCCACAAAATCACTTCCGGCAGGCGAGTGGGTGAAGATGGTACTCCAGACCGGAGAATACGGTGTGAAGACTATGGCTTTACTGGATAAAGCGAATACCGAACGCTATGGCAATCCGGAAATGACAAAAGTAAATATCGGAGTAGGGAAGCGTCCGGGTATCTTGATAAGCGGCCACGACCTGAAAGATATGGAAGAACTATTGAAGCAAACCGAAGGTACGGGAGTCGACGTGTACACACATAGCGAAATGCTTCCTGCTCACTATTATCCTGCTTTCAAGAAGTATTCCCACTTCGTAGGCAACTATGGAAATGCCTGGTGGAAGCAGCGTGAAGAGTTCACCACCTTCAATGGACCTATCCTGTTTACAACAAACTGTATCGTCCCCCCGTTGGCAAATGCTGAATATAAGGAACGTATGTTTACAACAAATTCCACCGGATATCCCGGTTGCAAGTACATTCAGGCAGATGCCGAAGGCAGAAAAGACTTCTCCGAAATTATTGAGATAGCCAAGCAATGCCAGCCGCCTACGGAAATAGAACGTGGAGAAATCATCGGTGGTTTTGCCCATAATCAGGTGTTGCAACTGGCAGATAAAGTAGTGGATGCCGTGAAGAGCGGTGCTATTCGTCGCTTTGTAGTTATGGCAGGTTGCGACGGACGTATGAAGGGACGTGATTATTATACCGAGTTTGCCAAGGCATTGCCTAAAGATACAGTCATCCTGACAGCAGGTTGTGCCAAGTATCGTTACAATAAGTTGCCTCTGGGAGATATCAACGGCATTCCACGTGTACTGGATGCAGGACAGTGCAACGACAGCTATTCACTGGCAGTCATTGCAATGAAACTGAAAGAAGTGTTCGAGCTGAATGATATCAACGAACTCCCGATTGTGTATAACATTGCCTGGTACGAGCAGAAAGCCGTTATCGTACTGCTGGCCTTGTTGAGTCTGGGTGTGAAGAAAATCCATTTAGGGCCTACGCTGCCTGCCTTCCTGTCGCCCAATGTGGCAAAGGTCTTGGTAGATACTTTCCAGATAGATACCATCAGTGATGTGGAAGATGACTTGAAGATGTTCCAATTATCATAAGACTGAAAAAACTCCGGTAATAGCTACTGCTGTGCCGGAGTTTTTATTATTAATAAATAGTGAGATTTATGAAAACAAAAGATGTAGAAACGGATGTGGGAAGTACGGATTTGGCTTCCTACATACTTGCTGTGACCGAACAGCTGAAACGTGAACGAAAGTTTGCGGCGGCGCATGGTTATGTGTCTGTGCTGCATTCCTTCCAAGATTTTGCGGGTGGTAGGGGCATACCACTGCCTATGGATGAAGTGTTCACCCCTATGCGGTTGAAAGCCTATGAGGAGTGGCTGATGCAGACGAAAAAGAGACCCTTGAAGATGAACAGCGTGACCAGTTACATGAGCTCACTGCGGGCTGTGTACAACCGCTGGATGCCCGTAGGCACACCGGGATACAACCCACAGCTGTTTGTCGGTGTACATACACGGGTGGTGTCTCAAACCAAACGTGCACTGCGTGGATGGCAGATGGAAAAGTTGTTGAGAGCAGAGAACGATGACCTGACCAGAGAAGAAAGAAGGGCTTTGGCATATTTCCGCCTGATGTTTCTGTGCAGGGGTATACCGTTTATCGACCTTGCCCATCTGCGCAGGCAGGATTTGCAGGGGGAATATCTGGTCTATCTCCGTCATAAGACTCAGAAACCGATGCGGGTGAAACTGTCTCCCGAAGCCTTGCGCCTACTACGAGGGCTCGGACAGAAGACTACCCCCTCATCTCCTTACCTGTTGCCAATCCTGGATGCAGAGATACAGGACGGTTGGGAACAATATCTTTCTTACCAGATTGCTTTACGTAACTTCAACCGGACATTAAAGCAAGCCGTAAAACGGATGCTTCCAGGCGTGCCGGTAAGTTCCTACACTGCCCGGCATACTTGGGCTACGCTGGCTTACCACATGGGGCAGTCCATTGGTATTATCAGCCAATCACTGGGACACTCGTCCATCCGGGTAACGGAAACTTACCTCAAACCTTTTGAAAATGAACGTATCGATGAAGTAAACAGACAACTCATCGCAGCTGTGAAAAAAGGTAAATGGAAGGGGAGTATGCTTTACAGTATATTGTAAGACACGAAGTTGAGACTAAATTACTTACCAAGTAACGGCACTAATCGCTTGCAAATATTCACATATTTTCACAAATAAGCAAGGGGATATTAATAAAACTTTAAATATAATTCTTTCAAGACAGAATCACAATGATCTAAAATAGAAAAAACACATATTATCTTCTTATTTCTACTACGGCAGGTATACGAATTGCGCCCTCCACTTTCAGCTTAGAAGCGGAACCATCAACTATTTTACTTTTAGCTCAGAAAAGTCTTTTTTTCATCCTAAGCGATGCGCTTGGAAATCGCTTTTTCCGCATGCATCGGATAGTAGTTTGAAATTACTTGGTAAGTAATTTCAGAAACCCAGTTTTTTTATTCCGATAAATGATAATTAATGAATGTATATATAGTGTAGCGCGCTTTAGTCAATATGTTGTTGTGCTGTTTGTGGGATTACGGTGTTAGGTTGTAGCGACAGCTATAACACCGTAATTTACAAAACGGAGCGAATGGTTCTAAATCATTTGTGACTCGTCACCCATATAGTTTATCATACATATATTAACCCTAAAATAAAAGAGATTATGTCAGAAGAAATCAGGTATCAAATCAACGGTCAACTGGCGGATAACACCGTGACTGTGGACAACAAAGAGGATATGATCCTCGTCCCCGTCTCCAACGGCAGTGCCGACGAGGAACGTATCATTGCCGAAATGAAAGCGGAAGACTCCGGCCTGCGGGAAGAAACCATCCGCCACGTCTTCGACCTGGAGAAGCGCGTGATCAAACGTTTGCTGATGAGTGGCGTCAGTGTGAACACAGGCTTATATTATGCCTCGGTCAATTTTCATGGTGTCATCGAGAACTCTGCTTGGAATCCGGCAAAGAACTCTATCGTGGTAAACTTCAACGTGGGTGCCGACCTTCGCGAAGCCATCAAAAATACGGTGGTGAACATTATCGGTGCAAAGGGCAGTGCCATGTACATTGCAGGCGTTCAGGATACATCCACCCGTGCGCTGGATTCCAGTGCCACAGCCGGACGTGCTTTCACCCTGAAGGGTGCAATGCTGAAAGTGACCGGTACTGACGACTCTGTAGGCATCATCTTGACTGACTCAAAAGGTACGATAACAAAAATCACCGAAGACTTGTGGGTATTGAACGAACCTTCGCGTCTCAGTTTCATCATCCCCAGCGGATTGGATAAAGGTACGTATGAATTGAAGGTGACGACACAATACGGTCAAGGCCATCTGCTGAAAACACCTCGCAGTGTCATAAAAACGATATATATCGGCATGGCACCTACCGGCGGTGGAAGTGGAGGTGACGGAGGGATAGAGGATGATCCGCTCGGTTAATTAGGAGACACAACTGGCAATGCTACCTTGCCCGACCGAGCAACGGTGTCTTGCCTGACCGAGCAATGGTACTTTGTCTGAGCAGGCAACGGTGCTTTGCCGGATTTACATCTCAATCAATTGTGATAATGATTACTTAGGAGAGAGAACATACATTTTACACATCATAATAAAAAACGAACGCAACATGAAAAGAAAATTGATTTTCATCTTGTCTTTATTGCTGGGCACGTTAGCCTTTACATCATGCGAGAAAAGTGTGTATGATGCAGACAAACAACCGCAAAAAGAAAAAACTGGCAAGGGCGGATAACGCAAACTGAGGAAGTGGCAGTATCAACTATCCCAAAAATGGATGGGGAACTGTCATGTTCGAAGATATGTTTCCGAGTTTAGGGGATTACGATTTCAATGATTTTGTTCTTGGTTACAGGGTACAAATTCCATTTCGTTCCGGTAGAAGAGGTAAGAGCGTGATTGATGAGGCCATACAGTTCGGTATTGAGTTGAGAGCTATGGGAGGCTCTTTTCCTTATGCTCCATGCGTAAGATTGAAGGACCTTAAGGCAGCAGACGTTGATGAGATTGAAGTCGTTCAGCGCTTTAATACATCCGTTGAAACTGTAGTTTGGTCCGTCGGTCCTGATGGCGAAGTTATTATGGACTTCCGTAATTTGGTTGCGGCAACTTCAAAGCCTTCCGGTAGCACCTTCTTTAATACGGACAAAGAATATCTTGTTACGGAACTTCCGCAATTGAATATCGCCATTTACATGAACAAGGAGGTAAATGTAAATTCAGTTGATTTTGAAAGCTTCGACTTCTATTTGGCAAAGGCCGATCATGGCCCCGAAATCCATTTAGGAGGATACAAACCGGTATACGATACATATCCCAGTGACAATTCCGGTTTGGGATGGGATTATTATTATAACAAAAAAGGACTGATTTGGGGCTTGAATGTCCCGGTTCCTATGGCTCATGTAATTGAGAAAGGAAATTTCCTCGATGCTTATAAAGACTTTGCGGCTTGGGCAATGAGTGGTGGCCAGGATAAAGCATATTGGTATAACGGAGAGAAGAATAACGAACTCTTAATAAAAGCTCAATAAAATTAGAACCAGTTTTTAGATTTAGAACGGCACATATCCTGTATGGTAACTGAGGGATATGTGCCGTTCGTTAATTCGTAGTTACAACTTTCCCTTTCTTCTTTTGTTCATTCGAAAGGAATAGACTACATTTGCATGGAGTCCCCGTTTATGAATTCAAATATGCGAGTGATATGGAAGCAGTGAAAAGAATACCTTATGGAGTATCAGACTTCGTGGCAGTGGTGGAGCAAAACCAGTACTACGTGGATAAAACGATGTATCTTCCTTTGTTAGAGCAGCAGCCCAGCAATTTATTTCTCATCCGTCCCCGCCGTTTCGGAAAGAGTATTTTCCTGAACATGCTTCGTGCTTATTATGACAGTTCACAGAAAGCGAAATTTGAAAAACGTTTTGGGAACCTTTGGATTGGGCAGAATCCTACACCGCTGCAAGGGCGCTATCAGGTACTTTTCCTTGATTTCTCTAAAGCGGGCGTCGGGATAGAGAATTTGGAAGCTAACTTTAACCTTTATTGTCGTCGTCAGTTGGATGGATTTATGGCGACTTATGAGGATGCTTATCCAGAGCGTACGGTCGAAGAATTCTATGCTTCGACCTCGGCTGCCGATAAACTGAGTATGATTGAAGTGGAAGCCCAGCGTCACGGCTATCCGCTCTATCTCATTATCGATGAGTACGACAATTTCACTAACGTGGTGCTTAATGAGCAGGGCAATGATATATATCATGCCATTACTCATGCCAGTGGTTTTTATCGGGAGATATTCAAGAAGTTCAAGGGCATGTTCGAGCGTATTTTTATGATGGGGGTAAGTCCTGTTACATTGGATGACTTGACCAGTGGCTTCAATATAGGTTGGAATATCAGCACCGATTATCAATTCAATATGATGCTGGGTTTCAGCGAAAGTGATGTCCGTGAGATGTTTCAGTATTATAAGGATGCCGGACAACTAAAGGGAGATGTCGAGGCGATGATAACTGAGATGAAGCCGTGGTATGACAATTATTGTTTTGCAAAAGAGAGCTTGACGCGTGATCCGAAGATGTTCAACTGTGATATGGTGTTTTATTATTTGCGTAACTATATGAATCTGGATAAAGCACCCGAACAGATGATTGACCCTAATACCCGTACCGATTACAACAAGATGAAGAAGCTCATTCAGTTGGATCATCTGGATGGTGACCGTAAAGGGGTACTCCGGAAGATTACTGAAGAGGGGGAAATTGTAACGACCTTGGCTACTACTTTTCCAGCCAGCCAGATTACTGACCCGGAACTTTTTCCCAGTCTGCTGTTCTATTATGGAATGTTGACCATAACCGCTACACGGGGGAATTATCTGGTACTGAGTATTCCTAATAATAATGTGCGTAAACAATATTACGAATATCTGCTGGAGGAATATCAACGTCAAAATAAGAAGTATATCAATCTGAATGATTTAGGATTGATGTTCTATGACATGTCTTATGACGGTAAATGGCGCGAAGCCCTTGAATTCATTGCTCATGCCTACAAGGACAATTCTTCTGTACGCAGTATGATTGAGGGCGAACGAAATATACAAGGCTTCTTTACTGCCTATCTTAGTGTGAGTGCCTATTATCTGGTTGCTCCTGAAGTGGAATTGAACCATGGCTTTTGCGATATGTTTTTGATGCCCGACCTGCAACGCTATAGCGGGGTGGCGCACAGTTATATTCTGGAACTGAAATATCTGCCATCGAAAGAGTATGAAACAAAAGCTCCTGCCCAGTGGCAGGAAGCTGTTGATCAGATACATCGTTATGCTGAGGCCCCGAGGGTACAACAACTCATTCAAGGCACAAGATTGCATTGCATAGTAATGCAATTCAGCGGATGGGAACTGGCAAGGATGGAGGAGGTATAGAAAAAATATTCAGATTCATTCAAAAAAAGAGAGAGCTTATATTTTCATAAGTTCTCTCCAACCAGTTACTTCGAATGTGATGTATTCTGTGACTATCTGTTCCAAATCTTCTATCCCGACTCGGTGCATGATTAATTCCTCAAACATGGTGAACATCCATGCCGTGTGCAGGTGGATAGAAAAGTCGGTTACATTGATATTCATTTGCGGATGTTTCTCTTTCATATCTCTGAAGTACTCTTTCACGAGTGATGTGGAGCGTTCGGTGAAGTTCTCTTTGAAGTTTTCCAGTGAAGAACCCTGTGCATGGAAAAATAGCAGTACCAACAATTTGCGATGCTTTTGTATCAATGTCATGTACTCTTCTATCACATATCTTAGGTATTCTGTGGAATACATTTCCATGATATCTGCTCCATAACGACCGTGATGTTCGTGCAGCATTCTTTCGAATGCACTGATTACAGGCCGTACCACCGTACAGAAAATATCATCCTTACTTTTGAAATAGTTATAGATATTGCTCAACCCTACCTGTGCTTCTTGCGCAATTTCGCGCATGGAAGCCTTCGGAAAGCCGTTTTCAAGGAATACCTTTTCGGCAGCTTTCAAAATTTCTTTTTGTATGTCATCTTTAGGGTATTGCATAAGTTTTATTTCTCGACTGCAAAGTAGGGAAGAATCCCCGTTTCCTGAAATACCCATTAATGATGGTTTTTTGTTAGATTTTTATAAAAATCACAATTATTGGGTATTGCTAAGGTCACTGAAAGCATGCAACTTTGCGCGTATTATCTAACTATAAACTACTATATGGTGAAACTGACGAATTATAAAAAGGCAATTGACAGACCTTTAAGTTGTAAGAGATGGGGAATAATAGCTATTATTATTCTTTTTGCAGGTAGCTTATCTTTTTTACTGTACTCTTACTTTTCGCATGATGCTGATAATCCTCAGTGTAACTGTTTGCTATGCATGCTTAATCATGTTCCTGAAGAAGGAGAATACATTTATAACCGCTATTTGATATTTATTAGTTTTATCTGGATTGCTGTGATCTTTGCAGCTGTCTTTTTAGTGAATTACTGCTTTGTAAAAAAGAACAAAAAGAAATAATGTTCATTTAAGTACCTATTTGTTCTTATTTTTAATAACACAATACTCATATTTGGGTATTGCCCGCCTTTTCAACTCCCTCTACCTTTGCGCCAATAAAATTTAAGATAAAAGATGAGAAAATTAACTTGCTTATTCGCCTTAGGTTTCTTGCTTTTTAACAATACTTTACGGGCTAATGAACCTGAAAAAGTAACCTCAACAGAAGAGGTATCTGAAACTGCGGCAAAGAAAGAGAGAATAAAACAGGTAACAAAAGATGACGACTACGAAAAGTTCCGTTTTGGTGGATACGGAGAAATGGTAGCAAAGTTTATGAACTACGGAACGAATCGTTTCTATGGTGGGGTCGATAACAGTGATCATCGCAATACCATTGCAATTCCTCGTTTTGTGTTGGCTTTTGACTACAAGTTTAATTCCAAGTGGATACTGGGTGCTGAAATAGAGTTTGAAGCAGGAGGTGTAGGTATTGAAACAGAACTTGAGAATTCAGAAAACGGTGAGTATGAAACAGAAATGGAAAAGGGGGGAGAAGTTGCTCTTGAGCAGTTTCACATTACCCGTCTGATACATTCGGCTTTCAATGTTCGTGCCGGTCATTTGATTGTACCTATGGGATTGACCAATGCGCACCATGAGCCTATCAACTTCTTTGGAACATCTCGTCCTGAGGGTGAAACCACAATTATTCCTTCTACCTGGCATGAGACAGGATTGGAATTCTTCGGCTCTTTGGGTAAAGGATATGCGCGCTTTGATTATCAGGCAATGATTGTTGCCGGCTTGAATGCTGATGGCTTCGGTCGCGATAATTGGGTTGCCGGTGGTAAGCAGGGACTCTTTGAACAAGATAACTTTACTTCGCCTGCTTATGTAGTACGTCTGGACTATAAAGGGGTACCGGGACTGCGTGTAGGTGCTGCTTTTTACTATTGTAATGACGTGACGGCCAATGCAGATAAGAATTATAAGTATAGTAGCGTAGGCCGCTCATCAGTGAAAATCTACTCTGCCGATGCACAGTATAAAAATAAATATGTTACCGCTCGTGGTAATATCATTTATGGTGATTTAGAGAATTCTTCCAAGATCAGCAAGGTTACTCTTTCCAATAACTCCAATTATTATCATGGTGCTATGCGTAATGTAGCTAAGAATGCCCTGTGCTATGGCTTGGAGGCTGGTCTCAACCTGAGTGCTTTCTTCTCGCAGAAGAAATGTCCGGTTATTTATCCTTATGCCCGTTATGAATACTACAACCCGCAGGAAAAGGCAGAAGGCTCAGCTACAATGGAGAAACGCTGTCAGGTAAGCAAATGGACGGCAGGAGTTAACTGGTTTGCATTGCCGAATCTGGTTGTGAAGGCCGATTATACTACCCGTCATATTGGTACGAACAAGGTATTTGGATCGACTAAATATAACAATGAAAATGAATTTGCTATCGGTATAGCTTATGTCGGTTGGTTTACCAAGAGATAGTTCAAATAGGTATTTATAATTAATTTAATGTTTAAGTAATATGAAAAAGTTTTTTTATTTGTCGGCTCTTTCATTGGGCATGATGTGTTCCATTACGGCTTGTAGTGATGATGACACTACGACTATAGACGCTAAAAATCTTGACTATACGGCAGAGAATGCAAGTAGTTGGGGAAATTACATGCGAGTAGTTGCACAATTGTTGGTGAATGATGCTACTGCTCTTTATGATGACTGGGCGGTTAAATACAATGAAGGTGGAAGCTATGCAGATTTCTTTAAGAATCAAGATGCTTTGACGAGTGTTGAGCAGTTGATTGACGGCTGTGTAGACATTGCCAATGAAGTAGGTACTGCCAAAATTGGTGACCCTTACGATCTTTTCATACATAATAATGAAGAAAAGGCTTTGTATGCTGTAGAGTCATGGTATAGCTGGCATTCTCGTGAAGACTATCGTAACAATATCTATTCTATTCGCAATGCTTATTACGGAACACGTACAGGGGCTATTAGCGAGTCATCCCTCTCAAAAGCAGTAGCTGCAGTAAATGCTAATCTTGATACTGAAGTGAAAAAGGCGATTGATGATGCTGCAGCAGCAATTTGGGCTATCCCGAGTCCTTTCCGCAACAATATCAATAGTCCGGAAGCAGTAAGTGCTATGGAAGCATGTGCCACTTTAGAGGGAGTACTCAAGGGAAGTTTGAAGAATTGTATCGAAAGTATTGATAAAACAGTGTTGGCTGAAGTCGTAAAAAATTATGTGGATGTAGTTGTATTACCTACTTACTCTGATTTGAAAGCGGGAAATCAGGCTCTTTTCGATGCTGTTGAGACATTCCGTACTTCTCCCAGCAATGCTAACTTCAAGGCTTGCGCCACAGCATGGCTTGCTGCTCGTACACCGTGGGAAACCAGTGAGGCATTCCTTTTTGGTCCGGTTGCCGACAAAGGTCTTGACCCCAATATGGATAGCTGGCCACTCGATCAGGATGGTATCGTACAGATCCTGACTTCCGGTAACTATTCAGACTTGAACTGGGATGGTGACTATGATGAAGAAGATGATAAAATTGCCGGTGCACAAGCTTTGCGTGGTTACCACACTTTGGAATATTTGATCTTCAAAGATGGCGAAGCCCGTACCATTCAGTAAGATTTTTACTTGTTAGAAATCAGATTTTGCGGAAACAGCGGGATAATGAATATTCTGTTGTTTCCGCAACATCTGCGTTAAAAAGATAAATGTTAGTTACGTATTTTGCAATAATAATTCAATAACGAATGAATGGTTTATTAAAATACTCATTTCCAATCTGTTTTTCGCTTCTGGCATTGTTTGCTTGCGAAAATGATGGAATTGATGTGGATAATATAGAAGTACCTGCCGGCTTTGCCCTCTCTGCCGGTACTGCTACCAACTTCCTGACTTCTTCTTATGCTTATGACAGGTCTGCTGACTGGATAACAGGGGCATACGATAAACGTTTCACCCGTGGTGACAAATTGTATGATGATATCCGCACCAGTAGTAATGGAATAGGTGGAGGACTGGGACCGGTTTATGCCGGTTATTCTTGTGGTAGCTGTCACCGAAATGCCGGACGTACGCAACCTACTTTGTGGAGCGAAGGTGGTTCCGGTAGCTCCGGCTTTTCGTCTATGTTGGTTTATATTAGTCGTAAGAATGGAGCTTTCTTTCAGGATTATGGACGTGTGCTTCATGATCAGGCTATTTATGGTGTGAAGCCCGAGGGAAAACTGAAAGTGGAATATACCTATGAGACTTTCCAGTTCCCTGATGGTGAGACGTATGAACTCTGCAAACCCAATTATTCTATTTATGAATGGTATGCGGACAGCATCAAACCCGAAGACCTGTTCTGTACGGTGCGTATTCCTCTGCGCCACGTAGGTATGGGACAAATGATGGCGCTCGATCCCACTGAAATTGAAGCTTTGGCTGCTAAAAGCAATTATCCGGAATATGGTATCAGTGGCCGTTGCAACTATATCTCTGAGAGAGGAGTGAGAAGTTTAGGCTTGTCCGGTAATAAAGCACAGCATGCCGACCTGACAGTGGAACTTGGTTTCTCCAGCGATATGGGAGTTACGAACAGCCGCTATCCCGAAGAAATCTGTGAAGGACAGGCACAAGTAAATCAAGGCAGTATGATGGGACTTTCTTATGCCCAGTTGGATGTATCTACGGAAGAAATGGAGAATGTAGATCTCTACATGCAGAGCCTTAGTGTTCCGGCACGTCGCAATGTGAATAATGAACAAGTGATCAAGGGTGAGCAGAATTTTTATAAGGCGAAGTGCCATCTCTGCCATGTAACCACCTTGCACACAAAACCACGTGGCTCTGTACTATTGAACGGAACCCGCCTTCCCTGGCTGGGTAGTCAGACAATTCATCCATATTCGGACTTCCTGCTTCATGACATGGGCTCTGAAATTATGGGCGTAGGACTGAATGATAACTATGTAAGCGGTTTGGCCCGCGGTAACGAATGGCGTACGACTCCGCTTTGGGGTATCGGATTGCAGGAAACTGTGAATGGCCATACTTACTTCCTGCACGATGGACGCGCCCGCAACTATGTTGAGGCTATCATGTGGCACGGTGGTGAAGGTGAAGCATCGAAGAATCTCTTCAAAAAGATGAGTAAAGAAGATCGTGATGCTTTGGTCGCATTCCTGAAATCATTATAAGACAAATAACGAACAATAAAACCAATAAGTATTATACAGGCAATTATGAAGAAATTAATTTTAATGGTTGTAATGGCTGCCCTTTCGTTGGCTGCTATGGCACAGCATGAAGAAGATACAGAAAACGGTGTAGTGTCACTTGCCGGAAGAGAGGGATTTACGATAGAAACCAAGAAGGGAGACTTTGTATTCAAGCCCTATCTGTTGGTACAGACTTGTGCAAATTTCAATTGGTATGATGATGAAGGCCTGGATAAGGCATACAATCAGGATAATGTAGCTAATTCCGGTTTCTCAATTCCCTATGCTGTATTGGGCTTCACTGGTAAAGCTTTTGGTAAAGTAGCCTTTAATCTTTCTATCAATGCGGCTGCCAGTGGGGGAGCATTGCTTCAACAAGCATGGTTCGATGTACAACTTAAAAAACAGTTTGCCGTGCGTGTCGGTAAATTCAAAACACCTTTCTCACATGCTTATCTGACGACGTTGGGCGAAACATTGTTGCCGCAGTTGCCAGTATCATTGACTTCCGCCGTCATTCTGCCTTATTCCTTGAATGCGGTAACGCCTAACATCGGTACCGGTTTTGACCTCGGTGTTGAAATTCACGGATTGTTAGCTGATAAATTTGGCTATGAAGTAGGTTTATTCAATGGTACCGGTTCTTCTGTAAATACAGCTACAAAAACTCTGAGTGATGATTGGCATATCCCTTCTTTACTGTATGCGGGGCGCTTTACTTATATGCCTAAAGGTGTGATGCCGTCCACTCAAGGTAATCCTAACCGTTTGAATGAAGATAAGATCATGTTCGGTGTATCGGCTTCAATCAATGTGGAAAGTGAGAATGAAAGTACCAATGATACCCGTGTGGGAGTGGAATTTGCCATGTTAAAGAATAAACTGTATCTGGGCGCCGAAGCATACTATATGAATGTGGGCTTCACCGATCGTCAGAAAATAAATGAGACATACAATTACCTGGGTGGTTATGTACAGGGCGGTTACTTTGTCGCTCCCCGTTTGCAGGCTGCCTTGCGTTATGACTTCTTTAACCGTAATGGTACCGGTGATGACGGATTTCTGAATATGCCGGCTGTGGGTGTGAATTATTTCTTTAAGGGTTGTAACCTAAAACTTCAGGCTATGTACCAGTATATTGCCCGTACGGGTCACGATACACAGCTCGACCGAGATAATGATAATTTAGGTCTGGCCACTCATTCTGCAACAGTAATGCTGCAATATACTTTCTAAAAAACAAAGAGAGTAGTTATGAAGAAATGTATATTATTCTTTGCTGCTATCTGGATGACACTCTGCTTCTGTTCATGTGATGATGGAAGAATCTATGAGAAGGAGATAGAGGTGCAGCGTGGCGGCCGCGTCCTAAAGTTGACAGGTCGTTTCAGTGGTATCAGCAATTGGACGGATGATTATAGTGTCGTTGTGGCAGGCTTCAATGATAAAAGTGAATACGCCGTTATAACGAAATCACTGCCAGTCAATGTAACCGACGGAACAGATATCGTTATGACACTGGGAGGTATCAGTGATGATGTGAAATCACTCAAATTGTGTGTGATCAGTCGTTTGCGCGAATGCATTGTCGAATTTAAGACGATGGAAGATGAAGAACTCGCAGCTATTACAGATACTATATTAATGGATGTGGGAACACTGGACGTGGGTATGTTCAGTTCCATCCAGTCACAGGTTTTCGATAAAAGATGTGTAGCGTGCCATGGGCAGACCGGTTCTGCATCGGGTAATTTATTTCTGACGGAGGGTAAGAGCTATCATGCGTTGGTCAACCAGCCGGCGCATAAGAATAGTGATATACTATTGGTGAAGCCCGGCAGTGCAGAAGAGAGTTTTCTACATTTGGTCTTGAACAGGGCTGGTGATACGAGTATGAACCATACCGATATGCTGTCAGAAGATGAGCAACCCTTATTGAAACTGATAGATAATTGGATAAACGAAGGTGTTTTTTTGAATAACGAGTAAACGATATTGGTAATGAACAACAAAAAACAACAAACCAACCAATCAGAGAATACATTAACCGAGATTTTTAAATATGAAGTAAAAGAAGGCGTTTCAGAGTTTCATGTAATGATTCACTCTACCCGGCCGGAAGATACTTATGAGGAACAGTTAAATGCGGTAGCCAATGCCTACAACGATTTGCTTGCAGGTGAATTGAAAGGTGCCATGGCTGTGTTTAAACGTTATTTCCTGAGTGATACCGCCAATCAGGCTGACCTCCTGCTGGCTATCACTACCGAAAGTTCCGACTGTGCTCTTTCCGTGGTAGAGCAGCCCCCTTTGGATGGGACGAAAATAGCTTTGTGGGCTTATTTACAGACCAATGTGCAGACACAAGTGCTGCACAACGGACTGTTTGAAGTAAAACACAATGCGTACCGCCATCTGTGGGGAGGCAGTGTTTTCAATCGTGCTGCAAATTCTGAATACCAGACCCGTTTGTTACTGAATGACTACGTGATGCAGCTTATGGAACAAGGATGTAAATTGGCGGATAACTGTATCCGTACCTGGTTCTTCGTACAGAATGTAGATGTGAATTATGCCGGTGTGGTAAAGGCACGTAATGAGGTGTTTGTTACTCAGAATCTGACGGAAAAGACACACTATATTGCCAGTACGGGTATCGGCGGACGTCATGCTGATCCTAAAGTATTGGTGCAAATGGATACCTATGCTGTGGTAGGCTTAAAGCCGGAACAGATACATTTTCTTTATGCTCCTACGCATCTGAATCCTACTTATGAGTATGGTGTCAGCTTTGAACGCGGAACGTATGTCGATTACGGTGACCGGCGTCAAGTGTTTATTTCGGGTACGGCAAGTATCAACAATAAAGGGGAAGTGGTATACCCCGGCGACATTCGCAGGCAGACGGAACGGATGTGGGAAAATGTAGAGGCCTTGCTGAAAGAGGCTGGGTGTACATTTGATGATTTGGGCCATATGATTGTTTATCTGCGTGATATTGCAGACTATGCAGTTGTGAAGAGTATGTATGACAAGCGTTTCTCGGATACTCCTAAAGTATTTGTACATGCGCCTGTATGCCGTCCCGGATGGTTGATCGAAATGGAATGTATGGGAGTTAAGGCTTTGAAGAATAAGGAATATGCACCTTTTTAATTTGAAGAAAAGTCTCGTCTTCTTATATATCTGTCTGGTGGCTTTGCTCGCTGTGGCGACCTTTGTGGAGCATGTACGCGGAACAGAGTTTGTAGAAAAGTATGTTTATCATACAGTTTGGTTTTGTTGTTTGTGGGGAGTACTTGCCGCATTGGCAGTTGTCGTGTTGATTGAGCGGCAGTTGTGGCGGCATCTCCCGGCATTGTTGTTGCATGGCTCCTTCCTCGTTATCTTGGTGGGAGCCATGATTACATTTTCATGCAGCAAAAAAGGATATATGCATCTCACTGTAGGCACTGAGGTGGGAACTTTCATAGACCAAGACAGTAAGCGGGTGATCGAATTACCGTTCACCCTATGTTTAGACAGTTTTCGGGTGGAGTATTATCCGGGGACGGAAGCTCCGGCAGATTATGTCAGCTATATCCGTGGTGCGGAACCTGTTTCCATGAATCGTATCCTCTCTCGTCAGGGGTATCGTTTTTACCAGTCTTCTTTTGATGATGATAAGGAGGGGAGCTGGTTGTCGGTGAATTATGATCCGTGGGGAATAGGAATTACGTATGCAGGATATATTTTGCTGGGTATTTCCATGTTGTGGATGCTTGTCAGTCATAGTGGGGAATTCCGTAGATTGCTCAGGCATCCGTTGCTTCGAAAAGGGGGAATGTTTGTGTGGTTGCTCATGGCTACGGGAATGGTGGTGCAAGCAGAAAACAGAAGTCTTCCGGCACTTGCACTCAGACAGGCGGATAGTCTGGCTTCCAAACAAGTGATTTATCATGATCGCGTAGTACCTTTTAATACACTTGCACGGGACTTTGTATTGAAACTGACCGGGAAACCTTCTTATGGTGGCATGACACCCGAACAGGTTGTCGGAGGTTGGTTACTCCGTCCGGAGGTTTGGCAGAATGAACCGATGATTTATATAAAGAGTGCGGAACTTCGTCATTTACTCCGATTACCTTCTTCCTATGCCCGTCTTACTGATTTGTTTGATGGACAAAACTATCGCTTGCAGGAGTTTTGGAAGGTCGGACAAAAGCCACACATGAAAATGACTTCGTTGGAAAAGGCTATTATGGAAACGGATGAAAAGGTAGGATTGATACTGATGCTACGGAGTGGAATGCTTATCCGTACTTTACCGGAAGATGGGAGTATAAAACCACTGTCTGACGTAAAGGTACAGGCTGAAATATTGTACAATCGCATTCCATTCAGCAAACTGTTGTTCATGTTCAATCTAACTGTAGGGATGCTGGCATTTTTTTATTTACTTTATTGCAGCATGCATCGTTCGGCAGGTAAGGCATGGAGAGTTTTTACAGTTGCACTTTATGCAGCATTTCTTTTTCAACTTTTTGGTTACTGTTTGCGGTGGTATATTGGCGGGCGTATTCCGCTGAGCAATGGATATGAAACCATGCAGTTTATGGCACTGTGTACACTTCTGCTTGCGTGCATATTCCGGCATCGCTTCTCTTTTACTTTACCTTTTGGGTTGATTATTTCGGGTTTTGCCTTGTTGGTAGCTTATCTTGGGCAGAACAATCCTCAGATCACTCCTCTGATGCCTGTGTTGCTGTCTCCTTGGTTAAGTATCCATGTTTCTCTGATTATGGTATCTTATGCATTGTTTGCCTTTATGATGCTAAATGGATTACTGGCATTCTGCATAGGAGGCTGGCGAAAAAAGGTAATCGATTCGGAGATTCAGGAACAGTGTAAGGTTCGTGTAGAGCAATTGATGCTTTTCAGTCGGTTGATGCTCTATCCGGCAGTATTTTGTCTGGGGGCGGGAATTTTTATTGGTGCTGTGTGGGCAAATGTTTCATGGGGGCGCTATTGGGCCTGGGACCCGAAAGAAGTCTGGGCTTTAATCACCTTTTTAATCTATGATGCGGCATTCCATGGGCAATCTCTTGCCGTCTTCCGGCAACCCCGGTTTTTCCATGCTTATATGGTGTTGGCTTTCCTTACGGTGCTGATGACTTACTTCGGAGTAAATTATCTACTGGGCGGTATGCATAGCTATGCCTGATTATCTTTCTATTTTCGGATGATATAATAAAAATGCCTACGGAATCCGCAGGCATTTTTTACAAAAACAACTAACTAAACACATGCAAAATTAATCAAGCGCATCGGACTTTTCTTTCACAGTACCGTTCGCATTGCGCACATATATCATAATCTAACATTGCCCCGAGTATAAAATCTTCTCTTTCAATTCTACCGGGTTAATGTCAGATATTGTCATAAGGCTATGGAATAAGAGAAAATTATGCCAAGTGATTTTTTATGTCGTTCACCCAAGCGTCGATACGTTCTTCCGTCTTATCACTTTCGTTGATGTCATCAAGAGCAAGTCCGACAAACATACCGTCGATAACAGCAATAGAGGAGGAGAAAGAATAATCTTCTGCAGATACTTTACCGATGATGGTGCAGCCGGAATCCTTGATGTCTTCGTATATGATACCCATGCCATCGCAGAATGTATCGCAATAAGATTCGGAATCACCACAACCGAACAGAGCAATTGTTTTTTCTTTCAAGTCTGATTCCTTCAACACTTTAACGCCATTATACCAGTCATCCTGCAGTTCACCGTCACCCCAGGTAGAAGTTCCTAAGAGAAGAGCTTCATATTCCTTTACTATGTCGGCATTCATTTTGCTGACATCGATTACATCGGATGCGGGGACACCTAGTTTAGAAGCAATTGTTTCGGCAATGCCTTGTGTAGTTCCGGTTGAGGAACCATAAAATATTCCTATTTTCTTCATGCTATAAAATGGTTTAATTTGTACGGTTGCAAAGTAACGGCATCAGAGGGGGTTATGAAATACCCACAAATAATGAAATGTTTCTTTGTGCCTAGCCACTTATAGGTATGATGGGTGGGAAGTTACTGAATGATTACCGGTTCTCCCAGAAACTTCGGATTTTTGCCGGTCCACAAGTCCAGAAAGAGCTTAACTCTGGCAAACTTCTCCCGGAGTTGTGTTTTGAAACCACTGTAGGCATTCACGTCTTCGGCATTGTATCCTACGACCTGTAATCCTTTGGCATGCGCAATGTAAATGGCACGCTGGTTATGAAATTTCTGCGATATGATTGTGAAGCTTTTCTGTCCGAAAATCTTTTCTATGCGAACTACGGAATCCAAAGTGCGGAATCCTGCATAATCCAGATAAATCTTATCTTCAGGAATACCGCGTAACATCAGCTCCGACTTCATATCTTCCGGTTCATTATAACCTTTTCGACTATTGTCACCACTGATTACAACCACTTCTATTTTACCGGCTTTATATAAGTCTACCGTTGCCTGTATTCTATTCTGGAAGTATTGGTTGGGAAGTCCGGAACGTAATAGTTTTGAGGTTCCAAGCAGAAGACCTGCTTTATTCTGGGGAATAGAATCGATATTCTGATATATAAACGCTTTTGCTGTATGGCGTACTGCGTAATTAGCGCAAACTATTACTGCAAAGATGAGGATTGTGCCGGTCAGGATAGACCATTTGATCCGTCTTGCCCATTTGGATGATTTTATAAGTTTCTTCATACTAATCAGGTATTTGCTTACGGTTTTTCTTCAGATCAGGCAAAAACCAGGTAACCAATCCGAGTAACGGCATATAAGCGCAGACATTATAAACAGCTTCGATGCCGAACTTATCCGCCATATTTCCCAATACAGCCGAAGCAATACCTGCCACTCCGAAAGCAAATCCGAAAAATAATCCGGAAATCAGTCCCAGTTTACTGGGTAATAGCTCCTGCGCATATAACAGGATGGCGGGGAAAGCAGATGAAAGAACCAGGCCGACACAGAAACTCATAATAATTGTGGCAAGCAAGCCAACATGAGGCATCAGCATACTGAAAGGTGCGGCACCGAGGATGGAACCCCAGATGACATACTTTCTTCCGATACGATCTCCGATAGGACCACCCATTAGTGTACCGATGGCTGTAGCCACAAGAAACACAAAGAGGTAAAGTTGGGAGTCCTGTACACTTACTCCGAATTTATCAATCAGATAGAAAGTGTAATAGCTGCTTAAGCTTGCCATATAAATATATTTGGAGAAGATAAGTATCAGCAGGATAGAAATGGAAAGAACCGTTTTTTCCATAGGCAAAGGCATCTGCATATGAGGTTGTAGGGCAATATGGTCACGTTTCATCCGGGTAATGTATCTTTTGTACCATTTGCCGACAGGTATCATTACCATGATTGCTATCACTGATAAAATTGCGAATAATGCGATGTTGTGTCTGCCATAAGGCGCTACAATTAAAGCTACCAGTAACGGACCCAATGATCCTCCCAGGTTGCCACCCACCTGAAACAGGGATTGTGCCAGGCCTCTTCTGCCTCCGGAGGCGAGCGAAGTGATGCGCGATGCTTCCGGGTGAAGTACGGAAGAACCTATATCTATGATGAACACTGAGAACAATACCCAATAAAGATTTGTGGAAAAGGCCAGATTCAACAATCCGGTCATAGTGAACAACATCCCCATCGGTAGTGTCCAGGCAAACGGGCGCTTATCAAAAAATAATCCGAATACGGGTTGGAACACCGATGCGGACATCTGATAAACCAGCGTAATCAATCCGATTTGTGCAAAACTCAACGTTAAGTCCTCTTTGAAAAGCGGATATGTGGCGGTTATGACGGATTGCAATAAGTCGTTCAGACAATGAGAAATACTTAATGCGATCAATATCGGATAAGCTATCGAACTTACCGGTCGTTGTGTATTCTGTTGCATGATGGTTGCGTCTCTAATATAAATCGGGCGCAAAGGTACAAAATAAAATGATTAATACGGATGAGTAAACCAAAAGCATGAACCTTCTCCTTCAGTTGATTCCACTCCGATTTTTCCTCCCATCTGAGATACTAAACTTTTGCAGATGGAAAGTCCAAGACCGGTGCCCTGTACAAAAGTATTGAGTTTCACAAACCGTTCGAATATGCTATCAATTTTCTCTTTGGGAATCCCGACACCTGTATCACGTACATAGAATTTTATTTCGTGGGGTGCCGTCTGTTCATATCCCAAAGCTATAGTGCCTTGCTTCGTAAACTTCAATGCATTGTTTATGAAATTGGTTATGACTTGCATGAATCGGTTTTTGTCTGTATAAATATGACAATCGGGCATATACTTCTCAAAGACCAGGTCTACAGTTTCCGGTACTTTCATCTCCAGCGACTTGATGATTTTCATGCAGCTTTCGTTTACATCCAGATCGGAGCGTACGAAATCGAATGTTCCGGACTCTATCTTCGAAAGATCGAGAATATCAGAAACCAGTTGCAGAAGCAATTCATTGTTTGTTTCTACTATTTTGATATATTCCTGGCGTTCTTCCCTGTCGTCTGTTTCTGCCAGCAGACTGGAAAAACCAACGATAGAGTTGAGCGGAGTACGTATTTCATGACTCATATTAGCAAGGAAAGCAGATTTCAAACGATCCAGTTCTTCGGCTTTGTCACGGGCAATGATCAGCTTCTGTTCTGTCTCTTTCAAGGGAGTGATATCATAGTTGATACACAGCATTTCAATAACTCCATCCTGAGGACGATAATCCCTAACCATTACGTTTATACTGGTCCACGAATATTTTCCGTTACCTCTGTTAACGCGTACTTCTTTACTTAAACTTGTGGCTTTCCCTTCTTTAACCTGATCTACAAATAGTTTCAGGACAGCGCAATCTTCCGGGTGCACATGTGAATATACTCCGATAACCTGGGGCATGGGAGTGTTTTCTTTTTCACCTAAATTCCGATACCATGTATCCTGGGCATACCCGTCTCTCGTCATTACATTAAAATGGGCAAAACCTACTTTGGCATAGTCACCTATTAAGAGGAACAGATGTTCAAACTCTTGTATTTTGGTGTATGCACTGGTGGTTTCTGTTGTATCTATATTGATAAACAGGTAATTGCTGAATTGATTTTGTGAATCGTAAAGCAGAGCCACCTTGGTTTGAAGATTGATAATATCTTTTCTTCGACTTGTGACGTATCGGTCGATCTTTGAGAAATCATAATTGATCGAGAAGTCCACATTTTCTCTGGCACGCAATTTTTCTTTCACGTCTTCGGGGATATTGGGATTCTCAAACAGTGATACCCCCAGTGCTTCCTTCATATCCGCCAAGCCGAATATTTCAAGTTCTTTATCATTCATATCTACCAGATACCCGTCTTTGTCGTAAAGCTCGATACCTACTGGCAGATTCTTATAAATATTGCGAAGAATTTTTTCACTGTGATCCAATGCGCGGCGATCCTCTTTAGCCTGAAGTTCCGCTTTACGTAATTGGAGGCAAATGCTGATGATGTTTCCTAAAGACGAAAACCATTGATGGTCGATGTTACTCCAGCTGCGGTGCGTTCTGACCATATCGATGCCCATATACCCCCATACCTTATCTTTCGATAGGAGAGGAACCACCATTACTGATTTAATATCTTGCACCTCCAAGGTATCACGGTAAACTTTTGCCTCAGGTGGCATATCGTCCAATGTATTCAGAATGATTGATTTCTTTTCTGAGATTTGGCGATCCCACCAGAGAGAATCATCCCAAGGTACATTCTGTAAGAAATCCAGTTCCTGGGATATTCCTTCGGCTGTTGCTTCATAAAGGCAACTTTGCACTTTATGTTCTCTGTTTATCTCAAATATATAGGTGCGGTCTCCTTTGGTCTGTTTGAGGAGATCTGCCAATATTTTATTGATAATCTGTGTAATATCATCCGATTGTAGAAAAGCGAGCAATGAATAGGAAATACTGTTTTGTTGATAAAGTAAACTATTTACCTGAAGGAAATCAATGTTCTCATTCATCTCTCCAGTACGGTTATCTATGCATTGCAGATATCCTATCATATTTCTATAACCTTCTTCATCCGGTTGTTTGAAACTTATTTTAGAATATACCCATATATCTCCATCTTTTGCCTGGATGGGGAACATTTGCTCATAGGTTTCTATGTTTGTGAGCGAAAAGTATTCATTTCTGAGCCGTTCCCGATGGTCTTCCCGTATTCTTCCGTGGAAATCTTCGAAACTGATCCGGTTGCTTTCAAGTCCGAGTAAGTCAATGATAAAGTCTGAACAAATATATTGGCGATTTTTCAGGTCCGATTCCCACCAACCCATTTTAGCCATTTGCGCAATCTGGCGATATTTCTCACAGTCAATATTTGGCTTCTCTTTCATATATCTTTTTGCTCCTGTTTTCTATTCCTCATTAAAATCTCAGTGGGCAAATATAGAGATAACTTTTATATTTTGAGTAATTTGTTGTCAAAAGAATGCTTATTGCTGCTTGAACCGGTAAGTTATGCCATTTATTTTTCTCTATATAGTGAATGAGGAATACTTTCATTAGTTTAACCCCTAAACCTTGATAGAATCAAACAATTTCTCTTTAAGCTTGTTCTTTACTCCTCGTAAAGTTATCTTTGCGGGGAATTTTTATGTCATGGAAGTGGCGGAATATGTAATAAAAGCACTATGTATACAAATAAAGTAAAGAAAATAGCAGCGGTTCATGACCTTTCAGGTATGGGACGCGTATCCCTTACAGTGGTAATTCCTATTTTGTCTTCGATGGGCTTTCAGGTTTGTCCTTTACCTACGGCTGTACTTTCCAGTCATACACAATATCCGGAGTTTTCCATTCTCGACTTGACGGATGAAATGCCCAGGATCATTGCTGAATGGAAAAAGCTGGATATACAGTTTGATGCTTTTTATACAGGTTATTTAGGCTCTCCCCGACAAATACAGATCGTTTCGGATTTTATAGATGATTTTCGCCAGCCGGACGGCTTGGTAGTGGTTGACCCGGTATTGGGAGATAACGGGCGGCTATATACTAATTTTGATGAATCGATGATCCGGGAGATGCGTCATCTGGCAGCAAAAGCCGATGTGATAACCCCGAATCTGACCGAACTTTTTTATTTGATGGATAAACCTTATAAAGCTGCTAATACGGATGAAGAACTGAAATCCTATCTTCGGCTTTTGTCCGATGCCGGACCTCAGGTAGTTATTATTACAAGCGTTCCTGTCCATGGAGAAAGCCATAAGACTTCGGTATATGCCTACAATCGGGTAGGAGATCGTTATTGGAAAATAACCTGTCCCTATCTGCCCGCCCACTATCCGGGAACGGGGGATACCTTTACGAGCGTCATCACCGGAGCCTTATTGCAAGGTGACAGCCTTCCTATTGCTCTGGACCGTGCCACGCAATTTATCCTTCAGGGTATCCGTGCTACTTTTGGCTATGAGTACGATAACCGGGAGGGAATTCTGCTTGAAAAGGTACTGCACAATCTGGATATGCCTATCCAGAGCGCCAGTTATGAGTTAATTTAAAATGGATAAGGGGCTGAATCTGGTTTCGGAGCAAGCCCTTATGTAGTTATGTTATTTGTTTGGAAGTGAATCATTTTAATGAGATGGGGACTTCTGTCGGTTCTTTTGCATGAAAAACGATCTTTAGACTATGAATATTCTTGTTTTTTTGTTAATTTTTCATATTAATATCATGTTCTGGTGCTTCTACGACTGCATTGGGAGATGAAAAGAACATGTTGGAAGGGTTGAAAATCGGCGCGGATGACTATAGGGCAAAATCTTTCAGTATCAATCTTCTGAGGGCGAGTATCAACTGGCTGATTGCCGCCCGGATATTGAAAGAAAGCGAGCATTCCATTACGGAAATTGCGGATATGACCGGGTTTTGCGATGCGAAATGTTTCAGGGAAGTATTCCGGAAACATTTCGGGGTCAGTCTGAGTGAATATAGAGGAAAAGGAATGGCGTAAAAAGAAAACTTCGATTAAGGTAAGAAAACGAATGCGAATGTGGCAAAACTGAATAAAAAAATAGGGTGTGAGTCTAAATTAAGATTAGAACACAAATTATACGAATTACACAAATATTTTTTTATGCTTCTGGTAATCAGAACTTATCTGATTTGTTATTTGCGTAATTCGTGTAATTTGCATTCTTTTATTCAGTTTTGACACTCTTTCTTAAGTAAGATTCTTTCAATCGGTCAAAAGGTGAGGAGCAGACCCTTTTTTGGGCTGAGGGCGTCTTCATAGAGGCTGCAAAGGTCGTCGTAGGCTTCCATCCATTCCTCCGGTTCAGCTTCATATAGCAGGTCTTCGGGTTCAGCACTTTCCGCTTCATCCCTGTTTTCCTTCAACCTTTCCAAAATCTCCGCCACCTCGTCGCCGTCTATAATGCCCAAGCCTTCCATGCCGGGGTCTACGATGACACTGTTGATTTCAACCTGGTAGCCTAGGACAGGAACCTCACCATATTCAAACACATCGAGACTTTTGATTACCTCGTTCACTGCATCCCACATTTCGCCCAGACCGCGATTGTCTTCCACATCGTAGCAGGTGGTAAGGAGAATGTCGAAATAGGTCTGAAGTGTAAGTTCGCCGAACTCCTCTTCCCAATCTTCACCCAACTCATCGCCCATGTAAGGTGATTGCAACTCGTCAAGATGTTCGCAAATATACCGGTGTGCCACCTCGGCATTCTTAATGCTGTCTTTCATGACAGGCTCTATCTCGGCGTGAAATTTCTCGGTGTCAAACACAAACGCCTTATGTTCCATACTCATAATTCTTCTTTCGTTATGTTAAAATGTTTTAGTGCTTTTCTTGTAGACTCTTCTAGCAATCCTTGCGTGTAATGTTTTTTATAACCTCGCTATGTGTTTATTCTGCTGCAATGTTTTGTTTAATTGTACTATGGAGTTTCTCTTTCAGGATATGCGCGTCGACCGGTTTGGGCACATAACCGTTAAATCCGTTCTCCATCACCTTTTCTTTGTCAGAGGAGAAGGAATATGCCGTAACGGCAATGATGGGTATTGTTTTTGAGAATTTTCGTATCTCCCTTGCCGCTTCGTATCCGTCCATTTTAGGCATATTGATATCCATGATGATGACGTGCGGCTGGAATTTCCGATATAACTCTATAGCTTCTTCACCATTCCAGGCATGCACCAGGTTGTAATCTTTGTTAAGAATGGAATTGAATAGCAAGTAGTTGCTCTCATTGTCTTCTGCCACTAGGATGATAGGCTTTTGCCTGGCTGCTTTGGGGGCAAGGCTGACAGGTTGCTGTTTCTTCTGTTCTACAACTGCTCCCGGCTGATACGGCACTGTGAACCAGAATGTGCTTCCTTTGCCTTTACCCTCGGATTCTACTCCGATCCTGCCTTTCATCTTTTCGATAATGTTTTTGCAGATGGAAAGGCCCAGTCCCGTTCCCTGAGTGAAAGTGTCCACTTTGGTGAAACGTTCGAATATTTTGTTCTGATCCTCTTGTGAGATGCCCATGCCGGTGTCCTTTACGTAAAAATATAGTTCTTTTCCACGTATTTCATAACCGAATGTGATGCTACCTGTTTGAGTAAATTTAGTTGCATTGACCAACAGGTTGATAAGTACCTGTGAGAGCCGGTTCTTTTCGGTTTGCACATGGCACTGGGCAGCTCCAGGAATGAATTCCAGAACAACGTTCGGTTTCAGCCTGCGGCGTACGGTACTTTCCACGTCTTTTGCCAGTCCGTTCAGGTCAACGTCTCGGTAATTGAACTCAAGCGTATTTGCCTCTATTTTCGACAAGTCCAGAATGTCGCTGACGAGTTGCAAGAGCAGCTGGTTATTGTTCTCTATGATACTGATGAATTCTTCCCGTTCCTGTTCATCCTCAGTGGCAGTCAGCAAGCTGGAGAAACCTACGATAGCATTCAATGGTGTGCGTATTTCGTGGCTCATGTTAGCCAGAAATGCAGACTTTAGCCGTTCGGATTCCAAAGCTTTTTCCCTGGCTGCTATCAGTGCCTTTTCTTGTCTCTTACGTTCTGTTATTAGTAGCAGTGAGCCTACCAGTGATATTGGACTGCCCTGCTCATCGTATTGATCTACTATTGCATTCGTTTCAAGCCAGTCTATAAATTTTCGTCCTTCCACTTCGGTAATGATGCGGAACTCTTCTTTGGCATGTTGTAATTTTCCGGATATAAGGTTTTTGTGTACCTGCTGCATACGTTCCAGATCTTCCGGGTGCATTTTCCGGAAATATTCGGAGGCTTTTATAATATGCGCCTGAGGAGTGGAACCTTCTTCTTTGGTAAAATTCATGTGGGCCAATATCTGTTCGGATTCGCAGGTAATCATATCGTTTTTCAGGTCCCAGCGCCAAGGAATGATTCGAGCTACACTCAAGGTCATTTCCAGTTTCTTGTTGATTTCCCGCAACGCATTTTCCGCTTCATTGCGTGCTGTAATATCAACTCCAAAAATATCGATAGTATACTTTTCGGATGACCGGCAGATAATGAATTCATAAAAAGAGTGGGTCTGCTTGAAAAAGTGTGTGAAGGTAATCGCCTGTTTTTCTCTGAATATCATTTTTATAAATCGGGGAAGACATTCAATCTGTGAAAGCGAATTCTTATTCGTATCATTATCCTCATTTGCCGTAAACAAACTGTTGAACAAACTGTTTCCGGCTTGGTATTTTATATTTGTTACCTCTCCTTTTTCATTAAGATCCACTATTGCCTGGGTATATGATATCGGCATGTTGCATACAAGTGTGTTGTGAGCACTGAACAGGGCTATTTTCTTTTGCTGGAACCAGTATATGATAAGTGCGATGACCACAAGTGAAAGTAATAGAATCGTTCCGCTAATGATCCACCATTTATATTTTTGCCAGAATGTGAGTGGTTTATTCAGGAATATTGTATTTGACGGACAAAGCTCTGCATCAAGTTCATCCAATTCCAGTTGTGCATAATTGACAAGCGGGTATGACTTTTTACTATATACGAATGGAATGTCACGCATCTCTTTCCCTTGGAGCATTTGTCCGATAATGTTGGTTAATGATTGCTCTAGTTCTGCTTGGTCATAGAAGTGTCCGCCGATGAATCCTGCCTTATTGATATACGCACCTCTCAGGGCAAATACCGGTTGAGGTGAAGATGCTACCAGCTGGAAGTCGCCGCTGATAAGTGTAGGCGATCCAAACAAGTTTTTACGTTCATAAAACCAAGTAGAAAATAAGATACTTGTAGTCGGATCATCTGCCAATAAGTATTCTTGTAGTCGTCTGCTGTTTTCTTCTTTGCCCACCAGGCGTTCGTATTCAATATTCGGATATTCTGATGTGATGTATGAGTGTATAAGCTGGTCCAACCGCTGGTTCTGATAAAGTTCGTCTGCCGCAAATACGAGCTTCTTCATTGGGGGTAACATCCGTACCATCATGTCAATGGTTTCTTTATACATATCCGGGGCTTCAATAAACGTGAAGTTATATTGTTCTCTGATGTCATTCAGAGGTGCGACTGTATTGTCCTCCATATTTTTAGAGCGTCCCGTGAAATAATATTCCCGGGGGGCATAAGTATCTTCATTGGCAATCAAAACCATTGGAATATCCCCCCATTCTTTCTGAATACGATCTCTCAAAGTAAAAGCTATACTCCCTATGAGCACTAGATAATCCGGCTTATTTCTTTCATAACGTTGGAAGATTCCTTCTTCCATTTGGTTGTACAATGAATCATTACGGATAAATGTTCCGTTTATATGCACTAAGTCGGCGTTGACATCCTCTATTGAAGAAGTTTGAAGCATAATAGGGGTTATCAGTGTTTGACTCCATGGGGCCCCTTCATTGTATGAGTTAATAATAAGTAGTCGATGCTGTTTGGGAACTACAGTTGCATGGGCAAGGGATGAACTTAAATATACTAAAACACAACAGAGGCTGATTATATGTTTCCAAGATAAAAAAAGTCTCATAACCAATTTTTTAAGTATTCTTTTATATTGAATTAATATTAGATATTGATGCAAAAATACAAAAGTGAGATTTCTTATAATTGCTTTTTTATATCATATTAACCAAAATTGGTAATTTACATTTCTGCTATTGGTGTGAATTATAGTTTCATCATACATTATTATGCTAAACCATTCTGAGTTTCTGATGTGCAAACTTTGTTTTATAGTAGATAAGGCTGTTTCAACTGAAGTGCATCCCCAAGGGTGTCTTTTTATAGGTATTTACTGGATGATTTTTCTGTGTATATAATCTGCGATCTGCTGTTTAATCATATGATTAGAGGTAACAAATTAGTAACCCTTTTGCTATTTCTTAATGTGGAGGATTTAATTTTTGATATTCAACAAAGCATTTTTGTAGTAGAAAGAAAGCCTGTATCTTGTAGATACTGATGTCGTTATTGACGTGTTAAGTGAGTCACTATCCAATGAAAAAGGAGAGGTTCAGAAGTAATAGGTCTTTATTTATATCATAGTAAAAGGGAGGGACAGAAATTTATTTATTCATAATCTGTTTCCTCCCTTTTTGCTTTTATTTACTATTTATATCTTTTTTACATCGGTAAATTGGCAATTATGTCTTTTGAACATATTGGTAATTTACCCTCTTGCCCCATGTTTACGAATACTGTGGCGCAGAGTACTGTCCATTGGTCGCCATAAGTCATGGTACTGCTATGGTTGTAACCTAAACAATGCCCGTATTCGTGGAACATAGCTTGTCGGGGATAGTTATGAGGATTGGATCCCAGTGGTGTTGCATCAAAATAGACTCCGGTATAACAGTAGTCCGCTAATCCGTAAGTGTTGCCGCCTCCCAGACCGCCGACGCCTGATACGCAACCCAATACGAGTCCTCCATGACTGCGGATTCTCTGGCGTAATGCATTCAGATTGATGGCATTTCCTCCGTTATCCTTCAGTTTGCCTTCATATTTGTTCATTTCTGTGTTAAACTCTTCGGAAGAGAACATGAAAGCCATATTGATAGCCAATGCTACCCCGTGACGACATAATAATGGATTCATGTGCCGCCAGTAAGCGTGTCCGTTGTCGGCTGAATAAGCAGAGAAACGTATGAACCACCGACTGTCTATCTGTTCTATCTTCTTCATATACGGATCTTCCGTTCGGATAATAAGTGTGACATCGTCACCGGAAAGTTCTGGTTGTGCAGGTATCACTATCTTTCTGCCGCTGCTGGTGGTGAATGTGCGGTCAGAACCTACAACTGGCAATGGGAAAGCGGCTTCCATGAAAGGATGGATCACATCGAAATGTGCCAATTCAAGGAACTCAGTACTGATATTATTGAATCGACATAAAATCGTCACATCATGGATAGTAACCGGTGAGAAGAATTTAACCAGTAATTGATGTTCATCCGAGATAGATACTTGTAACGGTGCGTTTGCATAAAAGGAACGGTGCTTGCTGTCATAGAAGATATCTCGTGGCTCGTTGGCTAAAAACATAGTGTCAGTCTGGAAGCGGGAGAAATCTTCTTCACGGATATAAAGCAATCCGTCCAGGCTTTCCGGATGCCGGTAATCAATGCTGATGTGGGATATACGGCCTGCCTCGATTTTGCAATTGCTGAAGCGGTATTTGTGTACAAACGATGTGCCGTCACTTCGGTCTGACTCGATCGTTACAACTCCAGAAAGTGCCTCTTTACTGGGCAATGAGTAAAATGAATAGCTCTCCGCGATGTCATAAGATTCAATACCTTCCGTACCGGAGTATTCGCCATTTGCACTGAGACTGGTATATACAGTATCATCAAATGTGATGTCAATTTTGCGGATAAAACGCCACATATAATCGGACGAGACATTCAAGTCTATATCAACTCTACCTACACATCGCTCCAATGTCACCGTCTGCGATTCCGCAGCTTGTTCCTTGCCGATGTGTAACTCTATTTTTTTATAAAAGTAGACATCGTCGAGAGGGGCTTTTGCCGACTTATTCAGCAGCCAGACGTCTGACAATCGCTTAGGTTCGTTGATCGTCGCATTTGATTCCGCGCTCGTGGTAGCTAGGAATACAACCGTATAGTCACCATATTCCAATCCTTCAATGGTCAGTTTGGAGAAGTCTGCTTCCAGCTTTTGATACAGCGGTTTGAGTATTTCTCCCCGGTCATTGGCAATGGCATACCACATGCGGGCAATCTGTTCCGGTTCACCGTTGCGTGTCCGTATGGCAGAAGTGTCATCTTCGTGCAATCCAAGAAGAAATGTTACCTGGCCGGAGGCAGGCGGTATGAGACCGTATTCCTGCTCAAGTTCGTTTGAGCAGCTTGCCAGCAACAATGCCAGAAATAATAGTATTATTTTTGTAATCTTCATAGAATTCCTCCTTTATTTTTTTACACAACGTAAGGATGCGAACGCTTCCATCTGCAATTGTCTTTCGGTGATGGCAGTGGTTTCCTTGCCTTCAAACGGCAACCAGTAAGCCCATGCATAACCACCCGGACAGCCGTTACGTTCGCTTGTCCATAATACGGCTCTTTTTCCGAAGGCAGGATTATTGGTGGTAGACTTGTCACCTTTTCCGCCTGCCAAGGGGATGATAAGGTAACGTCCGGTATCTTCTGAAGTAAATTTCACATAGTGTTGCGTTCCTGTTACACCGGTCGGGGTAGTCAAGGTTCCTTCGCCAACGTGGAGTGTAGCGGTTATTTTTTCTCCGTTTCCTGCTGTGTAAGTGCTGGGAATTTCCTGCCCTTTGGGGAGAAGAGAGTTCAGTTCGCTGCGGGTTGGCACACGGTAACCTTCCGGACAAGGCATATGGGTATCGTTTTGCCAGGGTGCGTCGGCAGTCTGGTTACCCAGATTGTTTGAGGGGCTATATCCTTGCCAGGGGATATACATATATTTTCGTCCATACTGGAACAAACCACCGATACTGCTGATCCAACCATTATGGTACATCTTCTCAACAGTAGCACCATCTAAAGGATATACCTGGTCTTCCAGATCCCGGCTGCGTGCATTGAACGCCATCCATATGCTACCGCCCATTTCAACTGTTTCAATCTGCTTGTCGCTCGGAGCCACACGAATTTCTACATAATCATAAGAGCCGGTCAGCAAAGCATTTTTTAAATGTACCAGAATTGTATAGCCCAGTCGGCCATTGCCTTGTGCGGCCACCGATACATTGAATGCCGACACTATGCCTTCTGTTTCTTCAGATACCGACATTTCACTGAGATTCACGCCACTGCCAGTACCTTCAGTAGCTGATATGTCAATCCGGGTGTCGGAAACAAATGCCAGTTTCATGTCACTGACTCCTGTGGCGGGTACCTCTACTATATTATTTTCATAATCTACTGTTACTCCTTCCGGTATTTTAGATTGGGAAGCATTAAGCAGGATACGATGCTCCGTATCAGGTTTCCCGATAATCGTTTCGCCTTTTTCCCAAGGCTTGATTTCGAAGATTCCTTCTACTGTGGCACCTACATTGAGTACTGACAGTTCGTAAACTTTATTGCGTTCTATATTTGGTAATTGCATCTTTAGCCTGATGGGGATTTTATCGTATGTACCCCGCAGGGTGATATTTACAGGACGCGCACTCTCGAAAATGCGGAATATTCCCTGTTGTTCTCCACCGAAAGCGGGATCAAATTTCTTTAAGTAACTTACTGTTTTATCTGATGCGGAAGTGTTTTCGATGAACGGATATGTTTCAGCCGGAGCATCCTCTACGATTACTTCTTTGATTAATGTTTTGCTGTCTGCTGTGGTATTCAGGTCTATACGGGCTACACCGCGTTTCATACCGACGTTGATTTCCTGACTACTGCGTGTTTGGGGACTACTTTCTAATTCAACAACTGCAGCCATAAAGTCAGGAGCTGAATTATTGTGCAGTCCTTCGCCGATGGTCATATTGCGGAATTCTTCTTCGGTAATGTTTCCTTCCTGAACCGGAACTGTCACTCCGGTGAGGAAGTATAGCCGTGCTCCGTTGAGTGCGGAAATGCTGGACTGGCCATTGGATTCGGGAGTCAATTGTTGCGTTTTGTACAGGTTACCATCGCTGAACTGGAAAACTGACACATCCCGTAGCTCCTCAGAAGAGTCTGAACCGGAAGTCGTAATACCTTTTACCACTAATGAATAAGTTTGCTGTTTGCCTTCTCCCTCAGACGGTGCATCGTCTGAGCAGGCGCCTAAAAACAACGTTCCGAGCAAGGCAGAAACGATGATCTTTTTGTAAGGGTGATTCATGTTTTTTGTAAAATGTTATATTGAATATTGATACTTCTTTCAGACCTTTTTCCGAAAGCGGGTGCAAAAATATATAATTTTTCAATATGAGGAATTCTCCCTCCTATAATCTTTATTACTTTCCTTTTGTAATCTCAACACTTTTTGTATCTTTGTTCTCAACCCCAAATCTATTACAAAATGAAAGTACTAACTATCCATGATCTGAAAATTATCAAGAAAAGGGCAGAAGGCACGCTTTTGCTACGCGAAGAAAGCAACGAGGCGGTTACGGAGCAATGCTGTGGGTTGGCATTGGGAACCGAGCATCTGCAAATCCTGATCTGTGGTGGCACAGGTTGCAAAGCATCCGACAGCCACATCATTGCTGAACGTCTTCAGCAAGCACTTGAGAGAAATAATATTGCCAACAAGGTGGACGTTATCACTACCGGTTGTTTCGGCTTTTGTGAAAAGGGACCTATCGTAAAGATTATCCCTGATAATACTTTCTATACCCAGGTGGTTCCTGATGATGCCGACGAGGTAGTCAGAGAGCATATTATTGGGGGACGGAAGATAAAACGGCTACTCTACATCGATCCGAAGACAGAGAAGACCGTTAGTGACTCCAAGCACATGGATTTCTATCGAAAGCAGATGCGCATTGCTTTGCGTAACTGTGGTTTCATCGATCCCGAAAACATTGAGGAATATATTGCTCTGGATGGCTATATGGCGTTGGCGGATAGTTTGCTCCATAAGAAGCCGGAGGAAGTGATTGACGTGATAAAACGTTCCGGACTTCGCGGACGCGGTGGTGGTGGTTTCCCTACAGGGAAGAAGTGGGAGTTTGCCCATAAGCAACAGGCTGATATGAAATATGTGGTGTGTAATGCCGATGAAGGAGACCCTGGTGCCTTTATGGACCGCTCCATTATGGAAGGTGATCCGCACTCCATTGTTGAGGCTATGGCAGTTTGCGGTTATTCCATTGGTTCTCCGAAAGGATTGGTATATATCCGGGCAGAATATCCGCTGGCCATACAAAGATTGAAAATAGCTATTGCCCAGGCACGTGAATACGGGCTGCTGGGAAAGAATATATTCGGTACGGATTTCAGTTTTGATATTGAGATACGTTACGGCGCGGGAGCATTCGTATGCGGTGAGGAAACTGCCCTGATCCACTCTATGGAAGGGAAGCGCGGTGAACCTACTTTGAAACCTCCTTTTCCTGCCGAAGCCGGTTATCTGGGCAAGCCGACCAATGTGAACAATGTGGAGACGCTTGCCAATATTCCTATCATTCTGACGAAAGGTGTGGAATGGTTCGCGTCTATCGGTACGGAACGTTCGAAAGGGACAAAAGTATTTGCCCTGGCCGGTAAGATTAATAATGTCGGCTTGATAGAAGTGCCGATGGGTACGACACTGCGTGAGGTGATTTATGAAATTGGCGGTGGCATTAAGGGAGGAAAGAAATTCAAGGCTGTGCAGACAGGTGGACCTTCGGGAGGATGCCTGACAGAAAAGCACCTGGATACACCGATTGACTTTGACAACTTACTGGCGGAAGGCTCGATGATGGGCTCCGGTGGTATGATTGTAATGGATGAAGATGATTGTATGGTTTCTGTGTCACGCTTCTATCTTGATTTTACGGTGGAAGAATCATGTGGAAAATGTACGCCCTGCCGTATTGGTAACAAACGTCTGCTGGAACTGCTGAACAAGATAACCGAAGGACGAGGCACGATGAAAGATCTGGATGCACTCTCTACATTGGGAAAGGTGATAAAAGATACTGCCTTGTGCGGGCTGGGACAGACTTCACCCAATCCGGTACTGTCTACGCTCAATAACTTTTATGATGAATACGTGGAACATGTGAGGGATAAAACTTGCCGGGCAAAGCAGTGCAAATCATTACTGACTTATACTATTAATCCGGAACTGTGTATTGGTTGCCATCTTTGCTTTAAACATTGTCCGGCGGATGCCATTCTGGGTGATGTGCGCAAACCGCATGTCATCAATCCGGACAAGTGCATCAAGTGCGGCATGTGCATGGCACGCTGTAAATTCAAAGCAATCAATGTAGTTTAAGGGAACTAAACTGAAAGAAAATGGAAGAAAAACAAATAACCCTGCAAATAGACCGCCATTATATTACCGTGCCCGAAGGCTCGACTATATTGGAAGCCGCACGGAAAATCGGTATAGATATACCTACCCTTTGTCATATTGATTTGAAGGGTACTTGCGTTAAGAATAATCCGGCTTCGTGCCGTATCTGTGTCGTGGAGGTGGAAGGACGTCGTAATCTGGCTCCCGCCTGTGCTACCCGTTGTACAGAAGGAATGGTGGTGCGCACCAGTACCCTGCGCGTGATGAATGCCCGCAAGGTAGTAGCTGAACTGATACTTTCGGATCATCCGAATGATTGCCTTACCTGTCCGAAGTGCGGCAACTGTGAGTTGCAGACTTTGGCGCTGCGTTTCAATATCCGGCGGATGCCTTATAATGGTGGGGAGCTTTCGCCTCGTAAGCGTGAAGTAACTTCGTCCATTGTGCGGAATATGGATAAGTGTATATTCTGCCGCCGTTGCGAGAGTGTATGCAATGAAGTACAGACAGTAGGTGCCTTGGGAGCTATTCGCCGTGGTTTCAATACTACGATTGCTCCGGCTTTCGATAAGATGATGAGTGACAGTGAATGTACTTATTGCGGACAATGTGTAGCTGTTTGTCCGGTAGGGGCATTGACAGAACGCGATCATACCAACCGCCTGTTGCTGGATTTGGAAAATCCGGATAAGGTAGTCATTGTACAGACAGCTCCGGCCGTTCGTGCGGCTCTGGGAGAAGAATTCGGGCTGCCTGCAGGGACATTGGTAACGGGAAAGATGGTGTACGCTCTTCGCGAATTGGGTTTCGATTATGTATTTGATACAGACTTTGCCGCCGACCTTACCATCATGGAAGAAGGTGCCGAGATATTGAATCGCCTGACGCGTTATATGAATGGGGATAAATCTGTTCGTCTGCCTATCCTGACTTCCTGTTGTCCGGCATGGGTGAATTTCTTTGAACATCATTTTCCCGATATGCTTGATATTCCTTCTACGGCACGCTCGCCGCAGCAGATGTTTGGTAGCATTGCCAAGACATTCTGGGCGGAGAAGATGGGCATTCCGCGTGAAAAGCTGGTAGTGGTATCTATTATGCCTTGTCTGGCGAAGAAGTATGAGTGCGACCGTAATGAATTTAAGACAGATGGCAGTCCGGATGTGGATTATTCTATTTCCACTCGTGAGTTGGCACGACTTATCAGACGAGCTAACGTCGGTTTTACACTACTGACGGATAAGGAGTTTGATCATCCGATGGGAGCTTCAACAGGTGCCGGTGTCATCTTCGGAACGACCGGTGGTGTGATGGAAGCAGCATTGCGTTCGGTTTATGAGATTTATACCGGGCGGACATTGGAGAATGTGAACTTCGAACAGGTGCGTGGTCTGGCCGGTGTGCGCCGTGCGACGATTGATCTGGATGGTTTTGAACTGAAGGTGGGTATTGCTCATGGTCTGGGTAATGCGCGTCAATTGTTGGAAGATATTCGCCATGGGCGGAATGAGTATCATGTGATTGAGATTATGGCATGTCCGGGTGGCTGTATCGGTGGTGGCGGACAACCGTTGCATCATGGCAACTCGGAAGTGCTGTATGCACGTGCCAATGCACTGTATCGGGAAGATGCACAGAAGCCTTTGCGCAAGTCGCATGAGAATCCGTACATCAAGACGTTGTACGAGGAATATCTGGGCAAACCGCTGAGTGAGACTGCAGAACGGTTGCTGCATACGCATTATTTCAATAAGGCGATTGATTAACTTATTAAAACGGAGAAACTATGTCAGATATCAAATTAGCCTGTGACGTTGCCGAACAAGTGCGTGCTATTTGTGACAAGCATGGCAACCAGCCGGGCGAACTTATCAATATACTTCATGAAGCGCAGCATCTGCACGGCTATCTGCCGGAAGAGATGCAGCGCCTGATTGCTGCAAAGCTGAATGTTCCGGTGTCGCGTGTGTATGGTGTGGTAACATTCTATACTTTCTTTACGATGACTCCTAAAGGTAAACATCCTATTTCGGTGTGTATGGGAACGGCGTGCTACGTACGTGGTTCGGAGAAATTGCTTGAGGAATTCAAGCGTGTGCTGGGCATCGAAGTCGGAGAAACGACACCGGACGGGAAGTTTTCACTCGATTGTCTGCGTTGCGTAGGAGCGTGTGGACTGGCGCCCGTAGTGATGATTGGAGAGAAGGTGTACGGGAGGCTTCAGGCGGTGGATGTGAAGAAAGTGCTGGAGGAACTGGAGTAGAGTGGCTCATTATTTTTCTATTTTGTCTAGTATTCCACTGATGTAGGCAATTGCTACCCCATAATTTGTCATGGGAACTTTTTGCATCCGTGCCTGTTCAATGCGACTCAGTACATACTTTCTATTGAACATACAGGCGCCACAGTGGATAATCAAATTGTATGGGGATAAATCTTCTGGAAAATCATTTCCGGAGACAATATCTATCTGCAATCCTTCACCTGTTCGCTTACGCAGCAGGTGGGGGATTTTTACTCTGCCTATATCTTCTGTCAGTGGAGCATGGGTACAGGCCTCGGCTATCAATACGCGGGATTGTTCCGTTAGTCGGTCGATGGCGAATGCACTTTCTACACAATAGTGTATATCTCCCTTGTATCCGGCAAAGAGCACGGAGAAAGAAGTGAGCCGGCTTTCAGCCGGTTTTTGTTCGTATACGGTGTGGAATACTTGCGAATCTGTGATAATTAATTTGGGGGGATTAGCAAGTGCGCACAATGTGTCTTTCAGCTTATCTGTGGTACAACTCATGATCAGGCATTTCTTGTCCAGAAGTTCGCGGATTGTCTGTACTTGGGGAAGGATAAGTCGTCCTTTAGGTGCCTGAAGGTCCTGGGGCATGACTAACACTACTACATCACCTTCTGCTACGAGGTTCCCGGTGATGGTTTGTTCTCCGAAATCGGCAGGTAACTTTTCCAGAATGGCGCGGTGGATGGCTTCGATACCTGTGCCGTCTTTGGCACTGATGATGATGGGAGGCTGTCCGCAACTTGCTTTTATCTGTTCTGCCAGCTCTGTCGTATTGGGGCGTGCGTCAGCTTTGTTCAGAAGCAATATGACAGGGATGCCTCGTTCCTTCAATCGTTGAAGCCATTCCTGTTCCTGTGCGTCTCCGGTTTCACAAAGCAACAGGGCGATATCGGTTTTTCCGATTATTTTCAAGGTGCATTCTACGCGCATTTCTCCCAGCTCGCCTTCGTCATCGAAGCCCGGAGTGTCAATAAGCAGACACGGACCGAGTGGATGAATTTCCATTGCTTTTGTCACAGGATCAGTAGTAGTGCCGGGAGTGGGGGAGACTATAACGGTATCTTGCCCTGTCAAGGCATTGACAAGGCTGGATTTTCCACTGTTTCGCCGTCCGAAGAGGGCGATGTGCAGGCGGTTTGCATTAGGAGTCTGATTCATTAGTCTCAATATTAAGGGGTTAATAAATTATCATTTTCTTTTTAAAATCTGAAATCTCTTTTCCCTTCCTCTATCTCATGCAGGTTTCGCAGAGCTATTTCCCGGATTTTCGGATTCGGGATGCGTTCCATCTCTTCATGAATGAGGCGGATACCTTTCTCCCGGGTTTCGGGTGAAGCGTAATCTTCCAGATATTCTTTCAGAGTCATCAAGGCATTGGGCTGACAGCAATTTGCTATCTGTCCCCGCTTGACAAGAGACATGAAACGGTCACCCGTCCGACCTTCACGATAACAAGCCGTACAGAAACTGGGGATATGTCCCAGATCGAGCAGCCAGTTTACTACTTCATCCAGTGTGCGGCGGTCGCTGATATCGAATTGGGCCGAGTTCTCTTCTTTCGTTTCTGGTACGGCATATCCGCCTACGCTGGTGCGTGAACCGCCACTGATTTGTGAAATACCTAATTCCAATACCTTACGTCGTACAGCTTCCGATTCACGGGTGGAAATGATCATTCCGGTGTAAGGCACTGCAATGCGGATTACCGCAACGAGGCGGCAGAACATTTCATCAGAAATGGCATTGGGGAAATCTTTTGTTTCAATATCATCCGCTGGGCAGATACGGGGTACACTGATCGTATGCGGTCCGACACCGAATGCAGCTTCCAGATGTTCGGCATGCATCAATAATCCTACGAAATCGTATCGATAGGTATTCAACCCGAATAATACACCTATACCTACATCGTCGATACCACCTTCCATGGCACGGTCCATAGCTTCGGTGTGATAGGAATACTTGCTTTTAGGACCTGTGGGGTGCAGGGTCTCGTAATTCCCCTTGTGATAGGTTTCCTGGAAAAGAATGTAAGTACCGATACCTGCATCTCTCAGCCGACGATAGTTCTCTACCGTTGTAGCGGCAATATTCACGTTTACCCGCCGGATAGCACCATTCTTATGATGAATACCATAGATGGTCTGAATAGATTCCAGAATATAATCGATGGGGTTGCGTAGCGGGTCTTCGCCGGCTTCCAGTGCCAGACGTTTGTGTCCCATATCCTGCAAGGTAATCACTTCCCGGCGTATTTCTTCTTGTGATAATTTCTTGCGAGCGATAGTGCGGTTCTTTGCATGATAGGGGCAGTAAACGCATCCGTTCACACAATAATTGGAAAGGTATAACGGGGCGAACATTACGATGCGGTTGCCATATAGTTTTTGCTTAATTTCCCGTGCCAGATGGAAGATGCGTTCCGTCAGGTCGGGCTGGTTGCATTCTAACAGTAGAGCGGCTTCACGATGGGACAAACCTTTGCATGAGGCTGCCTTTTCGAGCAGACTCTCAATGAGGGCACGGTTGTCTTTATTGGTACGGGCATAGTCCAGCGTATCCAGTATCTCCGGGTGATCGATGAACTCTTCTGCCTGTTTTGAACTTACATTATACACGTTTTTTAGTGATTAGGGGTGAGTGATTAGTGATTAGTAGTCTCCTCTTTCTTTCGATATCCGGTATCCGATAACCGTCAGTTTCTCTTCTAATTGTTGTAAGCCTTCTGCGGCTTCGGCTCCCAAAGAGGCTTTGTTATCATAAAGTGAGTATTTGTTCCGTTGTTCCGGGGGAGAAAGGTTCGGCATTACTACGTTGGCTCCTGCCAGTATTCCGCGTTCCCGTCCATCCGGTGCAAGCGTTGCTAATGCTGTGGTAGAGGGTAATAATACCTTCGGATGCATTAACCGGAAGATGGAAAGAAGTTTCAGGGTCATCTCCATGCTTCCCGGCGGGCATGCTGCAAACGGGGTATCGTGGTGAGGAATAAAAGGACCGATTCCTATCATTTCAGGATGAAATCGCTCTATAAAAAGGAGGTCTTCCACCAGATGATCGGTGTTTTGTCCCGGACTCCCTACCATAATACCTGTTCCTGTCTGATATCCTATTTCTTTCAGCCATGCCAAACATTGCAGGCGTTGTCTGATAGACATCTTATCGGGGTGCAGATGATGGTAATGCTCTTCATTATGCGTTTCGTGGCGAAGCAAATATCGATTGGCACCCGCCCGGAAGAAATGCTCGTAAGTCTCATGGGACTTTTCGCCTAATGATAGTGTGATGGCGCAATCCGGAAACTCACGATGTATAGCAGTAACAGTTTCAAGGATAAAATCATCTTTTACGGAGGATGTTTCACCACCTTGCAAGACGAAAGTCCGGAAACCGAGGGTATACCCTTCACGACAACATTCCAGAATATCTTCCCGTGTCAACTCATAACGGAGAACAGATTGATTTCCTTTCCGTATACCGCAATAATAGCAATTGTTACGGCAATGGTTGGTAATCTCGATCAGCCCACGAATAAATACCCGATTGCCAAACTGCTCAAGTGACACCTCCCGTGCCTGCTCCTGCAGATACTTTAAAGTATCAGCGTCTTGGCAAAGGAGTAGTGCTTTATATTCTTCAGCACTTAGACTTCGTTCACTATGCAATCGGTCAATCAGATTCTTCATGTTGTTTTATTAATGGATACCCGGACGACACGGACTAAACGGACGAGCGCGGATTTTTATTTTTCGTCCGCAGATGACGCACGATAACGCGGATTTAGTTATCAATAAGCGTAGCCTTTTAAATCCGTGTTCGTCCGTTTAGTCCGCGTTGTCCGCGTACCTATTCATCAATTTTAATACGTCTTTTCCTGTTTAGCTAATTCTTGTACAAACTGACGTTTACCTGCGGCAATCTCATTGTGCGTACAAGGTCCGGTGATACAGCCACCTTCACATGCCATCACTTCTATAAATTGCCCCGGTGCTTTGCCTGATTTGGCATACGCCCGCAATGAACCGATGGTTTTCTTATCCAGATTAGCTACTTGGATGGCATTGATTTTGTCAGCTTCTTCTTTCAGATAGGCTTTTACTGCTCCCATTACGCCACCAGCCTGGGCAAATCCATGTGCCTCGCGCACGGATGCGAACGACATGGTATAAGGTTGCGATTGCTCTAACTGAATATCCAGTCCGTCCAATACAGACGCCACTTCTTCGAAAGTCATAACAAAATCTACAGCTTCATCACGCTGGGCCTCTTTACGTTTGGCTACACACGGGCCGATGAAAACGACTTTGGCATCCGGATATTTCTCCTTAGCAATTCGTGCGGCATAATACATGGGTGAACCTGTGCTTGAAACATAGGGCTTCATGCCCGGAATATGTTTATTTACGAGTTCTATGTAGGAAGGACAGCAGGAAGTAGTCATAAACTTCTGTCCTTCTTCCAACTTCTCTATCAATTCATGTGCTTCGTTGCTGACCGTATCCATAGCTCCCTGAGCCACTTCGATGACATCAGTGAATCCTACAGCTTTGAGTGCGCCATATACCTGCTCAATAGTAGTCTTGAATTGTCCCAGGATAGACGGTGCCACAATGGCCACTATTTTTTCTCCTTTGCGTATCTTGTGCAGGATATCGAATACCTGTGACACTTCGAAAATTGCTCCGAACGGACAAGCGTTGAGACACTTTCCGCAATAGATACATTTGCTTTCGTCGATGTGTTCGATACCTTTCTTATCCTTGCTGATAGCTTTCACCGGACAAGCCTCTTCGCAAGGTACTGGGATATAGACGATAGCATGATAGGGACAGCTCTTGTGGCAAATACCACAACTGATGCATTCATCATGGTCTATCCATGCCTGTCCGCTTTCCTTTACATGGACAGCTTTCTTCGGACAGTTGGTCTGGCAGCTACGGGCGGTACATCCGCGGCAAAGGTTGGTGATTTCGTAATTGATTTGTACGCAGGCGGAACATGCTTCGTCAATCACACACATGATGTTATCTTTCGGCGTTCCGTTTTCTGCACGGTCCAGTGCATGTACTGCATACTCTGATAATGGGGTTAATTCATCTTTTTCATCTTCCATATCCAGTCCCAGCAACGGCAGTGATTTGTATTTCCACACGGCGCGTTCTTTATGTACGCAGCAGCGTCCTGCATGTTTTGACCTTCTCGGACTCAATTCAATGGGAAGACGGTCTATTTTCTCTACAAGTTCGTTATCCCTCCACAGTTTTACCAGCTCTGTCAGCAATCTGTGGCGGACAATCATAATGTTGTTGGTAAATGCCATAATATTTATTATCGGATTAGTTAGTCGGTAATTACGGTGCAAAGATAATGAAAAGTTATAGTTTCTATGAACCTTTCTACCCTCAATATGCTTATCTTTGTATCAGAATAAAAAAACGAAATTGACGATGAAAGACTTTATTTACTATGCACCCACACAGGTTGTGTTTGGAGCATTATCGGAAGATAAAACAGGGAAATTGGTGAAGCAATATAGCGGCACTAAAGTCCTAGTACATTATGGCGGACAGAGTGCGGAGCGTTCCGGTTTGCTGGATAAAATATGCCGGGCATTGGAGGCGGAAGGCATTGCTTACGTAAAACTGGGCGGGGTGGTTCCTAATCCACGTTTGTCGAAAGTACACGAGGGTATTGAACTGTGTCGGAAAGAAAAGGTTGATTTCATTCTTGCCGTAGGTGGCGGTAGTGTGATTGATTCTGCGAAGGCGATTGCTTTCGGTGTACCTTATGAGGGTGAAGTCTGGGATTTTTATATGGGACGAGCCCATGCGGAAGCTTGTCTGCCGGTTGCTACCGTACTGACAATTCCTGCTGCGGGGAGTGAAATGAGTAACAGTACCGTGATAACCAATGAGGACGGTGATTTGAAAAAAGGTTATTCCAATAATCTGTGCCGTTGCAAATTTGCTGTGATGAATCCGGAACGGACTTATACATTGCCCAACTATCAGACAGCTTGCGGTGTAACGGACATTATGATGCATACCATGGAACGTTATTTCTCTCATGATGACGATATGACGGTGACTGATGCCATTGCTGAAAGTATTCTCCGTACGGTAAAAGATAGCGTTTTTGAAGTACTGAAAGAACCGGAGAATTATGTACATCGTGCCCAAATTATGTGGGCAGGTAGCTTGGCACACAATGATTTGACGGGATGTGGAACAACCGGTGACTGGGCAACACACCAGCTTGAACATGAACTGAGTGCACTATTCGATGTAGCACATGGTGCAGGGCTGGCAGCTCTTTGGGGAAGCTGGGCACGGTATGTTTACAAAGAAAATGTAACCCGTTTCGCTCAGTTTGCCGTGAATGTGATGGGTGTAACAAATGATTTTAAATCACCCGGACATACTGCTTTGGCAGGTATTGAAGCCATGGAAGATTTCTATCGCGCAATTGGAATGCCGGTTAGTATTTGCGAGCTGATAGGACGGCAGGCCACTGACGAAGAAATCAAACTCATGGCAGATAAATGCAGTTCCGGTGGTAGTACAACAACCGGAAAATTGAAGGTTTTACATCGCGATGATATGGAAAATATCTATCACATGGCGAATAGATAACGGATTTTTTATTGTTTTTCTGGCAAATTCTCGTTATCTTTAGGGGCATATATCAAATTGGGGGGTAGTAAAAAAGTCCTGACCCACAGGCAAAGAATATGAGAATACATTTTGAGATTAGAGAAAAACTACCTGAAATTATCGAAGAGATCCTGAATTGTGAGAGATGGACAACTTTAGTAAAAGAGGATATTTCAGGCAGAAAGTTGGTTGTCATTCGTGATCCGAATTACAATTCGGAGGCAACAGTAGAAATCTATGCCCGCGAGATTACCATCAAGACGGCATGGTCAAACTACACGTATCGCTTGTTTGTTTTGGGCGATAATGTTTGGTGTGAGTACAATGGTGCTTATCGCGGACTGCTGGAACAAAATCTATTGCCTACCATCACTCCCAGGGAAGGTTTGTTGGAGTCCGAGGTGTTGGATAGCTCTTTGTACGGAAGTGAAAAGAGGAAACTCAGAGAGTATGCTGAAGACAATTTGAAACTGAAAAAATTCCGACGCGAGAACTTTAATGAAGATCGTACAGGTGTGGCTCATTTTGACCACCCCAAGAGGGTATATGACGAATTCATTAAAGAAGATTACGTGGTTCCATCTTCCGACGAATAGCGAGGTAGGAAGATGATCATCAGTGCCAGTCGCAGGACGGATATACCTGCTTTTTATTCGGAGTGGTTTCTCAACCGGATAAAAGAAAGGTATGTTCTGGTACCTAATCCGTATAATCCTAATATGATCAGCAGGGTCAACCTGGACCCTGCTGTTATTGATTGCGTTGTCTTTTGGACGAAGAATCCTGCACCGATGATTGATAAACTGGACAGATTGCAGGACTATAAATACTATTTCCAGTTTACACTGAATCCGTACGGAACGGAACTTGAAAGTAAACTGCCACCACTTCAAAAGCGTATAGATACATTCAAACGCCTTTCTGATAAGATAGGAAGGGAGAAAGTGGTGTGGCGATATGATCCTATTCTTACGAATGAACAATACACAGTTGCTTTTCATCAAGACAAATTTGCTGAAATGGCATTTGCTTTGCATGATTATACTGAAAAGTGTATGCTGGGTTTTATTGATCATTATCCGCATGTGCGTGCCTCTCTCCGTGAGTTTCATATCAAGCCGTTGATAAAGGAAGATATCGATTCAATGGTCATTTCATTTAAGAAGGTTGCAGATGAATGTTCTATGGAGTTAGATACTTGTACAACAAAGGTCGACTTATCTCATTTGGGTATTTCGGGTGGAGTGTGCGTTGACAATAGGTTGATTGAACGAATTATCGGATATCCTATTACTGCCCGTAAAGACAAGAATCAGCGGGACATTTGCCGTTGTGTGGAAAGTATTGACATCGGCACTTATGAAAGTTGCCTTAATGGCTGCATTTATTGCTATGCTATTAAAGATAATTATAATACGGCAAAATTTAACCGGAGTAAACACGATAAGGATTCTCCGATGCTAATCGGAGAAGTAGATAAGGATGTGGTGATTAAAGAACGGGAAATGAAGAGTCTGCGTACCGATCAGCTTTCTATGTTTTATTAAAAAATCATTCTGACCGGAAACAATTATTGCTTGGATTGTTGTACCTGATAAATAACTTATAATTTAGTGTATCCTTAAAATAAAGAGCATGGAGAAAGAGACTGAACAAGAATTGATAAAAAGGATGATTGGCTTTCAGAAAGAGGAAATAACATCGAGTATTATATACCAGAAGTTAGCGGCAAAGGAAAAGAATCCCCATAACCGGGAGATATTGCAACGTATTGCAGAGGATGAACGTAGGCATTACGCCACACTGCGAGGCTATACTCATCAGGATGTCAGTCCTAATCGTTTTGAAATCTGCTTTTATGTATGGTTAGTGCGTCTACTGGGTGTTACGTTTGCCGTTCGTCGTCTGGAACTGGGAGAGAAAGAAACGAGTGGGGTGTATTCCCAATACCCGAGTATGGAACACTTTGCCGAGATGGCGCGGGATGAGCAGCACCATGAAGAAAAGCTTATTGAAATGATAGATGAGGAGCGCTTGCAATATATGGGTTCGGTGGTCCTAGGGCTGAATGATGCCTTGGTGGAGTTTACCGGAGCATTGGCAGGTTTCACGCTGGCGCTGAATGATACGAAACTGATTGCGCTGACCGGCAGCATTACAGGGATTGCAGCGGCACTTTCTATGGCTTCTTCCGAATACCTTTCCACTAAATCAGAAAAGACTCATAATAAGCGTCCGGTTAAGGCAGCTATTTATACGGGGATAGCTTATATCATAACCGTAGTGGCTTTGGTAGGTCCGTTTATCTTATTGTCAAGTCCTGTTCTGGCTTTATGCATCATGCTGGTGATGGCGTTGCTGATTATTGCTTTTTTCAACTATTATTATGCCATTGCCCGTAATGAAAGCTTTAAACGACGTTTCACAGAGATGGCAGTGTTGAGCTTCTCCGTGGCTGGAATCAGTTTTCTGATAGGTTATTTGCTGAAGACAGTGACGGGAGTAGGGGGATAGGGATATCCGGATACTACACTCCCTTTAGATATCCTCAGTGTACAACTGACTACCCGAACGAAATTTACTTTTCATGAAACGTACCAGTGATACCGGATGATGGATACTCTTGAAGCCTATGAATGGGCTATGAATAATGCTGCAATAAGTAAACTGTTAATAGGAGAATGATTTAAAAAGCTCTGAAGTTTCGCACTTCAGGGCTTTTATATTTTGTCAATCGATGAAAAATCAACTGAATTATATTTTGGAACTATGCAGTTTTTTATAGAGTTCTACACGTTCGGCTATTTCAGCTTGAGATAGATTGGCCGGAAGTTCAATTGTTGTTCGTGGAGTAATTGCTACAAGAATAACTTCTCCAACTTTTTTCTTATGCTCTTTAAGAGCGTTTTCTGCTAACTGACTGATCTCTGGTCGGACAATACTCTTTTTCATCATATTGAATTGTTTTTAAGTTTTCATTTTCGCTGGGGCTAATTGGCAGGTTGCTAAAAGAAACTCATTGTTCAATGTAGTTATCACTTCTTTTACGCTGCGTATTTTTTCAGAGAGAAAAGCATTACTACCTGCAAATGCATATCCTCTTTTCATATTTCCTTTGGCCGCATTATACAGTGCTTTGATGATGCAGTAAGGACTCTTCTGATAGTCACACGTCTTGATGCAATGGAATGAGCAACATTTGGGCTTTTCCTGTCCTTTCTCTACATTACGGATAAATTCCCCATCAATGGCTCGTCCGGGCATTCCTACGGGACTTTCGATAATGAGAACGTCTTCGGGCTTAGAGTGGATATAAACCTCTTTGAAGGTTTGTGAAGCATCGCACTCTTGGGTTGTCACAAAAATGCTTCCCATTTGTACGGCTGAAGCTCCCAATTGCATGAATCGTGCAATATCTTCGCCTGTAGAGATTCCACCTGCGGCAATTACAGGAATATCTTTTCTTTCCTTATAGTTCATTGCAATTGCTACAACTTCGGGTATCAAGGATTCCAAAGCGTATTTCTCATCTTGTATCTGTTCTTTCTTAAAGCCCAAATGTCCTCCGGCTTTAGGGCCTTCTACTACTATGGCATCGGGTAAATAATCAAAGTTCTTCTGCCATTTGTCACATATAATCTTGGCCGCTCTTGAAGAAGATACAATGGGCACCAACTTCGTTTTGCTTTCCGGTGTCAGGTATAGGGGGAGGTCGAGCGGAAGTCCTGCACCGGCAAAGACTACGTCGATTTTTTCGCTTATGGCAGTGCGTACCATCTCTGCATAATTGGAAAGGGCCACCATGATATTCACTCCGATGATTCCTTTTGTTTTTTTGCGGGCTTTTCTGATTTCCTCTTTGAGTCCGCAAATGCACTTTTCGGTATAGTCGCCTTTGCCTTTAGGGTATAGCAGGCCTAAACCTGCACATGAAATAACACCAATGCCGCCTTCGTTGGCTACGGCTGATGCCAGGCCGGACAATGAAATTCCGACTCCCATTCCACCTTGTATGATAGGTGTTTTTATCTCTATATTTCCAATAAAAAATGGCTTCATAAAACTGATATTGTAATAAGACTGTAAGCGGATAAATATACTTCCGGGTATTCTATTCGTTTAGCGATGTTCTTTTCTTTGTATTGCTGTTTTAGTTGAAGAAAGCAAGAACAGAAGATCTAATCTCCTGTTCTTGTTGTAGGGTAGACATTAATAACGTCTGGAATTATAACCGTTGTTACGAGGTCTTTCTTCACGAGGACGTGCAACGCTTACTGAAATAGTTTTCTGATCGTATTCTGCTCCGTTAAGTTCATTAATTGCCTTTTGTCCATCTGTATCGCTTGTCATTTCGACGAAACCAAATCCTCTGGATCTTCCCGATTCTCTGTCCATAATAACTTTAGCTGAAGAGGTCTCTCCATACGCTGAGAATAATTCGTTCAAGTCAGCATCATTTATGCCATAGCTTAAACCTGAAATGTAAATGTTCATTTGAAATTTTAATTAAATAAATATTAAGTAAGAGTGAGGGGGATAATTAAAGGAGAGGTCTGCTTAATAAAATATAAAAAGGAGAACTATACGATAACGATTCGTAACTCAAACCGCGACAAAGGTAATACAATAGTTGGGAATGGCAACTTTTAATTCGTAATTTGTTAATAAAAAAGTAATAATTGTTTTTTATTAGCATTTAGAAAGGCTATGGTATATTGCACTTTTCTTTAAAGGTGAAAATCCTTTCTTTTTCAGGGCTACACCCTTTCCCCCGGATGGCTACACCTTTTGGGGTAAAGGGTGTAGCCCTTTTTAATGTGCCTTACAGGTACTCGTGGACGGTATATTGACTATCTATTTATCAAGGAGATCTTATACAGTACATGTCTGCATAAAGGATGGTCGGGACTGACCAATGGATGATCAAACTCTTTGCTTTTTATCATACCTATTTTTTGCATCACGCGTTCCGAACGTTTGTTTGGGAGTGAGGTGAAAGAATATAATTCTTTCAGTCCCAATGTCTTTTTTGCATATTCCAGACAGGCTGAAGCCGCTTCGGTAGCATATCCCTGATTCCATACTTCGGGAATCAGGCGCCAACCTATCTCTACGGCCGGGGCAAAATCTACGTCGAACGTAATATCATGCAACCCTACATAACCTATAAACGCATGGTCTTCTTTCTTTTCTACTGCATACAACCCGTATCCTCTGGATGCGAATTCCTTCCGGATGCGATTATAGAAGTCGAATGTTTCCTGATAAGATAGCTGTTTGAGAAAGAATTTCATGACCTGATCGTTGCTATTTAATCCGGCAAAGACGGGGATGTCTTCTTCTCTCCAATCACGTAGGATCAGGCGTGGGGTTTCCATGTATGTATTCATCTTGTTCTTAATTTATTCGATTTGTTTTTCTCGTTTTTTACGGTTCATATATTCACGTAATAGAGTTGGGGTAGCACAGAAGATGAGTTGTGCCCGATTCCATTTATAGCATTTTTGAAAGACAACCATGGCGATGGTTATGAATACGGCGGCTCCGATAGAAACCTCCAAAGGTAACCAAGCCAGCCCCTCTTGGGGTAATAGCATAGGAATGAATGCCAATGCTCCGGAAGGGGCAAAGTATTTCCCTGTCCACTCGAAGATGAGGAACAGGATAGCTGCAATGGTTAAAGTAACGATACTTTCCGGTAGATGAAGATGGTGGTGACCGACAATTTGAAGTACAGTACCCAGAGTGGCTACGGTAGTCAGAAAGAGAAATACTTGTGTAGGGCGATTTCTGAATCCTGCTTTGGAGTTTACCATTTCTACAAAGGTCATCATGAGTGGGGGTAGGATGATTTGTACAAGCACTACTGACACTGACATTGAAAAGACTGCTATCGGATAAACGATACTTTCCGTATGAAGCAAAACGGGCAATACGCAAGCTGATATCAAAGGAATTAGTGTAGCGCGACTGATTAAAAGGGAAGCACCTGCAAAAGCAAATGCGGCGCATAGATTGACCACATAGGGCAGGGGTGAATAACGAACAATGCAGATACCGACTGCTGCTCCAAGAGTCATAAGTAGGATGATTTGCCAACGTTTTACATTCCATACCCGCTTATCGATAATTAACAGGCCGATGATCAGTGCTGTCATTTCCGGAAACAGAATCTCCTTTTCATCGGTCCATTCGGCTAAACCTACCATTATCAGGATCATTATCAGCGATATCAGATATCTTGTCAGTTTTCTGTGTTCCATTATATAATTTTGAATTTGGGGCACAAAGTTAAGGGAAACTGCCGTATTATGAAATTTCTTGGCTATCTTTGCGCGCTGAAAGCCTTGAGTGGCTTTCTTTATAAAAGAGTTCTGTATGCAAAATTTGGTAAAGAAGGAGTATAAGATTCCTTTTATTCTGGTAACTTCCCTATTCTTCTTATGGGGATTTGCACATGCGATATTAGATGTGCTGAACAAACACTTTCAAGATGTGCTGGTTATTACACGTGCCCATTCGGCATGGGTACAGGTTATGTTTTACCTGGGTTATTTCGTGATGGCTATTCCTGCTGGACTGTTTATCAATAAATACGGTTACCGGAAAGGAGTGGTTTTCGGTCTGTTGCTTTATGGCATAGGCTCCCTGCTTTTCATTCCCGGGGAATATTGGATGTCTTTCAATTTTTTTCTGTTCTCCCTGTTTGTCATAGCCTGTGGCTTGGTTTTTCTGGAAACAGCGGCTAATCCTTACATGACGGAATTAGGCGACCGGGAAACGGCTGCCAGCCGCCTGAATCTGGCGCAGTCGTTCAATGGATTGGGATGTATTTGCGGTCCGCTTATCGGGGGATTGTTATTATTCTCGGAAGGGGGCGAAAGCAATATATCATTGCCTTACACACTGATGGGGATCATTGTATTGGGAGTTGCTCTGGTATTCTATAAGATACGCCTGCCGGAGATTGTTCATGAAGCTGATGAAGAAGAAGTCGGAGAAAACGGTGCACGCGGGCTTTGGTCGCACAAGCTGTTTATTTTTGGCATTATCAGTCTGTTTTGTTACGAGATAGCTGAAATCTCAATCAACAGTTTCTTTATCAATTATGTGGTGGATGACGGCTGGATGAATGCCCGCGATGCATCTGTAGTACTTTCGTTCGGTGGCTTGGGACTGTTTATGTGCGGACGTTTTGCCGGTAGCTGGATTATGCGGTATATCCGGGCAGAAAAAGTGCTGTTCGTTTGTGCAATAGGAACGGTGGTCAGTACGTCTTTGGTAGTTCTTAATCTGGGCATTTTGTCATTGATAGCCCTGTTCTTGGGATATGCGTTCGAAGCTATTATGTTCCCCACGATTTTCGCTCTCTCATTGAGGGGATTGGGTAACTATACGAAGCGTGCATCTTCTTATCTGATGATGTCCCCCATCGGGGGAGCGGTAGGACCGCTCATGATGGGGTATGTGGCTGATCAGACCAATATGTCTTTCTCGTTCATCATTCCGTTGCTTTCGTTTATCGTGGTGTTGCTTTATGCTTGGAAAGTAAAGCAACGTTCGTTTTGCTAATATCCGAACTTTTCCGCAGCCTTTTCCATCTGTTCGATGATGCCTACTCCAAAGGGACAGTTCGTTTCACATTGTCCGCACTGAATGCATTCCGAGGCATGATGCGAGAGCGTCTTGTAGTGTTCATGTACTGTCTCGGGTATTTCATTCTGGGCAATGGTTAGGTTATAGTACTTGTTTACACTCGCTATATCAATTCCTACCGAGCAAGGAGCGCAATGTCCGCAATACATGCAATGCCCCTGCCAGCTAAACTTTTCCATACCTGCCATAACCGAGGTGTAATCTTTTTCTTCTTTAGTAGCATTGCACCAGTTGATGGCAGCTTGCATCTCATCGCAACTTTTGCAACCGACCATTACGGAAGCAACAGCCGGACGGGTTAGCGCATACTCAATACACTGCACCGGTGTCATAGCTTTGCCAAAGGGAGAGTTCGTTTCACTCAGTAAGTCTCCGCCGCCATAGACTTTCATTACATCCAGACCTATACCTTTCTGCTCACAGAGTTCATAAAGCTTTTCACGTTCCGGATCTATATTTTCAAGGGAATGGGCATAACTTTCGTCAGCCCATAAATCATCTACATTTTCGCTGGGCGGTTGCAAATCGTAACAGGGATTGATGGAGAACATCAGTACTTCAATCAATCCACTTTCTACAGCCAACCTTGCCACAGTAGGGTTGTGGCTGCTTAGTCCGATATGGCGAATTTTACCTTCTTCTTTCAGACGCAGGGCCAGCCGAATGATAGGACCATTGAATACTTCATGGAAATCTTCTTCGCTATCTACATAGTGAATCATACCAATATCAAGGTAATCCGTATGAAGACGTGTCAACTGGTCTTCAAAAGAAGCAATTGTTTTTTCTACATCACGGGTGCGCAGATACTGATCATTTTCCCAAGTAGTACATAAATGCCCCTGAATGATAAACAGTTGCCGGCGTCCGGTCAATGCCTTGCCGATATTACTGCGCAGATCGGGATTTGAGGTATACATATCGATAAAGTTGATTCCTTTACTGATGGCGAAGTCCATTTCCGAATGTACCTGTTCTTCCGTTTTTCCCATAAAACCTTCACAACCCAGTGCGATGACACTAACGGATAGTCCTGTATTTCCTAATATTCTGTATTCCATGATATTTCAAATTCTTAGTATGTTTTTGCGAAGTTACTAATATTGAAGAAAACGTTCCCGTTTTAATCCGAATAAATTTGCACTGATTAAGAAAGTTATCCGAAGGCATGTTTCAGCTTCTTCAAACCTTTAGCCAACTGTTGCTGCGGACAGGCAATATTGATACGGATAAAATTGTCTCCGTCTTCTCCGTACATACAGCCCTCATTGACCCAGACCTTTTCTTTTTCCAGTAGAGCCGTCACGATTTCTTCCGATGACTTATTCAACACTGAACAGTCTACCCATACCAGATAAGTACCTTCTAATTTAAGTACGGGGAAATCCGGTAGATGTTCATTGAAATAGTTTCTCAGATACTGATAATTGGCAAACAGATAACTTTTTAGTTCTTCCAGCCATTCTTCCCCTTCATTATAGGCGGCTATCAATGCCTCCACACCGAATGGGTTCACATCACAAACCTCATTGATATTAATGGCTTTATCTATTTTTCTGCGTATGTCTGCATCAGCGGAAATGATGTTTGCAATCTGAAGTCCGGCCAGGTTAAAAGCTTTGCTGGGTGATGTGCAAGTGACGGAGTGCATCCGGAACTCTTCTGAAAGAGATGCAAAAGGTGTATAAGTATATCCCGGAAAGACCAGCTCACAATGTATTTCATCTGATACCACCCATACATCATTCCGGAGGCAAATCTCACCAATACGTATTAATTCCTGTTTGCTCCAGACTCTTCCGGCCGGATTATGCGGATTACACAATAACAGTAATTTTACTTTTGGGTCTGCCGCTTTCTTCTCCAGATCGTCAAAATCAATCCGATAGGTGCTATCCTCATAGATCAATGGATTGGAAATCATCTCGCAACCATTATTACGGATGGAAGAAAAGAAGCAATTATACACCGGAGTTTGCACCAGAACTCTATCACTAGGATTCGTCAGGGATTTTATTACTGCTGATAAAGCCGGTACTACTCCAGTTGTATAGATTATCCATTCTCTCTCTATTTTCCAATAATGACGTCTGCCGAACCAGTGGATTACCGTATGATAATAGCTGTCAGGCACGCGGACATAACCGAAGATACCATGTTCTACTCGCTTTTTCAGCGCTTCTGTCACGGCTGGGGCTGTACGGAAATCCATATCGGCTACCCACATTGGCAATATGTCGGCATCATTGGCAGAATCCCATTTATAAGAGTTCGTACCCCGACGTGGAATGATTTCATCAAAATTGTATTTCATACCTAATCAGTCAAAACAGGTTTGGTCGTCCCATAATTTCAATTCACAGTTGCCCGGTGCTTTTATATTCTCATCTAGGATTATAGCTCCGAAACTTTCGGCAGTGATACTTCCTGTATGTGGATTTTTTACACTGTGAACCGGACTATGGATAGTGGCCTGCACACTACTATATTCAAAAGCGAGGTCTGCATCTTCTGTCATCGTGCAGTTTTCCATAATCAGATCGTGGGCATAGCAAAGTGGCTGTGTACCTGAAATCTTGCAGTTCACCAGACGCAGATTTCTGGAATGCCAGCCTAAATATTCCCCATTCAATACAGAGTCGTAAACCGTCACGTTTTCCGTATTCCAGAAAGCATCTTTTGAATTGATTACCGCATTACGGATTTCTACGTTTTTGCAGTATTGGAAAGAGTAGTTACCATTCATCTCAAAGTCATCAATCCTGATATTTTCACCGTGTACAAACAGGTAATCACCTTTGTCTACTTTTACATTCTTCAACTCTACATTCCGGCAAAACCAGAGGGTTTCCAGTGCATAGGGCAGTTGTACGTTTTCCAGCCGGATACCATCCATTTCACGGAACATCTTTGGTGCTTCTACCAAAGTGTCTGTCATTTGCAGATTATTGGAATACCAGAGGGCGGCACGTGCTCCTTCCGTAAACAGGCAGTTTTTCACAACGAAACCATCGTTATGCCAGAAAGGATATTTTCCCTCAAAGCGGCAATTTACAGCTTCGATATTACTACATTCTTTCAGGGCAGATTCGCCGGTATGGATCGTTACGTTTTCCAGATGAAGATTGTGAGTGGCGAACAAAGGGCGTTCACCTTCGTAATGAGTGTCTTTAATTAGTTCCATTATTCAAGTTTTTTTGTTTGTTGTTTATTAAATGATTGATTACCTTTTTTCTATATTGCAAAAATACGGCGGAAATGGGATACTCCTTGTAGACAGATTACGGACATAATAACCCGGATTACAGATTCTGTTTATCGGGTACAAAAGAGGCTACATCGGAAGATAATTTCATGTTTCTCATTATCGTTCAGAACATGAAATTAACCCGGATGCAGCCTCGTACAATAACTGGCTTTATGAATTAATGAAACGATTTGCGGTAAATCTCCACGCAATCCTCATGCTTCAATTCGTAAGGGTTGGCAAGGAATAATTTGCCCATTGTTTCCTTGGCATTGGTGGCAAGGGTATCAAATTCATCGGGCGTAAATCCATAATCACTCATCTTCAGGTTTGCCACTCCACAAGCTTCCTGTAGTTTTACCAGCATGGTGATAAAGTCTTCCGGTTTATCAGCATCCGGCATACCCATTGCTTGTGCCATTTTGATGAATCGTTCATCACAGGCATGCTTCTCTATAAAGAATTCATAGAATGCTTTGGAGATCATAATCAATCCGGCACCATGTGGCAGCTCCTGATGATAAGCGCTCATTGCGTGTTCTAAAGAGTGTTCGGCAGTAGTGCTGCAAAAGGTCATTACCGCACCGGACAGATTATTGGCGAATGCGACTCTTTCACGAGCCTCCATATCAGCTCCGTTAGCAACTGCACGTGGTAGATATTTAGCTACATTTTCAATAGCGGTCAATGCGTACATATCGCTCATCAGACTGGCAGTTTTAGAGATATAACATTCTGTAGAGTGGAACAACGCATCAAATCCCTGATAGGCCGTGAACTTAGGCGGAACAGATTTCATCAACTCCGGATCGACAATAGACAGTACCGGGAAGAGTTCATCATAACCGCCAAAGCCTATTTTCTCATTGGTTTCATCATTGGTGATAACGCCCCATTGATCTGCTTCGGAACCTGTTCCAGCAGTGGTGGTAACGCAAACCAGGGGTAGGGGCTTGTTTACCATCGTTTGTCCTTTTCCGGTTCCATCACTGATGTAATCCCATACATCACCGGGATTCGTGGCCATGAATGCCATTGCTTTGGAGGCGTCCATTACGCTTCCACCACCCAAGGCAACTAAAAAGTCGCAATTGTTTTCCTTGGCAAAAGCGGCTCCTGCCATTACGGTCGATTTTAACGGATTGGCTTCTACCCGGTCAAATACGGCAGTTTCAACACCTGCTTGCTGGAGTTCGGCTTCTACTGTATTCAGATATCCGTTATCCTTGGTAGAGCGACCGTTTGAAATAACAATCATTGCTTTCTTTCCGGGTAATTGCTGATTGTGAAGTTCCTTCACCATACCGGCACCAAACAAGGTGCGGGTAGGAATGTAAATTCTAAAATGACTCATTATTCTTCTTTTTTAAATCCTATAAATTATTCTATTTCTTTTCCCATTTCATAAGCTTCCCGTAGGGCTGGTTTATCTTTTATTTCACCCACATGCCAAACTCCGGTTCCATACACAACTCCTTTGATGGTTGGATTTTCCAGGCAATTCAGAAATCCCTGGAAAGTGTCCACGGTACGTTCCATCAGTTTCCGATCATCTTCGGCAGCGGTGACAATGAAATAAAATTCCTTATTCTTCATCTTCGTATAGAGGCCACAGCAACGGTCTATCAACGTTTTCATCTGTGCACTCATCGTGTAGAAATAAACGGGTGTAGCCATAACTATTACATTGGTTGCCACCATCTTCTCTATAATCTCTGCCGCATCGTCTTTCTGCGGGCAAGGTTTTCCGTGCAGGCTACATGTGCTGCACCCTGTGCAATAATGGATTGTCTTGTCACGCAGGAAAACCTTTTCTGCTTCGTTACCACTTTCAATTGCTCCTCGCACAAATTCGTCGCAAAGGGTGTCGGAGTTTCCGCCACGACGAGGGCTGGATGATAAAATCAATACTTTCTTAGTCATAATCATTTTATATTATAAAGTTAAAACTACTTCTTATTTCTTATGCAGCCATTTCCATTCTGATTTGTCTTTCGGATTGTGTAGCACGTATTCTTAATACGACGAATACAATGCTTAAAACAAGAAATATCAAAGAGCCGATGACGGAATAACGCGTATTAAAGAAGGTGATAAACAATCCGCAGACGGCTGCACCTACTGTAGTACCGAGATTGGCAGACAATAAATACAGTCCGTTGGCAAAATCCGGTGCTTCGGGAGCGGCATGCGTTATCATGTATTGCATGGTGTTCTGTCCGTATCCCGCCAAAATCCCTAGGATCAGAATGATTACTGCCATTACCATCAGCCATTCCCCCAAAGCGAATACTCCTATATAAAAAGTCAGTAGTGCCAAAGGAATCATTATCATACTACGTACCGGATTGACCGCCAGTTGCTTTCCGGCTATTACATTTCCTATTATATTGGCCAGTCCATAAATCAGTAGCATTGTACTGATTACGGTATACGAAACCCCGGTGATTGTCTTCAAGTAATCAGACATATAGCTGAAGAATCCGAATAAGGCTCCGTTAATCAGCGTGATAGCAAGAATGGAGTACCAGACTACTTTCTTTTTTAATACACCGAGTTGTGTACCGTAGGACAGTTTCTCTTTGACCGGCATAGAAGGTACAAACAGGATGGTTGCAACCAGTACCAATGCATTTACAACGGTGAAGAATAACATGCCCATTGAATACGAAACTTCGCTTGCAATGTAACTCGTCACCGGTACCCCCAGCACCATACCTGCTGATACGCCGATGAATACTTTTGCTACCGCCTTTGGTGCCTTCTCCTTACTGAGAGATGCTGCTGCTACCGTGAAAGCCATAGATACATATACCGGATGAAGGAATGCCGGAAGTGCACGGGATATCAGCAACACCGTAAAATTAGTGGTCATCATGGAGATGATATTACTTAATGTAAATAATCCCAGTGCCAGTATCATCACCTTTTTCCGGTTGATACCCGAAAACAGTAAGGGGGTGATGGGAGCGGATATTGCTACTACCAGCGCAAATATGCTGACCGTCCAACCTGCTTCCGGAACAGTTACTTGAAAGTTCCCGGCTATCAGGGGCAAAATTCCAATCACACCCATTTCGGTATTGATTATTCCGAATACACCGGTTGTGAGGATGAATACAAGTAGGGTACTTGAATTGAGTTTGAATTTATTCTTCATATATTTCTTTTTTTGTACTGCAAAGGTCGGGGAAACGTAGCATTTCCTTTGTAGATAAATTACGGATATGATAACCCCAATTACAGATGCCTGATTTCTCAATTGAAATAATTTCTATCTTTGTTGCAGTTCAAATACTTATGAATATGGATAGAGTTATAAAATTAGATAATGTAGATCACTATAACAGTCTCTACGGATTGGAAACCCTGCATCCTCTGGTGAGTGTGGTGGATCTTACCAAAGCAACCAAATCAGTCAATCATATCCAAATGACTTATGGCTTTTATGCACTCTTTCTGAAAGGAGCTAAGAACTGTGATATCAAGTATGGTCGCCAGCATTATGACTATCAGGAAGGAACCATCGTTTGCTTTGCTCCCGGTCAGACTACCGGAGTAGAGATGCTGAATGATGTAGTGCAGCAAGAAGTGTATGGTGTCCTCTTTCATTCTGACCTGATTCGCGGAACCTCCCTCGGAAAGACAATAAAGGATTATACTTTCTTCTCTTATTCAGTAAGCGAGGCTTTGCACCTGTCCGATCAGGAAAAAGAAACTGTGATGGATTGCCTGAAAAAGATCAGTATCGAGCTGGAGCATCCTATCGATAAGCATAGTAAAGCATTGATTGCTATGAATATCGAGCTTCTGCTCAATTACTGTATGCGGTTCTATGAACGCCAGTTCATCACCCGGAGCGGCGCCAATAAAGACTCTCTTACCAAGTTTGAGCAACTTCTGGATGAATATTTCAGAAGTAATCTTCCTGTGCAGGATGGCTTGCCGTCCGTGAAATACTTTGCGGATAAAATCTATCTCTCGCCCAATTATTTCGGTGACATGATTAAGAAAGAAACTGGTATGACGCCTCAGGAGCATATTCAGATGAAAGTGATCGAACTGGCTAAAGAACATATCGTTGAAACGGACGAGACAATCAGTGAAATTGCTTACACCTTGGGATTTCAATATCCGCAACATCTCAGCCGCCTGTTCAAAAAACGTGTCGGCTGTACGCCCAATGAATATAGACTGCAAAATGTACAGTTTTGAAAAAGGATATATTGAACATAGAGACTGTACACCAGTGCAATTGCTGTTTGGGAAATAAGACCTTACACCCGTTAGTGAGCGCCATTGACTTATCTAAAGCTAATGTGATGCAGCGTACTATCAAGTTCGATTTCTACACCATCTTACTGTTGGAATGCGAAGGTGAAGATTTCATCTACGGGCGTAAGTATTACGACTATTCCAATGCAACAATGATTTTCCTGACTCCGGGACAATCCATCAATATCAACGAAGGAAAGGCATTTCCCCGAAAGGGCTGGTTGTTGGCTTTTCATCCCGACTTGCTTTGCAGCACTTCATTGGGGCGGAACATTAAGAATTACTCTTTCTTTTCTTATCATCTGAATGAAGCGTTGCACCTTTCCTTGCGCGAAAAGGATAAAGCAATTGAATGTATGTACAATATTGAGAAGGAACTGCAACATGCAATAGACTGTCATAGCAAGACCTTGATTTCAAGATATATAGAACTCCTGTTGGATTATTGTTCCCGTTTCTATGACCGTCAGTTTATCACTCGGAATGAAGTCAATAAGGCGATATTGAACAAGATGGATATTGCGTTGGATGACTATATCCAGTCCGGACGATTGAAAAATGGTGTATTACCCTCTACAAAATACTGCGCAGATATACTTCATTTATCTTCCCGTTATTTCAGTGATTTATTGAAGTTTGAAACGGGGAAGAATCTGGATGAATACTTCCAGTTGAAAAGGCTGGAAGTCGCTAAAGAGATGCTATTAGGTAAAGGTTATACGGTAAGTTCGGTTGCTGAAAAATTGGGCTATCCAAGCGTACAATATTTCAGCAACCTGTTTAGAAAACTGGTAGGGATATCTCCCAGCGAATATAGATTGTCACAAAACTAATCAACTCAAATCATTAAAGTTAGTACGGATTCTGTAACTTTGCGGCAACAGGTATCACATACCTGCGAGTAATATATAAAACCGACTTGTATGGATTTTGAAACTTGCATAGCCTCTCATTCTTCAGTTCTGATGGAAGGGGCATTGGGAGAACGATTGAAGCGTGAGTATGGCCTCACCATCAATGGCAGTGTAGCTATGGCTGATTTGATTTATAGTCAACAGGGGCGGGTGGCATTGGAAACTCTTTGGCGGGGCTACATGGGGATTGCTGGAAAATACAATCTACCGTTTTTAGCTACCACTCCGACCAGACGGGCCAATAAGCAGCAAGTTATTCAGGCCGGATATGATGAGGCTATTATTGAGGATAATGTCAGGTTCCTCCGTAAGATAAAGGAAACATCAAATATTGAAATGTATATTGGCGGTCTGATGGGGTGTAAAGGAGATGCTTATACAGGTGTCGGTGCTCTAAATATTGAGGAAGCTTACGACTTTCATCATTGGCAGTCGCAACTATTTAAACTTGCGAAAGCAGATTTCCTGTATACAGGAATTATGCCTGTGCTGACTGAAGCAGCGGGTATGGCGAGGGCCATGTCCGATACCGGAATCCCCTATATCATTAGTTTTACCATCCAAAAAGACGGGAAACTTATTGATGGGCATACCATCGACTATGCTATCCGGTTTATTGACGATAATGTATCTCGCAAACCGGCGTGCTATATGACAAACTGTGTACATCCCTGCATCGTCTATGAAGCTCTTGCACACAACTTCAACCAAACCGATACTGTCCGAACACGGTTCATCGGTATTCAGGCCAACACTTCCGCATTGTCTTATAGTGAACTGGACGGTTCCGCTGATCTGCAATCTTCTTCTCCTGCCGACTTGGCTGAAGGTATGATGAAATTGAAATCAGAATATGATTTTAGGATATTTGGCGGCTGTTGCGGAACGGATGATACACATATGGAAGAAATCGCTAAGTCTATATCTTGCGGAGCATTGTCCTGATGCTTTCGGTCTTTTCCGAAAAGAGTGAATTTGAATGAGTTAATTTTGACTATATCTTAAATTATATTATTATGCTTACTTGGTTCTTGAATTTACTTGGTTTAAAAAAAAATATTGGTAAAGGTATTTCTGAAGATTATGAGCCTATTACTCAAGAGTTGATAGATGCAACTCCTGAAGATGAGCTATATACTAAAATTATGTGGAGCTTGCTTAGCGATGAAGTTTGGTTTAGCGATTCACGAAAGGCTTTCTCTCTTATTTATGAATTGGATGGAGAAGTTTGTAACGGAGGATTTAATCAATACTATTTCAATCCGTCGGGTGAGGATCGGTATGAAGTTGAAAAGGCTTTGGAATTGATTGGAGCTATTGACTTCTCCAGTCTTATGAGACGAGCTAATGCTTGTTACGAGACAATAAAACCAGAATTAGAAAAGTTTGATGACGGTACATCGGAAAATTTTAGTAAAAGTTATGAGGATAATCCTCTGACAGAATTTGATAATGAATATTATGAGTTGAATAATGGAGGCCGTCTTTTTGTATTGATGTCACAATTTGTTAAGAAACATCCACAGGATTTTATTAGTAAGTAATTTAAAGCCTATCTAAAAGAGAATACTATAATACTTAAAAAATGAAAATTCATTCCTTTTTTGTATATTTGCCTCTTAACTTTTAAAATACCACAGTTATGAGAAAAGTACAACTATTGTTAGTTTGTTTAGTGCTTTCAGTGGCTGCTTCTGCTGCTGATAAGGTAGTTAAGTTACCAAAGCCCAATTTGAATCGTGCCGGTACGGTAATGAAAGCATTGTCTGAGCGTCAGTCTACACGTGAATATGCTTCGAAAGCATTGAGCCTTGCTGACTTGTCGGATTTATTGTGGGCTGCTAACGGAATCAATCGTCCGGAGTCTAGAAAGCGGACAGCTCCATCGGCTTTGAATAAGCAGGATGTAGATGTATACGTGATATTACCCGAAGGGAGCTATGTGTACGATGCGAAAAATCATCAGTTAAATCTGGTTTCTGAAGGAGATCACCGCGATGCTGTTGCAGGTGGTCAGACTTTTGTAAAAGCGGCTCCGGCATCTTTGGTACTGGTCAGTGATGTTTCCCTCTTTGGCGATGCTCAGAAACCACAAAATCAGGTGGTTGGAGCTATAGATGTTGGTATCGTTTCGCAGAATATCTCTTTATTCTGTGCTAATGCCAAATTGGCTACAGTGCCGCGAGGTTCGATGGATGCCACTCAGTTGAAGAAAGTATTGAAACTGAAAGATAGTCAGATTCCTATGTTGAATCATCCTGTAGGATACTTTAAATAATGGAATAAAAAAATGGCCTACCTATGCTTAAGCACAAGTAGGCCATTTTTAATTTTGTTTATTTGGCATCTTCAATAATAGAACAGATACTAACCCGGTTCCAATCCGGTTCTGTGAACATGTCACCCACTCCCTGACCTTCGGCAGTAATACGTGACGGGTTGATTTTATACTTATTCACCAAGATTGTCTTTACTGCTTCAGCACGCGCTTTAGCTATTCTTGCGTTGACTTCGGCACTACCTTCCGGTGAAGCGTATCCCTTAATCACTACTGTTGTATTTGCGTGTTTCTTCATGTAAGAAGCCACACGTTCCACATTTGGCAACTGAGAGGCATCGACTGTAGATTTACCTTGCCTGAAAGTAACAATGGATTCCGGAATACGGCTGGTTTCCACTATTGTTTCAACAGGAACTGCCCGGTTCTGTAAATTGTTGACTTCTTGTTGCAATGCGCTGATCTTCTGTGCGTCGACATTGATCTGACCGTTTTTCTCGTTCACTTGTGAGCGAAGATTATTGATAGAATTGTTCAGGTCGCTTATCTCGGCTGGATCATAGAGTTTAGCCAAAGTAAAGTGATGGCTTCCGTTGCTACCACCAAAGTGGTAAGCTACACCTGCTGTTAGTTCAAAGGCGGCATTGTTCACATTGAATCGGCTACGGTTGTAGTCGCCTTGCATATCATATACCAATGCCGGTTTGACTCCTATCGTCCAAGCTTTAGCTTCTCCGAGGTTGAAGTTGAAATTCATTCCGAAACGACTGGACCAGGAGTTCATATCTCCGGAACCATTCATATAGTAGTGCAGCCATCCTGCACCGGCTACGGCTTCTACTTCAAATATCCGGGGAGTACCTGTATAGCCTGCGAACAGGTTCATCAGGTTGACTTTACCCAATAAGCTAAGGTCTGAAGCATCAAAAGCTGTCTTACTGTTCGAGGTGTTTATATATCCCATGCCTTGAACTCCCAGTCCGAAAACGGGGGTCAGTTGCTTCGTAAACTCAATTCCCAAAGCCGGGCGGGCATTCTTGAAGAAAGCGCTGTGGCTTACAGGAGTTATAATACCGGTTTTTAGTTCTATAGACCAATTGTCTGTGAATTTGCTGCCTTGTACGGTAGTCTGGGCATTTGCAGTCAATGCTGCTAAAACAAATGCTGATAAAATAATTGATTTTTTCATAATTGAAATGCATTAATAGTTGATACAATAAAATATAATATGCCCTGAAGTAGTTTATTTGTTTGCTCTTTTCAGGAATAAAGCGGGAGGGTTAGGTTGCAGATTTCTTGTTTGCTTTGATCTTTGTTAAGTTTAAAGTTAGTTTAATCATATAATCTACTCTTTCTCGAATCCCGTTCATTAACATAACAGCGATTCTTTCTTTAAAAATTTAATTTTCTTCTTCATAATTCATTATTTTAAATTCATAATTAAGGTTGCTGTTCATTTATAACAACATAATCTTTGAAACATGGTTCGATGTATGAAAGGGTAATTAACAATAATTTAATGATTGCTCAGATTTCAATAAAAAGTTGGTTCAGGTTACTCTCACTACCCTCACTGTTAAAATATCTTATTGATAATTAGGGTATTAAGTGTGGGTGAGAGTAAAAATCCGGCGTGAGGGTAAACCGCTTACTCTCACGCCGGATTTTTACATTTTTACATCATAACTTCTTCTGTTATACCGTAATACCCCACATTTGGCGCATATATCGGTTGGTTCTGTAATCCGATGTTTTTTAGCTTTCCTTCCCCGCGTAAACGGCGGATATGCCCCATTGCAGTCGATTTCATCATGCCGCATACCCTTTGGAAATCACTTCTTGTCATCATGTGGTGCTGACTGAAGTAGACGGTCAGTCGGCGGTCTATTTCTTCGTCCGATAATTTGTTGGAGTGTCCATTGTGTTTTATATTCTTCAGTTTCACATTTCCGATTTCACTCCTCAGATCCTGATCCGCCCGGAATTTGATGCCTTTCAGCCTTACTTTCGTATTCTTCCGTTTTGTATCTTCTTTTATTTCTTCCGTGCAGGTGAGGGTAGGGTGGAAGTAACCGATACCATCCAGATGTACCTGCCTGCCCTCTGCCAGTTCTTCACCCATTGCATGAGACAGGGCGTCGAGCACGGCGGACACATCTGTTTCCGTCAGTGAACAACGTTCCTGGATTTTGCGTCGTAACCTGTCGGTTCCTGTTTTTCCATTCAGCGTGATGCGTGCATGAAGTTTCGTTTCTTCTTGTGGCTGGTTGGGAGCCACCGGGTTTTCGTACCATTCAAATAAGATTGCCATAGTTGCTTGTTTTAATTATAAGGTATTAATTTGTTTTACATTAGGGACTATTCTGTTTCCTCCTAAGGAACATCCCGTTTACTCTTAGGTATGATTGGATGTCAACCTTGGTTAACAGGTCTGTCAACGTTGGTTGATCGGCTTGTTAGCCAAGGTTGACAAGCCTGTTAACCAAGGTTAACACCCAATAGGACTTACTACAAAGATACAAAATAAGCAGGGAAAAGTCAAGTGATTCCCTGTTTATTTCTCAATTATTATTGAAGCTTTTGCTGTCAAATGGATGGGCTGAACTTTTTTGAAATAAATGCAGAATAATATGCTCAAATACTTGACTTTCGCTTTTAGGAACAGTATCTTTGTAACTCCTTAAAGGAATTATACTATATAAATAAAATTCATAACAGATAATGATATGAAAATCACTTCAATAAGACATGACAAAGATACAGGCAGAGAGATGATGACCATTTATGATGCCGATGTGCTGATGGAGAAGATGAAAACGGAAAACAGAGATGGGTACGTAACCGGGTTACGAACTGTTATGCCTCAGTTGGAAGGTACTGGTTCCACATTTGCCTATATTGACAAACTTCCACGTATCTATCCTGCCGTGGAGTATGCCCGCACTAAAGACAGAGGGCGAAGAATGAAACAATACAATGGTCTGGTTCAGCTTGAAGTGAAGAAGCTAGCTGGATTGGCGGAAGCTGAACTGGTGAAACGTCAGGCGATGCTGCTTCCTCAAACGTTTGCTGCTTTTTGCGGTTCCAGTGGAAGGAGTGTGAAGATATGGGTATGTTTCGCCTTACCGGATGGAAGCTTACCGAAGCGTGAACAGGAAGCCGCATTGTTTCATGCCCATGCCTATCGCTTGGCGGTGAGTTGTTATCAGCCGTTGTTCCCGTTTCCCATTGCCTTGAAAGAGCCTTCACTGATGCAAAGCTGCCGGATGACGCTTGATGAACATCCCGGATACAATCCTCATGCGGTACCTTTCTGTCTGGAACAGCCATTCTCCATGCCCGGCGAACAGACCTTCCGGCAACGGCAGTTGGCTGAGAAAAATCCGTTGCTGAGGCTGGAACCTGGGTTTGAAACGTCGCAGACCTTCACCATGCTTTTTGAAACTGCCCTCGATAAGGCGCTCCGGGATATGGAGAACTGGCGACGGGGAGATAATCTCCAACCGTTGCTTGTCCGCCTTGCGGAGTATTGCTATAAGGCGGGCATACCGGAAGAGGAAGTTGTGAGGCAGACGATCATTCATTATTATGCACAGGCAGAGGAGCAAACGGTACGTACCATGGTTCATAATATTTACCAAGAGTCTAAGGGCTTTGGCTCTAAAACTATTTTGACTCCGGAGCAGGATACCGCTCTGCGTCTGGAAGAGTTTATGGAACGGCGCTATGAGTTTCGTTATAACACGGTGTTGAACGATTTGGAATATCGTCAGCGTGATTCCATTCATTTCTATTTCAGACCGGTGGATCGGAGGGTACGCAATACGGTGGCGATTAATGCCCTGAAAGAGGGGATTCGTGCCTGGGACCGTGACGTGGAGCGTTATTTGACATCAGAGTATGTGTCTTTGTACAATCCTGTTGAAGAATACCTTTGTAATGTGGGGCATTGGGACGGAAAAGACCGCATTCGGGCGCTTGCCGATCTTGTGCCGTGCAATAATCCGTATTGGAGGGAGCTGTTCTACCGCTGGTTTCTCAGTATGGTGGCACATTGGCGTGGGCTCGATCGCCAGCACGGAAACAGTACGTCGCCATTATTGGTCGGTGCGCAGGGGTATCGTAAATCTACCTATTGTCGCATTATTTTGCCACCTGAACTGCGTTTCGGATATACGGATAGTCTTGATTTTAAGAGCAAACAGGATGCGGAGCGTTATCTGGGACGTTTTCTGTTGGTGAACCTGGATGAGTTTGATCAAATTAGCTCCAATCAGCAGGGCTTTCTGAAACATCTTTTGCAGAAACCTGTGGCAAATTTGCGGAAACCCTACGGTTCTACCATTCAGGAGGTGCGCCGTTATGCTTCGTTTATCGGTACCAGTAATCAGATGGAACTGCTTACCGATCCCAGTGGTAGCCGCCGTTTTATCTGTATCGAAGTGACTGCACCTATTGATACGAATGTCACCATCAACTACAAGCAATTGTATGCTCAAGCCATGGATGCCATTTATAAAGGTGAGCGCTACTGGTTGAATGATGAGGACGAAGCTATCCTGAAAGAAACCAACCGGGATTTTGAACAGATCAGTCCGCTCGAACAGCTTTTCCACTGCTATTTCCGGGTGGCGGAAGAAGAACGGGAAGGGGAATGGCTGACCGCAATGGAGATATTCAATTATCTACAGCAGAAAACCCGCGATAAACTGTCGGTCAGCAAAATAGGGCACTTCGGCCGTTCGCTGAAGAAATTGGATATTCCTTGTAAAAAGTCAAATAGGGGGACGGTGTATCATTTGGTGAGATTATGAAAAATATATTGTATGTTTTGTTGCTTATGGGTGTTGGATTCATTTCTTGTATTCCACGTCCGACAAATAGTCAGGATAAAATTTTGGCTTATGCAGACACATTGATTAGAAAATCATATTATGATAGTGCTTTGCAGATTCTTGGTTCTGTTTCACCGGAATCTTTATATACACCGGCTTCACAAGCTAGATATGCTTTGTTATTAACTCAGGCCTACGATAAAAATTACATTCGTCATACTGATGATTCATTGATACGTATAGCTGTGAAATATTACGATAATTCAAAGGATGAATCGATGTGTGCGAAAGCACATTATTACTGGGGACGTGTGTATCAGGATAATAAAGATGTAATTGGAACTGTGCGCGAATTTATGAAAGCATTGCCCATAGCAAACAAAACGCAAGATTATGATTTATTGTGCTTATTACATTCTAATTTGGGACACTTATTGTATACACATGGATTGCTTGAAGAAGCCGATTCCGTATATCAACAAGCAGAACGAATGGCGAGTGAACATAAAGATTCGTTGAGATGGGTAGTAAGCCTCATCAAAAGAGCAGATATTTGTATGGAAAGAGGAGAAGGTTTCTATTTGGAGGCAGAACGGAAACTGTTGAAAGCTCAAACAATATTGTCTTCTGGCGGTAACACTCCTTTGGCAAAGAAAATGCTATATTCTCTAGCGTCATTATATCAATATATGGGAAGGACGGAAGAAGCGATAGAAACTGTACACAATTTTTTTATCATAGAATCCGATACAGCGAAGTACTTCGCTTCTTTTTTGATAGTCGGAAGTAGCTTTTATAAAGAAGGACAATATGATTCTGCCACTTATTATTTAAAAAGAGCGGTACAATCCAAATCTTATTATACAAAATATGGAGCTTATATGAGATTGGCTGATGTGGCTAGAATACAAGGAAGATATTCAGAGGCATTGCAATATGAAGATGCATACATAGCTTATAAAGATTCTGCAATGAAGGAAGAATATCCTGCTAAGGTTATTGCAACATTAAAAGATATGTTCTATCATCAGTCCGTATATCAATATGAGACTTTCATGTCTCGTTATAGATTGTATATACTATTGTTATCCATAGTTTTATTGATTACGATCAGCAGCATTGTTTGGCGGCACTTTACAGGACAACACAAAGTTAAATTATCATTGCTAAATCAACAAGATATCCAGACAAAAACAGGTGTACTTGAACAGCTTTTGCAGGAAAAACGTGATGAAATTAGTCTTTTGGAACAATCATGCGCAGAAAGTGAAGGTGATAGAATTAAACAACTACAAATAAATAGTTGCTTAAATGGACTTTTGGAAGAGGAAAGGCGTATTGTTAGTGACTTGAAAGCGCTATTAGAGCAAAAGGAAGAAGAAATAAAACAGCTGAAAGGTATTAAGTTTAAGAGATTAATAGAAGACACTTCTATCTATCAACGATTACTGTATATAAAAGATGAAAATGCTAAAAACTCTACCGGTAAAATGAATTTGGAAGAGGAAGATTGGGAGGAACTATTATCAGAAATAGATTTGGTATCTTTCGATTTCACCACACGTTTAGTAGATCGATATGATGCTTTAGTAGATAATGATATTAGATTTTGCTGTCTCATAAAACTTGGATTCAAATTCTCTGAAATAGCACTAATCCTTGGTTGCAGTGTAGATGCTGTATATAAAAAAGAGAAGTCTATATTGCGCAGAATGGATATGGAACATACAATTAGACTCAAAGAAATATTGAGAAATATTTGACGGAAAAAGTGGAATAATCATCAGAAGTAATTTGATAGTTTATTGATTATTAAGCGGTTATACCCTATACTCTTATGCATTAACATATCACTCTAATATTTTTATAATGAATTTTGCTCGAACTTTGCGACAAATTAAAAAAATAAGATATGAAAAATGCAATTCTATTTTTTATCATTCTTGCAACTTTATGTTGTAATACAGAGATCTATTCTCAAACTTCTCCCGTTGATGACTTTTCAAAGTTTTCTAAACAAGATATACCATTAAAAGGAGATGATACTGATTTTGATGAGGGCATTGCGCGTACTCCTGCACGACAATCTGCTGCTACTGCTTTTCTTTATGGAAATTGTGTGTATGTTAATTTTGCATGTCCTGTCAATGATGTTAAAATTGCTATCATTGATAAAAGTACTGGCAAATACATATATGCTGAGAATCATAATCAACCTGATATAATAATTGATATAAACACGAAAAATAAAGGGGAATATCAGATTATGATAAATTCTATATATTTCTTTTTATGGGGAGAATTTAGTATAGACCAATAATATTCTGAAATAAATTTCCATATCATGAAATTAATACGTTTATGGGGCATATTGTTATTTGTCCTAACATCTTGTAATTTCCGTTCGTCAGATTTGGAAGAAGCACTGGTATTAGCAGGCAATAACCGTCCTGAACTTGAAGCTGTTCTTGATCATTTTAAAGACCGAGGTAAAGTGGCTTATGAATCAGCATGTTTTCTAATAACCAATATGCAATACCACGAAAGTAAAGATGAAATTGTATTAGACAGTTTGTATAATAGCTATTTCATACATACAGATTCTCTTTATAGAGGTATTTTTAGCAAAATACCTCTAAACGAACAGAAAGAATATAAGGGACGAGAATATGATTCTTTGCGTTTGACTTTAGGTGATATTTTTAATACATTGCCAGCTCCACAAATTAAGTCAGGTGTTCACCTTTCTGATTTGCAAACTGTTAAGTCGGACTTTTTAATAGATAATATTGAGGAGGCGATTAAAATTTGGGAGGCAAATGAATATGACTATCGAAAAGATTTTGATTTTTTTAAAGAATTCATTCTTCCGTATCGAACAACGAATGAGTATCTAGCGCATAAACGTAGTGAAATACGTAAAATGTACGAGAGTTTATTAGTGGACACTGCTTCTATCCGTACACAAATTGAACACTATAAAATTTATGTAGATAAATGTAGATGGATAAATCATCATACAAAACCTAAAGGACATTTAGGTATCTATGATCTGTTTGTGCCAAAATTTAAAATGGATTGTCATAATATGACAAATTGGAGTTGTAATGTGCTTCGTGCTTGCGGCATTCCAACGATATACGAATTTACCCCTAAATGGACCGATCGGGATAATCGACATTTTTGGTGTGTTTCTCCTGACTCCATTGGCATATTACAACCTTATACCGCACCAGATAATAATATCAGAGAAGATTGGGAAAGTGATATTAAATATGCAGGAAAGGTATACCGTAAGACCTATGGAGCACAAAAAAATACTCCTTACTTTTGGGCTGATGAAGATGAATTTATTCCAGAAAGTTTTAAGACTCCACTACTTAGTGATCAAACATTCAGATATCATCAGACAATAACTTTACGATTACCCTTTAAGGTAGATAGCCATAATAACATAGCTTATTTAGCGATGTTTACTGTCGATAATAAATTAGTTCCGGTAGGTTGGGGGAAAATAGATCATTCAAAACATGAGATTATCTTCGAACAAGTTCCTTTAAATACTCTGTTTTTTCCGGTTTGTTATGATGCAGACAATATGCTGCCTATAGCTGAACCATTTATCATTTATTCATCCTCAAAATTAAAAGATATACCTGAACCTTTAACAACGAATGAATTACCCCGGAATGTAGTAGATGTGTCTGTAGTTGATGGAAAACTATCATTTGACAAACAGACAAAATGGTCCGATTTAAAGTATTTGACATTGAATTGTGATACTTCTCAAAAAATCAGGATGCATTTGCTACGCAAGTATCCACAAAAAAGAAGAATGAAAACTTTTTATGAAAAATTGAATGGTGCTTGCCTACTGGGAGGTAATCAAGAGCGAGGGGAATATGATACACTTTGCACCATAAAGGAGATGCCTGTACCTTATTTACAAGAAATTGCTTTTGAGAATTGTAAGCAATATCGCTATTATCGCTTTTGCACTTCCAATAGTGAACCTGTAAATATTGCACATATGGAATTTCTTGGAAATTATTCTCCAAATCATAATTGTGCAATTCCTACGGCTTTGCCTGTTTTCTCAGAAGAAGAATTGGTACGGCAAAAATCGTGTCAACTCTATCGTATAAATGGAGTTCCGATACGGACAGGCAGTAAACCCGAATATGCTTTTGATAATAATTATAATACGTATGTCGGCGCAGCAAGTATTGGCATGGATTTTAAAACACCTGTACAAATAACAAGTATCCGTTTTGTGCCTCGCAATGCCAATAATATGATTGTTCCCGGTAATAGTTATATGCTTCTTTATTACGATGGTGAATGGAAAGAACATAAAGTATTACGGGCAGAACATCAATATTTGGATTTTGAAAATGTTCCTGTAGCTACCTTGTATTGGCTGCGGAATTTGACAGAAGGCAAAGAGGAACTTCCTTTCTTCTATATTGATGGAAAACAATATTTTTTGCATATCGATACTGTATTATTGTAGTTAATATAAAATGAAAAGCAAAATAAATTACTTAATCTCATTGTTGTTAGGTTTACTGATAATTATGTCTGTAGCCGGTATACCAGTCGAGGTATTCAATCATCCCAAAACATTTGCAGTTTTTGGAATGGCTGGAATTTCTCTTATAATAAGTTTTTTATGTTTTATTGCACCTCAAAAAGATATCAAATTTTCTAGATTAAATATATTTTGCTTCCTGTTTTTGTTACTTTATGTAATAGACTTTTTACATCTGAATACTATATGGAACATAGGATATTTATGTTTATTGTCTTTATTTATTGCTAGTCATTTGCTGCAGCAAATACATTATATTATTATCTTTAAAAGTTTGCTGGGTGCTGCTGTTTTGCTTACGATATGGGGATATTTGCAATATTTTGAATATATCCCTTCTAATAGTGAATATTTTCTCATAACAGGCCCGTTTCATAATCCGGCAGTATTTGCTATTATGCTAAGCCTGTTGTTGAGTATAGCTCTAAACAGTATTATACTGTTTTATAGATCACTGATGAATCATAAATTCTTTCTGGTATTCATAATTACAGTTGTTCTATTTTGTATCCCTCTTTTAATATTAACCTATGCTCGTGCTGCCTATTTGGCACTGCTTGCATCTGTCTTATATTGTTTGTATCTAAAATTGAGGAATAATGGGAAGGGAAGAAAGATAAAGCTATACTATTCAGCAGGGGTATTACTTGTAATTTTGATTTCTATCGGAATGCTATATAAACTAAAGCCACAGTCGGCTAATGGACGCTTTCTGGTATGGAAGATAAGTTGTAGAATGATACATGATAAACCCTTAACAGGATTTGGAAAAGGTGGTTTTGCTGCAAATTATCTATATTACCAAGCGGACTATATGAAATCATTTGCGTCTCCTGAAGAACGAAGACTGGCAGGAAGTACTCATCTTGCTTTTAATGAGCCATTGCGTATAACTGTAGAATATGGGCTTATTGGATTAATTATCTATTCCTCTTTTATTATTTGGATACTTTTTTTATCTACCAACCGGACTACTGTTTGTGTTTTGTTAAAAGCTTTTCTTGCAGGAATAGTAGTCTGGGGTATGTTTGGATATCCAGATCAAGTATTTTCTATACAAGCTTTATGGATTATTGCTATAGCTTGCTATTTAAATAAAAACTCTGGAACTACATATGAGTTCTCGGGTACAAATAGGCTACTTTCTAAAATTGTAATAATAGTAATATGTGGTACAAATTGTTTTTTAGGCATGAAGCTTTGGAATAAACGGACTTCCTATCATGAATTATACACTTGCTTGGACTCTCAAAATTTTCAATCTATTTCTCAAGATTCTAACATTTTTGTTCGGTTACAAGAAGAAATGATTGACGATATTAATTTCGCTTATCTATATTGGCAATTAACAAAAATGAGACATCAAGAGATTGAATTTTTGCGCATATCAGATTATTTGGAAAAGAGCTTTCCTACACCGGGATTATTACTTATGAAAGGGGATTATTTGAAAAAAAAGAGCTGCTGGAAAGAAGCTGAAGAAGCTTATAAATTAGCATCGGATATGATGCCTTCCCTACAACTGCCTCGTGGAAAATTGGCTTTTTTATACAATGAAACTGGTAGAAAAGAAGAAGCAGTAGCAATAGCCCACGAGATACTTACTGAAGATGTAAAAGTTTACAGCTTTAGTACCTTCGATTTACATCGTGATTTAAGAAGAATCTTCGAAGATGAACTAAAATAATTGTTTAATGAAAAAAGAAAAAGCATGAAAAACATTGGAAAATGTAAAAAATGGCGTATTTTAGCATGTATAGGAATACTTTGCATGCTATTTGCCTGCGCTGATCACATGTTGCAGGATGATGAAAGGTCCACAACAAGACGTTCGAAAAACAAAAATAGAGAACTCACATCATCAGCAGCTAAAGAGTGGTTTGAAAGTAATTATGCTCCGGTTGTAACGACACGTACTTCAGGTGGAGAAGGAAAAGAACTGGCTATAAAACCATATTGGGATAAAGCCAAAGAAAGTAATAGGGGACGTTTTGAAGTTGTTGAAACTCCTACTCTAAGCAAGGGAATGCATATAATCCTTGATGAGGAAACTACAAAGCATTGGCAACCAGGTATGAAAGCTGATTATATCCGTAATACAACAAAAATGGTTGTATTGAAGGATTTGGTAACTAATAAAACTCGAAGTTTCATTATGGTATTTGTAGGATCGTATGATTATTTGACGCGTAGTCGGAATATGGGAAGAAACAGCTATCTCTATAGAGAACCCGATTATGATGGAATGGTACTGTATTACGCGATAAATGGTACCTTTATCAATGGTTGGAGATACTCTAATGGAAAACTTGTGGGCTATATTTCACCTTCATATAATGAACAAGGTGAATCTTCGGCCCAGACTCGTGGTTATTATGATTGTCATGATGTATATACAACAGAATATAGACAAGATTGTCATGATGAATATGAGCTCGTTGGAGGTGATATGGAAACTGGCTTAATATATGATATTGTGAACTATTGTGATTATATACCTTATACAACATCTTATCAAGATTGTCATTATGTTGAAGATAGTACAAGTGATAATGATGATGATGACAACTGGTGGAATAATCCTTATCCTCCTGGAGGAGCAGGCAATGAAACTAATCCGGTTAAACCCGGCAGCAACAACAGTCCAAAAGCTAAAAAGATCTTCCGCAATTCCAACATGACTGAGGCTAACTGGAAAGTTTTGGAGAAAATGCTTGATAAGATTTTAGCTGACTGCATGGGGGAAGCATTGTATAATGGCTTGGCAAATTTTCTTAATGGTCAGACTTTGACTATTCAGTTTAGTAATGGGTCAGACGGCTTATTTAGCGGGAATGGGGCAACGGCGGGTATTACCCTTGGTAGCCAAATGGAAAGTAACCAGCTATTCCATGAAATGATGCATGCTTACAGGGCTTATCAGGAGACACTTTCTTCCTATAAAGGTTCTAACATGAACGGAGAAATAGAAGCATGGTATGCACAGTATCTTTATACAAGTAGATTACCGGAATATCCAGGAAGCAAATGGGAAGAAAGGGATAATACTGATCCGCGGCGTGTTGCAATCAAAAATCTAACAAATATAATTGATAATAAAGGGAATATACGTTCTGGAGCAAGTGTTGGAGAGTTGGAACTTGAAATTGCAAATACGGTAGTACCTACTTTTCATGAGAACTATTATCCAGCGGATAAATATCCCTTTGATTATGATAGACCAGGATTGGAGAATTTTACAAATTTAAAGAAACTAACAATAAATTGCTAATGAAAACTTTAATTATTTTTATCAGTATACTGTTCAGTGCTACATATATGTATGCACAGACAAATTATTATGCCACAACTAAAACTTTCAATCAAGATGGCTATATTTATCAGTGTGATGTACGAGCCTCTGGGTTTGTTACACTTTATAATAAAAGTAATAAATTAATTAATGTTTATCCTGTTTATAAGAATACTGGTGAATCTTTTGTGCAAACAGATGCGGGTATTAAATTGCTTGAGAGTGATACTTGGACACGCTCAAAACGTTTTTCTATTGTTAATGCTGCATTTTCTGATAGTGAAAAACAAAGAATAAAGGGATATGATTTTAATATAAAGATGTATATAAATTCAAGTACAGGTAGGGTTGATGAAGTAAGTTTTGAGTTTCATAGGTCCGGTCCTTTTGCAACAATTCCTGTTTCCGTTTATCGCAAAATAGAAACAGAAATAAAGAAAGAGCTTTGGTTTACTCTTACTGCCGAGGGAAAAATGCTGAGTTATATTTTTTATTGGTGGGCACAAGAGCCTAAATAAGTAAATCGCTTAAATAATAATGTCTGTGCGTGTAAAAATGAAAACTTTAATTCTTGCTATTAGTACATTGTTTTGTGTTGCATATTTGCATGCACAGACAAATTATTATGCCACAACTAAAACTTTTAACCAAGATGGCTATATTTATCAGTGTGATGTACGAGCCTCTGGGTTTGTTAGACTTTATAATAAAAGCAATAAATGGATTAAAGTTTATCCTGTTTATAAAAGTACAGGTGAATCTTTTGCACAAACAGATGCAGGCATTGAACTGTTTGAAGATGATAATTGGACTAGTTCTAAATGTAAATCTATTGTAAATGCTGCATTCTCTGATAGTGAAAAACAGAAGGTAAAAGGACATGATTTTAATATAATTATGTATATAAATTCGAGTACAGGTAGGGTTGATGAAGTGAGTTTCGAGTTTCATAAGTCTGATCCTTTTGCAGCAATTCCTATTTCTGTTTATCGTAAGATTGAAATAGAACTTAAGAAAGACATATGGTTCACTCTTACTGCCGAGGGGAAAATGCTGAGTTATATTTTTTATTGGTGGGCACAAGAGCCTCAGTAAATCACTTAATTTAAATCATAAAAATCGTTTCACGTAAAAGACTATGAATATGAGAACATTACTACTTACATTGTCGCTGTTTCTTTCATTAGTTAGCCAAGCTCAAATAGCTTATAAATTATCTTATGATAAGCAGACTAAAATTGTAAATTTGAATTTAACCAATCAGTTTGATGAATTGGCTATCATTGAACCTCGTATGGATGATGCTCCTGGATCGGGAACATACTATAAGATAAACTATAAAGATATAGAAGGAAAGATATTAAGCTCATCCTCTAACTATGTTTTTAAAATGCGTAGTAATGAAATCTTTATAGAATCTAAAAAAAATAAGGATTATAAAATTAATTTACGTGAACAGTTTAAGGGAAATACTGTAAATGATATTTATACTGTAGAACTGTAAATACATATTCAGGCTCGAGAATTTAAACATACAGTGAGCGAAGAGTATCGATGGGAATAAATAAGTGTTTTTTCCGTATGATTCAATATATTTGCATGCAGTAATGTAATCCTAAAAGTAAGAAGCCTTTCAATGAAAAACTCAATTCCCCGGTATACTTTCTATAAGACTAAGTACGGAAGCGAACTTTTAGTGGATGTCGTAGAGCTGAAGTACGTAAAAAGGTTCTTGACCAAGGGCACTGTGCACACATTGACTTACTATGATATTACTTTCGTTACAGAGGGAGAAGGAAACTTTTCTATCGATAATCAAACGCATAAGGCAGTTCCCTGTGATGTCTTGTTTTCCAAGCCCGGAGAGATACGGAATTGGGATACCGGCCACATTGTAAATGGCTATGCTTTGATCTTCGAAGATGAGTTTCTGTCTTCCTTCTTTAAAGATCCGTTGTTTGTGCAGCATCTTTCTTTTTTCAACGTGGGGAGTAAATCTGTCGGACTGCATTTGTCGAATGAGCTTTATGTACGTATGCTTCAATTGTTGAGTGATATTAAGACAGAGATCGATTCGTATAAACAAAACGACGTACATGTATTGAGGGCATTGCTTTATGAAGCTCTCATGCTTCTGGACCGGGCATATCAAAAGATGTTGTCTGACGGCAGTATCCATAAAGAGGCAAATAGTACCCATCTAAGCAAGTTTATGGAATGGGTAGGGACCGACTTGAGGGAACATCACTCTGTCCGTTACTATGCGGACAAACTGTGTATCACTCCCAATTATTTGAATGAGATTGTAAGTTCGGCTCTGGGGATTAGCGCGAAACAATACATTCAGAATAAGGTTATGGAAGAAGCTAAAAGACTACTTGTTTATACGGATTTTCCTATCTCGGAAATTGCATTTGAACTTCATTTCTCTACTGTCTCCTATTTTGTACGCTGTTTTCGCCAATCTACGGGTGAAACTCCTTTGGCTTATCGGAGTATATATAAACCGTGAAAAGTGTTATTTCTTCCTTGTTTTTTGTTATACTACTTTTCCGTTATGCCCCTATCTTTGCCTCATTCAATAACCCAATAAAATAATTGAATTATGAGAGATGTAGAAAAAACAGTAGGGAATATGATTGATAAATTGAAAACGGTCTTTATCGGTTCGATAGATGCCGAAGGTTTTCCGAATATCAAAGCTATGCTGCAGCCCAGGAAAAGGGAAGGAATAAAAGTTATCTATCTGACCACAAATACTTCATCAATGCGTGTTGCGCAATATCGAAAGAACAATCATGCAAGTATTTACTTTTGTGATACAAGGTTCTTTAGGGGAGTGATGTTGCGCGGCACAATGGAAGTGCTGACGGATGATGCCAGCAAGGAGATGATATGGCAGGAAGGAGATACGATGTATTATCCGGAAGGCGTGACCGATCCCGACTATTGTGTCCTGAAATTTACGGCAATTTCCGGTAGATTTTATAGTAACTTTAAGTCGGAAAGTTTTGTAGTTGACTAATAATCAGATGGCTTTATCTTCCTAATGCTAAACTTGTCTTTTTTGTGTTACTCTTTGTCCATTTTGTGGCTATTGTCTTGGTTGATATAGCCTAATTTTGCACATAATTTGTGTTGACTATGTAATCTTAAGAATGTATTTATGAGACAAAAGTACTTAAAAGGTATTATGATTGTGGCTGTCACAATCGTATTCGGCAGCTTGGTGACAGGATGCATGGAAAAAGACGTGTATAATCCGGATGCAGGAAAACAGCCTTTACCTGATCCTGATGAATATTTCGGTTTTGAAACACGTGGTGATGTAAAACTTCTGGTGAACTATGACGTTCCGGGTTTTACTGCTCTTGTAGAGGTATATGACGAAGACCCGATGGAAACAGTGGAAGGTACACCGGTGAAAAAGGAAGGAGTAGAGGCTATATTCAAAACTTATACGGACAATAATGGAAAGTATGAAGGAGAGATGCATATACCTACTTCCGTGAAAACAGTATATTTGTATACTGCGGCATGGGGATTACCCAGATGCGTGCAACTGAATGTAGAGAATAATGCTGTAAACTTTGACATGAGTGTAAAAAAACAGAAGTCTTCTACTCGTTCTTATCTTTTCAATGGTCAGGTTCCATATACTATTAATGGGCGGAATCATCTCTATTCGTTGTGTAAGTGGGGAGAGGCAGGCTCTCTTGATGGTACATATCTGAAGTCGGTTGATAAGATTGGTGACGAGACTCCCTTAGAAGTAGCAGAACGCTTGATGAAATTTTTTAATCCTAATGGAATGTCGGGAGTAAATAATTCATATCTATATAAAGGACCCAGGGTTACCAATATAAAGATAACAGTAGAAACGATGTTGGATGTTATATTCCTTAAACGTGATGCATCTTATGATAATACATTCGGATATTATTATTATAAGACAGATGAGGAACCTCAGATGATATCTTCTGTTGATAAATATATTGTATTTCCAAATGTTAAATTATTTGCGTATGAGGGCAAGTATTTACCAATCTTGAAGTGTGGAAACAAAGCACGTTTGCTTTATTTTGATGAAGATGGTAAAGCAAGTGAGAAATTTCCGGCAGGGTATACGGTAGGCTGGTTTATATATGCTGATGGATTCAATGGGTACTACCATGATTATGATGTTAAAGAGAATGAAATTAGGACAAAAGAACTTCGTACTTCTAATGAGGCTTTTGGGAATTTGAATGGATTCGTTTCTGTGAAAGATGAGAAGAGCGGAAAAACGATTATAGGTGTTGAAGATGGGGCGAATCAAAGTTACTGTGACCTCTTATTCTATGTAGACGCCACTCCGGAAGGAAGTATTGATGATCCCGATAGACCTATTATTAAACCTGATGACGGTAAAGACGATCCGGAACCGGATCCGGTGGAACCTCTGAAAGGTACATTAGCCTTTGAGGATATCTGGCCTTCGGGCGGTGATTATGACATGAATGATGTAATAGTAGAATACAGGCGTGAAGTTACTTTTAATACCAAGAACATGGTAACGAAGATAACTGATATATTTACTCCGGTACACGATGGCGCTACATTCTCAAATGCGTTCGCTTATCAGATAGATCCCGGACAATTTGGTAAAGTGACCTCGAACTCAACGGGTGTAAAAGTAGAAAGTGAAACGTCGTCCATTATAGTGACTCCTAATGCTAAGGGAAGTATCGGCAAGACGTATACAATAACCAGGGAATTTAACGCTTCATTTAAGAAAGATGATTTGAAGGGGTATAATCCATATATCATTGTGAAATATGCTGAGGGACAAAAGGATAGGACAGAGGTGCATTTGCCTAAGTCTAAAGCTACATCCTTAGCGAATCAGTCACTTATCGGCACTAATCAGGATGCTTATTACATTGATCGTGAAGGGGAATATCCGTTTGCCATTGATATTCCTGTATTGGGCTTCAAGCCGGTGACAGAATCTCACCGTATTGACAGTGAATATCTTGATTTCTCGAAATGGGCAGAGTCAAAGGGTACTAAATATACAGACTGGTATAATAATTATTCCGGTCCAAAAAAATAATCTAATTGATGGGGATGGAGCAAACGGACAGCCTATGGCTGAATAGTTTGCTCCATTTTTTTTGTTTTAATGCTCTCAGTATACCTCTTTATTGAATTAAATTATTACCTTCGCTTTAATCAATGCCTGAATAGGCCTTATATATGAAAGGATTTCTGATTATAAAGAATATTATTCTTAGCAAGCAAACACTTCTTTTGGTTTATATTTTAGTTTGGGGTATGCAGGCGTATAGCTCTGATATTCTGTCTTCTGCTTTTCCGTATAATTATCGGTATAAAAGTTTTAAGAATATATATTTCCCAATAGAGTCTAATGTTGTAAATGTAGTCTTTCAAGATGATACAGGATTGGTGTGGGTCGGTACTCAAAGCGGTCTATTCTCTTATAATGGATATCAGATTTATAAATTGGCAAGAGAAACCGATATAGAGTATGCCAATATCACTGCGATTGTACAAGTAAGTAAAGAATACCTTTGTATCGGGACTAACAAGGGACTGCGATTTCTTAATCTGTTTACTGAACAGTTTGAGAATCTGTATCCGGTAACTCAAATGGTCAAGTCTGTCCGCTCTTTGGCTGTTTGGGATAATAAACTTTGGATAGGAACTAATGATGAAGGATTACTGTACTATGATTTTCAGGATGAATTCATAGTACATTTGCCATTAGATCCCGGAAAAAGTAAATCAATCGTTTATTCATTTGAACCGGCCGATGGTAGGCTTTATATAGGTTCTTATGATGGATTAAGCTGCTATGACCCGGTAAAACAAGTAAGAGAGACAGTCATATTGCCTGAAAAGTTCCGGAAGTTAATGGTGAATTCATTGCTGTGGGATGAACAACAGAATTGCCTATGGATTGGGACAGAAGGATATCTACTCAGGTATTGCCTTAATGACTCTCGTGTAGAACCGTCTCTTGCATTACCATCAAATACTTTTAAAACATTGGCTTTTGATAACAAGAATAACATTGTGATAGGTACGGATAATGGCCTGTATATTTATAGCCGAAGTTTTGGAAAAGTGAATCATATACTTCATGATTTGCGAAACGAGCAGTCCTTGTGTAATAATGTAATCTCTTGTAGCTATATTGACAGAAATAATAATGTTTGGTTAGGGACTGACTATGGTATATCGTTGATTGTTGATGATTCTGCTTTTCAGTTTATTCATATTTCTGAATTGACGGATGAGAGGAATGGTAATGATTTTACCCATATATACAAGGATAGCAAAGGAGGGTATTGGTTAGGAGGAACAAACGGACTTTTACTGTTTGACAAGAATGGTAAAGTGAAATGCTTTAATATTGAGAATCCGAAGAACTTGCTTCGGCATAACAAAATCAGATGTATATATGAAGATCGTGATCATATTGTATGGATTGCTACGGATGCCGGAGTGGCAAGATATGATAGGGAGAGGGAGAAGTTTGTACATTATAACATAGTAGACAGGCTGAATCGGAAGAAAGCAAATTGGGCGTATGATGTTTATGAGGATGAATATGGCAGCCTATGGATTGCGACTTATCTGGGCGGAATATTTATCGTTAACAAGCGGGAATTGCTTGCACACGATGATCGAGTTTTGTTTCGGGCGGAATGGAACTTGTCTGATTCATTGATTTCAACCAAGGTAAGTGAAATTGCTTATCAGATAGAAACTGATAAATATGGTTTCATCTGGGTCAATACTCAAAAAGGTTTAGCCCGGATAGACTGCAAAGCCCGTAAAATACATATATTAGACGTTTATCCGAATCGGATGATTTATGATGGAATTCAATCTATCTGGTATTCATCAAACAACGAGATTTATAAACTTAATGTCCTGACTTATACCAGTGAGAAAATAGGTGAATTATCCAGGGGAAGTCAGGTACACTCATTTGTGTTGGAAAATACCAATATTTGGGTTTCGTGTACGGAAGGAGTCATGGCATGGGATATTGTCTCATCGCAGAGAACCGGTATGGCATTTTCAGGAAGATATTACCAAGCCGGATTCTATGACAGGCAACATGATGTCATCTTGTGGGGAGGATATGATGGAATATCTTATGTATCCACTCATGCCATAAAGAGTGAAAAGGGAGCTGTCCCGGTTATTGTAACAGCTGTCCGGAGCAATGATAGGCAACTATTGCCTATGGTGGATTATGCAGGGAGTAGTATCCGATATCAGAATAAGATAGAATTGCCACATACGGAAAAGAATCTGACATTTGAGTTTTCCACATTAGCTTATTCTTCAGAATCTGAATTTTATTATCGTTTGGGAAACAGTAAACAATGGAGTAAATTAGAACCGGGACAGAATCGTATTTCTTTTGCCAATTTACATTCCGGCAGGTATAGGTTGTTCATGCGGAATGGGAACTCCGATGATCCTCAACTATCCCCGGTTACAGAGTTTGGTTTTACCATTCTTCCGCCATGGTATGCTTCAGTAATAGCCTATGTTATATATGCACTTGCATTGGCAGTGATCGTTTTTGTTATTATAAAATATATCCGAAGGAATCTTAGATTGAAATATGAGCGTAAAGAGAAAGAAAAGACGTTGGAGCTTTCAAATCTGAAATTAGACTTCTTCATTCATATTTCACATGAGATCAAGGCTCCTTTAAGCCTGATCATAGCTCCTTTAAGCACGTTGATTAAAGAAACTAAGAAGCCGGAACATAAAAGCCGACTGGAGTTTATATATAAACATGCACTGAAATTAAATTTGCTGATTCATGAAGTGCTTGATTTCAAGCAGATGGATTATACGAGTGAGGATACTTTGATCCGATCTAATATTGAATTATGTTCTTTTATAAGGAATATTCTGGATGCTTTTTCTACAATCTTTGTAGATAAAAATATCCGGTCGGCCTTTGTGTCCAATGGTGAACAGATGTGGATGAATTTGGATATAGTAAAGATGGAATCTGTAATCTCGAATATAATCACTAATGCTATTAAATTCATTCCTGATGAAGGAGGACAAATTGAGGTCTCCATAATTCAGGAAGAACAAACGGTAGCTATACAAATCTCGGATACCGGTAGCGGCATAAGGCGTGAAGATCTTCCTTATGTGTTTATCCGGTACTTTCAGAGTAAAAACAAAGAGAGGCGTAAAGATGGAAGTGGCATTGGTCTGTATATAGTTCGGAAGTTTATAGAATTGCATGGCGGACATGTTAGTATTCATAGTGCCGGTGATGATTGTGGAACTTTGGTCACCATCACTTTGCCTTTATCCGGTGATAATTGTGTGGTTTCCATGCAAAATCACTCTCAGGCGGACTCACAATTAACTCCGCTTGCAGGGAAACCTGTATTATTGATTGTTGATGATAATGTTGAAATGGCAACTTATCTGGCGGAGGCTTTTTCTGAAGAATACTGTTGTCTTCATGCCTTAAATGGTAAAGATGGGATAACTATTGCCTCTGAACACTATCCGGACATTATTCTTGCAGACCAGATTATGCCGGAAATGGATGGTATTGAGTTTTGTAGGGAGATACGGAAGATGTCACAAACGGCCTTAGTGCCTATTATTATGTTAACAGCGAGAGATGATAAGGAGACGGAACTTAAAAGTATGAAGGCAGGTGTGGATGTGTTTATGTCTAAGCCATTTGACGTCGATAAACTAAGGTCGAGGTTAGAACAATTACTTCAAACCCGGCGTGAAATAGAGAAGAAATTATGCGTTGAAACAACTGTACATTCTCAGATAAAAGAGAAAGAAACGGATACAGGGGAGGCTTTTATAACCGAGCTTGTTTCCATAATGGAAGAGAATATGGAAAACACTGAATTCAATGTTTCTATGCTTTGCCAGTTAGTGGGGATGGATAACAAACAACTATATCGGAAGGTTAAGCAGTTGGCAGGAGTGACTCCTGTAGATCTCATTCGCCGGATAAGGATGAAGAAAGCAGCCGTGTTACTATCGCAACATAGATTTTCCGTATCAGAAGTCATGTATATGGTCGGATATTCTAATCCGTCTTATTTCTCTAAATGCTTCGTAGCTGAATATAAAATTTCTCCAAGTCAATACGCGTCTAAATTACAGTCAGAAAGAAAATGATTAAAGATACCTATTGGGGATAGTCATATTTGGAATATGCATCGTATATTTGTGCCATGGATCAAACAGTGGATAAACAGTACTGTCGCTGTATCTCAATGCGCCGGATGAAACGTCGGTTGAAGGATTGCTGACGGGGATTTATATTCCTATTGATAAATAATTAAATGATATAAGTATGTTAGAATTGCCAGAAGTACTTACACTGAGTAAGCAAGCCAATGATGTTTTAAGTGGTAAAACGATTACGCAAGTGTTCAATGCTACCAAGCCTCATAAGTTCACGTTTTACAGTGGCGATCCACTGGAGTATGGAAAGTTGCTCGTCGGAAAGACGATTTTGTCGTCTAAAGGGTATGGAATGTTTGTCGATTTCTACCTGTCGGGCAATGTGATAATGAATATTGGTGACGGGGTGAGCGCACGTTACTATAATCCGGGTGATAAAGTTCCTGCCAATTACCAGTTGCTGCTGACCTTTAAAGATGAATCGTTCCTTGTATTTACGGTTGCTATGTATGGCTTTATCAGTGCCTATCCCGATGCCGTTATCGACAATAAATATTATACGATAAGCCGTGAAAGTATTTCCCCGCTGAGTGATGCTTATACGGAAGCGGAATTTGAGAAATTATTTGCTTTCGCCAAAAAGACATTGACGGCTAAAGCTCTGCTGGCTACCGAACAACGTATTCCGGGCGTAGGAAATGGGGTGACGCAGGATATTCTGTTCAATGCCGGGATTCACCCGAAACAGAAAGTGTTTGACCTGTCGGATGGACAGAAAGGGGTACTTTTTAAATCTCTGAAGGATACCTTAATGGCTATGACTTCCGGAAGAGGCCGTGATACCCAGACGGATCTTTATGGAAATGAGGGAGGGTATAAAACGATTCTTTCTTCCAAAACATGGAAGAATCCTTGTCCGCGTTGTGGCAGCGTAATTGTCAAAGAAGCCTATCTTGGAGGATCGGTTTACTATTGTTCTGAGTGTCAGAAAATAAGGAAAACATAATAACAACTTAAATTATAGTTATGGCGAAAGGAACATGTCACAAGGGTGGTGTTCTTTTTTCTCTTCTGATAATTTGGAGGAATAAAAAGTCTGCCTATCTTTGTGGCGATATAAAAAAATGTTGGATGTTTAAAGTTAAGAAGGATTCGGTAAGTAAATAACTGTGGGCATTATGCTCTCGGTTATCCTTTAGTTCAACTCGTGCATATTCTTGCAGGAGTTATTTTTATACCTATATATCAACAATAAAATTTAAACATCATGAGTAACGAAAATAAATCTATTCACGAATTCGATTTTAGTTTAATCTGCGAATACTTTTCAAGTGTAGAACGTCAGGGACCGGGAAGTGCTGAAACAACAATCAAGGCTCTTAGCTTTGTTGAGGGGCTTACGGATAAATCTCTGATTGCTGATCTGGGTTGTGGCACAGGTGGCCAGACAATTACGCTGGCGCAACATACTCCGGGACAAATTACAGGCATTGATTTGTTTCCTGATTTTATTAACCAATTCAATAGTAATGCCGAGCACTTTAATCTTCAGGACAGAGTGAAAGGTATTATTGGATCAATGGATGAACTTCCGTTCCGGAATGAAGAATTAGATCTTATCTGGTCGGAAGGAGCCATCTATAATATTGGTTTTGAATATGGGTTGAATCTATGGCGTCCGGTTTTGAAGAAAGGCGGTTATATTGCCGTATCAGAGGTGTCATGGTTCACTGACGAACGTCCGGCTGAGATCGATGATTTCTGGATGGATGCTTATCCTGAAATAAATACGATTCCCAATAAGCTGGCACAGATGCAGAAGGCCGGATATATCCCTGTAGCCTGTTTCTGTATACCGGAAAATTGCTGGATCGAACATTTCTATATGCCGCAGGTTGAAGCCCAAGAGGACTTCCTACGAAAATATAAAGGTAACCAAGCTGCTGAAGAACTGATTGCCAATCAGCGCCATGAGCAACAATTATACTATAAGTATAAAGACTTTTATGGTTATGCATTCTACATTGGGAAGAAAATCTAAGTAACTAATGAAGGAGAATTGCCCTGAGGACAATTCTCTTTCTTTTTTATATACTTTAGAGAACAACTTTCTTTTTTTATATAAAATAAATTTGAAAAAGCCATTTGTTGTTTCTATATTTAGCCCTGAAAACGACAGCAGGTTGATTAAGTAACCTTTAAAACAAGATATTATGAGAAACTACTATTTGGTATTACTACTCTTAATGACTAATTTATTTAGTTACGCGCAACAAACCCTCATTAAGGACTCTCTAAAGTCTGAAGTCTTAGGACAGACCCGTCATTTGAATCTGGTAATATCGGATACAGTCGGTATGCAACCAGGTAAGAAATTGAATGTAGTATATGTTTTGGATGGGGATAATGCATTTGTGAATTTGGTGGCATCACAAATCTCTTTTGTAACAGATATGGAGTCTGATAAAGGAGTTCCTGCATATTTGGTAGTAGGCATTGAGTCCGAAAATACCAGAATGGATGATTTTATAGCAAAAGGAGAATATAGAGTGACAGGACGTGCTGATCTGTTTCTGGACTTCATGTCTAATGAATTGTTTCCATATATCGAAGCTCACTATAATTTAAATAACCATAGAGTTTGTGTCGGGCATTCATTGGGAGGTTCCTTATGTATGCATGTTTTGTGTAACCGGGATTCCATGTTTAATGCCTATATGCTGTTTAGTCCCAACTTGATCTATGAGAAACATCAATTGATTCGTGACTTTAAAACCAAGAATCCGGATAGTCTTCATAAATTTGTTTTCATAGCCAATGGTGATGCCGGGGAATTGGAGCAGAATTATCTTAAAGGCGTGGAGGAACTGGATTCACTCATTACTAATTCTCCTCAAATAGACAATTTCAAAATTATATTCGAATATATGTCTGATGTCAACCATTCGGAATCTGTACCTGTGTCATTTGGGAAAGCGGTGAAAGAATATTTAGGTTATTCATATGGAACTCCGAAAGAAGAAGAATGAACTGCATTATTAAGTGAAGAAGATTATGCCATAGCTGTCAAAAAGATCTATGACAATAGACGATTGTATCTGGGTTATCAATTTTATCCGGAAGTATATCCCTTGTATAATGATTGGATAACGGTGGCTGGCAAGAATGAGCAACCAGACAAAGTGATACAGCTTGCTAAATGGGCCATATCAATTTATCAGAATGATTTTAGTCATTATATCATGTATTTGGCCATGTCCGAAGCCTACATGGATAAAGATGATGTGAAAACTGCCCTAAAAGCGTGCGATGACGCAAGAAGGGCAGTTAATTTATTGCGTGAAACAGTTGATCCTCAAACTTATGAGTATGCTTTGGAAGAGATTAATACATTGGTTGACGAAATTAAACAAGCGGAAAAATAACTCTAATGTCTGCAATTCAGAAGAATCCATTCTGTCATATCTTTCAAGACTTCAGGACTGATGGTTTCTTCTAATTGCCCGTATTCCATAATTGTACAAGTCTTACAGGATTGGAACAAATGGTTCAAACCGGGATATTTCTTAGTGGTAACTTTCTTGTTCCCGTTAGACTTTACCCAATCTTCCACAGCTTTGAGATTCATGTCTGCATCTACCTGTATGTCTTTATCTCCATTGACAGCTAGTACCGGACATTTTATCTTCTTTAAATCTTGGGTCGGATCGTATTTCATGAAATGAAGATACCATGGGGAGAGCATTCCGTTCATCTCAACTTCTATTTGTTTGGCGATGTTTGGGTCTTGCAGTTGTACGGGTGGCAGTGTTGCGATAATGTTGGCATATAGTTCTTTCCGGATTTCCTCAGTGCTTTTGTCCTGTGCCAATATAGCATAACGGGTGCGTAATGTGGGTTTACTTAACTCCCACATGGCATCAGAGGTACCATTTGACTTGCTAATAGCTTCTGCTTGTTTCAACATCAGGCTGTCTCCTTTTATGGTAGCGCCGGCCATTGAAATGATGTAAGCAATATCTTTGCTACGGGCGCCCAATATAAAAGCCACGGTTCCTCCACAGCTATGACCGATGATTCCTATCTGTTTGGGATTAATTTCTTTTCTGCCTTTCAGGTAATTGATTGCTGCTTCTGCATCGCTGGCATAATCTTCGTTGGTGGCTTCTGCAAAAACGCCTGTTGAGCCTCCTACGCCTCTGTCGTCGCAGCGAAGTACGGCTATACCGTTACGGGTCAGGTAGTCTGCTATTACCAGAAATGGCTTATGTCCCATTATTTCCTCATTCCTGTTCTGTGCGCCACTACCGATAACCAATACTACTGCCGGGAATTTTTTCCCCTGTTCGGGAAGCGTCAGAGTACCGGCAATTGTGATTCCGGCTTCTTTATTTTCAAAAGTAATATCTTCTGCTCTATAGGGGAAAGGTGGTTGTGGTTCTTGGGGACGCTTAGGCTTGGCTGCTTCTCCTTTTTCCAGATTTAGTTTGAATCTAAGTCCTTGTGTGAAGTCTCCGTATATTTTGCCGTCTTTCTCCAGCTTTCCTTTGTAAGAGGCACGAATATCAGGAATCTGAATCGTCAGAATCGAATCCTGAAAGAGTGTGGAACCTGTTGGGATGCCTTTTACATTCTGATCGGGACTATCACAAGTAGAGGTATATCCCTGCTCGGTTTGTTGCAGGTTGAAGCAAATAGTCAAGGAAGCGTTGGGGAGAGACAGCTTTCCATTCCATGTTCCGGATATGTCCTGAGCATGGGTGCAAATAGGAAAGATAAATCCTAAAAGGAATAGAATGGAGTGTTTTTTCATATCTGGTGATTTAAATGGTTTTCATATAATATTGTTATTCTTCGATATCTCATTTTGCTGACGAAGGTACGCTTTTATATCTTCATATAGCCTATCTCCTTTAAAATTCTATTCAAGCTTCTTTTGAGAAGAGAAATAAAAGGCTTTGTTTATAATAGGCTTAAAGAGATTTTGTATATCTTTGCATAATTACAAAATTAGACTTAAAGGAAACATAATGAAGACAAAACGCTTATTAGGATTATTGCTATTAATCCTGCCAATCACTGGCTTTGTTGCTTGTAGTGATGATGAACCGCAAGACAAGGTAGAAACTGTAAAAATGTTTATTTCTGACAAAACTGGTACTTATCAGCCTTGGGGGAGTGATTCTCCTATCGATTGTATGTTGGTGAAAGAAGAAAGTGAAAGTGACTACAAAACGCTGGATTTTCAAGGAATTACTGATTTCGTTTACGAAAAAGGCTATGAGTATGCTTTATGGGTTGAGAAAAGAACCTTGGTTAATCCTCCTGCTGATGGGAGTAGCATTGTCTACAAATTGATAGATGTAATATCGAAGGCAAAAGTAGAGTATGAATACACTATAAAAGTAGATGGCCCTAATCCTTTTATTCTGTCTCCCGAAGGTGGTGAATATGAAATACCTTTTACCTGTAAAGCGAAGAAATTTGCAGAGGGTAGCCTGGTTGAAGATGGATATATTTCTTTAAAAGGGTTGAGATATAATATGGGTACCAATTACGGAGGGCTGACAAGAGTCGTAAAAGATGGTGAAAAGGTTGGGTTTTATAAATTTGTAATAGAAGGCATTCCGCGCTTTAATATGAAAGCGGCTCCTGTATGGTATTGTGGTATCTACACTCCGGATGCGGATTTACTTTTCGGACCTGAGCCGGAGCCTATTTATAAACAACTGTTTGAACAACCACAGACAGAGGGTGAGGACTATTATATGAATTCGGTAATCTTTATGTCTACAGGCACATTTGCTGAATAAACTCTGAAATAATATTTAAAACATACTTGAACCGGGTCTGGGCCTGATCTGCTCCGTACCAACTCCGTACCTGGTCCGTATAAAGGTACCTTTATTGGGAGTTGATACGGAGCAGGTACGGGGTTGGTACAGGGCTGGTGTGGACTTGGTAAGGCAGCGAGCGTATATTTTATACTAAGATCTGCGTAAAATCTCTCTATCTTGCAAAATGCCTTATCTTTTTGAGTAGTACAGCGTGTTTATAAAGAAAAAAGCTCCGAAATCATTCGATTTCAGAGCTTTAAGCGGTGCGTACGGGACTCGAACCCGTGACCCCATGCGTGACAGGCATGTATTCTAACCAACTGAACTAACGCACCATAATTTCATTTCTTTAATTGCTTTCTCTCTCGATTGCGGTTGCAAAGGTAGGCATTTCTTTGAAACCTGCAATAGCTACGATGAAATTTTTTTGCTTGATTTTATCACTTTTCCTTTTATATCCTCATTTTGAGAACATTGGAATATGAAAAAAAATAAGTTCTTGCAGAGCTTTTTGCGAAAGGGGATTGGGATGGTTTTGTAATGAAAACGAAGCTTTCTGTTGCTTGATTTAAACTTCTTGCTCGAAAACTTCGTTGTTTTACAATAAATCGTTATTTTTGCAAACTCAAATCGAGAAAATTGTAATTCGAAAACGATAAAAACGATAATTTAGGATGATGAAAACGGCCAAACTGTTACTTCACTGTCCCGACAAACCGGGAATTCTGGCAGAAGTGACAGACTTTATAACGGTAAACAAGGGAAATATTATCTATCTGGACCAATATGTCGATCACGTGGAGAATATCTTTTTCATGCGTATCGAGTGGGAATTGAAGAACTTCCTGATACCGCAAGAGAAAATTGAAGATTATTTTGCTACGTTGTACGCACAGAAATATGAAATGTTTTTCCGTCTCTATTTCTCGGATACGAAACCACGCATGGCAATATTTGTATCTAAGATGTCGCATTGCTTGTTCGATTTGCTGGCACGCTATACGGCAGGAGAGTGGAATGTCGAGATTCCTCTTATTATAAGCAACCATCCCGACTTGCAACATGTAGCCGAACGTTTCGGAATACCTTTCTATCTGTTCCCTATTACAAAGGAGACTAAAGAAGAACAGGAGAAAAAAGAAATGGAATTGCTGGCAAAGCATAAGGTGAACTTCATTGTACTGGCGCGTTATATGCAGGTGATTTCAGAGCGGATGATTGATGCCTATCCCAATCGGATTATCAATATTCATCACTCTTTCCTTCCTGCATTTGTGGGAGCAAAACCTTATCATGCAGCATTTGAGCGTGGTGTGAAGATCATTGGTGCTACCAGTCATTATGTAACAACAGAACTGGATGCAGGACCGATTATTGAACAAGATGTAGTTCGTATCACTCATAAAGATACTGTAGAAGATCTTGTTAATAAGGGGAAGGACTTGGAAAAGATCGTTCTCTCGCGTGCCGTGCAGAAGCATATTGAGCGCAAGGTACTGGCATATAAGAATAAAACAGTGATATTTAGTTAAGGTATATTCATGAAAGTAGCGATTATCAAATATAATGCGGGCAATATTTATTCGGTGGATTATGCGCTGAAGCGTTTGGGCGTGGAAGCTGTGGTAACGGCGGATAAAGATGAATTGCGTACGGCGGACAAAGTGATCTTTCCAGGTGTGGGTGAGGCGGAAACCACCATGAAGTTTCTGCGTGCCAGTGGCATGGATGCATTGATTAAGGAACTTAGACAGCCTCTTTTAGGGATATGTCTGGGTATGCAAGTGATGTGTCGACATTCTGAAGAGGGAGGAGATGTAGATTGTCTGGGTATTTTTGATACGGAAGTGAAGCGTTTCGTTCCACAGAAGCATGAGGATAAAGTGCCTCACATGGGTTGGAATACGCTCACAGAGACGAACAGTGGCTTATTCAAAGGCTTTACAAAAGAAGAGTTTGTCTATTTTGTGCATAGTTTCTATGTTCCCGTCAATGAATATACGGCTGCTGTGACGGACTATATACAACCGTTTAGCGCTGCCTTGCATAAGGATAATTATTACGCTACCCAATTCCATCCGGAGAAAAGTGGAGGTGTGGGAGAGCGTATCCTGCGCAATTTTTTAGAATTATAATTAAGTAGATGAATATATGATAGAGTTTATTCCTGCAATAGATATTATCGACGGAAAGTGTGTACGCCTTTCGCAAGGTGACTATGACAGTAAGAAGGTGTATAACGAAAATCCGGTAGAAGTGGCCAAAGAAATGGAGGCACACGGTATTCGCCGGCTTCATGTGGTAGATCTGGACGGAGCGGCTTCTCATCATGTAGTCAATTATAATGTTTTGAATAGAATCACTTCACAGACTTCCCTGATAGTTGATTTCGGTGGTGGCGTGAAAAGTGATGAAGACTTGAAAATTGCTTTTGAGAATGGGGCACAGATGGTTACAGGCGGCAGTATTGCGGTGAAAAATCCTGAGCTATTCTGCCATTGGCTGGAAGTTTACGGCAGTGGGAAGATAATTCTTGGTGCGGACGTGAAAGACCGGAAGATAGCTGTGAATGGCTGGAAGGACGAAAGTGCCTGTGAATTATTTCCCTTTCTGAAAGAATATGTAGAGAAAGGCATTCAGAAAGTAATTTGCACGGATATTAGTTGTGACGGTATGTTGCAGGGGCCTTCTATTGAACTGTATAAGGCAATGCTGGAAGAACATCCTGATCTTTACCTGATAGCAAGTGGCGGTGTCAGCAGTATGGAAGATATACGTGCATTGGAGGCGGCTGGAGTACCGGCTGTAATTTTTGGTAAGGCTCTGTATGAAGGGCGTATTACTTTGAAGGAAATTGAAAGAATGATGCAGGATTATTGACGAATCATTCTCATGAATATAAATCGTTAAAACAAAACAGAAGTGTTAGCGAAAAGAATTATTCCCTGTCTCGATATCAAAGACGGACAAACAGTGAAAGGAACCAATTTCGTCAATTTGCGTCAAGCGGGCGATCCGGTGGAACTGGCGCGTGCGTATAGTGAGCAAGGTGCTGATGAATTGGTTTTTCTGGATATAACAGCTAGTTTTGAAGGTCGCAAGACATTTGCAGAGTTGGTGAAGCGCATTGCTGCCAATATCAGTATTCCGTTTACGGTAGGTGGCGGTATCAACGAATTGAGTGATGTAGATCGTCTGCTGAATGCCGGTGCAGATAAAATTTCTATCAATTCTTCTGCAATTCGCCGTCCCGAACTGATTGATGAAATAGCTAAAAACTTCGGTTCGCAGGTATGCGTGCTGGCGGTAGATGCCAAACAAACTGAAAAAGGCTGGTGGTGCTATCTGAATGGAGGCCGTGTAGAAACAGATAAGGAACTGTTTACCTGGACCAAAGAAGCCCAGGAACGTGGTGCCGGAGAAATACTTTTCACCAGCATGAATCATGATGGCGTAAAGACCGGATACGCCAATGAAGCACTTGCTGAAATGTCTGACAATCTCTCTATTCCGGTAATTGCATCGGGCGGAGCAGGAGCAAAAGAACATTTTCGTGATGTGTTTTTGCAAGGAAAAGCAGATGCAGCGTTGGCAGCCAGTGTTTTTCATTTCGGAGAAATTAAAATTCCCGATTTAAAATCGTATCTTTGCGCCCAGGGAATACCAATGCGGGTGATGTAAAAGTGATAGAGTGGCAAAGTGATAAGGCGATAAAGATGACAGAATATTACCGCATCATGCTGCATAGCAATTAATAATTTATAGCTTATAATTAATAATTACCTAAATGGATTTTGATAAAATGAACGGACTTGTTCCGGCAATCATACAAGACGCAGACACCGCTAAGGTGTTAATGTTGGGCTTCATGAATAAAGAAGCTTACGACAAAACGGTAGAAACCGGTAAAGTGACTTTTTTCAGCCGCACCAAGAACCGTCTTTGGACGAAAGGTGAGGAGAGTGGCAATTTTCTGAATGTCGTTTCTATCAAAGAAGACTGCGATCAGGATACATTGCTGATTCAGGTACACCCTGTGGGGCCTGTTTGCCATACAGGTACGGATACATGCTGGGGTGAGAAGAATGAACAGCCTGTAATGTTCCTGAAGCATCTTCAGGATTTTATTATTAAGCGCCATGAAGAGATGCCGGAAGGTTCTTATACAACCAGTCTGTTTGAGTCAGGTGTGAATAAAATGGCACAGAAAGTGGGTGAAGAAGCTGTGGAAACAGTGATCGAAGCTTGCAACGGAACTGATGAACGGTTGATCTATGAAGGAGCCGATTTGATATATCACCTCATCGTGCTGCTAACATCCAAAGGATACAGTCTGGAAGATTTGGCACGCGAGTTGCAAGAACGTCATAGCGCTTCGTGGAAGAAACACTAAACAATTGACAATTAATAATTAAATGGGAATGGCTGAACCGCTGATACGATATAAAGATGTGGAAGTACACCAACAGGACTTGTGCGTTCTGAATGAGGTAAACCTTGAGCTGCAGAAGGGAGAGTTTGTGTACCTGATCGGTAAGGTAGGTTCGGGTAAGACCAGTTTGCTAAAGACCCTCTACGGAGAACTGGATATTACTGCCGGTGAAGCAATGGTACTGGGGTATGATATGAGTCGCATTAAGCGTAAGCATATTCCGCAGTTGCGTCGTAAATTGGGCATTGTGTTTCAGGATTTCCAACTGTTGACGGACCGCACGGTGAACGATAATCTTGCTTTTGTATTGAAGGCTACGGGCTGGAAAAACAAATCGGAAATAAAAGATCGTATTGCTGAAGTGCTGATGCAGGTAGGAATGGGTAATAAAGGATATAAGTTTCCTAACGAACTTTCGGGAGGCGAACAGCAACGCATCGTTATTGCCCGTGCTATGCTCAACTCTCCGGAGATTATCCTGGCGGATGAACCGACCGGTAATCTGGATGCGGAAACGGGACGTGCTATTGTAGGACTATTACATAACATCAGCCGCACGGGTGGCTCGCTGGTATTGATGACTACGCACAATCTCCATCTGCTTCACGAGTTTCCGGGACAGGTATATCGCTGTGCAGGTCATCAGATAACAGATGTGACGTCCGAGTATTCGGGTATGATGCCGACTGTAGAAGAAACAAATAATAATATATAATCATTTAATACAGGAACGAAAATGAAAGTTTTAAAGTTTGGAGGTACTTCCGTAGGTTCTGCATCGCGGATAAAGGAAGTAGCCAAATTGATCACTGATGGTGAACAAAAGATAGTTGTACTCTCGGCTATGTCGGGCACAACTAATACATTGGTGGAAATTTCGGACTATCTGTACAAGAAAAATCCGGAGGGTGCCAACGAAATCATTAACAAGCTGGAGGCTAAATATAAACAGCATGTGAATGAGTTGTATTCCACTCCCGAGTATAAACAGAAAGGTCAGGAACTGATTAAATCTCATTTTGACTACATCCGTTCTTACACCAAAGATCTTTTCACGCTGTTTGAGGAGAAAGTGGTTCTGGCACAGGGAGAATTGATCTCTACTGCCATGATGAACTATTACCTGCAAGAGTGTGGTGTGAAGTCCATTTTGCTTCCGGCTTTGGAATATATGCGTACCGATAAGAATGCGGAGCCTGATCCTGTATATATTAAGGAGAAACTTCAGATGCAGTTGGAATTGCATCCCGGTGCTGAGATTTACATCACACAAGGATACATTTGTCGTAATGCTTACGGAGAAATAGACAATCTGCAACGTGGTGGAAGCGATTATACCGCTTCTCTGATCGGTGCAGCTATCAATGCTTCCGAAATCCAGATATGGACCGATATCGACGGTATGCACAATAATGACCCGCGTATTGTTGACAAGACTGCTCCTGTACGTCATCTTCATTTTGAAGAAGCTGCTGAGCTGGCTTATTTTGGTGCGAAGATTCTTCATCCCACTTGTATACAGCCTGCCAAGTATGCCAATATACCGGTGCGTCTGCTGAATACGATGGACCCGACTGCTCCCGGTACTATGATTTCTAATGATACCGAGAAGGGTAAAATCAAGGCAGTTGCAGCCAAAGATAACATTACAGCTATCAAGATTAAATCCAGTCGTATGTTGCTTGCCCACGGTTTCTTGCGCAAGGTCTTCGAAATCTTTGAGAGCTATCAGACTTCTATCGATATGATTTGTACTTCTGAGGTAGGAGTATCTGTATCTATTGATAATACGAAGCACCTCAACGAGATTCTGGACGACCTGAAGAAGTACGGAACCGTTACAGTAGATAAGGATATGTGTATCGTCTGCGTGGTAGGTGATTTGGAATGGGAGAATGTCGGTTTCGAAGCGAAGGCACTGGATGCCATGCGCGACATACCGGTACGAATGATTTCGTTCGGTGGTAGTAACTACAACATTTCTTTCCTCATTCGTGAGTGCGATAAGAATCAGGCATTGCAGTCGCTTAGTGATGCACTGTTCAACGAAGAATAAGAGAAATAAGAAAGTACAGATATAAAATGATATGGAGCGCAAACTACACAAATTGCACAACTCGCTGATAAAGGCTCTTGTGTAATTCGCGTAATTTGCGCTCTTTTCTTTATAAACAAAGTTTTGAAGTATGAAAGGAACATTTCCCATAGATAAATTCCGTGAACTGCGTACCCCCTTTTATTATTATGATACGAAGGTGTTGCGCGACACTCTTTCCTGCGTGCGTGCAGAAGCTGCTAAATATGGCAATTTTGAGGTGCATTATGCTGTGAAAGCAAATGCTAATTCGAAGGTGCTTTCTATTATCCGTGAGAACGGGCTGGGTGCCGATTGTGTGAGTGGAGGAGAAGTGCGTGCTGCTGTTAAGGCAGGTTTTCCTACAAATAAGATTGTTTTTGCCGGAGTGGGCAAGTCTGATTGGGAAATAAATCTGAGTCTGGACTATAATATTTTCTGTTTTAATGTAGAGTCTATTCCTGAGCTGGAGATTATCAATGAACTGGCTGCAGCTAAAGGTAAAGTGGCTAATGTCGCTTTCCGTATCAATCCGAATGTAGGAGCTCATACTCATGCCAATATCACTACCGGACTAGCGGAAAACAAGTTTGGCATTAGTATGCAAGACATGGATCATGTGATAGAAGTGGCTTTGGAGATGAAGAATGTGAAGTTTATCGGATTGCATTTTCACATTGGTTCGCAGATATTAGATATGGGTGATTTCGTTGCCCTGTGCAATCGTGTAAATGAATTGCAAGACAAGCTGGAAGCACATCGCATCCGCATCGAGCATATCAATGTAGGTGGTGGACTGGGTATTGATTATAAGCATCCCAACCGTCAGGCAATACCTGATTTCAAAGATTATTTCTCTACTTATGCCGAACATCTGAAACTGCGCTCTTATCAAACACTTCATTTTGAATTGGGACGTGCCATAACGGGGCAGTGCGGTTCACTTATCTCACAGGTGCTTTATGTAAAACAGGGAGCAAATAAGAAATTTGCCATCCTTGATGCTGGTATGACGGATTTGATTCGTCCTGCATTGTATCAGGCTTATCATAAGATAGAGAATATTACTTCCGAGGATGCAGTTGAGGCGTATGATGTGGTAGGTCCTATCTGTGAATCGTCGGATGTTTTCGGGAAAGCGATAGATTTGAATAAGGTGAAGCGTGGAGATCTGATTGCATTACGTTCTGCAGGTGCTTATGGTGAGATAATGGCTTCGAGCTATAACTGTCGTGAGTTGCCACAGGGGTACACTTCGGACGAACTGGTGTGAAAGAATTGAATATATTGTAGGAAGCGTGTAAGACTATCATTTAAGTCTTGCACGCTTTTTGTCATTTTGTATTTAATTTATTTGTATTTGAAATATGAAAATTGTTTTTTTATTTTCAATATCTATATTTGTATGATGTGATTGGAAATGGAAAAGCAATGGAGGAGTTATACGCCGGACATATATATACTAGCTTCAAATGTACTTCTGATTTTATTTATTTAAAAAATGTTATCAAATGAACAAATGTTGTGTATCATTGTTACTTTTGTAATGATTTCAATTTAATTAAAAAATACGATTATGATTACTGAAAAATTACAGAATGCAATTAACGAGCAGATTACGGCTGAAATGTGGTCGGCTAACATGTATTTGGCTATGTCTTTCTATATGGAAAAAGAAGGATTTTGTGGTATGGCACATTGGTTGAAGAAACAGTGGGCAGAAGAGAATGAACATGCTTGTTCACTGGCCGATTACGTAATTAAGCGTGGTGGTAAGGCCAAAGTCGATAAGCTGGATGTAGTTCCTAATGATTTTGGTACTCCGCTGGAAGTATTTGAACAGGTTTACAAACACGAATGTCGTGTATCCGAAATGATTGACAAGTTGGTAGATGTAGCTGCTGCTGAGAAAGATAAAGCAACGCAGGACTTCCTGTGGGGATTTGTGCGTGAACAAGTAGAAGAAGAAGCAACTGCTGCAGGCATTGTTGATATGATTAAGAAAGCCGGTGCAACGGGTATCTTCTTTGTAGACGTAAAATTGGGCGAACGTTAATAATCTTTTGATATAGAATTGATAAGTCAAAAAAAGAGCTGCTTGATTTTTTAAGCAGCTCTTTTATTTTTGCTGTTTCAGTATTTTAATCTACCTTTGTTACTCTTTTTAACACGTACTGTGAATTACTATGCGTATGGGCAAAATAAATTTTAAATTCCTCCTTTGGATAATGTTGAGTTGCCATGTCTTGAGCGCTTGTTCGGAGATGGAAAAACGGAAAGTGCTGGTGGTGCACTCTTATGAGAAAACTTATGCTGCTTATCCTGATTTTAATAAAATGATTGCCGAAACTTTCCGGAAGAGAGGGATTGATGTCGAACTCCGTACAGTGTATTTAGATTGCGAGGCTTATCGGGATAACTTAGAATCTTTGTATCTGCACTCTCTGTTGGATGAAGTTTCCGAAAACTGGGAACCGGAAATTATATTGGTTAATGATGACCAGGCAACTTATTCACTGCTGAAGTGCGGACATCCGCTGGCGAAGCAACTCCCCGTTGTTTTTGGTGGAGTGAATTACCCTAACTGGCCTCTTATAAAGCAATATCCCAACGTGACCGGATTTCGTGATAAAATAGATTTTATGGCGAATATCAAGGCTGCGAAAGAGATATTCGGGAAGGGGATGCATCTCTTCACTATTATAGACTCCACTTATCTGGATAAACAAATAAGGAAGGATGCTTGGGAACAGTTGAAAGACGAGAAGGTGGAAGGTTTCATGAACTCAAAAGAATTCAATTCCAGGGAATGGAAGGAGTTTGTAAAAGACAAGAGTTATACGTATTTTGCCGGGCTTACTGTCCGGCTTCAGAAGGATCGTTCGGATGCCGGACTACTTTGGAGTTTGAGCCAATACACAAGAGATAGGTGTTATCTTCAATTGAAAAGGGACTTTACGACTGTCAATATCGGAAATATCTGTTCCAGCCCCAGTCTGACAGCCATTAATGAAGGTTTTGGCTATGGCGAGAAACTGTTGGGGGGATATATGACGACGATCCCAATACAGGTAGGGGAAATGGTGGATGCGGCGGTCAGGATTTTGCATGGTGAGAAGCCTTTGGATATGCCCATCGCAAACAGTGCTAAAGAGTATGTGGTAGATTGGGAGGTGATGGAGCAGAGGGGGCTTTCGAAGGCGGATATTCCAGAGAAGTATTCTATTATCCATATTCCGTTCAGTGAGGCATATCCTTGGCTGTGGGGAGGAATTATTTTCTCAATTACAGTTCTATTGATTACGCTGTTTGTCTTGTTGTTTTTCCTTTATCGTCGGGAGCAGGGGAGGAAAAAGAAAGCTCTCAATGCGCTGGAGGATGAAAAAGAAACGTTGGCGCTGGCTATTGAGGGGAGTGATACGTACGCGTGGAAGTTGGAGAATGATTATTTTATATTTGAGAGTGATTTCTGGAAGTCGCAGGGAATGATGTCGAAGGTACTTACGTTTGATAAACTCATTAAGTTTATTCATCCGGAATGCCGGGATGAGGTGGAGGAAAACTGGAGGAAGATATCCTTAATCCGTAAGGTGGCGGTGCAGGTGCGTTGCGACTTTAACGGAAAAGGATATCAATGGTGGGAATTCCGGTATAAGACCATTGCATTGCCGGATGGCGGCTATAAGGCTGCCGGACTGTTGCTGAATATACAGGACATTAAAGATCATGAACATGAACTGGAAGAGGCGCGTCTGCTGGCGGAAAAAGCTGAGCTGAAACAGTCGTTCCTAGCGAATATGAGCCACGAGATACGCACTCCGCTGAATGCGATTGTCGGCTTTTCCAATATATTGGCAGCGGATGAAGAACTGGAACCAGATGAGCGCTGTGAGTATATCAAGACGATCAACAAGAATAGTGATTTGCTGCTGCTGCTGATAAATGATATCTTGGAACTTTCACGGCTTGAGTCGGGCTATATGTCCTTTGAATTTGCTCCATGCGGAGTGGAGGAATTGGTGGATGAAATCTATCAGACCCATCAGATGTTAATACCGGAACAGTTGGAATTTATTAAGGATAAGGATACAGTGCCGGTAAGGATAAATGTGGATAAAGGACGGTTGGCGCAAGTGGTCACTAATTTCCTGAATAACGCTTCTAAATTTACAGCTTCAGGGTATATCAAGCTGGGATATCGTTATTTACCTGAGACTTCGGAAGTGGAAATTTATGTGGAAGATACAGGCTGTGGCATTCCTCGCGCCGAGCAGAAGATGATTTTTAATCGGTTCTACAAGCAGAATGAATTTTCGCAAGGAACGGGCTTGGGGCTTTCTATCTGCCAGATTATTATAGAGAAATTGCAGGGAAGGATTGAACTGCACTCGGAACAGGGGAAAGGGAGCAGATTTGCGGTGATACTAAAAGCTACAAGCTACGAGTGACTTGTAGCTCGTAACTCGTAGCCTGTAACTTAGCGCACTTTAGTGCGCTAATACTCCAAGTTCTTTTCCTACCTTAATAAATGCCTCGATACATTTATCTAGATGTTCTTTCTCGTGTCCTGCCGAAATCTGTACGCGGATACGGGCTTGCTCTTTCGGTACTACGGGATAGTAGAACCCGGTTACGTAGATACCCTCTTCCTGCATGCGTGCGGCATATATCTGAGACAATTTGGCGTCATACAACATCACGGCGCAAATGGCGCTTTGAGTGGGTTTGATGTCGAAACCGGCAGCAGTCATCTTATCGCGGAAATAGCTCACATTGTTTACTAACTTGTCATGTAGCGCATTACTTTCTTTCAGCATCTTGAATACTTCGATACTTGCACCTATCACAGCCGGAGCTACTGAATTAGAGAACAGATACGGACGGCTGCGCTGACGCAACAGGTCAATGATTTCTTTCGGTCCGGTCGTGAATCCGCCCATAGCACCGCCGAAGGCTTTACCTAATGTTCCAGTATAGATATCTACGCGTCCGTAAGTTTGATACAGTTCGCTTACACCATGTCCCGTAGGACCTACTACGCCTGCAGAGTGCGATTCGTCTACCATCACTAGTGCATCGTATTTCTCAGCCAGATCGCAAATTTTGTCCATTGGGGCAACATTGCCGTCCATAGAAAATACACCGTCGGTGACTATGATGCGGAAACGCTGTGTCTGGGCTTCCTGTAGGCATTTTTCCAGTTCGGTCATATCGGCATTGGCGTAGCGGTAGCGTTTGGCTTTGCATAGGCGGACACCGTCGATGATGGAGGCATGGTTCAGAGAATCGGAGATGATGGCGTCTTCTTCCGTAAATAGCGGCTCGAATACACCACCGTTAGCATCAAAACAAGCAGCATATAGTATGGTGTCTTCCGTCTTGAAATAGTCAGAGATAGCAGCTTCCAGTTCTTTGTGAATGTCTTGTGTTCCGCAGATGAAGCGTACGGAAGACATGCCGTAGCCACGGTGATCCATCATCTTTTGGGCAGCGGCAATTAGTCGCGGATGGTTGGACAAACCCAAGTAGTTGTTGGCGCAGAAATTCAGCACTTCCTTCCCTTTTACGGTGATGGCGGCTTGTTGCGCACTCTCGATCAGGCGTTCTTCTTTATAGAGTCCGGCCTCTTTAATTTCAGCAAGTGTATTGCTGAGATGTTCTTTCATTTTCCCGTACATAGCTTTATAAATTAAAAGTTTGTCATCTTAATACTAAACGATACAAAGGACACGATTTTTCTTCAAATAAACAATAGCAAAATGATAGAATAATGAAAAAAAAGTATGTATATTTGCGCGTCTCTAAGTAAGGAGTACCTTATAAATAAGTCGTATGAAGAATATTTTGGTAATTGGAGCAACCGGACAGATAGGTTCGGAACTCACATTGGAATTGCGTAAACGTTATGGGGATGACCATGTTATCGCTGGATACATTCCGAGTGCTATGCCTAAAGGGGAATTAAAGGCATCAGGTCCTTCAGCTATTGCCGACGTGACCGACCGTCAGTCTATTGAAGTGGTGGCCCGCCAATTCAAGATTGATACGATTTATAATCTGGCAGCTTTGCTTTCGGTTGTTGCTGAAAGTCGTCCGGCCATGGCTTGGAAAATCGGTATCGACGGATTATGGAATGTACTGGAAGTAGCGCGCGAGTATGGTTGCGCAGTCTTTACCCCGAGCTCCATCGGTTCGTTCGGAGAAGCTACACCTCATGTGAAGACTCCGCAAGATACGATTCAGCGCCCCCGTACCATGTATGGTGTAACCAAAGTAACTACTGAATTATTGAGCGATTATTATTATACTAAATACGGTGTAGATACCCGTGCGGTTCGTTTTCCGGGTATTATCTCCAATGTGACCCCTCCGGGTGGAGGTACTACCGACTATGCAGTCGATATATTTTACTCCGCAGTGAAAGGTGAAAGGTTCGTATGTCCTTTGAAGCCTGGTACTTATATGGATATGATGTATATGCCTGATGCGCTGAATGCAGCTATTTCATTGATGGAGGCTGCTCCGGCACGTCTGAAGCATCGGAATGCTTTCAATATCGCTGCCATGAGCTTTGATCCGGAAGAGATCTGTCAGGCTATCAAGAAGCATGTGCCCGACTTTGAAATGGTATATGAAATTGATCCATTGAAGCAATCTATTGCAGACAGTTGGCCTGATAGTCTGGATGATACCTGTGCTCGTGAAGAGTGGGATTGGAAACCGCAGTATGATTTAGAGTCCATGACAGTGGATATGCTTGAAAAGTTAAGAGCTAAACTAAATAAGTGACCTGATGAGGTCTCGGTAAAGAATGAGAAAAATAGGATTGGGGTTCTTTCTTCTCGTTTTCTTGATGTCATGCGGTAACAAGAAAACGAAGATGGACCCTTTTGCGACAATCACCAATTTGGTGGATTCAGCTTCACATAAGGCTGATACTGTGCCGGAGGTTGAAGAGGATAACGATCCTAAGCCCATAGAAGCGGATGAATCATTTGATGATTTTATCTATAGTTATGCTTCGGATGACGCCCTGCAACGGCAGCGGACCAAATTTCCGTTGCCTTTTTACAACGTCGATACACCTTCGAAAATAGAGAAGGAGGACTGGGGACATGATTATCTGTTTACCCAGCAGAGTTATTATACATTGCTCTTTGATGATGAAGATGATCTGGAATTGGTAGGAGATACTGCACTCACTTCTGTACAGGTGGAATGGATTTTTCTGGAAAACCGCATGGTGAAGAAATACTATTTTGAACGTACTAAGGGGGTATGGATGCTGGAAGCTATCAATCTCCGCCAGATAGAACAGGGCGAAAATGAAGACTTCGTTACGTTTTACTCTCGCTTTGTAACCGACAGCATTTATCAGAGTCGACATATCCGGGAACCTTTGGAATATATCACGATAGATCCGGATGATGAGTTTTCTATTCTGGAGACTACGCTTGATTTGAACCAGTGGTATGCCTTCCGCCCTATATTGCCTGTGGATAAATTGTCCAATATCAATTATGGACAGAAGAATAGTGATAACTCAAATACGAAAATCCTGAAAGTGAACGGGATTGGAAATGGATATACCAATATCTTCTATTTCCGCAGACATCGCGGAGAGTGGGAGCTATATAAATATGAGGATACGAGCATTTAATAATTAAAAATTAATAATTAAAAATTAAATGAAGATACCGAATACATTCGGGATTGATGTGGAAGCTGCCGTGTTTCTGGAATACGGTTCGGTAGAAGAATTGGAGAAGTTGATTGCCGACGGGCGTATCACTTCTCCTTATCTGCATATTGGCGGAGGGAGCAATCTGCTGTTTACCGGAAATTATGAAGGAGTGATATTGCATTCGCACATTGGTGGCATTGAAGTAACGGCTGAAAATGAAGAAAAGGTTTCGGTGCGTGTAGGTGCTGGTGTGGTATGGGATGATTTTGTGGATTATTGCACGGAACGTGGCTGGTACGGTGCTGAGAACCTGTCTCTTATACCTGGTGAGGTAGGAGCGGCAGCTGTACAGAATATTGGTGCCTATGGTGTAGAGGTGAAAGACCTGATTTCTTCCGTGGAGACGGTGAACATACAAGGAATGAAACATGTTTACCAAGTGGATGAATGTAATTACTCATACCGGAACAGTATTTTTAAAAGTCCGGAAATGAAGCAGGTATTCGTCACGTATGTTTGTTTCTCTCTGAGTAAGAAAGAACATTATACGCTGGATTACGGCACGATTCGCCAGGAACTTGAAAAGTACCCGAAAGTGGATTTGAAAACATTACGCCGGGTAATCATTAGTATTCGTGAAAGTAAACTGCCTGATCCGAAACTGCTGGGTAATGCCGGGAGCTTTTTTATGAATCCTGTCGTTTCGCGTGAAGTCTTTGAGGCTTTGAAGAAAAAGTATCCTCAAATACCCTTTTATGAGATGGGGGCTGACCGGATAAAAATTCCAGCAGGCTGGATGATAGACCAATGTGGTTGGAAAGGTAAAGCGCTGGGGCCTGCTGCTGTGCATGATAAGCAGGCGTTGGTATTAGTAAACCGGGGTGGGGCAACGGGAGCTGAGATTGTAGCCCTTTCGGATGCCGTGCGGGCGTCAGTTCGCGAGAAGTTTGGTATTGACATTCATCCCGAAGTGAATTTTATTTGAAAGATTGATAATTAATAGGTAATAGACGTGAAACTAAGAATATTAGGGAGCGGAACATCGACAGGAGTGCCTGAAATAGGTTGTAAGTGTGAAGTTTGTACTTCTGCCGATCCGCGTGATAACCGTTTGCGTGCATCGTCTTTGTTGCATACGGATGATGCGGTGATATTGATTGATTGTGGACCGGATTTTCGGGAGCAGATGTTGCATGCAGCTTCGTTTGAAAAAATAGATGGAGTGTTGATTACCCATGAACATTATGACCATGTGGGTGGGCTGGATGATCTTCGTCCTTTCTGTCGTTTCGGTGAAATACCTATATACTCCGATGAGTATACGGCAACTCACCTGCGTGCACGGATGCCTTATTGCTTTCTGGAGCATAAATACCCGGGTGTTCCTCAAATTTTCTTGCAGGAAGTGGAAGCCGGAAAAACGTTCTTCATCAATAATACGGAGATTACCCCTTTGCAGGTGATGCACGGGCGTCTGCCTATTCTGGGGTATCGTATCGGTAAACGTATGGCTTATATTACAGATATGCTGACTATGCCCGAAGAATCCTATGAACAATTACATGACTTGGATGTTCTGGTTGTGAATGCCTTACGCGTAAAACCGCATCCTACGCATCAGAGTATTTCCGAGGCTTTGGAAACGGCGAAGCGTATTGGCGCACGGGAAACTTATTTTATCCATATGAGTCATCATGCCGGATTGCATGTCGAGCTTGAAAAACAGCTTCCGCCTGATGTACATTTGACCTTTGATGGTATGGAAATTGAGTTTTGAGGCACAGGCATTCTAAAACTTTTTTATATCTACTAAAGTTTTTGAAACATTTGTTTTGTTTTATTAGTAGAAATAATTATTTTTGCCGAAACTTGATGCCTGAAAAACCATGAAGTTACGTCTTATCATAAGAATTGCCGTGATTGTGTCCATAGTATTGCTATGTACGGGGTTCGGGGTGTATTCATTCTTCAGGTTGAATGAGGTGGAGAGTCAGAAAGATTTTAATCTTTATACTTTAGTCCCTCAAAGTGCAATGGCTGTGTTGGAGACAGATCGCATGGCTGAGCTGGTTGAGGGTATCAATCAACTGAGTTGCAGCAAAGATAATCACTTCCTTTATGCTTCCGAACTCTTTGTCTATCTGAAAAACTATCTGCATACCTTGCTCGATGATACTCCGCATGGCCTTAGTAAGCAGATGAATAAAATGCTTATCAGTTTCCATGAACCGGATAACCCATTGAATCAGGTGTTGTATTGCAGTCTGGGTTCGGGAGATTATGAGTTGGTGGAGTCGTTTATCAGGAAATATAGTTCCAGTGCATTTCCTTCTAAATTCTTTGATTACAGGGGTGAAGAGATTAGTATTTATCCTATGCCTGAGGGGCGCTTTTTGGCGGCATATTTTACCCCGGACTTCCTGGCTATTAGTTTTCAGAAACGATTGGTGGAACAAGTGATCGATGCACGACTTTCTAAGAAATCATTAATAGATATGCCCTCATTCAAACTGATGCATGCAGGAAAGAATACGAATGTGGAAGCTACGGTGTATGTGCGCATCAAGTCGGTGGATATGGGGAAAAATACGGATGGCATTCGTTCGCAAACCTATCTGGGAAGTTGGGCGGAGTTTGATTTGAAGCTGAATGAAACTGCTATTTATTGTTCAGGTATCAGTCATGGCTCGGACACTACACGTACTTTTATCAATGCTTTACGCCGTCAGCAACCGGTGGAGGGGTTTCCGGGAGAACAACTTCCACTCTCTACTTTCTTTTATGACTGTTGGGCTATTTCAGATATGGATGCCATGTGTAGTTTTACGGCAGAGCAGGAATATGCCAAAGCTACTTATTCCGATTATATCAAAGAGAGGGATGAGGAGTGGATGGACTTTCTGAAGACTTATGCGGGAGATCAGGTGATTTCTTGCCTCTTCGAGCCGAAAGATACATTAAGTGAGTATCCATGTGCAGTGATGAGTGTTCCGGTGAAGAATATGTCGCAGGCTGAACGTCGTTTGCAATCACTGCTTTATACTTCTCCCAAGGAAGTGGATGCACCTCCTGTTCCGCAGGAGCGTCCTGATTATCATCTTTATCCCAAAGCATGGGGACACCGTTATTATGTATTGCCTCGAAATACTTTACTGACCCAGTTGACAGGTATCACGGAATCGGCTCTTTATACATATGTCTGTTTTTATCGTGGACATTTGTTGATGGCGCCGGATGTGGTTAGTCTTACTGCCTATATAGATGCTATGGAGAATGGAGAGGTGCTGGATGATACGGCGCTTTACGAGGAAGGAATAGGAAGTCTTTCACCATCGTATAGCTTTGTGATGATGGTGGATATGGAAAGGATGGTAGAGCAGCCGGAAACATATGTACGCCTGATACCTAACTTTTTCTTTCGTCAGGCGAAGTTTTTTCGCCACTTTATACTTTCTATACAGTTTACTTGTGTAGAAGAGGTGGTATATCCGAATTTGGTGCTTTTATACAAAGGGTAAATGGGAGGTTCAAAATGCTTGTAATTATATAATAAAAAAGAGGAGAATTATTCTCCTCTTTTTTATTATATCTAAATTTTATATATTTTAGAACGGCAGATCGTCTTTAGCATCACCTGCCAAGAATTCTGGTGCGGCAGTCGGTGCCGGTGGCGGAACAGGTGCACCCGGTGCACCGGCAGGAGCTGCAGCGCTGACACGCTCTACTTTCCATGCACGGATACTGTTGAACCAACGGTCTTGCCATTGGCGTGCATCCACATCAAATGATACGGTCAGTTCTTCACCCATCTGGATGTTAAACTGTTCTATTTTGTCTGCTCCGAAAACATCGAAACACATTTTGCGGGGATATTGGCCGTGGTCTTCAATCACGTATTCTTGTGCTTTCCACTCATTGCCCGACTTTGCCACTCCGCCTCTTGGCTGGAGTATAGCGATAATTTTTCCTGTAAATTCCATTGCATTCTTTTTAAATGATGCGGCGAAGTTACAATATTTTAGGGAAATCCGGCGAAGTTCCGGACGTTTTTTCTTAATTTTCTTTGTTGTGGGAAGATCTTTTTTTGTAACTTTGTCCGATACTATGAAGTTATAGTACGAATAGGGAATAATATAAAACTTAAATACACAGAATATATGAAATTTATCGTTTCGAGTACTGCGCTCTCCAGCCATTTACAGGCTATCAGCCGTGTGATTAATTCGAAGAATGCGTTGCCCATTTTGGATTGTTTCCTCTTTGAACTGAAAGATGGAACATTGTCGGTTACTGTTTCTGATAGTGAAACGACGATGGTAACATCAGTTGAAGTGAATGAAAGTGATGCTGACGGACGTTTTGCCGTGGCTGCTAAAACAATTCTGGATGCTTTGAAGGAAATCCCCGAGCAACCGCTGTCGTTTGAAGTAAATACTGATTCCTTGGAAATCACAGTACAGTATCAAAACGGTAAGTATAGTCTGATGGGGCAAAATGCCGATGAATTTCCTCAATCGGCTATGCTGGGCGATAATGCCGTACGTGTAGAGATGGAAGCATCCGTATTGTTGGGTGGCATTAATCGTGCCGTATTTGCTACGGCTGATGATGAACTTCGTCCAGTGATGAATGGTATCTATTTTGATATCACCACAGAAGATATTACAATGGTGGCATCTGATGGTCACAAACTGGTACGTTGCAAAACATTAGCGGCCAAAGGTAATGAACGTGCAGCATTCATTCTGCCTAAAAAACCGGCTTCGTTGATTAAGAACTTGTTGCCTAAAGAACAAGGACAGGTTGTTATTGAGTTCGATGAGCGTAATGCTGTATTTACATTGGAGAAATATCGCATGGTATGTCGTCTGATTGAAGGACGTTATCCTAATTATAATTCGGTAATACCGCAGAATAATCCTTATAAAGTGACTGTAGACCGTATACAGTTGGTAGGTGCACTACGTCGTGTATCTATTTTCTCGTCACAGGCAAGTAGTCTTATCAAGTTGCGTATGCAGCCCAATCAGATTGTGATTTCAGCCCAGGACATTGATTTCTCTACTTCTGCTGAAGAAACATTGGCTTGCCAGTATGATGGCAATCCGATGAGTATTGGTTTTAAATCGACTTTCCTGATTGATATTTTGAATAATATTGCTGCTGATGAAGTGATAATTGAACTGGCAGACCCGTCACGTGCAGGTGTCATCATCCCCGTTGAACAAGAAGAAAATGAGGACTTGCTGATGCTGCTGATGCCGATGATGCTGAATGATTAAAAAAATAATAGAGTTAACGAGGTACGAGTTGACAAGGAGACAAGGGCTGTGCTGTTATGCCGGGAATGCCTTGTTCCCTTGTCAACTCGTTCCCTTGTCAACTGTAAAATAGAAGAATAATGAAATTAAACCTCAAAAACCCGATTGTTTTTTTTGATTTAGAGACGACCGGAACGAGTATCAATGTAGACCGTATCGTTGAAATCTGTTATCTCAAAGTACATCCCAATGGTAATGAGGAAGCAAAAACACTTCGTATTAATCCGGAAATGCATATTCCCGAAGGCGCATCTGCCGTTCATGGTATCTATGATGCGGATGTGGTAGATTGCCCTACCTTCAAAGAAGTGGCCCGTACCATTGCCAATGATATAGAAGGATGTGACCTGGCAGGATTTAATTCCAACCGTTTTGATATTCCCGTGCTGGCCGAAGAATTTCTTCGTGCCGGTGTAGATATTGACCTGAGCCGCCGCAAGTTTGTGGATGTACAGGTCATTTTCCATAAATTAGAGCAACGTACACTTTCTGCTGCTTATAAATTCTATTGTGGAAAGAATCTGGAGGATGCACATACGGCGGCAGCTGATACACAAGCTACTTACGAGGTGCTGATGGCACAGCTGGACCGTTATCCGGAATTGCAGAATGACATCGCTTTCCTGGCTGAATATTCCAGCTTTAACAAGAATGTGGATTTTGCCGGACGTATGGTTTATGATGATAATGGCGTGGAAGTATTCAACTTTGGAAAATACAAAGGGATGTCGGTGACAGATGTATTGAAGCGTGATCCGGGTTATTATAGCTGGATACTGAACAGTGACTTTACACTGAATACTAAGGCAATGTTGACTAAGATACGTCTACGTGAATTAACTAATAAGTAGTATCATGGCGAATACACTGAAAGGGAAGAAAATAGTATTAGGTATAACCGGAAGCATTGCTGCCTATAAAGCTTGTTATATAATCCGGGGATTGATAAAACAAGGTGCTGAAGTACAGGTTGTCATAACTCCTGCGGGGAAAGAATTTATAACTCCAATTACGCTTTCGGCGTTGACGAGTAAACCGGTCATCAGTGAGTTTTTTGCCCAGCGTGACGGCACATGGAATAGCCATGTGGATCTGGGTTTATGGGCGGATGCTATGCTTATAGCTCCGGCTACTGCTTCGACGATTGGCAAAATGGCCAACGGTGTGGCTGACAATATGCTGATAACGACTTATTTGTCGGCTAAAGCTCCGGTATTTGTGGCACCTGCCATGGATCTCGATATGTATGCCCACCCTTCTACACAAAAGAATCTGGATACGCTTCGTTCTTACGGAAATCATATTATAGAACCGGGCACGGGAGAACTTGCCAGCCATCTGGTAGGTAAGGGACGTATGGAAGAGCCGGAAGTCATTATTCAGCATCTGGCGAATTATTTTGCTGGGAAAGAAGGTGATTTGCGAGGTAAGACCATTATGATCACTGCCGGACCTACTTATGAAAAGATTGATCCGGTGCGTTTCATCGGAAATTATTCTTCCGGTAAAATGGGTTTTGCTATTGCTGATGAATGTGCTGCCCGTGGAGCTAAGGTTATTATGGTATCAGGTCCGGTGCAACAGCAATTGAAATATCCGGCAAATTGGTTTGCAGTGGAATCGGCAGATCAGATGTATGCTACGGCGTGTAACTTTTTTGTAGAGGCTGATGCTGCTATTCTTTCGGCTGCTGTTGCCGATTTTACACTGGAACAAGTTGCTGATGCCAAGATAAAGCGGGAAAAGGAAGGGGAAATGACGTTGCGTTTGAAACCTACGAAAGACATTGCTGCCTGTCTGGGACAGATGAAGAAAGAACGTCAGGTATTGGTAGGTTTTGCTCTGGAAACGAATGACGAACAGCATAACGCTGAAGATAAGTTGCAACGGAAGAATCTGGATTTTATCGTGTTGAATTCCCTGAATGATAAGGGGGCCGGTTTCCGGTGCGATACGAATAAAATCAGTATCATCGACCGTGAAAGTAAGACGGACTTTCCGTTGAAATCAAAGGCAGAAGTAGCTACGGATATTGTAGATCGTCTAGTGGAAGTATTGAAGAATAAGTAAATAAGCTAGTGAGGAATAAGACACTTTATATGACTCTGTTTCTGGTTGTGGTGGTGTTAAAGTCTGCTGCCCAGGAATTGAATTGTAAATTTACGGTGAATTATTCTCAGATACAAGGTACGAGTACGCAGGTTTTCACTACGCTTGAAAATGCTTTGATGGAGTTTATCAATACCCGTCGGTGGACGCAGGCGCAGTATGAAATGAATGAACGGATTCGTTGCTCTATGAACTTGACAGTGAAAGAGTATAATGAGGCGGACGGGCGTTGGAAATGTGAGTTGATAGTGCAGTCTACACGCCCTGTCTGGCAATCCGGTTATCAGACGGTAGTTTTTAGCTTTAAAGATACGGATGTTGCTTTCAACTATCGTGAGTTTGATCCGCTGGAACTGCGGGATAATGTTATTGACAGTAATCTGACGGCAGTAATTGCTTACTATGCTTATATGATTATCGGACTGGACATGGACACGATGGCTCCACAAGGTGGTACGGAGTTTTTTCGGGCGGCTGAAGATATTGTAACAGCTGCACAGAATCTTGGTGAAACCGGTTGGAAAGCGTTCGATAGCAGTCGGAATCGTTATGCGTTGGTTTCCGATTATCTGGAAGATGGTATGACGCCTTTGCGCAAATTGATGTATGGGTATCATCGTACAGGTATGGATGAACTTTCAGTGAATGCTGCCCGTGCCCGTGCTACAATAACATCTATGCTTAGCGGTCTGAAAGAGGCGCAGCAGAATAAACCTATGTCGGCATTGCCCGGTTTGTTTACTGAAATAAAAAAAGATGAATTGATTAATCTTTATTCCCGTGCTGCAATGAAGGAAAAGGAAGAGGTTTGTGAGCTGCTTTCTTCTGTCAATCCTTCGCTGACTACCGAGTGGGAAAAGATAAAACAATAATAGGAAGTGGGTAAGATTTAAAATTGTAAATAAGTCATGTTACGTTCGCTTTACATACAGAATTACGCGCTTATAGAAAAGCTTGATATTAGCTTTGGTGCAGGTTTCTCCGTTATCACGGGTGAGACGGGTGCCGGTAAGTCTATCATACTGGGTGCTATCGGCTTGTTGCTGGGTCAGCGTGCCGAAGTAAAAGCCATTCGCCAGGGTGCATCGAAGTGTGTGATTGAGGCCCGTTTTGATATTTCAGCTTATGGTATGGAGCCTTTTTTTGAAGAGAATGAACTGGAATATGAAGAAGAGTGTATCTTGCGTCGTGAGGTGTATGCATCCGGCAAAAGCCGTGCATTTATCAATGATACTCCGGCTTCGCTTGTACAAATGAAAGAACTGGGTGAACAGTTAATTGACGTGCACTCTCAGCACCAGAATCTTTTGTTGAATAAAGAAGGATTCCAGTTGAATGTACTCGATATATTGTCTCATAATGATGAACAACTTTCCGTTTATCAATCTTTGTACAGAGAATGGAAGCAGACACAACAGGATCTGGCTGATCTTATAGCCCGTGCTGAGCAGAATAAGGCAGATGAAGACTATATCCGTTTCCAGTTGGAACAGTTGGAAGAAGCGAATTTATCTGCAGGTGAACAGGAAGAACTGGAACAAGAGACGGACACATTGAGCCATGCTGAAGAAATAAAGGCCGGTTTGTTCCGTGTCGGGCAGTTGCTGACCTCTGATGAAGGCGGTTTGCTGGCTGGGTTGAAGGAAAGTCTGAATACAATGCTTGGTCTGCAAAAGGTCTATTCTCCGGCTACAGAACTTGCTGAACGTCTGGAAAGTACATATATTGAATTGAAAGATGTTTCTCAGGAGGTTTCTTCTCAGGAAGAGGATGTCGAGTTTAACCCTGAGCGTCTGGAAGAGGTGAATGATCGGTTGAATCTGATTTATACCTTACAGCAAAAGCATAGAGTAACTACCGTAGAAGAGTTGTTGGCGCTTACTGAGGAATATGCAGCAAAGTTGGCCGCCATTACTTCTTATGATGAACGTATCGGTGAGTTGACCACTCTTTGCGATACCTTATATAATAAGGTGAAAAAGCAGGCTGCTGTTCTTACCAAAGCCCGTACCGGTGCTGCCCGTGAAGTGGAGAAGCAGATGGCTTCACGTTTGGTTCCGTTGGGTATGCCTAATGTGCGTTTTCAGGTGGAAATGGGAATGAGAAAAGAACCTGGCGTACACGGTGAAGATACTGTAAATTTTCTCTTTTCTGCCAATAAGAACGGCGCATTGCAAAGCATTTCATCGGTAGCTTCCGGTGGTGAAATTGCACGTGTCATGCTGTCCATCAAGGCCATGATAGCCGGTGCGGTGAAATTGCCCACTATTGTATTCGATGAAATAGATACAGGAGTATCCGGTGAGATTGCCGATCGTATGGCGGATATTATGCAGGAAATGGGCGAACAGGATCGCCAGGTAATCAGTATTACTCATTTGCCGCAAATTGCTGCACGCGGATGTGCACATTATAAAGTATATAAGCAAGATAACGAAACCGAAACCAACAGCCACATACGCAGTCTGGCAGATGAGGAGAGGGTAGAGGAAATAGCCCATATGCTAAGTGGGGCTACTTTGACAGAAGCTGCTTTGAATAATGCAAAGGCGCTTCTTGGTATCAAAAGATAGCCTTTAATTTTAAATTATTAATTTTTAATTCTCAAAGATGGTTGATAAGAGTGAAATGATTTTCGGCGTTCGCGCTGTGATAGAAGCAATACAGGCAGGAAAGGAAATCGATAAGATTCTGGTGAAGAAAGACATTCAGAGCGATTTATCCAAAGAACTTTTTGCTGCACTAAAAGGAACTTTGATTCCGGTGCAACGTGTTCCGGTGGAACGCATTAACCGCATTACCCGTAAGAACCATCAAGGGGTGATTGCTTTTATTTCATCCGTTACGTATCAGAAGACAGAAGATTTGGTGCCCTTTCTTTTCGAAGAGGGCAAGAATCCGTTGTTCGTCATGTTGGATGGTGTGACCGATGTTCGTAACTTTGGTGCTATAGCCCGTACCTGTGAGTGTGCAGCGGTAGATGCTGTTATTATTCCTGCTAAAGGAAGTGTAACGGTGAATGCAGATGCAATGAAAACATCTGCCGGAGCCTTGCATGTGCTGCCGGTTTGTCGTGAGCAGAATCTGAAGACTACATTGCAATATCTCAAGGATAGTGGTTTCCGCATTGTGGCAGCTACGGAAAAGGGGGACTATGATTATACTAAAGCTGATTATACAGGACCGATGTGTATCATAATGGGAGCTGAGGATAAAGGCGTTTCCTATGAGAACTTGGCTCTTTGTGATGAATGGGTGAAAATCCCGATGCTGGGTACTATCGAGTCGCTCAATGTTTCTGTTGCGGCAGGTATTTTGATTTATGAAGCTGTGAAACAAAGAACCAACTAAGATATGAAAAAGAACTTGTTGTTGACACTCACCCTCTGTTTGCTGGCACAGTGGAGTGTAGCTCAGGCACCCAAATGGGTGGAAAAAGCCAAGCGTGCTGTTTTCTCGGTAGTCACATACGACGAGAGTGATAAGATACTCAATACGGGAAACGGATTTTTTGTTACCGAGGATGGAATGGCTCTGTCTGATTATAGTCTGTTTAAAGGTGCGCAACGTGCCGTAGTCATTAATTCAGAGGGCGAACAAATGCCTGTGGAAGTTATCATGGGAGCAAACGATATGTACGATGTTGTGAAGTTCCGTGTAGCGATCTCAGGGAAAAAAGTACCTGCATTAGTGGTATCTCCTACGGCTCCGACTGTAGGTACAAGTGTCTACTTGTTGCCTTATTCTACACAAAAGGACCGTTCTTATACTGCCGGACAGGTAAAAGAAGAATCTAAGGTAGAGGGACAATACCATTATTATACGCTTGATATGCATCTGAAAGACAAGATGGTAAGTTGTCCGGTAATGACTGCTGACGGACAAGTTTTCGGTCTTGCACAGAAATCTTCAGGAAAAGATACAGCTACCATTTGCTATGCGGTAGGCGCTGATTATGCTATGTCTCAGAAGATCAGTCCTCTTTCTTTTAATGATCATGCTTTATCAAGTATTGGCATTAAGAAAGCGTTACCTGATACAGAAGAACAAGCGTTGGTATATCTTTATATGGCTTCTTCACAGCAAACTCCGGAGCAATATGCCGAATTGCTGAATGATTTTATTGCCCAGTATCCTAATAGTGCCGATGGTTATTTTCGTCGTGCCAACAGTCAAATGTATTTGTCGAAAGAAATAAGTTCGATGGATAAGGTGGCTGCTGATATAGATAAAGCACTTGAGGTAGCACAAAAGAAAGATGATGCATACTTCAATCGTGCCAAATTAATTTATAATTATCAGTTGACTAAACCGGAAACCACCTATAAAGATTGGACATATGACAAAGCATTGGATGAAGTTCGTAAAGCAATAGCAATTGAGGAACTTCCGGTTTATGTTCAGTTGGAAGGTGATATTCAGTTTGCTAAAAAAGACTATGCAGCAGCTCTTGCCAGCTATGAGAAAGTAAATAAAACCAATATTGTTTCTCCTGCTACATTCTTTAGTGCTGCTAAGACAAAAGAATTGATGGAAGCAGCTCCGGAAGAAGTGTTGGCTTTGATGGATAGCTGTATAGCACATTGCCTGCAACCGTACACTGAAGATGCTGCCCCTTATCTGTTGGAACGTGCCCAAGCACGCATGAATGCCGGACAGGGGCGTAATGCAATGCTTGATTATGATGAATATTATAAAGCTGTGCGTGGTAATGTGAATGATGTGTTTTACTATTACCGTGAACAAGCCGCTTTCCAAGCAAAACAATTCCAACGTGCGTTGGATGATATGGCAAAAGCAATTGAACTTAATCCGAAAGAGTTGACTTATCGTTCGGAACTTGCTGCGGTGAATATTCGCGTGGGTAGAAATGAAGAAGCTATTAAAGTTCTGAAAGATGCCTTGACAATTGATCCTAAATATGCTGAAGCTTATCGTTTGATGGGAGTTGCACAATTGCAGTTGAAGCAGAATAAGGAGGCTTGTGCTAGTTTTGCGAAAGCAAAAGAGCTGGGTGATCCGAACGTTGATGCCTTGATTGAGAAGCATTGTAAGTAGTTGCAATACAGATGATATGTCTGTAAAAAAGGCTCTGCTTTCACAAGCCGAGCCTTTATCGGGAAACTCCCGTGTCAAAAAAGAATTAGCTAAGTCTAGGTTTTTAAAACAGGTATAAGTGAATTTTTCTTTTGTGTATAATCCTATTAGGTAAATGCATGAAGTTGCAGAATACTGCATAGAATATCTGTTTTTTTTCTTGCATAAATCGTAAATTGTTGAATATTAAAATATTATTGGAATGAAAAAAGTAATTTGCAGTCAGAAAGCACCGGGAGCTATCGGTCCTTACAGCCAGGCTATCGAAGCGAATGGAATGATATTTGTATCTGGTCAGTTGCCTATTGATGCAGCTACCGGACAGATGGCAGAAGGGGCTGAAGCACAGGCCCGCCAGTCATTGGAGAATGTTAAGCATATCCTTGGAGAAGCAGGTTTGACGATGGCAAATATTGTCAAGACTACTGTTTTCCTGCAAGATATGTCATTGTTTGCAGATATGAATAAAGTATATGCCACCTATTTTGATGGTGATTTCCCTGCTCGTTCGGCTGTTGCAGTGAAAGCTCTGCCTAAGGATGCTTTAGTGGAGATCGAGTGTATCGCGGTTCGCTAACAGGTCAGCAACAATAAAGCTACTGCCTCCTACGAAGATAAAGTCTTCCGGGAGGCTTTTTTCTTGTGCCGCCTGCACGGCGGAAGGGACATCCGGGTAACAACTTCCTTGTAATCCGGCTTCAGAGGCAAGCCGTGAAAGTTCATTTTCGGGTAATGCACGTTTGACGCTGGCTTTCGTGAAGTAATATTCAGCGTCTTTGGGCAGCAATGCCAATACCCCATGTATGTCTTTGTCATTCACCATACCTATAATGAAATGCAACTTTCGGTAAGATTGCTGTTTCAACTGCTCTGTGATATAGGTGATACCACCTACATTGTGTCCGGTATCACATATCAGAGTAGGGGCGTCCTGCAATTTCTGCCAACGTCCCATCAGTCCGGTTAGTTCACAGACATGGGCAAAACCACTACGGACAGCTTGCTCACTCAGATTGTATCCGGCTTGTTGTAGCTGTGCGATGGCTGTGAGTAAAGTATGGGTATTCTTAGTTTGGTATAATCCTTTCAGTTCACATTCCAATCCGGGGTATTCATCTTTTTGGTTTTCTTCTGCAAAGAAAATGGGCGCATCCACTTCGCGAGCCTTTTTTGTAAATACAGGTTTTGTTTCGGGAGTAGTTTCTCCGATCACAACGGGTATTCCGCTTTTGATAATACCGGCTTTTTCGCTTGCTATCTTCTCTAATGTATTACCGAGGAACTGGGTATGATCGAAACTTATATTGGTGATAATACATAAATCAGGATGTATAATATTGGTACAATCCAGTCTTCCACCCAGTCCTACTTCAATAACTGCTACATCTACATGTTCATTGGCGAAATAACGGAATGCCATGGCAGTAGTCAATTCAAAGAAAGAGGGATGTAGAGGTTCAAAGAAATTTCGTTCTTTTTCTACAAATCGGACTACATACTCTTTCGGGATGGATTGTCCATTCACCCGAATACGCTCGCGGAAGTCTACAAGGTGTGGAGAAGTGTAAAGTCCTACCCGATATCCTGCTTCCTGCAAAATGGCAGCAAGCGTGTGCGAACATGAGCCTTTTCCATTAGTTCCCCCTACATGGATGCTGTGGAAGTTCCGGTGCGGATGTCCGAAGTGTTCGTCCAGTGCCAGTGTATTCTCTAAACCTTCCTTATATGCTGAACTTCCCACCTGTTGAAACATGGGGACACTGTTATATAAGTATAATAAAGTGTTCTGATAATCCATCTTTTAAAATATTTAACGAGAAAGCAAGCCATTCTCTCTTTTTAATTCCTATCTTAGAAGCTGCAAAGATAATGCAAACTGAGAGCAGAATAAAATGAACTTGTTCATTTTTTATGTCGATGTGTAGCTTATCTTCGCTTGGAGGCAAATATATCAACAATTTAAATCTAAAAGAGTATGGGAACAAAGAAAAATTTTGTGATTGATACGAATGTAATCCTTCACGACTATAACTGTCTTAAGAATTTCCAAGAGAACGACATTTATCTTCCCATCGTAGTTCTTGAAGAATTGGACAAATTCAAGAAAGGGAATGAACAGATTAACTTCAATGCCCGTGAATTTCTCCGTGAACTCGATTTAGTTACCGATGACAATCTTTTCAATAAAGGTGCCTCTCTGGGCGAAGGTCTGGGAAGTTTATTTGTGATAGCCGGTTCGGTGGATGCTCCGGATGTGTTCGATTCATTCCCCGAGCGTATTCCCGATCATAAGATTCTGGCTGTAGTGGACTGGCTGACGCGCCAGAAGAAGGACATGAAAACCATCCTGGTGACTAAGGATGTGAACCTCCGGATGAAAGCACGTTCCATAGGTCTGCTTTGTGAAGATTATATCAACGACAAGGTGATAAATGTGGATATATTTGAAAAGTCAAATGAGGTATTCGAAGGAATTGATCCTGCTTTAATAGACCGAATTTATTCTTCCAGAGAAGGACTGGATATCAGTGAGTTTGATTTCAAAGATATTATTCACCCGAATGAATGTTTTATCCTGAAGAGTGACAGGAATAGTGTTCTTGCACGTTACAATCCTTTTACACATACAATCTGCCGGGTAAATAAAACAAAGAATTATGGTATTGAACCCAGAAATGCTGAACAAAGTTTTGCTTTCGAAGTGTTGACTGATCCTAATATTAAGTTGGTTGCTCTGACGGGTAAAGCTGGTACAGGAAAGACTCTGCTAGCTTTAGCAGCTGCCCTTAGTCAGATGAATGATTATAAACAGATTCTGCTGGCACGTCCGATTGTTGCTCTATCCAATAAAGACATTGGCTTCCTACCGGGTGATGCAAAAGAGAAAGTGGCACCTTACATGCAGCCCTTGTTCGATAATCTGAATGTCATTAAGCGTCAGTTTGCTTCTAATTCTACTGAAGTAAAACGTTTGGAAGATATGCAGAAAAGCGAGCAGCTGGTAATCGAGGCGTTAGCTTTCATTCGCGGACGTAGTTTGAGTGAAACTTATTGCATCATTGATGAAGCACAAAACTTGACTCCACATGAAATAAAAACTATTATCACCCGTGCTGGCGAAGGAACCAAAATGGTGTTTACCGGTGATATTCAGCAGATAGACCAACCGTATCTGGACAGTCAGTCCAATGGCTTGGTTTACATGATTGATCGTATGAAAGATCAGAACCTTTTTGCTCATGTGAATTTGTTAAAAGGAGAGCGTAGTCAACTAAGTGAATTAGCTAGTAATTTGATGTAACAGAGCTTTATAGGCAATAAATATGGCGGCAAGGTTATATACGTAACTTTGCCGCCATTTAATTTTATCACACATTTTTATCTTTTTCTTCCCATATTTGATAAAAAATAATGTATCTTTGCCTCGCCTAAAACAAAACTGTCAAACGAAATGAAACATAAATTTTTTCATCGATACCTCTCAGCAAAGGTATTGCCGATTTGGACTATTCTGTTGATCGATGTATTGATAATCGTTGTATCCAGCCTGTTGGCTTATGCACTTCGATATGATTTCCGGAGTATTTTCCTGGAATCCTCTACCATTGACAAAACGATTGTATGTACAGTTATTGTCAACTTGGTATTCTTTCGGATATTCCGCACATATTCCAATGTGTTGCGCTTTTCTTCGTTTATAGATATTATGCGCATCTTCGTTTCATTAACAGTGTCTTATGCGCTGCTGATGATTTCGAGTGTGCTTTTATCAAGCTACATGGATGTTCGCCTGGCACCTGTGAGCGTATTCTTCATGGCATATATTATTAGTTTTGCCATGATGTCTTGTTCGCGCATTGTTGTGAAGATGTTTTATGAACTGCTGAATTTCGATGGAAGTCATAGTGCCAATGTCTTTATTTATGGTGCTAAGGAGGCAGGAGTCAATATTGCTAAAGCATTGCGTGTAAATTTGCGTAATCACTATCGTCTGCGTGGTTTCATTGCCGATGAGCCGGAGCTGATAAATAAGGTGATGATGGGAGTGAAAGTATTTCCCAATGACGAGACGCTGATTGATGTACTGAACGATCGTGATGTGCATACCATTATTATTTCGCCTGCCAAGATGGAGGAACTGAAAAGATCAGATATGGCTGACCGTCTTTTGGCTCATAATATCAAATTAATGACTGCGCCTCCTTTGAGTGAATGGAGTGGGCAGACTTTGAACCGTACCCAACTGAAAGAAATACAGATTGAAGACCTCTTGCAACGTAACCCTATTGAAATCGATATCCATAAGGTAGCTTCTCATCTGGAAGGAAAACGGGTGATGATAACTGGTGCTGCCGGTTCTATCGGTAGTGAAATTATGCGTCAGGTAGCCTCTTTCAATCCTTATAAGTTGATTCTGGTAGATCAGGCAGAAACTCCGTTGCATGATATTCGTCTGGAGTTACAGGACCGTTGGCGTGATATTGATGCGGAAACGATTATTGCAGATATTTCCAATGCTACGCGTATGGAAGAAATCTTTAAAGAATATAAACCTCAGTATATTTTTCATGCGGCTGCTTACAAGCATGTGCCGATGATGGAGGACAATGTTTCAGAGTCTATTCAGATTAATGTGTATGGAACCCGTACTATTGCTGATTTGGCTGTGAAATATGGAGCTGAGAAGTTTGTAATGATTTCTACCGATAAAGCTGTAAACCCCACAAATGTGATGGGATGTTCTAAACGTATTTGTGAGATTTATGTACAGTCTTTGGCGAAGAAGCTGCAACAGAAAGGTGGGCATGTAACCCAATTCATTACGACACGTTTCGGCAATGTATTAGGCTCCAACGGTTCTGTAATTCCCCGCTTCCGCGATCAGATACAACGTGGTGGTCCGGTGACTGTTACTCATCCTGAAATTATCCGTTATTTCATGACGATTCCTGAAGCTTGCCGCTTGGTACTCGAAGCCGGTAGTATGGGAAATGGGGGTGAGATTTATATCTTTGATATGGGTAAGCCGGTGAAGATTGTAGATCTTGCCAAACGTATGATCAGTCTTTCAGGACGTACGGATGTGAAGATTGAGTTTACAGGACTACGCCATGGAGAAAAACTTTATGAAGAGTTGCTGAATGTAAAAGAGTTGACCAAACCGACTTACCATGAGAAGATCATGATTGCAACAGTCCGTGAATATGATTATGACGAAGTAAAAGAGCGTATCCAAAAACTGATAGATGTTAGTTATACTTATGATCAGATGAAGATTGTGTCAGCTATGAAGGATATTGTTCCTGAATTTATCAGTAAGAATTCATGTTTTGAAGCATTGGACAAGAAACCGGATTAAGTCATCCTGTAAGGAAATAGTAATAAATAAATGTAATGTCCCGTAACAATATACGTTAGATACACTAACAATATATGTTAAGGGGCATTACGTATAATGATATGTTGTGTGGTTCCTGCTATTTTCTACTGGAGAAATATTTCATGAACTGAGTACGTTCGAAGGTATTCACACCATTCAAATCGCTAACATTCAACATTCCTTTGAATTGAGAGATTGTTTCCATTCCTTTACGATCCATCCATAAATTCAGGAAACGGGTATATTCTGCTACAAGTGCATAACTGTTTTGATAGAATGCGCTACAGATTTCTACGGCTGAAGCTCCTGCAAGAATTGCTTTTACGATTCCTTCGGGAGAATGAATACCGCCTGATGCTGCGTAATCCAGCTTGTTTACTGCTGCTGAGGCAATACCTATCCAGCGTAAAGATTTAACCAGATCAGCTCCTGTACTGAATACATTTCCTGAGATTTGCTTCATTTTCTCGATATCGATATCCGGCTGATAGAAACGATTGAACAATACAACAGCGGCAGCTCCATTGGCATATAGCTGGTCTATCAAAGCTATCGGATTAGTAAGGTTGTCGCCCAATTTCATAATGATCGGGATGCGAACTGTCTTTTTGATGTGGCTGAGAATATCAATATGACGTTGTTCAAATGAACCGTAATTGTACTGAACATCTGTTTGTAACGCCAAAATATTAATTTCTATAGCATCGGCGCCTGCAGCTTCCATTTGCTGTGCAAAGCCTACCCATTCAGCATCCTGATAGCAGTTGATACTGGCAATAACAGGAATAGGGCATACTTTCTTAGTCTCTTTAATCAATTCCAGATATTCAGACAGCTTATGCTGGCGGACGTATTCTACCAAGTAATCACTGCCTTCCGGGTACATATTCGGATCTCCGAGCCAGTCAGCTTCCATCATGATCTGCTCCTCGAAAAGAGATTTCAGAACAATGGCACCGACACCGGCTTCATAGAATTTCTGATTTTTTTCAGCACTATCAGTTAAGCCTGAACTGCTGACGATAATCGGGTTTCTTAATTCTAACCCGGCAAAAGTAGTTTTTAATGTTGCCATGGTAATAATGTTTAATGAATAATGATTAATACGTTCTGTCTCCAAAGATTTTGCTTCCTACGCGTATCAGAGTACTTCCAGCTGCAATAGCTTGGTGATAATCGTGGGACATTCCCATGGACAACTCCCGAAAAGCCTCTGTGTCGGCAAACCATGAGTCTTTCACTTCTTTGAAGAAGCTACTTAATGAACAAAATTCCTTCTCTATTTGTTCATTGTCGTCTGTATTTGTCGCCATGCCCATCAAGCCGCACAATTGTATGTTACTGAGAGTTTTCCATTCACCTTCCGCTAACATATCCCGACATTCTTCAAAACTGAAACCAAATTTAGTCTCTTCCTCTGCAATGTGTAGTTGCAGCAGGCAGTTGACCACTTTCCCGGCCTTTTCGGCCTGTTTATTGACCTCAACAAGAAGCTTGTATGAATCAATGCCGTGAATCAGAGCTACGTAGGGTACAATATACTTTATTTTATTAGTTTGCAGATGCCCGATAAAATGCCATTCAATGTCTTTGGGAAGGCTTTCGTACTTGGCAGTCATTTCTTGCACCTTACTTTCACCGAACACTCGCTGCCCGGAGCGATAAGCTTCTTCTATCGCTTCATTGGGGTGAAATTTGGAAACAGCTACCAATCGCACCCCTTCAGGTAGTTCGTTCAGCACTTGTTGAAGATTATCTGCAATATTCATGATACTAATATATATATATATTAAACCTCCGGTTTATCATTGGGTTCTGCACTGTACGGATATACATCCATAAGAGGTGTTTCGGACACTAAAGCGATTTGATAATCAGCCATTGTACCCTTCATACCTTCATCCAGCTTCTTAACGGCATCACGGAGGTCGGCAGCTTGTACCAATACCTGAGTCGATGTTTTCTTTTCAGCTCCACTCTTTTCATCCAGAGTGATGAAGACCAGTTTACATTTGAACCAGCGATCTGCGGCTTCTTCTTCGCTTGGGAATAATTCGCTATAGTTAGCACGTTTGATGTCCGATACCGTAAACTCTCCTGAAATAAACGGTGTCATTTCCTCAATAATACGTGCTTCTGCTTCCGTGAAGCTGAGTGCGTCTACCAAATAGGGTTCGGTTACTTTCTTGTTCATTCCGTTTTCCATTACTTTCTCGTAACGGATTTTGCACTCAAACCATGTATGCATTGCCATAATTTCTTTGTTTTTTAATTATGAATTTATATTCTTGTTATAAAACTGACCACAAAGATAATGCAAACGAAGGGTAGAATAAAATGAATCTATTCATTTTTTATGGGAAGAGCGGAATTGAAATCTTACAGAGATGAGGTCGTTTTCTTTCATGGTAACTCTTTTTATCCCCCATGCTAATCCTGTTCGCATGTCGCGGTAAAGACCGTTACATGTCGCGGTAAAGACCGTTACATACCGTGGTAAAGGTCGTTACAATATGGGGTAAAGACCGTTACATGCTGAGGTAAATGCTTTTACATTATGATGTGAACAGTTGGTAAATACAATGCTTTCATAATTAGATGATTAACGTTTCTAGAACTTAATACTAGGACTTGTGGAAAGCTGAAAAGGAAAAATTGTCTATTATAGAAAGAAGATTTTTTCTTGTTTCTTTTTATAACCAGCTTCCGGTATGGAAATGTGTATTCCTACATAATTTGCTTTGCCATCTTCGAAATAAGTGATGTAAAATAAAAGGGGTAAAGTGCGCGAACTTGCTGTATTTCATAGCTTAATGATATTGTGATTTTTCACTGTTATTGCTGTTCTTTGGCACTGTTAAACCTATAAAAACAACAAAATTATGGTAGTAGCTTATTTAAGAGTGAGTACAGAAAAGCAGTTTCTGGCTAATCAGCGTGAAGAACTTCTGCGCTTTGCAGAGAAAAATGGATTGAAGATTGACAAGTGGTACACTGAGACAGTGAGCGGTAGTGTGAGTAGTAAGGAGCGAAAGCTGTCGGGGATGTTGAACCGGATGCAGCGGGGGGATGCGTTGATTGTAACGGAGATTTCAAGATTGAGTCGCACCTTGTTAGAAATCATGACCATTCTCAATTCGTGTATAAAGAAAGAAATTATTTTGTACAGCACGAAAGAGGGATATGTTTTTCAAAATGACATTAACAGTAAAGTATTGGGGTTTGCATTTGGATTGATGGCGGAGATAGAGCGTAATTTGATTTCCATGCGGACTAAGGAAGCGTTGGCAAGACGAAAACAGGAAGGTGTCAAGTTAGGACGTAAAAAAGGAACCTGTCCTGCAATGCGAGTACTCCGTGAGAATAAAAGACGTTTGATGCGTGAATCCAAGCGAGGTGTTTCTTGTTCGGAATTAGCTCGTCAGATGGGGGTATCCAGAACCACTATGCATCGCTTTCTGAGGTGTAACTAATGAAAAAGCGAGTTGGCGAGTTCCTGTTGCCAGGTTCTTTAGTCAACTCGTTTTTCCGGGCTGGATTGCTACTTATCCTACTGGAATTTCTTTTTCTTCATTTTTATCTCTCATACTTCTTCCTCGCTTATGAAGGTTCTTCAACTCAAAAGACAACATAATGCGGAAAAATCCGATAATAAGGAATGCAAATGAGATCATGTAGACAGCATACATGGCACCTATTGCCGGTTGCCACAGAATGAGGAGTGAACAAATCACAGCTAATATGCCGAAGGCAATATACCATCCCCAGTCTCTGGTACCATATCTTTTCAGATCCATGGCATAGCCGATGGAAGAAAAGCCGCGGAACATTAACCAGAATGCAATGATGAATGGAATTACTTCCATGCTTAACAGCGGATAAGCTATCAGATAGAAACCTAATATCATGTCGATGATACCGCCTGCCAGATACCAACCCCAGCTGGAAACATTCTTCCGGTTGCTTACGGCGAAAGAAATCTCTAACAAACCGCTGAACAGCATCGATATACTGAACAGAATACTCAAAACTGCATAACCGCTGAACGGAGCAAACATCAGACTTATAGCAACTACTACATAGAGTATACCAAGTAAGAGAGACATCCACCAGTTTTTTACTTCGCATTGAAGTTCGTCAAATAAAGTTTTCATGCAAATTTAATTTTAAATGGTTATTGTAATCATGTTTGTGAGAGTAACAATTTGCAGTTGGAAAAGTTTTGGGCGAACTTTTCCAACAGTTCGTTTGTTATATAGACATATAAAACAAGAAAACTATGGCTACAACAAAATTTAAAGGACAGCCGGTTAAGATTATCGGTGAGTTTATAAAAGTAGGGACAGTTGCTCCCGACTTCGAGTTAGTAAAAACAGATCTTTCTTCTTTCTTTTTGAAAGATTTGAAAGGTAAGAATGTAATATTGAATATCTTTCCAAGTTTGGATACCAGTGTTTGTGCAACATCTGTGCGCAAGTTCAACAAGCTGGCAGCGAGTCTGCCAGATACAGTGGTTTTGGCGATTTCCAAAGATTTGCCTTTTGCCCATGCACGGTTCTGTACTACGGAAGGTATTGAAAATGTAATTCCTTTGTCTGATTTCCGTTTCTCTGATTTTGATGAAAGTTACGGTGTGCGTATGGCAGATGGACCGTTGGGTGGCTTGCTGGCACGTGCAGTAGTTATTGTCGGTAAGGATGGAAAGGTTGCATATACTGAACTGGTACCTGAAATTACCCAGGAGCCGGATTATGACAAAGCAATAGAGGCTGTAAAGTAGTAAACCTCAGATTTTAATAAGCAATTAGAAAAGACCAGGTGTATAGTAGTCGTGAGATTATTATACACCATTTCTTTTTTATACCTGTATCTAACTATTGTATAAAATTCCAATGTGTTTTTCGGATATTTTTGATTGATTTATAGTAAGTAACTGGCTTTTTTTGTTTTACTTTGCGTCCCATAAATCAAGTATTAATGGTTAATTGATAAAGAAAAAGATGGAACGAGGTTTAAAAGACTACGCCCTACTCATGCTGAAAGGTGTGGGAATGGGAGCAGCCGATGTGGTTCCCGGTGTATCGGGGGGAACAATTGCTTTTATTGTAGGTATTTATGACGAATTGATAGATTCGATAAAAAGCATTAACGGAAAAAGTTTAAAGTTGTTTTTCACAGGAAAATGGGGAGCATTCTGGAAAGCGATTAACGGTAATTTTCTGATCTCTCTGCTGGCGGGAATTGGAATCAGCGTATTTTCATTAGCTAAAATTATCACATGGTTGCTTACGGACCATCCGGTTATGGTTTGGGCTTTCTTTTTCGGACTGGTACTGGCATCCACATGGTTTGTAGGAAAAGACATAAAGGAATGGAACAAGAAAACGATTCCGGCATTTATTATAGGTGTGGCAGTTGCATATTATATTACGGTAGCAACTCCTGCTGAAACTCCTTCCAACTTATTTTTTATATTCCTTTGTGGAGCGATTGCCATTTGTGCTATGATATTGCCGGGTATATCGGGAAGTTTTATTCTGGTACTGTTAGGTAAGTACTTCTTTATAATGGAAGCTGTCAAAACACTTGATATAACGGTTTTATTAGTGTTTTTTGTGGGTGCTTTTATTGGAATAACTTCTTTTTCACGGATTCTTTCGTATGCATTAAAGCATTTCCGCAATATAACATTGGCTGTATTGACAGGTTTCATGTTGGGTTCACTAAACAAAGTGTGGCCTTGGAAGGAAACCATAGAAACTTTTACTGATAATCATGGAGTAGTGAAGCCATTAGTTGAAAGTAATATTCTGCCCAATCAGTATGTTGTTGAGGCTGTAATATTGATGATAGTGGGTTTCTTCCTGGTATATTTTCTGGAAAAGCTTTCTACTCGTAGTGCTAAATAAGAGATAACAAACAAATATCTTGATGGTATATATAAAATGAGGTTGTGTCAAAACTCTGGCACAACCTTTTTTATGCACAAAGCCCAGACTTTCGCAAG